>Ga0082212_10007850_pt1 | contig 14030 bp, 15 predicted proteins | sample TergutNt197P3_FD_71548 | JGI IMG/M metagenome (GOLD analysis project Ga0082212, IMG submission 71548) | Neocapritermes taracua P3 segment gut microbial communities from Petit-Saut dam, French Guiana - Nt197 P3 | ecosystem: Host-associated > Arthropoda: Insects > Digestive system > Gut ... | reverse complement strand
TCATGTATCTTATATCAGTTTTTGGAGTTTACACAAACTTTGAAACACTCTCATTCCAAATGCTGAATCTAGAACTATTGCGATGTAAAAAACGCATAAACCGCCTGTGCCGCTTTTTTATTCATGCCCTCCACGTTTTCCAATTCCTCTAATGAAGCGTTTTTAATATGTGCAATATCTTTAAAATGCTTCATTAGTGCCTTGCGTCTTGCAGGTCCGATTCCCTCAATATCATCTAATACGGATTTCACTTGCTCTTTCCCTCTTAGTTGCCTATGATAATTGATTGCAAACCGATGTGCTTCATCTTGTATTCTCGTCACCAGTCCGAACGCTTCATTTTTCTTAGGAAACAGCATTTCCTCATTTTGATAATATAATCCTCTGGTTCTGTGATGGTCGTCTTTCACCATGCCACAAACAGGAATGTCAATGCCTAGTGTTTCCATCACCTTCAATGACACGTTGACCTGTCCCTTTCCGCCGTCTAACATGATTAAGTCGGGATATATGCGAAACCTTTCATCTGTAAATCGCCTTGTCAATACCTCTTCCATGCTTTTATAATCATCAGGACCGTCTACGGTTTTTAATTTAAATTTGCGGTAATCATTTCTCTTTGCCTTACCTTTTTCAAACACCACCATAGAAGCCACTGCTTGAAAACCGCTGATATTAGATATATCAAAAGCTTCTATTCTATTGATTTCCTCTAAGCCCAGTAACTGCGCTATTTCAGCAACTGCCCCTGTCGTTCTTTTTTCTTCTCGTTTTAATTTTTCTAAATCTGTGGAAAGTATCATGCTTGCATTTTCTTTTGCCAGTTCTACTAATTTATGCTTTTCTCCCTTTTTATCCTCTGTTTATTTGTTTGCTCCGGTGCTTTTCCCTCATTTTTCGTGCTTATTTTTCTCTCGTTTTCCTTGTACATTAATAGCTTTCATATAAATTATTTTTCGTGAAAACTTTTTTTGGGTTCTGCATGAGAAGCGCGAGTATCTCAAACTCGCGCTTTGAAAACTGCAACGGCTCATTCTCAATAAAACCATCGTATCTCTCGTGGTCCAGCACAATATCTTTATATCTTGTTGAGCTTTGAGCGGAATCTGTATTATTTCTGAACTGCACCTCTATGCGGGCGAGCAGTTCTTCATTGTCGAACGGTTTTGTTATATAATCGTTTGCCCCTGTTTTCAGCAGTGATACAACGCTGTCTTTATCGCTGACCGCAGTCAATGCGATAACGGGAACAGAACGGACGGCTTTTATTTCCGAAAGCACATCAATACCTGATTTGCCGGGAAGCATCAGGTCGAGCAGCACAAGGTCATATTTATCATTTTTAAAAAGCATAACCGCTTCAGTTCCTGAATATGCGGCTGCCGTTGCGTACCCGTTTTGTTCAAGCAAGTCGCGCAGCATATTATTTATATCGTTATCGTCTTCCACTATTAATATCTTTTTCATATATACCTCAAAAAATATAATGTAATAAAATATATTATAGCCGAAATTATTTAATAGGGTAAAAATTTCTCGTAAATTTTATAATCACAATTAAAATACAGACAATGGCAGGAACAAGCGAATAAAATCTCGTTCCTGCCGTTATTTTTAAACCAAATATTATTTTTCCTTTATCGGGAGCAATATATTTGTGGTAAATTCTGAACACCCGCCAAAACTATGACGGGTGTTGTTTTCTTTATCTTCGCCAGCTTACTGTTATGCTCGCGTTTTTCGCCTCGCTGTTATATATCACTAATTTTATTTTGCCCGGACTGAACTCGCTCATATCTACCGTTTCGTTGAAAAAATCTGATATATCCAAAATCTTTTCAGTTTCGCCCTGCGAAATTCTCAAATACAATTTGCCGGATTCACAATTACCCGTTACATAGAAAGCCTCAAGGTCGCCGCCGCTTAAATTCGGATTTTTGGAATATTCCGTGCCCGCCGATTTAAAAGACACTTTCCATTCGTTGTTCCAGTACGACTCCGTACTGCCTATTTTTAACCCGCTGTACGTCTGAAATTCCGCGTCGCTTAAGAACACGTTAATAACGCCGCCAATCATTAATATACAAGAAACGGCTAATAAAATCACAGACGCAATCAAAGCTTTTTTAAATCTTCCCGGACTTTTCGGTTCTTTATCCCTGCCTACTAAAAGATAGATAATAAGCCCGACGAGATTAGGCACGAGCAATACAATCAGCGTCCATAGCTCCGGCTTGTCAGTCCGCGCTTTTGCGTCCGCGTAAGTCCATAGGCCAAGCGCGGCTAAAAATCCGAATATCGCTACAGCAAATAATATCATGCTAACTATAAAAAATAACATTTCTTTTCCTCCCCGTATTTATTCCGTATATTTGTTTCTTTGTTAATTTGGCACGCTAAAATTATTACGACGCCGCCGAATAATGAAAACGTCAGGTATGCTCCGCAAGTTAAAATTATAACGCCGTTTCCCGCGAATACCCATAAAGCTAACATAATTATCGCAGAAAAAACGACAGCGAAGAGCATAATCGCACAACAAAGCCTTATATCCCTCCGCTGATTCGCCGCAAGCAGTTTTGCGTTAAGCAGTGCTTTGATTTCATTCGGCGGTTCGCACCTGCCGGAAAAATAACTGTGCAATGCTTCGTCTAAATTATTATTCATAATCCAATCCCTCCTTTGCTAATGCTTCCCTCATTATATTTCGCCCTTTATGCAATCGGCTTTTTACCGTGCCTTTGGGAATTTTGCATATCTTTGCGATTATTTCTTCTCCGCAGTCGTCGAAATAAAACAAGAGCATAGGTATTTTGAATTTATCATCCATTCGTGCGAGCGTTTTTTGGATACAATCCCTGCGGAAAGTCTCTTGCGCGTGTTGTTCAGGGTCGTTTCCGCCGCTTATTTCTTTGCTGAAGTCCTCAAAATAAACAGTTGGAGCTATTTCGTTTCTTCGCCCAGCCTTACGCCGTTCGTTTTTCCATTTGCCGACTGCGATTGAGAAGAAAAACGATTTCGGATTTTGCGTAGTATCAATCTTGCCAATAGATTCAAACGCTTGCAGGACGGTATCCTGATATAAGTCGTCCGCTGTATCGGCATTCATCGTCAGATAACGGCAAAACGAATAAATATCCCGTTCATGTTCCTGTAAGAACTGCTCAAACTCAACCAGATTCATTTACCGCCCTCCCGACTTTCTTGATTTTCACTTATATGTTGTCGTAGAATTTATATAGGTTCATTTATTTTATCAAAAATATATAAATTTTTCTTATATAAAACAATAGCGAGTAAAACCCGCCGATTATTCATAAAAGAAACACCCGCCATGTGTAGGAAACTCCTATACTGGCGGGTTTTAGACAACCGGCATTACTCGCTAATGAGCGAATAAGCGGAAATCTTGCGGATACGCCACGCTATCAGCATTGATACGCCGTAAGCCAGAATAATTAGTGCGGCACAAATCATAACAGTCCAGTCAAGCGGCACAGGAAGCTCAACCTTTGCAATGCCTATACTGCTCGTAAGTAACACAAATATAGGATTAAATCCAAAGTACCCTCCAGCCGCTCCGATTAAAACTCCTAACAAAATAACAGGGGTTAAATTCAATGCGATTTGATTCATCAACTGGAATGTCGTAAATCCCACCGCTTTCTGTATTCCCAGCTCACGCTTTTTACGCAGAATTGTAGTTTTGATGACCATATATAACACAAGTATGACCACCACCGCTGTGACTGCTACGATACCAACGGCAACAGCCGCGAATGCGTCGCCCATGCCTCCCATTTGCGAATCCCATAAATCCCTTATCGCAACCGCGCTCTCGAATATATCTCCCTCGCTTGCTTCTATTTCTTCCGCAAATATTTTTCCGTCAATTCCCGCTGTAAGATAAACATTGAATGAAACGAACTCATAATCCGGCTGTATTTCCATTAAGGCATTTCCTGTCAGCATTACGTTAAACCCGTTATTATTGGCAAGCTGTATAATTCCCGTGATTAAATAATTTTTTTCGTTTTCGCCGCTTCTTACAGCTACGGTATCGCCCGTCTTATACCCTGTAACTTTTGCCGTTGCCGTTCCGAGTGCGATTTCATTGTTATGCTTCGGGTAACGTCCGTCTATCAGCATTCTGCCTTCTAATAACGAACAATCTTCAACAACAACCGAAGTATATTCCGTTCCGTTTATAAAAAGAGGATTCATACCGGGTTCATAACCAAATGCTTTACGCACTTCGGAGTGTTCACGAATTCTTTCTTTGAAAGCGGCTGCTTCCTCTTTATCTTTCAATATGAATAGAACATCGGGCATTTCTCCTCCTATTACATACATAAAGCTATCCTGCTCCACGTTTATATTATAGTGAATGGCAAGTCCGCTCATAGCCGCGAAAGTGACCGCCGCGACGATAATGCCTATCATAATGGTTTGCTTTTTGTTCTGTAATAACTGTTTGATGGCAAGCAGCGGTATAAGCGAACCAAATGATTTATCTAACGGCAATGCGTTTTTCTTGAAATTATGCGTAGCTATACCGCCGCGTAAGGCAATGAGCGGGTGAAGTTTATTGATTTTTTTCGACGATAAGAATGATATAGCCGTTGACGCGAATAAAACCAGTAACAGAGCAGAAAACGCGGGAATAATATCAAAGCTGGGATTCCAGATTAACGCAAGCTGCGGCTCAATTATTTTCGTTATCAGCGGTAATAAAAACTGTGTTAATGTCACACCTAAAAACCCGCCTGTAAAGGCGGTAAGCCCGAATTGCAGAACGATAGACGAAATAATCTGCCGATTGCGATAACCGACTGCTTTCAACGCCCCAATATTTATCATGCTTTCCTCAATGTTTGTATTGATACGGAAACGTATGATAATCAGGCTGACTGCAAGTAATATGACTGCAAATGCCGTGACCATTATTGCGATAAGCGTCGGCACAAATTTACGCGTTGACTTCACGTTTTCATACGCCATAGTGATAATCCGTTCACCTGACGCATATTTACTGCCGAAATCGGCTTGAAGAAATAAACCGTCGTCACTTTTTGTCATGCGAGCCGATACCAAAATATAACCGCTGTCCGGAAACTGCCGTTCAAGTTCGTTATATTTTTCGTCTGCTATATAAAACCGCCACACATTGTTCATCATTGCGCCGAATATAATTTCTTCCGTACCGCCCGCCACAGTAAACATAAATTCTGTTCCTGAAAAATTCACCTTAAAATCATCGCCGACTTTATATCCGCCGTCGAGTATCATAAAATATGGAATGTATATTGCGTTGCCTGTTAAGGGACGATAATCGCCGACGAACGATGGCGGGTTCATATTTTGATTGCTTTCATTGCGGGAAAATATGAAAGTCCCAACATTCTTAGCGTCGCCTATAAAATATTCGCCCCACCCACTGAGGATTTCCTGCGTTTCTGTTTCTGTTATGCCCGGATAATTCTCAATATAATTTATTTTTTCGCTGATTGAATCGCTATGTTGGTGCAATACCGAAAAATGCGGAGCATTGAGTTGTTCGGCACGTTCGTCAAAAAAGCTGCCAACGCCGAAATACATGACCAATCCAATATTCAAAAACATAGCCGCGATTAAAACAAACGCCAATAGGCTGACTGTTTGACTTTTGCTTTTGCGTAGATTCGCCGCCGTTAATAACCATATGTTTTTCACGTTTACCACCCCATTTCCGATAAAAATTCATTAAGTTTGTTATGCCGTTCCTCGCTGCCGCTCACATATTTTCCGAGCTGACACTCGCCGCGTATCACGCCGTCCTGCAAATAGAGAATACGACTGCCGCGTCTTGCGGAGCGCAAATCGTGCGTAACCATGACTACGCTTTGTCCCTGTTCGTTGACTTCTGTGAGTGCGTCAAGGACTGCCTTGCCGTTCGCGGAGTTTAGCGCACCGGTCGGTTCGTCTGCGAACACGATTTTAGGATTATTGATAAGAGAGCGGACGATTGCGGCACGTTGAGCTTCGCCGCCAGACACTTGTAATGGGAACTTACGCCACATAGTTTCGTCAAGATTGAGCCGCTGTAAAAGTTGTTTCGCTTTCTCCGCGACTGCTTTGCGGTTCTTGCTGATTAAAAGTCCGCAAGCCATGATGTTGTCAAGTATGCTCATATTGTCGAGCAAATACATCTGCTGGAACACGAATCCGCAGTTGTCACGCCTGAACACTGCTAATTTATCGTTCGACAACCTGCCGATTTCCTGTCCCGAAAAGCTGATTTCACCGAGCGTCGGCTTATCCATGCCCGATAAAGCATAGAGTAAAGTGGACTTGCCCGCACCGCTGGGTCCCATAATCACGGTAAAATCGCCTTCGTAGATTTTTACGTCAAGATTTTTAAGGACATGCTGCTGTAACCCGCCGCTTGAAAAGGTTTTGCATAATTTATTTGTGCTTAAAATTGCGTTCTGCATTTATATTTTCCTCCGTTAATAAAAATAGGATTGTTATTTACAACCCTATTATAACGTCTAAATCCTTAACTAATCTTTGTCTAATTCTTATTTATTTCTTAATTATGCGAGTTTCAACATAATTTTTACTGAAAACCCGCCTGAATGATTTTCGCAATAAAGCTCACCCGCCATTTGTTCAAGCAAATATTTCGAGATATACAGTCCTAACCCGTAGCCGCTTTTCTCTGTAGTATCTTTACCCCGATAAAACTTATTCATAAGAAGCGGCAGTTCGTCGTCAGATACGCCTTGGCCGAAATCTATTATATTTATGACAAGAAAATTATTATCAAAATCCGCCTTGATTTCTATATTTGTCCCTGCATATTTATATGAATTGCTGATTATATTATCAAATATCTGCTGTAAACGTAAACTATCAACTAAAATAATACAATTTGGTATTGAAAACGGTTTAATCCGCCTTTCATAATCTGCGTTTTGAATTAACTGCGGTATCGCCGTACTTTGGATTTCAACGGCGTTTACGCTCAACGCTTGCAATTCCTCAAGGGTTGCATGGAACATATTCGTAATCAGAGCGTTTATCTGCTCGGCTTTCGCGTTGATTGTTTCAAGCTGTTTCTGCTCTTTTTCGTCTTTTGCCATGACAAGCATAAGCTCTGTAACTGCTTTTATCGACGCAACGGGAGTTTTTATATCGTGGCTTAATGAAGCTACAAGTTCTTTTTTGCTTCTGTCTGCGTTGCGTTCATTCTCACGCGCTTTGTGCAATTCGTCACGCATTAGGTCAAAACTCTCGGTAAACGCTCCGAATAAATTGTTTCTATCCATTTCGAGCGGTATTTCAAGATTGCCTGCCGCGATACGCCGTGCAAAGTCTTGCAGCTTGCGAAACGGTTTTATTATGGTTTTGGCATAATATAGATAGAGATATATCCCTGCTATAGTAAACCCGCCGATTAACGCATATAAAAAGATTTGCAAGCTCTTATCTCTGCTCTTGCGGGAAGCGTCCATATCTTCAAAGACTTTATTTAACTGCTCCGTCAGGAAATTCACGGCCTCGGATTTATCTTCGCTCTGTATGACGGTCATTACCGCGTCGTTAATCGTAACCGTATCAGAAGTTTGCGGCATGTTCTCTTTGAACGCCCAAAATACGCCGATAAAACCAAGCAAAGATAATATGATAAAGACGATTAAAACTTTTTTCATGTCACTTCTCCCTCGAATACATAGCCGACGCCCCATATCGTCTTGATATATTTGGGCTCGTTGGGGTTTGCCTCTATCTTTTCCCGCAAATGCCGTATGTGTACGTTCAATGTGTTATCTCCCGTGATTGAATCCTCCCAGACTTTCCTGAAAATCTCATCTTTTGAAATAGTACGCCCTTTATTTTTCGCAAGGTACATAAGCAGTTTATACTCCATAGCCTTTAATTCTATTTTCTTTTCGTCAACAAAAACGCTGCCGCTTATATAATCTATTTTAAGGCTACCTGATACAAAGATATCTGTTTCTGCGGTTTTATAGCGTTTCAACACAGCTTTCACTTTTGCGAGCAGTACGGACAGCGAGTATGGTTTCTGGATATAGTCGTCACCGCCGATGTTCAAAGCCAACAGCATATCGTCGTCACTCGTCCTTGCGCTAATAAAAAGTATAGGCACAGCAGTTTTTTCGCGGAGTTGCTTGCATAAATCAAACCCCGACGAATCGCCGAGATTTATGTCAAGCAGAATCAAGTCGGCTTGACTGTCACGGAAAAAATTCATGCAGGAATCATAGTCGTCAGCCCACGCGGTTTTTACGTCGAACATATTAAAATATTCAAGCGTACTCTCCGACAACGCTTCTTCGTCGTCTACTATAAGGCAATCATATTTCATTCGGACAAATCCTCCGTTTAAATTTTGAGTTTTAATTCAATATACGCTTTGCGTTCCCGCCCAAGATAGCTGCTATATCTTTCACCGGTAAAACCAACGATTTCAGCCGCTCTATTTCAGATTTCGCATTGCTCCACGGGGAATCCGACGCAAATAATATTTTATCCGCTCCGTGTTTGCTCACAATCCTTAAAAACTGGTCATGTGAAAAATATTCAAATCCCATCGACGTGTCAAGATAAATGCTCGTTCCCGCCAAATACTCCTCTACATCGTCCCATTGGTCATGTCCGCCCAAATGTGCCGCAACGATAATACCGCCTTGCATTGCTCTCACGATTTTCGCAAACTGTTTGGGACTGCTCCTGAACGGCGGAGGAAACGCCGGGTCAAAGCCCGCGTGGTGCAAAAGAATCAACCCTTTGCTTAGTGCGTAGTCGTATATCTTTAACATTCTGTCATCGTCAACGACAAAATTCTGATATTCTGCGTGAAATTTTAACCCTTTCAAACCCAACTCCACAATATAATCTATATCCCTTTTATAGTCGTCGGTATGCGGATAAATCCCGCCGAATGAAACTATTCTGTCCGAGTTTATGCTTGCTGCCCAATCGTTTATTGACTTGAACTGCGATTGTTTCGTTATCACGGGCTGGATTACCGAAATATCTATGTTCCAGTTATCCATATTCATTAGTAAGCCTGAAACCGTACCGTCGCTTGAAAGCTCATATAAATTATCAATACTGTCTGACAGCGTTTTAACCGCTCTATTGGCTAAGTCGTCGGGGAAAGCGTGTGTGTGAAAATCTATTATCATATCTTAATAAAACCTTTCATAATTTCCGCATGGAAACAATCTGTATGTGACCGTATATCTTAACATTCTATTTGTCAAGAAAAAAGTGTAGCAGCGAGCCACGAAAACGTATAGCATATCCCAACACCTAAAATTGGGATTTCAAGTTTAGAGAATACGCTGCTATCAAAGGTAAATTATCATTCATCTTAGTGACCGCAAAGAATGTAGCCTTGAGCCACTTTGGTATGGAATCTGCTCATATCGCGTGTAGCATTTAGTCATAAGCCATATAGCGGCTGGTCACGCAAAAATGTAGCACTTGGTCATAAAAGTCATAGAGTGCTGTATATTACGTGACCATACGCAGTAGTTACCGTGACCTGAAAATAGGATTGATGTTAAAACTCAATACCAAGCGGCAAGGGTGAGGGATTGCTAATTTCCTGTGATTCTTTTACAAAATCGCCGCAGGCGAGATAGTTTCGTATCTGAACCCAGATGTCCTGTTCAGTCCATTCATACGGTTCAGGCTCAGTGCCAAAACGCTCAAGTATGATTCGTTTCTGCTCCGGCGAGAGCGGCGTAACCATGGATTTCTGCCATTTATTCAAGGTTTTTTGATTCAGCGTCATTTTTTTGCACCTCCCTTCTTCTGCCGTTGCATGGATTCCTCCAAGCGGTGGCTTGTGCCGGAGAATACAAGGATATGGCTGTGATGAATCAATCTGTCAATCATGGCGGCAGTCAGTTTATCATTTCCGAAAATCGAGTTCCATTGAGAAAACTCCATATTCGAGGTAATAATGATACTTTTTTGCTCATAGCAGTCTGATACTACCTGAAATAACAGTTCACTGGCTTCTTTGTGGAGCGTGATAAATCCTACCTCGTCTAAAACCAACAGTTCCACTTTACGCAGGGAGTTCATAAAACTCGTCAGCGTTCCGCGCTGCTGTTTCTCCTGCAAGATATTGGCAAGTGCTGTGGCTGTGTAGAAACGCACATGGCGACCAAGCTCACAGAGATTCATGGCTATGGCTGTGGCAAGGTGTGTTTTGCCTGTGCCCGAAGCACCCATCAGCACAAGGTTTTCCTTTTTCTTCACGAATGACGCGGATTCGATTTCTTCGGTGCTGATGGTAGCGGGAATCTCAATCGTCGGTTTCCACACAAAGTCGTCCAGCGTTTTGATTACGCGGAAATTCGCCTGCTTAATCATTCGGTTCATGCGGTTGGCTTCGCGCTCTCGCACCTCTATCTCCAACAGCGCGCGCATATACTGCTCGTTGTTTTGGTACTCTACCTTACGCCATTCCCTTGCCATGCCGCCTAATTTCAGGGTTTTCATGGTCTGCTCAATGCTCTCTAAACTCTCGGCTTTCGTGTAATTCATTGTGCGTCACCCCCAGTCAGACTGTCATATACAGATAAATCGGGCTGATAATTCAGCGGAGGCGATTCGGCAGACAACTCCAGCGGTTTCGGGTGATTCTCCGGCTTGGCGATGAAAAGATAGCACTGCCGGATATTATCGCTGTCTAACTTGCCGTACTCACCGGCTAATTCGAGTGCCTCGTCGCATAAATCCTCGTTGCCGTCCTGAACGATTTCCATGAGCAGTATCAGCGCGGATTTTCTCTCGCTGCCCTTAACACTTTTCAAGTAGTCCTGCCACAGTTTCGGCATTTGGTTGAAAAACCGCGTATGCTCGGTTGCGCCGGGTTTCTTTACAAGGGTCGGAAGATAGTCTTTCCAGTCGGTGTCCTCACCGTTTTTCTCGTAACTGCGCCGGAAACTTTTCAGCAAGCTGCGGTCATAGTAAACATCAATCTTATCAAAATATATTTTTATCTGAACTACTTTATCAGCAAATTCAGGCGACAGACCGTACTTTGTCGTATCTACTCTGATGAAACCATAATTATCTACTTTAACGGCATCATAGCTGAATACCTCGTATTCATATTCCGGTAACGCCAGCAAATGCTGTTTTTCTTCCTCCCACAGTTCTGTTATCAGTACGCCGCTCTCGTAATGTTCGCGTTCATGGTCTTCATCACAGCGATGAAAGAGTTCTTCATTAAAGGCATCAAAATCGGTTATCGTTGGCACGGGTACAAGCATATTACGCCGGGTATAGCCCACTTTGTTTTCTACATTGCCTTTTTCGTTCCCCTTACCCGGAGTACAGAAGTCTGCTTTGAAGCGATGGTGCAGCATGAAGCGGTAGAATCCGTCTGTTATCAATCGCTCTGCCCCTTTCAAAACTTTCGCCACGGCGGTTGTCATGTTGTCGCATTTCAGACGGAGCGGTGTGCCGCCTATGTGGTAGAAGATTCTTTTCAGACCAACAAGCAGGCACTCCTGATTCTCTGACGGAAACACCTGCATCCAGCCTGTGTTTGACTGCGGGAATGTCACGATTAGCGCGTATCCCATGCACTCTTTTTCAAGTGCATCGTAATACTTGAATTTCCCGAAGTCCGTCTGCGCGTGTCCCGGCGGCTTCGCTAACGGCAGATAACTCTCTTTGCTTTGCCTGATTTCTGCCTTTTTGTGGTTGTAGTATCTCTTGACGCTGTTGTAGCTTCCTGTGTAGCCGCACTCACTCCGTAGCCGTTCGTATACTTTTCTGATGGTATGACGCTGTTTGCGCGGCTCTTTTTCATCTTGCTCTAACCATTTGTCTACTATTGGGATATACTCCCGCATTACTCGAAATTCACGCTGCCGTGACTTCGGCTCGCCGGACTGATTCCAATTCGTTTGGTACGCATATTTACGCACCGTATTAAAATGATGGTTTGTTTGCTTTGCGATTTCTCGCAGGGATTTGCCTTCATTTTCGTACAAATCCTTGATATACTCTTTTTGTGCCATTCTTAACACCTCTTTCTTGCCTCCTTGAAGCCAGTTTTTATTTTTACTGCTTCAGGATAGCATATTTTTATTTCGGTGTTGGAAAGGCACGTTATACCAGTTTTTACCGCTACACTTTTTCTGGCTAATAGCTATATTTTAATTATATCAAAAAGACTTTTATATGATAAAATTAAGTTGTTTATAAAAAACATAAACAAAAATCTATTTTAAAAGGAGAAAAAAGAGATGAGAAAATCAAAAAAACTATTCGCAATGTTATTATGCTTAACCCTTTTAGCGTTGACAATAATTCCGGCGGCGGGCTTCGACGAACCTAAACCCGTAGTAGCTATAGATGAAGTCGCAGACGAACCCTACGAACCCGCAAGCGGCGGAAACACGCCGAAAGTCGGCGATATACTCGGCGAAGTAAAATACACTGACATAGTCGCGTACATCAACGGCGCGGCAATTCCCGCCGCGAATATCAACGGCGATACGTATGTTGCCGTAGAAGATTTGGGATTTTACGGTTTTGATTGGGTATGGGACGGAACAAACAAAGCCGTAAAAGTCACAGGGTGGAGCAAAGACAACAAGTTTGAGCCCAAACCCGTGCCGAAAGAAACTGCGAAAACGGGAGATTTCAAGTGCAATTATCTTTACACGAATATTAAAGCTTATGTAAATGATAAATTAGTTGATGGGTACAACATAGGCGGGGAAACTCTAATCAACTTCAACGAACTGTCAGCATACGGCAAAATAACATGGGACGGTAAGGCAAGAGAAATCAGACTTGTGACTGACGGGGGAAATATTACAAGCGGTTCAGGCGGCGTCACAAATTCCGGAGGAAACGGCACTACCGTGGGAAATCTCGTAAACCGTGGAATATCGGCAATAAGCGGCGACTGGATTTATTACCGCACTTATAGCAATGGTCTCAACAAAATCAAAACCGACGGCACGGGTAAAACTGTATTGCTTGACAGATATATCCGGGGAAATATAAACGTAATCGGCGACTGGATTTATTACACGGGCGACAGAGACATTTACAAAATAAAAATCGACGGCACTGGAAATATAAAAATCCCTAACACCGCCGGAGCAACCGAAAACTGGATGTCCGTAGCCGGCGACTGGATATATTACACGGACTTTAATAATTTATATAAAATCCGTACAGACGGCAAAGACAAACAAACTATAACAGAGCTCGACAACGCGCACAACATCGTGGTTGACGGCGACTGGGCATATTATTCGGAAGACTGGGTTAATGATATGAAGCATTATAAAGTCAAAACCGACGGCACAGGCAAAACGCAGCTCCCGATAAAAGGCACTTTTACGTACTTGATAGTCGAAAACGGACGGCTTTATTATTTGCATACATACACTCACGACATGCAGGGAACGGGAATTTACGTCTACGACGCAAACGGCAAAGAAATAATAGTTTTGCCCGACATGAGAATAGGCGGCAATCCCGACCCCAAAACTAACACGAACGCAAATACCGGAAATTCCAACAGCAACAGCGGCGGCGTTGAAAGCGAAAACCCAATGACAGGGGGATTTGAAAGCGACAGATGGTTTGATAGGTCAATAGGCGATTTCAATGTTTCCGGCGACTGGGTATATTTCGTAGCGGGCGAAACAATTTATAAAACCCGCACAGACGGAACGGAACTCACCGAAATCGTTAAAAGAAACTATTCCGGCTTAGGCTTTCTGACTATATCCGGCGACTGGATTTATTTTATAGATGTCGCAGACAACAAATTTTTAATGCACAGAATAAAAACAGACGGCACGGGTAAAGAAATCGCGGAATAAATAAAACCGTAGGGACACCATACATGGTGTCCGAATGACAGGTTTATAACGTTGTCCGAATGACAGGCGTATGGCGTTGTCCGATAGCGGACGCGATATATCGCGTCCCTACATAGGGGAATCGTTTTTATACGGTTTCCCTAATAT
>Ga0082212_10007849_pt1 | contig 14031 bp, 11 predicted proteins | sample TergutNt197P3_FD_71548 | JGI IMG/M metagenome (GOLD analysis project Ga0082212, IMG submission 71548) | Neocapritermes taracua P3 segment gut microbial communities from Petit-Saut dam, French Guiana - Nt197 P3 | ecosystem: Host-associated > Arthropoda: Insects > Digestive system > Gut ... | reverse complement strand
AAAAAATGGCATGTACTTCATGGGTGAAGCCATATACGTTCCCGAGCTTTTTTGCGTTTTCGTTACCTTATACCGACACCCTGTTTGGCCAAAGCGTCCAAACTCTTTTGCGCATCGGCATGCCCTTGTTCAGCGGCTTTTTCAAACCAGTGCATAGCCTTGGCCTCATCTTTCGGCACGCCGATCCCTTTTGCGTATATAAGGCCCAAATTGAATTGCGCTCTAGCATGTCCTTGTTCAACGGCTTTTTCAAACCAATGTACAGCCTTGCCCCCATCTTTCGGAACGCCTTGCCCCTTTGCGTACAGAAGGCCCAAACGGTGTTGGGCTTCGGCATTCCCTTGCTCAGCGGCTTTTTCGTACCAGTGCGCAGCCTTGACCTCATCTTTCGGAACGCCTTGCCCCTTTGCGTACAGAAGGCCCAAACTGAGTTGGGCTTTAGCATGCCCTTGTTCAGCGGCTTTTGTCCACCAATGCACAGCCTTGGCTTCATCTTTTGGAACGCTGTACCCGTTTGCATACATAAGACCTAAATTGAATTGTGCTGGGGCATCCCCTTGTTCAGCGGCTTTTGCCCACCAAAACTCAGCCTTGGCCTCATCTTTCGGAACGCCGCGCCCCTTTTCGTACATAAGGCCCAAATTGAATTGGGCATCGGCATCCCCTTGTTCAGCGGCTTTTTGTACCGTCACAAAATCCGGCAGTGACTCCTCAGCAGCCGGTACACTCCCCGCTTGCGCCGCCAGCCCCAAAAGAAGAATACAGCAAATGCAGATGGCATGTTTTCGCATCTTTTCCCCGATTATCCTATTCCACGTATAATCAAATAGATTAAGGACGCTATGCCAACAAAAAAAAGCAAGACATAGAAGATTTTCACTCGCCATCTATTTGGCTCACCCAAAAGAAAAAATAAATAAAATAAGCCTGCTATAATCATCAAGATTAATGCAGGTAATTCAATGAATTGCCATTCCTTGTACACGTATAGCCCCATGCAGACTGCAAAGCAAAAAATCAATCATTTTCTGTGACACAGCCTTTGAGAAACTCATGGTATATCTGAAAAAAGAATATATATTGCGCCACAATGGAAGCAACACTATGACAGCCATACAAATAAGATACCACAGCCAAAAAAGTTCCTTACTCATGTGCAGGTATACTAAAGAATACGCACACTTTAGGCAAGCACGCATGCTCTATCGGGCCGCGCGCTGGACAAGCGCGTTCTCCAAGGCTAAGGTACGCCCCTGTTATGAGTGATGACGCTTCGGGCTTGCCCAAAACATATGTGTTTGCAGGTATTGCCGTCTTGTTGGGCATGCTGGCGCTGCTGGCGCTGCATGTCGGGGAAACGCCGCAGCACGAGCCCGTGACGGCCGGGACCGTCCAGGCGCCGGAAACGCCGCCGGCCGCCGCTTCGGGCGACACGACCGCGCCGGCCGCCGTCCCGGCGGAAACGCCGCGGGATGCCGCCGGCCCTGCCCGGGCTGAACGGGAAGACGCCGTACCGGAAGAGGCAGGCCCGGCCCGCACGGAAGACGGGACAAAGGAAGTCATATCCGGCACCGTCGCCCAGGGCGATACCGCCGCGAAGCTGCTCGGCGGCGATGTGCACGATATTATGCAGGCCTCCCGCAAGCACCATTCGCTTGCCAACATCCGCAGCGGGCAGCCCTATACCCTGGTGCGCGACCGGGAGACGCAGGCCCTGGAGCGCTTTGAGTACGAAATAGACGCCCACCGGAAGCTGGTGGTGGAGACGCAAGGGGAGTCCTTTACAAGCCGCGTGGAGTCCATTGTCTACGATGTGCAACTCACACTCCTCCAGGGCGCGGTGGAGTCCAGCCTGTTCCAGTCCGTGGCGGCCCTGGGCGAAGCCCCGGCGCTGGCCATTGTGGTGGCGGACGTGTTCCGTTGGGATATTGACTTTATCCGCGATGTGCAGGACGGCGACAGCTTCAGCATACTGGTGGAAAAGCGCTACCGGGACGGGCAATTCAAGCATTACGGCCGTGTGCTCGGCGCCACGTTCACCAACCGGGACAAAGTGTTTGAGGCATTCGTGTTCCGTGGCGTTTCCGGCTATGAGAGCCATTTCAACAGCAAGGGGGAGAGCCTGCGCAAGGTGCTGCTCAAAGCGCCCCTGGCCTTTACCCGCATCACTTCCGGCTACAGCAAGGGGCGCAAGCATCCTATTTTCCATGATGTCCGTCCGCATGAAGGCGTTGATTACGCCGCGCCCACCGGCACGCCCATCAAGGCTGTCGGCGACGGCGTCATCAGCCACAAAGGCTGGCAGGGCGGCTATGGCAACGCGATCGCCATACGCCACGGCGCCGGCCTGGAATCGATGTACGGGCACATGTCGGGCTATGCCAGGGGCATGGCTGTGGGTGTGCGGGTGCGCCAGGGACAGGTTATCGGCTTTGTGGGCGCGACCGGCTGGGCGACCGGGCCGCATCTTGATTTCCGCCTCAAGCAGCACGGCCGCTTTCTCAATCCCGTCAAAGCGGTCAACCCCCGCGAAGAAAGCATCGCCCCAGGGCGCATGCAAGCCTTTGAGGAACGCAAGGCGCAGGTCCGGAATTTTGTTTCCGGGCTGACCCCCCTGTACCGCTACAGCCCTGACGAGTTCAAATAGCCCGTCGCACAACGGAGGCCCGATATGCAAGTCGCCATCACCACATCCAGTTTCGCGCGCTACAGCGAGGAGCCGCTTAAGCTTCTGCGCCGCAGTGGCGTCCACTATGTCCTGAATGCGGCAGGCCGCACCCTGACGGAGGACGAAGCCATCGGCCTGTTGCAAGGCTGCATCGGCGTGGCTGCGGGCACGGAAAAGCTCAGCCGCCGCGTGCTGGACGCCTGCCCTGCCCTGCGGGTGATTTCCCGTTGCGGCGTCGGCGTGGACAGCGTGGACCTGGAGGCAGCCAAAGAACGCGGCATTGCCGTGCGCAATACGCCCGACGGCCCGACACGGGCCGTGGCCGAACTGACCCTGGCGTACACCCTGGATCTGCTGCGCGGCGTCACGCGCATGGACCGCGAACTGCGCGCCGGAACCTGGAACAAGCGCATGGGCGTTCTGCTGGAAGGCAAAAAGGTCGGCCTGGTGGGTTTTGGCCGCATAGGCCGCGCCACCGCGGGGCTTTTTGCCGCGTTCGGCGCGGATGTCGCCTTTGCCGACCCCGTTACCAGCGACAGCGTCCACCGGCAGATGGAGCTTGACGACTTGTGCGCCTGGGCGCAGATCATCAGCCTGCATTGTTCAGCGCCCAAGGACGCAACACCCGTGATGAGCGCGGATCGCCTGGAACGCATGCAGCCGGGTTCCTGGATCATCAATGCGGCGCGCGGCGGGCTGGTTGACGAGGAGGCGCTGTATCGCCTCCTGCAATCCGGCCGCCTTGCCGGCGCGGCGCTGGATGTGTTTGCGCGGGAACCGTATGCCGGGCCGCTTGCGGGCCTCGACAACGTCATCCTGACCCCGCATATCGGCTCGTACGCGCAGGAGTCGCGCATCCGCCAGGAAGTCGAGACCGTCAGGAACCTGCTGGAAGCGCTCGGGCGCTGAGGTTGCGGCATGGCGTTTTCTTGCCTCATCTTTGACTGCGACGGCGTGATTCTGGAAAGCGTGGCCGTCAAAACGCGCGCCTTTGCCCGCCTGGCCGAACCCTTCGGGCCCGAGGCCGTGGACCGGCTGATCATGTATCACGCGGCGCATGGCGGCGTAAGCCGCTACAAGAAGTTTGAGTGGCTGTACCGCGAAGTCCTGGGGCGTGAGATTACGCGGGCGGAACTGGAGGATCTCGGCCGCCGCTTTGCCGAACTGGCGTTCGAGGAGGTCTGCCGCTGCGATCTGGTGCCCGGCGTGGAAGCCGTGCTTACGCGCTGGCAGGGCCTGACGCCGATGTATGTCTGTTCCGGCGCGCCGCACGAGGAGCTGAACACGATCCTGAAAGCGCGCGGACTCCACCACTTTTTTGCGGGCATTTTCGGATCGCCGCCCGCCAAGACAGAGCTTTTGCGCGAGATCATCCGGCTGGCCGGGGTGGACCCCGCAAGCGCGGTCATGGTGGGGGACAGCGTGACGGACCTGGACGCGGCTGAGGCTGTGGGCACGCGTTTCTACGGACGGGGAGGCGAACTCAAGGGCGGCAGCTTTCCCTGGGGGGAGGATCTGACCGGCCTGAACGCCTGGCTTGCGTCTTTATGAACCCTGAGGCTGTGGCGAAATTTGACGCAGCCGGAGGGCGAAAGGGCTATTTGTCACGGGGTTTGCCGCACTTGGGGCACTGTTGCTCATGATCCCAGACCAGGCTTCCGCAATACGCGCACGGAGCGCCCACAGGCTCTCCGACAGGCTGGCGGCAATACGCGCAGATGCTGGCCTGCCAGGGAATGATGCGCAGACAGTGCGGGCACACGCGGCTGGTGCCGGGCTTCGGCAGCGCGGGCAGCGCGAACAGGACCAGCACCAGAAGCGGCATCACGCCGCAGGCGATGGTCCAGCCCAGCACGTTGCGGCCCTTGTTGCCCGACACCAGGCCCCCCACCAGGCCGCCAACAATCATCAGAACGGCAAAATGCATAGCGCGTTTCCCCTGTCGGATATCGGCTGACTCTTGTGCCAGGATATAGTAAATTCTTCTGAACGCCAAGGAGGGCGCATGCCTTCTCTCCTGCACATGCTGCGCGCGCGTTGCGCTAGCCCCCAAGATCTCGCGTGCCTGCTCGCCATTCGCGGCCAGGCATGGTGGAGCGGCGCGTGGGGCACGCTGGCCCTGCGCTGCAAGGCTGCCCTGTTCGGCATTGCCTGCGGGCGCGGCGTGCGCGCCGCCGGTCCCGTCATTTTGGCCCGCTGGCCCAAAAGCCGCATCCATATCGGCGACGGCGCGCAGCTTGTTTCCTGTCCCCGCCGCGCCACGGCGGCCGTGGTGACGCCCGTGCGCCTGAAGACGCTCGGCCCGGAGGCGGCGATAGTGCTGGAGCAGGGCGTGGAACTGAGCGGCGTCTCCATCGCGGCGCGCTCGAAAACCATACGCATCGGCGCGCACACGATGATTGCCCCCGGCTGCGTGCTGGTGGATTCCGATTTTCACGCGCCCTGGCCTCCTGAGCAACGGCATGTCGATCCCGGCTTTGAGCGCGACGCCGGGATAGACATCGGCGAACACGTTTGGATAGGCATGCATTGCTGCATCCTCAAGGGCGTGCGCATCGGCCGGGGCAGCATGGTGGCCGCCGGCAGCGTGGTGACGCGCGACGTGCCGGAAAACTCCCTGGCTGCCGGCGTTCCGGCCCGCGTTGTCAGGGCTTTGGGAACGTGAGTGAACGCGATGCGCTACATGGTGCTGGATGTGGAAACCCGGCGCAGCGCCCGTGAGGTGGGCGGCTGGCACCGGGCCAGGGATATGGGTGTCAGCGTCGCGGTGCTGTATGACGCCGGATCGGACGCCTTTCTGCCCTTTGAGCAGGATGCGCTGCCGGAGCTGTTTGGCCTTCTGGCGCAGGCGGAGCTGGTCGTGGGCTTTAATATTCTCGGCTTTGACTACGCGGTGCTGCAAGATTTTGCTCCTGCCAGGCTGCATGATCTGCCCACCCTGGACCTGCTTGCGCAGGTGCACCGGAGCGTGGGGCGCCGGATTTCGCTGGATAATCTGGCGCAGGCCACGTTGCGCGCGGGGAAAAGCGCCGACGGGATGGCGGCCCTGCGCTGGTGGAAGGAGGGGAGGCTCGATCTGATCGCGGAATATTGCAGAAAGGATGTGGATATCACCCGTCGTCTCTACCTGCACGGCTGTGAGCATGGGCATGTGTTTTGTACGGATGCGCGGGGCGGGCGGGTGCGTGTGCCCGCGCTATGGGCAAAGGGGAGCGCGGCTTGAATTTCTCCGGTCTTTGCTGTATCTAAAAAATATCTATATTTTGTCCGGCGCAAGAGTGCCGCTGCCATAAGGCGCCGCGTATGGCATTTATCGCGGATTTGCATATCCACTCCCGCTTCTCGCGGGCCACCAGCAAGCACCTGCATGCTCCCCTGCTGGCCGCCTGGGCTGCCGTCAAGGGGGTCGCCGTGCTGGGCACGGGAGATTTCACCCATCCGGTCTGGCGGGCCGAGTTGCGGGAAGCGCTCACCCTGGACGAGGCCTCCGGCCTGTACCGCTTGCGGGAACCCGCGCCGATCGCGCGGCTCTTGCCGCGCTTCGCGGCCTTTGCGGACGGCCTGCCCCAGCCGCTTTTCATGCTCCAGGCGGAAATCAGCAGCATCTACAAACGCGGCGGGCAGGTGCGCAAGGTGCATAATCTGGTCTACATGCCGGATTTCGACGCTGCGGATCGCGTGTGCGCGCGCCTTGAGCAGATCGGCAACCTTGCCTCCGACGGGCGGCCCATCCTGGGGCTGGACAGCCGGCACCTTCTGGAAATGGTTCTGGAGACGGACAGCCGGGCCGCGATGATCCCCGCCCATATCTGGACGCCCTGGTTCTCGCTCTTCGGATCCAAATCCGGCTTTGACCGCATTGAGGACTGCTTCGGCGATCTGACGGGAGAGATTTTCGCCCTGGAAACCGGGCTGTCCTCCGATCCGGCCATGAACCGCTTGTGGAGCGCCCTGGACCGCTTCCGCATGGTCTCCAATTCCGACGCCCATTCCGGGGAAAACCTGGGCAGGGAGACCACGCGCTTTGTCGGCACGCCTTCCTATGACGGCATCTTTCATTCCCTGCGCGGGCGTCCGGCCTCCTGCGAGTTCGCGGGCACCCTGGAGTTCTACCCCGAAGAGGGCAAGTACCACCTCGACGGGCACAGGGACTGCAAGGTCGTGCTGGAACCCCACCAGAGCCTGCAACTGGGGAATATCTGCCCGGCCTGCGGCAGGCCGCTGACCGTGGGCGTGCTGCACCGCCTGCTGGCCCTGGCGGATCGGGACGAGCCCGCGCGCCTGGATGAGCCGGACTTCGCCTCGCACATTCCCTTGCCGGAGATTTTGGGCGAGCTGCTCGGCGTGGGGACCGCAAGCCGCAAGGTGGGCGATCGCTATGCCGCGCTGCTGGAACGCTTCGGGCCGGAGTTGCGCATCCTGCATGAAACCCCGCTTGCGGATCTGCGCCGGCATTGGGACCTGCTTGGCGAAGCCATAGAGCGCATGCGCGCCGGCAGGGTGATCAAGCAGGGCGGCTATGACGGCGAATACGGCGTGATACGCGTGTTTGATGAGGTCGAGCGCCGGGCCTTTGCGGACAGCGGCACGCGCCGCGCCGCGCTGCTGGCGCCGGCGGGCGCTTCCTCCCGCGCTGCCGGGCGGGAAGTCCCCGGACCGGGGGACAGCGCCGCGCACGGCAGGCCCGTGCTGCGGGAACGGGATGACAGGGCAAGTGGTCCGCCCTTGCCGCCCTTTTCTCAGGAACAGCGCGCAGCGCTTGAGGCCGGACCGCAACCCGTCCTGGTGCTGGCCGGGCCGGGAGCGGGAAAAACGCGCGTGCTGGTCGGGCGGCTTGCGCACCTGTTGCGCCAGGGCGCGCGCGCCTCGCAGCTTGTGGCCCTGACCTTCACGCGGCGCGCGGCAACCGAACTTGAGGATCGCCTGCGGCATACGCTTGGCCCTGATGCCCGCATGCCCACGACCGATACCCTGCACGCCCTGGCCTACGGCATGTGGCACAAGTTGAGCACGCAGCCGCCCATGCTGCTTTCCGAAGAAGCCGCCTTGCGACTGTTTACGTCCGTGCATCCCGAGACGGGCGCGCGCCGCATCCGCAAGGACTGGGAACGCCTTTCCCTGGCGCGGGAACGCTTGCAGCCCTGCCCGGAAGATTTGCTGCCCGCGCGCGGACGCTATGACGACGCCAAGGCGGAAGCGGGCCTTGCGGATTACACCGATTTGCTGGAGTTCTGGCTGGCGCGGCTGGAAGAGGGCGCGCCGCGCCCCTGGCAGCAGGTGCTGGTTGATGAGGTGCAGGATCTTTCCCCCTTGCAGTGGGCGCTTATCCGCGCCCTGCTCCCCGAGGACGGCCAGGGCTTTTTCGGCATCGGCGATCCGGACCAGGCGATTTACGCCTTTCGCGGCGCACAAGCCGACGTGCTTGCGCTTGTGCGATCCCTTTGGCCGGATCTGCTGCTCTTCCGCCTTGAGCAGAGCTATCGCGCTGTGCCGGACCTGCTGGCGGTCGCTGACGCGATCCTGGATCATAAGGCGGCCTGCGGCGCGCTGCGCGCGGCGCGGCAGGGCCCGGCGATCCTGCGCCATTTTTCCGCGCCGAGCGACCAGGCCGAAGCCCGCTGGATAGCGGAACTCGTGCGCGCGCTGTTGGGCAGCGGGTCCCACAGCTTAAGCGACCAGGGGCGCGGCGTGGACGCCGGGCATCTGAAAAATGCCTGTAGCCCCGGCGACATCGCCATCCTGGTGCGCATGAAGGCGCTCATCCCGGTGTACCAAAACACCTTGACGCAATTCCACATCCAGTGCTCCGTGCCGGAACAGGAGGCCTTCTGGCATGATCCGCGCGTGGCCTTGCTGCTGGCCGGGGCCGAGCGTTTTCTGGGTCTTGGGGATCAGCGCGCTTCCCGTGAGGAAGAAGCGCCATGCCTTGACCTGCCCCAGGAAAGCTGGCCGCAGGGCCCGGCTGCCGTGGCTGCCGCCCTTGAGGGACAAGCGCCCTTTGATCCCCTGTTTCGCGCATCAGCCGCCCTGGCCGCCTTGGAAAAACTGTGGGGCGCGACGCGGGACTGGAAGGAGCTGTTTACGCAACTGCACTTCATGCGGGATGTGGAGCAGGTGCGCGAGCGCTCGGAGCAGGTGAGGATTTTGACCCTGCATGCGGCCAAAGGGTTGGAATTTCGGGCGGTGTTCCTGCCGGCGCTGGAGAAGGGCATCCTGCCTCTGGAGCGCAAGGCCGGGGAGGACGAGGAAGCGGTCCCGGATGCCGAAGCGGCTGCAGCGGAAGAGTTGCGGCTTTTTTACGTGGGCGCAAGCCGCGCCGGCGAGGCGCTTTTTCTCAGTCACGCGGGGCAACGGCGCTTGTACGGGCAGAACGTCAAGCTTGCGCCCTCTCCCTTTCTTGAGGCCGTACGGCGGTATTGCGCAAGCTCGGTCCTGGTGGCGCGCAGCCGCGCCACTGGGAAGCAGTTGCCGCTGTTGTAGTTGGTTATTGCGGATTTTTTGGCAGTGCCCCGGTTTGTTCCCACTCCCAGGCCGTGCGTACGATGACCTCCAGATCCGCGAAGCGGGGTTTCCAGCCGAGTTCGTGGATGGCCTTTGCCGCATCGCCCACCAGGACCGGGGGATCGCCGGGGCGTCTGGCCGCTTCCCGTACCGCAATCTCCCTGCCGGTCACCTTGCGGGCGCAGGCAATCACCTCGCGCACCGAATAACCCTGCCCGTTGCCGAGGTTGAAGGCGCCCGCGCCCTCTCCGGCCAACAGCCGCTGAAGCGCCAGGACATGCGCATCCGCAAGATCGCAGACATGGATGTAGTCGCGGATGCAGGTGCCGTCCCGCGTGTCGTAGTCCGTGCCGAAGATGTCGATGGTCTTGCGCGTATCCAGCGCGGCCTGCAACACCAGGGGCACAAGGTGGGTTTCCGGTTCGTGCCGTTCGCCGATGCGCGCGTCCTGGTCCCTGGGCGCGGCCCCGGCGGCATTGAAATAGCGGAGCGAGCAGCAGGCCAGCCCGTACGCGCGGGCAAAGTCCTCCAGCATCCATTCAACGGCCAGTTTGGTGCGGCCGTAGGGATTGATGGGGTTCTGGGGGTGATCTTCGCGCAGGGGCAAGTGCTGCGGCACGCCATAGGTGGCGCAGGTGGAGGAAAAGATAATGCCGCGCGTGCCGTGTTCCCTGGCTGCTTCCAGGAGGTTTAAGGTATTCGCCGCATTGTTGCGGTAGTACTTGGCCGGGTCAACGACCGATTCCCCCACATAGGCGCACGCGGCGAAGTGCATGACAGCGGCGATGTTGTTGGCGGCGAATACCGCATCCAACGCTGTGCGATCCGCCAGGTCGCCGATGACATGGCGCCCGAAGCGCACGAATTCCGCATGGCCGGTGGACAGGTTGTCAAAGACCAGCGCGTCGTAGCCCGCCGTTTCCAGCGCCCTGGCGGCGTGCGCGCCGATATAGCCGGCCCCGCCGACGACAAGAATGGTGGCCTTCATGACGCCCGGTGCGCTATTCATCCTCAAGCCAGCTGTCGTCTTCCAGCAGCTCGTAGGCGCGCACGTTGATCAGCCAGTTTTCGTCAGCATCCTGCTGTACAATGCCCGTGACCTGCACCAGGGCGCTCAGATGATCGTCAAGATCCACCCCTGCGCCGCGGCGGATGACATGGTACGTGATGCCGTCCTCTTCCACAGCGACGCGGGCCTGCGTCTCGTCCGCGCTTACCGGCAGCGCCGCCACGTAGCCCTTGATGGTTCTTGGGGTACTCATATCCCGCAACCCCTGCCATGCTGTTCGTATTGAGCGTGGTCGCCCGCATGCATGGTGCGCCGCGCCGTATCGTAAGAACTCCAGTTGTGTGTACAGATTCTTTGGAAAAATGGCAACGCCTGCGCTGCCGTTTACGGTAAAAAACGCGCTATGCCCTGGTATTTCCGTGTTTCTTCAGCAGTTCATACATGTGTCCCCGTGAAAGCCCCGCAATGTTGGCGGCTTTACGTATATCGCCCCGGCAGTGCTCAAAAATTTGCTCTACGTACATGGCTTCCGCGCGGGTTTTCCACGCGCGCAGGCTGGGCAGGTCCGCAAGCGAAGGCAACTCCTGCCCTTGAAACGCGGCTTGCGGCGCAGGATCCACCTTGCGGCGCGCCACCGCGACCCGCAGTTCCGTGGGCAGGTGTCCGGCAAAGATGCGATCCTGGCGCCCTGCGGCAATGCAGGCCCTGGCCATGGTGTGGCTGAGTTCGCGCACATTGCCGGGCCAGGCGTAGCTGAGCAGCAGGTTCAGGCAGCCGTCGGCGATTTCCTTGGCGGGCATGGCGTGTTGCGCGCAAAAGCGCATGACCGCATGCCGCGCCAGATCGGGGATGTCTTCCGCGCGTTCCCGCAACGGGGGGATATAGATGGTGACCCCGCGCAAGCGGAAGAGCAAATCGTTGCGGAACAAGTCAAGCGCCGCAAGCTGCTCCAGGTCCCGGTTGGTTGCGGCCACAAGCCTGAACTGGCTTTCCACCTCCCGGACGTCGCCCACGGGCCTGAAACGCCTCAGCTCCAGCGCGCGCAGAAAACTGCCCTGGATCACCGCAGGCAGGTCGCCTACTTCATCCAGGAACAGCGTGCCCTGGTGGGCGGCCACGAGCAGGCCTTCACGGCTGCGATCCGCGCCGGTGAAGGCGCCTTTGGCATGCCCGAAGAGATGGCTTTCCACCAGGCTTGCGGGAAGTGCTGCGCAATCCACGGTCACGAAGGGCTGGGCGGCGCGCTCGCTGTTCTTGTGCAGGGCGTGCGCGAAGAGTTCCTTGCCGGCTCCGGTTTCACCCAGCAGTAGCACGTTGACGTTGCTGGCCGCGGCTTCCGCCAGCACTTGCAGGGCCGCCATCAGTTGCGGACTGTTGCCGATGATGCCCATGCGCGCCAGGGGCGCTGTCTCCTGGCGTCGCGGCTTGCCGAGGCGGTAGGCCGTGAGCTGGCTGATGGCCTGGGTCAGTTCCTGAAGGTTCAGCGGTTTGGTGAGAAATTCCCAGACGCCGGAACGCAAGGCCGTTTCGACGGCATCGCCGTCCCCGTGTCCGCTGATGATCAGGATTTCCGGGCGGGACGGCAGGCGGCTGAAATCCTTGATGCGTTCAAGCCCGTTGCCGTCCGGCAGCAAGACGTCCAGCAGCACAAGGTCCACGCCTTCGCGTCCCAGCGCCAGACCTTCCGCAAGCGTGCTGGCGCTGATCACCTCAAGGCCGAGGCTGCCGCATGCTTCTTCCACCAGGGTGCGCACCAGAGCTTCGTCGTCCACCACGAGCAGTTTCGTCATACCGCATCCATCCGGCTATCCACATACGCGCGCAAGGCCTCATGCGCCGTGGGGATCGCCTGTTGAAGCAAGCGCCAGGCCTGTCGGCAGTCTTGCCGCCCCTGCGCGGCTTTTTCCAGGGCCGCGCAGGCAGCCTGGAGCTGCGGAAGCTGAAGCATGCCCGCGGAATTTTTCAGCGCGTGGGCCAGATGGCGGATTTGCGCCGTATTATTCTGCTCCACCGCCTGCGCCAAGGCCCGCTCCTGCGGCGGCAGCTCCTCAAGCAGCACGGCGGCAAGCTTGCGCAGCAGCGCATGCCTGCCCTCCACCCTTGTCAGGGCCGCGCTGAAGTTGAAGACGCTTTCCGGCGCGCGCGCGTCATCGCGCAGGCATGCTTGCGCCACGAGTTGCAGGAGCTGGGCCGCGTCGAGGGGTTTTTCCGCCTGGATGCGCACGCCAAGCTGCCCGAGCCGTGTTTGCGTCTCTTCACTCCGCGAGGCGGTAATGCTGATGATCGGTAACGTCGGGTCAACGCCCGCGCCGCCGTTGCGGATGAGTTCCGTAAGCGCCAGGCCGTCCATGCCGGGCATGCGGATATCCAGGATGGCAAGATCCGCCGGACTGTCGCGCAGCAGCGCCAGCGCCTTCAGGCCGTCGCCGGCCACGGCAACGCTGTGTCCGGCCTGGCGCAGGATTTCCTGGAGAAAGTACGCGCTGACCCTGTTATCTTCCGCAAGCACAATGCGCAACGGGCTTGGAGCGTCTGCCGGTGGTGCGGGGGGCGCGTGCGCAAGCCTTTCCGCCTCCGCTCCAGACGGACGGCACGACGCGGCGTCCGCAGGCGCGGGCAATGTGCAGCGCAGGCTGAGCGTAAAGCAGCTGCCCTTGCCGGGCGTGCTGTCCAGGGCGAGCGTGCCGTGCATCAAGTCCGCCAGTTCCCGCGTGATGGCAAGCCCCAGTCCGGTGCCCGGCGTGCTGTGCGTCTGCCCCTGGCTGCCCTGAGTGAAGCGTTCAAAAACGCGCGCCTGTTCCTCAGGAGCGATGCCGGGGCCTGTGTCCCGCACCTTCACATGCAGCATGTATGCATCGGCGCCCGCGTGCGCGCCCCCGGCTTCCACGCGGATGCCGCCGCGCTGCGTAAATTTTGCCGCATTGCCCACCAGATTGCCGAGCGCCTGGCGCAAACGAAACGCGTCTCCAAGCAGCACGGGCGGCAGGTCGTCCGCAAGAACAAGCTCCAGCGCCAGCCCTTTTTCGACGCAGGCGGGGCGGAACAGTTCCAGGCAGGTTTCCAGGCTTTCCCTGAGCGCAAAAGGCTGATGCGCGCATTGCAGCCGCCCCGTGTCCAGAGCCGCGTGCGTGGTGATGTCCGTCACCATGTCCAGCAACGCGGCGGCGGCGGAACGCAGATAACGGGACGCCTGGCGTTTTTTTTCCTCATCCCTTTCTTCCTGCAACAGTTCGGCCATGCCCATGATGCCGGTGAGCGGCGTACGCATGTCGTGGCTCATGTTTGCAAGAAAGGCGCTGTTCATCTGCTCCTTATGTTCCGCGAGCAGGCGTTTGCGGTTGATGGCAAAGGACAGGCTGCCTATGCCCACTATGCCCGCCAGCCCCATGAGCGTGTAGGTGTAGCCGAGGGTTTCGTTGTATTCTTGGATTGTCTGCAAAAAGGGCGCAGCCTCAAGCGTTACGCTGATGCCGCCGCGCACCTCGTGCAGCCTGCTGTTCGCGTGGCAGCGCAGGCAGTCCGCTTCGGTCCGCAACGGCGCCATGAAGCGGAAGTTTTGCAGGCCGGGTTCGGCTTCCTCCAGTTTGAACACCTCGTGTTCTCCAAGGCTGATGCTGCGCAAGGCAGCCGCTTCCCATCCATCGGCCCGGCTTTCCGGGCGCAGCGGCTTGCTGCTGGTGATGCGCAAACGCGCGCCCTTGGTGCTGCTGCGTTCCGCAATCTGGCGGCTCATATAGGCGGGATTGATGAGTACCAGGCTTTCGCCGCTTGCCAGGGCGGCGCGGCGCATCTCTTCCGGAATCCAGGGGTTGGCCGCGCCGTATTCGCTTTCGCGCACATACACGCCGCCGTG
>Ga0082212_10007848_pt1 | contig 14031 bp, 8 predicted proteins | sample TergutNt197P3_FD_71548 | JGI IMG/M metagenome (GOLD analysis project Ga0082212, IMG submission 71548) | Neocapritermes taracua P3 segment gut microbial communities from Petit-Saut dam, French Guiana - Nt197 P3 | ecosystem: Host-associated > Arthropoda: Insects > Digestive system > Gut ... | reverse complement strand
TATTTTCTCGTGTTTCGCTTTCTTCGAGGTAGGTTTTGAAGCCTTCGGCACCGGCGGCGAAGATGGCTTCTTGAATCGCATCGACGACGCATTCGGCGTTTTCGACGGTCAACGGCTGGTTTAACTGCTCGGCGTGCTTTTGCAAAACGGACTTGACTTTGGCGGTCATCATCGCTATAATTGTCTCTGCCTTCATGGTGAACCCCTTTTCATGCTGAGACGCAACTTCTTGCGAAACTTACGGTTACTGTCTCAAAAAGGAGTTCTTTTCTCAATCCCTATTTGCCTAATTCCACGGCTACAGCCATCGTTATCAAGATGAAAAAAACGTCCTTTCTTGTCGCATTCGTGATTTTTGCACTGAGCGCGGCGTTCTTGTCTGCACAAAATTTTTCTGTCCCCGCAGACGACAGTTTGCAACAATCGCTCGGCGGATTATACGACTTCGACACGCCCGCACTGGGCGGAATGACCAACCAGTACGAGCTTTCGAGCCGTATTGTTGCCGACCCGAATAATGCCAATCGTGCCTATATCGTCGTTGATATGCAGATCGCGCCGGGCTGGCATGCTTACTCGGTAACGCAACCGAAAGGCGGCTCGCTTCCGACGGTCATCACGTTGGAGGAATCGCCCAAATACCGGCAAATCGGTCCATTCGCCCCGACTGAACTGCATGTCACCACGCCGAACGAAATTTTTCCTGTACCAGACGAAACGCATAGCGGCAGTATCTCGTGGCTTGCGCCAATTGAAGTACTCGAAGGTTCCCGCGAAACTCTCGCCGTCAATCTGACCTTCAAGGGGCAAATTTGTGACGACAGTGGTTGTGTTCCGGTCAACAAAAATCTATCGGCAAGTTTTGATTCGCAAAACGCAACAGCGGCAATCGCCCAGGCACGCGATCTGGCGACGAAATTGGGTTTTGCGTGGCCAGCTTCAGATCAGGCTGTTGATAATACTACTGTGCAACAGCCCAATCAACCGACAGCCACATCCCCACTGAACCTCGACACTCTCGAAGCCGACGAAGTGGTCAAGGCACAAGGAATCGCCACAGCACTCTTTTGGGCGTTTCTCGGCGGCTTGATTTTGAACGTCATGCCCTGCGTGTTGCCGGTGATCGGATTAAAAATCCTTTCGTTCTTCGAGCAAGCCGGTAAAAATCGCGTCCGGGCGTTCATGCTGAACCTTTGGTATTCGGTTGGGATTTTGATCGTTTTTCTCGTGTTGGCCGCACTTTCGGTCGGTTTGAGCAAGATGTTTACGCACAGTCTGTTCGGCATCATCATGTGTTGCATCGTGTTCGCGATGGCTTTGAGCCTGATGGAAGTGTGGGAATTACGGGCTCCGATTTTTCTGGGAACGGGAAAATCGCAACAACTCATGCGTCAGGAAGGTGTAATCGGTGCCTTGTTCAAAGGCGTCATCACGACCTTGCTTGCCATCCCGTGCGGTGCGCCGCTGCTGAGTCCGGCACTCGCCTGGGCCGACGTACAGGTACGCAACGGCGATCAGGCCACCGTGTTTCTTGCTTATTCGGTGATCGGGTTGGGTATGGCTTCGCCGTACCTGGTCATTGGGGCGTTTCCCGAACTGATTCGTTTTCTGCCGAAACCCGGTCCGTGGATGGACACGTTTAAAAAGGTCATGGGGTTCGTCCTCCTGTCGGCGGTCATCTGGATTTTGTACTTCCTGCCGCTTGAAATCGCTGTGCCGACTTTGGCACTGCTCTTTGCGGTTTGGTTCGGTTGCTGGTATATCGGACGGCTTCCCTTTTTGGCCAATACCCCGCAGCGTCTCGGTGCCTGGGCTGTGGCGTTGCTTGTTTTCGCGGCGGTGCTTTGCATATCGTTTCCGGTGGTTTCGCCGGTTACGCTGCAAGGTGCCATGGAGAACAAACTGGAAAAATGGGGCGAGAAAAACCTTGACCGGCTTGCGCAAAAAAAACACTGGGCCGGTTTCAGCATGGAAAAACTGGAAAAAAACCTGGCCGACGGCAAAGTCGTCATCGTCGATTTTACCGCCGACTGGTGTGCGACGTGCAAGTTGATTGAAGCCTACGTTCTGCACGACAAGAAGGTACTCGACAAAATCGACGAAAAAGGCATCGTCACCCTGCAAGCCGACTGGACGGACGGCGACGAAGACATCACGCTCCTGTTGCGAAGTCTCGGCGGAGAACAGGTGCCGGTGGTTGCCATTTTCAACCCGAGAGAACCGAACAAACCGGTTGTTTTCCGGGGAGAACTGACGACCCAGGGAACCAAGCCGCTGCTCGAACAACTCGACAAACTGCTGTGAGAATTCCACCAAAAAGTTTTCAGCAAGAATATCAGCCGGAATGAATACAAGCCGGAATGGAACGGTAGCGTAATGACGGGATACGAAACCGATCATCTACCGGAAATCCCGTCATTGCGCTACGCTCCATTCCGGCTTTTATTTCGTTTTGCCTAACTTCTAACTTCTAACTCCTGTCTCCTTGTGAACCACAATCCTTTTCATTTATTACCACCACGAAACCAGGGACGCATTCTGGCGTTTTTGGGGGCGGTCAGTTGGAGTTTGAGCGGTGCCATCGTCAAATCGCCGGTGTTCGTTTCGATGCCGGAAGACATTCGCTCCGTGCATTTGGCGTTCTGGCGGGGGTTGTTCGTGGCCTTGCTTTTTCTGCCGTCGATTCGCAGGGCAAAATGGCACTGGTTGCTCCTCCCACTGGGGTTTTCGTTTCTCGGCATGAGCGTCTTTTACATGACGGCGTTGGTCAAGACGACCGCCGCCACCGCCCTTTGGCTGCAAAATATCGCGCCCGTTTGGGTCGCGCTCTTTTCGATCTTCCTGTTCAAGGAAAAGTTGCGCCGGCAGGATTACCCACCGTTGGCGATTTGCGTCGCGGGCGTGTTTTTCATCCTGTCGTTTCAAATGTCGCAACCGGGAAACGGCGGAATTTTCGCGGCAAGCTTCGCCGTCGCATCCGGCTTGTGTTACGCAATGGTCATCTGCCTGATGCGCAGCCTGCGTGAGTTCAATTCGTTCTGGCTGGTCTTTGCCTGTTCGGTACTCTCGGCATTCGTGTTCATGCCGGTCGTTTTATGCCTGGGTTTCATGCCGTCCGTGGGGCAACTGCTGGCCATGCTGCTTCTGGCGATCACGTCGTTCGGACTTCCGTACAGCCTGTTCGCCAAAGCGATGCGCCGCATCCCCGCCGCCGAAGGCGTCATCATTGCGTTGTCCGAGCCGATCCTCGCCCCGGTTTGGGTTTGGCTCTTTTGGCGGCAATCGGAACCGTGGTTCACCCTCGTCGGCGGCGCGATTATTCTCACCGGACTCGTGCTGCAATGTCTGACGAAAGACGAAAAACACAGCCGGGAACGTAAGTGACCGGTAAACGGCCAAATGATTTAGCTGTGCAGTAATTTTGCCGCAAATTATTAACAATATTGTGAATACGGCTAAAATTTCCGTCCGCACCACTCCGATTTATAAAATATGTACAATCGTTTATGGTGAAATTTTCCGCTTTAACTGTATCATGAGAAGGAGTCTCATAATGAAAGCGATATGCCGTACATTTATTGCAATGGTTATGATCGCTCTTTTCACTTCGGTCGCATCCCGGGCAAATGGCACGACAGAGTGCGACGATTGTCTCGGGTGTGGTAGTTATGTTGGGTGTGACAGTTGCCTCGGGTGTATTGGGCAATGCAACATAGTGAGTAATACACCAAAATCCCTATTTTCCCCATTTGTATTTTACGGATGGGCGGAAGGCGGTCTCACGGTGAACAATCACGGGAACACAAATTCCTACGGAGCCGCTCCTTACGCTCCGGCCAGTCGAAATATGAACATCAATGCCGGAAACTCGTACCTGCACATGACGGAGCAGCCGTCGGATGTCAAGCTCAACCAGCTTTGGTTCGGTATGACCAAACCGCTTGATACATCGCGAGGTTTCGATTGGGGATTTCAGGCCGACTACCTTTTTGGAACCGATGCAAAATACACACAGAATTTCGGCGATCATTCGTTCGACCACGGTTGGGGTTCAGGGGATTATTACTCCTCCATCGTGCAGCTTTACGGCGAAGTCGGGTGTGGCAATACAAAAATCAAGGTAGGTAAATTCGCAGCGGGTATGGTTCACGAAGTCTTGCCGGCGGCGGCTTCCTTTTTCTACTCGCACGCATACACCTGCTACAGCACCCCGCTAACGGTCAATGGTGCCGTCGTCGAACACAAAGTCAACGATTGCCTGACGTTTTCGGGTGGCTGGACGGCCGGGTATCACAATGCCTTCGGCAGCCGGTTCGGCGACAACGCCTTCCTCGGAAGCGTGACTTTGAAAACCTCGAAAGCAACAGCACTGCGTTACGGAATTTTCTGCAACAGAGCCAATGGACACGATGACATCGCGACATACATGCGGGATTACGACACCGGAACGGAACTGATGCAGACTCTCGTGTTCACCAATCAGATTAACAAATGCTGGTTTTACATGATTGAAGGTCTCTATGTGGATAGTACATTCAAGTTCAATAACCCACGGGCGCAGGTGTTCGATTCATCGGGCAATGCCTACGGGATCAATCAGCATTTGATTTACACGATCAACCCGAAATGGGCGGTCGGTCTTCGCGGCGAATGGCACCGGGGCATGGGAAGGTCTCTCTTCGACTTCGCCAATAATGCCATGACCGGCGGCACGATGGGCGATTTGTACGCCCTGACATTGGGTGCCAACTGGAATGTATGCAAGGAAGTCATGATTCGTCCTGAACTTCGGCATGATTGGGCGAACTACAACAGTGCCTGGAAACCGTTCGGCAACGGCACCAAGAGCGAACAACTCTCCGGCGGCGTCTCTATGGTGGTGAAGTTTTAAAACCGATCTTTAACCAAGTCATTTCGCAAGAAACAGTAGCCGGGAACGTAAGTGACCGGCTACTGTTTAAACGCATCTCCGCTTGTCATTCACTTTGCGCTTGATTGATTTTCTCCTGCAATTCGGATTTGCTGAGAATTTTCGGGGCATCGTAAGGCGACAATCTCCGGTACGCAAGAACGATGAACCCAAGACACGGCAATGACACGAGAATCATGCCGATGATGCCGAATACGTATTGCAACTTGGTACCGTTCTCTTCAAAAATGACGATGGGGAATATCGCAAACAGCATACTGACGGACTCGCGGGATTGGTAGCCGAAAGCAATATTAGCGACAATGTAAAAGATGAAACAGATGATTGCGAAACAGAACAGCGGGAACGACAGCCACTCGCGCGGGAGAAAGCGGTGCAGGAACAGCTTCCATAACCCGAAGAACACAATCGCCCAGCAATAGACCATGATGGCAAAAGCGATCAACTGCCAGAACGTCGCTCTCACGATAAAATGGTATTCGTGATACCCATTGGTGGAAGTGAGACTGTACCACACAAAAAACATGAACAGGTTTGCCATGAGGAAAAAAGCGTACCACAGAATCGCGTTGGCCACGCCGGTTGCGTGCAGGAAATACAGGAATCGCAACAGCCCGATTCGCGAGACGAGTCGTCGCTGACGGATGCTGTATTGCTCGCGTTCGCAGATGTTGATCAGGAAAATAATCGGATAAATCACGAAAATGCAGACCAGCGAGATGCAACTTGCCATGCCAACAACCGTGTTGAAATCGGTTGTGGAAAAGCCGCGATAGAGTCCGTCACGAAGAAGGCACACGGTAAATACCGAAGCCGTCAGGATGTAAAACAGCGTCATGCAAACGCGCACGAGCGTTATGCGGTTCGAGCTTTCCGGCGAAACCTGGCACACCGCAAACGGCAAGGGAAAAAGGATAAAAGCCCATTGGGTGATGTAAATGATGACAACAATATGAAAATCTGACCTGCTTAATTCCGGATGATAGACGAATGGCCAACTCATCAGTGCGCCGATCCAAAAACCAATGAACTGGAGAAAGGCCAGCACCAACCCAAAGAGGTAAATGCGGGTCAGCGACCGTGCGCCGGCCAAAAACGCCAGTGTCATTGCGTAATGCGTCAGCGACATGAAAAAATAGAACGTCGCCGCCGTGATGATTGTCGTGAGGTCGATGCCGCGCATCATGTAGGCGATGGTCAGAAGCGGTAGCGAAAGGCTCAGAAAAATCAGCGACACGACCACGCCGAGCAGAAACTTGCCCGATATAATACGCCACGGCGACACGGTCGTGTAATAGCCGAGGTCGTTTTTGTACCGCTCGAAACCGAGTTTGATACCGCCGAAGAGAATCAGAAACACGCTGGCGAAAAAATAATAGGCCAAAATGTGGAACGCAAAGAGTTCCAGGCCGCTACACTCGTCGAAAGAGATAAACAAAAATCGAAAACCCTTGACGAGTTCCGGCATGGCCAGCACAACCACCGTGACCAGCGAAATCACGCCCAGGTACGCCAGCATGAAATAGAGCAACAGCCGGTTTCGCACAAATTGCTTCAACTCGCGCACAAGAATCGGGTTCGGCTCAAGAAGGTGTTTCGCCGTTTCGAGTGATGGGGTTTTCATTGCACTTTTTGATTATTTCGGATAATTCGGACTGCGGACGGTGCCTTGCAGGCGGCGGAGCAGTTGGTTGTCTTTGACGAACGGTTCGCCGCGTTCCCTCAAGTGTTCAACCATCCGCGACCGCCAAAATTCGAGCGTTTCGCGATATTCGGGAACGTTGACCAAATCACTGCACTCATTTGGGTCAACCGTCAGATCAAACAACTGCTCGCGGACATCCGGGGCGTAATAAATGTATTTGATTTTACCGTCGGTCAGGCCGGTCCAGTTGTTTTCCGGCGCATAGCAGGTCGAATGCTCAAGGTCGATGTACTCACGCCACGGAGCGTCGGGATTGCGAACGAGCGACAACAGACTGCGACCGTCGAACCATTCCGGCTGATAATCAATGCCCGCCGCGTCCAGGAAGGTCGGCATAATATCACGCAACTCGACCGGCTGCGATAACACCAAACCGCTTCGGCCTCTCGTTTCAGCATCAGACAGCGTTTTGCCCCACCGCAGGAGCATCGGCACACGGGCTGATGCTTCATAACCGTAAGTCTTGCGCCAGAGATGGTGGTCGCCGAGCATGTCTCCGTGGTCTGCCGTCATAAGAATGAGCGTGTTGTCGAGCAGACTGCGATCTTCGAGCATCTTGAGAATCCGTCCGATTTGATCGTCGATCATGGTGATGCTCCCGTAATAACCGATTCGGGCACGACGGGCAACATCTTCACCAAGATCGCCTTGCCAAAGATCGTCCGGCTTGGCCTTTCCCTGCTGTGCATGGCGTTCACTCCAATCGCCTACGGTTCGTAGCGGAATGTCGTTACGATCAGCGTACATGTCCCAATAACGTTGCGGGGGATCGTAAGGGCTGTGTGGACGTTCAAACGAAACTTTTAGAAAGAAGGGACGCTCGCCGTCGTATTTCTCAAGGAATTCCACCGCGCAATCGGCGACCCAGACGGTCGGATGCAATGCTTCGTCGAGGGCGTAAGGGGCAGCGCGATGACTGTTCCAACCGATGCCGGTTGCGTCGGGGTCGAGACCGGGCGCGACCTCCTTGAACCACTGGCGGTAATCGCTGATGAAATCCGGCGATTCCACTCTGCCCGACTCGTCGAGCAACAGCGTTTCAAAACCGTGCCCGTTTCGTTGCGGGTTGTAGTGCATTTTGCCGATGCCGATTGTTTGATAACCCGCATCAGCCAACATCTGAGGCAGTTCCCGTTCGTACTTGACGGCCACCGTATTGTAACCGAGCATTCCGTGGTGCCATGGCGAAAGTCCGGTCAAAATCGTCGCACGCGCCGGCGTACAAGACGGCACGGACGAGTAAGCACAGCGAAATCGCACTCCCTCGTTGGCCAGGCGATCAAGGTTGGGCGTTTTGACCACCGTATTGCCGTCGGCTCCCAAGGCATCACCACGATGCTGATCGGTCATCAGAAACAGGATGTTCGGTCGTGTTCGTGGGGATAGCACTTCGTTGTCATTGGCCGCGATATTTCCCGATGATCCAAGAATCCCTGTTACCAGGACACAAAATACGATGTAAGTTTTGATGTTTAATGCCATACTTATTTCTTTCCAATATGAACCTTGTGGTGAAATGCCTTATCACACCACAATACACCGGTTTTCATGATTTGGCAAGAGCAGAGAACATGTGACTAAACTAAAAATTGCGGTTTTCCAATGGCAGCCGGGAACGGAACGTAGCGCAGTGACCGGATCGCACGCGGGATGATCCGGTCGCTACACTGCGTTGTTACGCTGGCGGCACTGGTTACGCTCCCGGCAGCCATTCAAAGAATTCATCGCCATTCCGGGTCATTTAACCGGCACGAAATTTCGTCCTTCTTTGTTTCCCTGCACATCAATGACCTGGCTGCCGTTGATCAGAAGTTGGAATTTCAAACCTTCCGGTGCCCCTTCGACGACCACGCCGTCGCGGGTCAATTTGGCGGGAAACGGCGAGACGACTCGAATACTGCGGTCATGGATTACCGCACAGCCGTCATGCGAGGTGTCGAGCAGCCAGCGCAGTGCGGCAAGCGGTGCCGGGTTGACTTTCCAGGAAATCGGCTCTTGGGTTTCGAGTGAGAAACCGTCGGGAAGGCAGCCGATGTATGGGCCGCTGTCGAATTGCACGGATTCCGCTGCGTGAAGGATGCCCCTCGCGATTTTCAGCCAGTCGATGCTCTTGTCGTATTTACCAAGCAGCGCGATCGAGTAGGCGTACACACAGCCGCACCACGGTTGCGACGTTCCGAACCAAATGGGATTTTCCCGCTCGGAGGCACCGAACATCGGCACGGTGGAATAGGACATGTTGGGATGTTCGTCACGCAGGTAAACGAAGGGGATGCCCATCAAAGCCCAGTATTGCGCCTGTTCGAGGTGTTTTTCATCGCGGCTGAATTCAAAAGCCCTGACGTGCAAAGTGACCATGTGCGCTACAGCCAGTAAATCGGGCGTGTGCAGTGGTGCCTCCCAGAAACGCCCCCCGCGCGGGATACGGAATCGCGTCATGTATTCGAGCGACCGCTCGACCTGTTGAAACGTTCTGTGATCGCCGCTCAAACGGGCGTACTCCATCAGTTCAAGCGTCCGTCGTGCGCAATAACCCAGAGACGGTTCACTGGCTTCAACATCGGGGAATCGCGTGAGAAACAGGAACGAGCCATCGGGACGCATTTCCGCCATGATGCTTTCCGCACGGTCGCGCATCAGGTCAATCAGTTCCAGCGGGCGACCGGTGAGAAAATAATACGCATAATTCTGAATCGGCGAACCGCCATAGACAGGTTGGTCAATCAACACGGGCAGTTGTCCCGAAAGCCGCCAGACGGTTGCGGCGATGGAATCGTAAGGTTGACGCGGAAAATCCGGTTCGGCACCGTAACCCCAACTCACACCGTCCTCGCCCAGGAGCGGCCCGCGAAAGGCGGCCAGCGTCAGGGCGTTTTGTGCTTCCGGCGATCTTGGTGCCGGCGGAATGTCGGGTAATTCGTGGTGACTGAGGAACCAACGCATGGCATCGCCCATATTGCCTTCGTCCACGGAAATCACGGCGTGTGTTTTTCCGCAACCACGAAGCGACATGCGCATGTCGTTGACCACGTCGATCCGGTTGGGAATATCGAAGGTCGGTCTTGAGCCGGTACTCCCGCCAGACAACGCTGCGCCGGTACTCCGGCCAGACAACGCAGTCCATGTCATGGCGATGAACGTTTCGACAGGGATTTCGTGCTCACCGAATTGCTCCTGTTTTTGGACGTTAAAAACCATGAGTGGCATGGTCAGGCGGGTTGTCGGCGGTGAAAAGCGGTCGGAGTCGGGCGAAATGACATCAATTTCCGAAGAACTGACATCGCACGGTCCGAGGAACTCGCTGCCGGCCAACAGGGCAGTTTGCAGGCTGCCGATTGTCCGCACGACAGGACCCTCGAAATGTTGCGAGGCATCAATTGTCACCTGGATTTCACTGTCGGTTGTTTGCACAATTAAGCGGGTATCGCCGGAAACAAATCGCAACGTGTTGTTTTCCTCATCGGCCATGCGAAGGGCATTGGCCACAGTGTCGACATCGTCCAGTTCCCACTGCTCCAGCAATGGCAAACGTGTTTCGGACGAAAGAATCGGAGCGAGTGACTCGATATGCACAAACGGAGCGATGATCGCAAAGGTGTCTTTGCTGTCAGGGTATTGAATGCAGGCCATGTTTCCGCATTCGGTAATACAAAACCGATACGGTCCCAACGGCAGCAGATACCACTGACACGTCATTTCCGGGCGATAGTGAAACGCGGTCTGTTCAATATCGGGATAATTCTCCGGTGCGAGGTGCAAGTTGTAAATGTAAAAACAATCGTACACTTCGGGCGGGACGACCAAACGCAACTCTTCCTCACGTTCGAGCGTGTAAGTTTGTTCGGCAAATTGGAACGTGACGCGTTGTTCGCCCTTGTTCTCAATCATGTATTCAAGGTTCTCGCCGACCGACGCAACGTTACTGATGGCAAGCGGATGACGTACATTGACCCAAACTTGTAAAGACTCCAATTCCCAAAGGCCAATATCGGCAGTCAGCCCCATGCCGAGAGTTGTCAAACTTCCCCGAACAGGAATTGCGACTTCATAATCGTGCCATTGACCGTCGTTGACCAAAGGCACACGGGTCATTTTATCATCGCTCCGGTGCGGTGAAACGGAAGTCATCCAGGAAAAAACGCAATTCGATGCCGCTTCGGTTCGCAAGCGCAACCGTAATTTTACCTCGCCTTCCGGGGCTTGAAAGTTGTGATATAAGAACGGCTGTCCGCGATCCGCCTCAATCACAAGGCCGCTGTTGCGCAAAGAAGTCTTGACGGAACCGATCCCGTCCCAACCGTCGAAACCTTTGTCGAAATTTTGATCCGCAAGCAGGTATTCATAATACTTTTGGCCTGATTTCGAGACGACGCTTTCCAGAGCATTCCCGGTGAATACGGAAGCATCTTGTTCCGCAGCCGTTGTCGGGGTTGTAGCAAGGTAAAACAGAACGACTAAGCTGACTGCAAAATATTTCATCATTTCATCGCGCCGACCTTGCCATGTCACGATATCTGGATAAATCATCGCCCGGAGATGGACCGTCACCGTTGTCAAACTCAATTCGGCTGACGCGGCGTTCCAATTCCTCGATACGTCGGTCTTGCCGACGCGATTGAGCCGTCGTGCATCCGGAAAAGATGACACTCATTGTCACCGCCAACATGATGATTAACGCTACATATACTTTCTTCGACATGGCTTCCCTCAATTGAATTTGTTGAACAGATTCCAAATATCGAAGAATTCTATGAAAATATAGCACGAAAAAAAAGAGGAATTATACCGCCAAATCGGAGGAAATGGCAGTTTATGGTAAAATTTCGTTGCGATAATCTGGTTGAAGCGATTGATGCTACAAAAACACATTTAGCAGATCGCGCAGTCTTTCTATAATGCTTATTTTATTATTGGATTTTATCGTTTTGGAAACCATTAATCAACAAGCCGGGGGCAATCTTTGTTGCGAACTTACCGTGAATACGGTAACATGTTGAATGTATTCAATCTGGCTTGAAAAAGTCCCCCTTTGCGACAGAGGATGAATATTACCGTAACGACGCGCCCTTAGTAGCATATGATTTCCTAAAAGTTGCGCCCTTATACCCTTATGTTACTAAGGGCGCAATTCAGAAAGGACGAATCACTGCTACTAAGGGCGCATCGTCCGATCGAAAAACGTTCCGATGGAAAAGACTATACCGTACAACGCCACAAAGATGACATTTCCGTATTCAACTTTGTGCCCCTTGTGTAAAATCTTTGTGAACTTTGTGTTAAAGAAGATGGTTTATTAAACACAAAGGACACAAAGTTTTTTCACAAAGTTCACAAAGACAAAATGTCAGTTTATTGGCGTTCCGCAGTATAATATGTCTCTGATGACAGACTTATCGTCGTATCTTCCACCGAATATTTTTTCACAATTTTACTTGGAGAAATACCATGAAACACTTGATTTGTCTTTCTGCCGTTGTTTTGACAATGGTGTTTGGGGTTACCACGATACAATCGCAGGAACAACCACGACCATTGAAATTGTCGGTACTACTTGAGGAAGACGTCTATCCCGTTCCGGCACCGGATAACGGGGCAGGGCCGACCTGGTGCTACGGCTCGACCACCCTTGTCCGGGTTGGTCCCGAGGTTTTCCTCACGGAACTGGCCGTTGAGCCTTCCGCAAAACCGCTCAACAACTGCCGCTGGCGGTTGCTGAAACGGTATGCCAATCCCGCTTGGTTCAGTCTTCTCTCCCATTATTCAGGTGATGCAAAGTCGGCTTTGACTTCCGATTCAGACGCAAGAAATAGTTGGCAGTGTCTCTTTTCCGATGACGCAAATCGAACGCGCGAACCATCGCCGATGGCCGTTTTTCCCGATACCGGCGAAATCTTTGTTTCGGCCAATCCAACGTTGGTGACCGACTTGGAAAAATATTCCGGCCCTGCCCGACCGGAAGTCGTTCCTTTCCGTGTCACATACAAGGAAATCGAACTTACTTACGGTGGACTTGGGCGAACGAGTCCAGGAACTGCCCGTTTCCCCAATGGTGTTGAAAAGCAGGAAACGCTGCTTCCCGCTTGGAACGGCGAGCCGCAATTTACGGAGCATTCCTACCGCAGTTTCGCTGCCGATGGTGTTCATCGCGAATTGATTCTGTTTCAGAACATCGGCTACACCCATGCGGAATGGGCGTTTTACGACCGCAGTGGCAACTGGTCGGCAACAGGGCAACTTGCATGGCCGTTTGGCGCGGAATACGCCAAACCGTGTCCGATTCGGACGTGTTACCCGACCGTTGCGTTGGTTGATCGCAAAGCGTATTTTTGCGGCGTGAGCGACATCGTGGAACCGAATCCCGAATGGGCGGCTTACAAAAAGGAATTGACCGGACGCGATTGGGACTACGATTTCCGCCGACTTTTCTTCACCTGGACGAATGACATTGGCAACGAAGATTTCCAGCCGTGGGTTGAGGTTTCCTCACGGGAAAAAACCTGCGGCTGGATCATGCCCAACGATCTTTACGTTGCCCCCGACGAGTCCGTTCACCTTTTGTGGTCGGAACGAGCAATCGACACCCGGCTTCGCGAAAAGTTTTACCCGGACGAGAAGCAATCCGAAGCCCTGTGTCATGCCGTGATTCGCGACGGCAAGATCGTAAAGCGCAGCGACGTGATGATCCGTCACGAAAACGAGGCCAAACCGGTCGCTTCGACGGGACGGTTTCACGTCACGCCGGACGGTCGTCTTTGGGTGGTGTATTACGTTTCCGGTCGTGAAATCGACGCGACAACCGGCGAACGAAAATCCGTTTCGGAGAACCGCATCATGGAAATCAAAAACGGTACACCGACCGGAGATTTCCAAACGATTCCACTGACAACGCCGTTTTCATCGTTTTTTACCGCATCGGTGCGTGCCGGAAATGCGCCGTCCGCCGTTCTCGACCTGCACGGCACCTGCCCAAATAGCAACCAACTCCGCTACGCCGCCGTGACGATCAAATGAGCGAGTGGAGTTTCACCCGGCGTCTTGAACGCCGGATTAGCCGCGACGGTGACGGAGCGGACAATCAGAGCCGCGCACGGAGAAAGCGCCCTTAGTAGCATAAGTGAGATGCATCCTTGGGCTACTAAGGGCGCGGTTTCATGCGCGCAGGTTTTTGCTACTGAGGTTGTTTTGTTAGGAAAAATAAGGTATAAATAAGGTATAAATAAGGTTTGTGATTCTTGCGCGTACTGCTACCAACATTATTTCCCTACGGGAAAAATCCCCTATTCACCCGGTGACTGCGCCGAGTACGGCTCCGTCACCGGCTCATTTTACCCTTTCCCCTTTCCCCTTTTCCCTTTTACCTTTTCCCTTTTACCTTTTACCTTTTACCTTTTACCTT
>Ga0082212_10007847_pt1 | contig 14032 bp, 9 predicted proteins | sample TergutNt197P3_FD_71548 | JGI IMG/M metagenome (GOLD analysis project Ga0082212, IMG submission 71548) | Neocapritermes taracua P3 segment gut microbial communities from Petit-Saut dam, French Guiana - Nt197 P3 | ecosystem: Host-associated > Arthropoda: Insects > Digestive system > Gut ... | reverse complement strand
TGGCTCAGTTGGTAGAGCAACGGTCTCCAAAACCGTAGGTCGCAGGTTCGAGTCCTGTCGCCCCTGCACGTTCCCTACCTGGCCGCCGCTCTGGCGGCCAGCGGTGTCAATGAATGAGGTAACAATGTCCGAAGTAGTCTCGGCAGGCAAGGCTCCCCAGGCGAGCGACAAGAAGTCGATCTTCGCCCGCATCGCGCTCTTCTGGCGCCAGGTCATCGCCGAACTCAAGAAGGTCGTCTCCCCGAGCCGGCAGGAGATGCTGAAGCTCACCGGGGTCGTCCTGGTGTTCGTGATCATTGTCATGGTCTTCATCGGCGTGCTCGACTACCTCATCGGCCTGGGCATGTTCCACGTCCTCGGCGGCTGAGCAGCCCTGGAATACGGCAAACCCCAACCGATCGCGAAAGCAGGCAGTCTGTGACCACCGACTTCGAAGACGTGTCCCCCGAGGCAGAAATTGCCGACGTCGCCGCCACCGCCGAGGTGACCGTCGACGACGAGGGCGTTGTCGTCGTACCCGAAGACCTCGCCGTCGAACCGGTAGCCGACGCCGCCGTCGTCCCGGACGAGGAAGACGTTGCCGCGCCGGCCGAGGCTGACGCCGCGCCGGCCGATGACGCCGAGGCCACCTTCAAGCGCACCCTGGCCTCGCAGCTGGGCGACTGGTACGTGATCCACTCCTACGCCGGCTACGAGAACCGCGTCAAGCAGAACCTGCTCACCCGCATCCAGACCCTCAACATGGAGGACTACATCTTCCAGATCGAGGTGCCGATGGAAGAGGTGACCGAGATCAAGAACGCGCAGAAGAAGGTGGTCAAGCGCGTTCGCATCCCCGGCTACGTCCTGGTGCGCATGGACCTCACCGACGACTCCTGGGGCGCCGTGCGGCACACCCCTGGGGTCACCGGCTTTGTGGGCCACACCCACCAGCCCGTGCCCCTGAGCATCGACGAGGTGTTCTCGATGCTGGCCCCCGCCCTCGACTCGCCGGTGGCCGACGCCAAGATCGCTGAGAAGACGCGGGCCAAGGCCGCCGACGCGATTGCCATCGAGTACGAGATCGGCGAGGCCGTCAACGTGACCGACGGCCCGTTCGATGGGCTGCCCGCGACGATCTCCGAGATCAACGTCGAGGCCCGCAAGCTCACCGTGCTGGTGTCCATCTTCGGCCGCGAGACCCCCGTCGAGCTGGCCTTCGCCCAGGTCGCCAAGATTTAACCCTCGTGGGTGGCGGCGGCTCCTCGGGCCGCCCCGAAACCGCGAGGGCGACAACTGAACAGGCTTCCCGCCGTCGTTCTCTACAGACAGCGGCGGGTTTCTGCCGTCGGCACCCCGACGGCATCGCAACCGGGTCATCGCTCCTGAGCGTCGGCCCACCAAGTTAGGAAAGGGGAAGCAACATGCCTCCCAAGTCAAAGAAGGTCGCTGGCCTGATCAAGCTGCAGATCAACGCCGGTGCCGCCACTCCCGCCCCCCCGATCGGCCCCGCGCTCGGTCAGCACGGCGTCAACATCATGGAGTTCTGCAAGGCGTACAACGCGGCCACCGAGTCGCAGCGCGGCAACGTGGTCCCGGTTGAGATCACCGTCTACGAGGACCGTTCGTTCACCTTCATCACCAAGACGCCGCCCGCCGCGGAGCTGATCAAGAAGGCCGCCGGCCTGCAGAAGGGTTCCGGCACCCCGCACACCGTCAAGGTGGGCTCCATCACCATGGATCAGGCGCGGCAGATCGCCCAGACCAAGATGGAAGACCTCAACGCCAACGACATCGAGGCCGGCGCCAAGATCATCGCCGGCACCGCCCGCTCCATGGGCATCACCGTTTCCGCCTGACAGTTAGTCAGGCGGTAGGTTGCCGGGCGGGCGGCCGCGCAGCGGACCGCCACGGACGGTAACCGTTCCGCTTAGTTTCGAGTACACCAGCCCCGCACCCTCGGGGTGAAGCTGTGGCAGAGCGCCCGGACTGCGAGCGTTCGCTACGACCACGAAAGGAGACCATTATGGTCAAGCACTCCAAGGGCTACCGCAACGTAGCCGACAAGATCGACCGCGAGAACTTCTACACCCCGCTGGAGGCCGTGCGCCTGGCGAAGGAGACCTCGCCCACCAAGTTCGACGCCACCGTCGAGGTGGCCATGCGCCTGGGCGTCGACCCGCGCAAGGCCGACCAGATGGTGCGTGGCACCGTAAACCTGCCGCACGGCACCGGCAAGACCGCCCGTGTGCTCGTCTTCGCCGAGGGCCCCAAGGCGCTCGAGGCGGAGGAGGCCGGCGCCGATATCGTTGGCGGCGACGAGCTGATCCAGCAGGTGGCCGACGGCTTCATCGACTTCGATGTCGCCGTGGCTACGCCTAACCTGATGGGCAAGGTCGGCCGCCTGGGTAAGGTGCTGGGTCCCCGTGGCCTGATGCCCAACCCTAAGACCGGCACCGTGACGATGGACGTGGCCAAGGCCATCAGCGACATTAAGGGCGGCAAGATCGCCTTCCGGGTCGACAAGCACGCCAACATGCACTTCATCATTGGCAAGGCCTCGTTCGACGAGACCCAGCTGGTGGAGAACTATGGCGCCGCCCTCGACGAGGTGCTGCGGCTGAAGCCGTCTTCCTCCAAGGGTCGCTACCTCACCAAGGTGACGATCTCCACGACGATGGGCCCCGGCATCCCTGTGGACCCGAGCCGCACCACCAAGCTGACCGAAGACTGATTCGGTCCGGCGCCGCCTGGGCGTCTGCAACCACCGCAACGCCGCTGTCCCGGATACGGGGCGGCGGCGTTCGCGTTACCCAGTTTCCGCCCGATGATGAGCCCGGAGGGCGCCACCTTCGGACGGAAGTTGAAACGTTTCGATAGCCTGGCAAGTCAACCCCCAATACCCGAGGATTTGCGTTGCACAACTTGACCCAGGGGTCACCCACCCGCCTGATCCTGAAGTTCGCCTCCCCGATCCTGCTCGGCGCCTTCTTCCAGCAGGCCTACCTGCTCGTCGACGCCGCCGTGGTCGGCAACTTCATGGGGGCCCAGTCCCTGGCGGCCGTCGGCTCTACTGGCGCCATGGTCTTCCTCCTCATGGGCCTCAGCTTCGGAAGCAGCCAGGGCTTGGCCATTCCCATCTCCCGGGCGTTCGGCGCCGGGGATCATGCGGCGGTACGGCGCTTCTTCGCCGCCGGCCTGCTGATCTCGGCCGGTGTGGCGGTGGTGATAGCCCTGATCGGTGGCGGGTTTGCCCGCCAGATCCTTTCCCTGTCCGGGACCCCGGCCGAGATCGTTGACGAGGCCGTTGCCTTCATGACCGTGCTGCTGGGGGGCTCGGTGGTCTCGGTGGCCATGAACTACCTGGTGGCCGCGATCCGGGCGCTGGGCGACTCCAAGACCCCGCTGTACTTCCTGGTCGGCTCCTCGCTGCTCAACGGGGTGCTCGTCTTCGCCTTCGTGGGGGGCCTGCAGTGGGGGGTGAGGGGGGCGGCGATCGCCACCCTCGTGTCTCACCTGGCCGCCGCGGTGGGCATGCTGCTGGTGATCAATTGGCGCATCCCCGAGTTGCGCCCCAGCCGCGCCGAGTGGTCGCACTGCCTGCAGGGCATTCGCGAGCCGCTGCGCAACGGCCTGCCGATGGCGGTGCAGATGGCGATGCTGGGTGTGGGTGGCCTGGCAATCCAGATTGCGGTCAACCGGCTGGGCACAGACGCCGTTGCCGCCCACACGGCGTCTGGCCGCCTGGTGCACGTGGCCTTCATGCCGATGCTGACCTTCGGCATGGCCACCGTCACCTTTGTGGCGCAGAACCGCGGCGCGGGGCAGTGGCGCCGCATCCGGCAGGGGGTGTTCCGGGCCGGGGTGATCGGCGTGATCATGGCCGTGGTCTTCGGCGGCGCCATCGCCGCCTTCGGCAACCACGTGGTGGGCCTCCTCGTCGGCTTCGACCAGGTCGAGGTTCTCGAGTTGACCCGGGTCTTCTTCCTGATCGACGGCCCGCTGTTCTGGATCATCGCGATTGGCATCGTGCTGCGCAACGCCCTGCAGGGGATGGGCACCCCGGCGATTCCCCTGCTTTCTTCCGTGTTGGAGACCGGTGGCCGCGTGCTGGCCGCCATCTTCCTGATCGCCCCGCTTGGCTTTGTTGGGGTGGCCTTGGCCCAGCCGCTGGCCTGGATCATCGGGATCGTCCCGATGTCGATCGCCTGGGCGCGCCACCGCCGCCGCCTCAAGGCGCAGGAACTCGACGAGGAGTTGGCCACCGCCATCGCGCCGGCCGCGCCGCTGGCCGCCGACCGCGACGCCCTTGGCGATGCAGCGGTATCCACCCCCGAGGCGGATCGCGACTTCGACATCGCGGTGTAGCGCGCCCAAGGGGATTTGGCCAGCGGGCCGGGGTCGGGTACAGTTCGGCGGGTCACCAAAGACCGCCGGTCGCCCGACCGTCGTCGCCCTGGTTCCCCAGGGCGGAGGCGAGAAGGCCGAAGTTCCTCACCGCAGGGGGCCAGCGCAGGTACGAGCCGCAGGGCCAGCCGCGCAAGCGAGCAGCCCCCAAGCCCCGCCTGCGCGGGGCTTTTTTGTTGCGAGGAGCCCGCTGAGGCCGGATGGTCTTCCCTAACGGAAGGATTGCCATGGCGAGGCCGGACAAGGCAGCAGCTGTTGCAGAACTCGCGGACCTGTTCCGCGGTTCCAACGCAGCCGTGCTGACCGAGTACCGCGGGCTCACCGTCGCGCAGCTCAAGGAGTTGCGCCGGTCGCTCAGCGGCAACGCAAACTACGCCGTGGTGAAGAACACGCTAACCCTGATCGCGGCCAAGGAGGCCGGCATCGAAGGACTCGATGCCGACCTCAAGGGCCCGTCCGCCGTGGCCTTTGTGACCGGTGACCCGGTCACAACCGCCAAGGGTCTGCGCGACTTCGCCAAGGCGAACCCCGCACTGATCATCAAGGCTGGTGTCCTCGACGGCGCCTTCCTGACCGCTGCGGAGATCAACAAGCTCGCCGACCTCGAGTCGCGCGAGGTACTCCTGGCCAAGGCCGCGGGTGCAATGAAGGCCAAGATGTCCATGGCCGCTTGCATGTTCGCCGCCAAGACCTCCGGCGCTGCCCGCGCCATCGATGCCCTGCGTCAGAAGCAGGAAGCCGCCGCCTGAGCGTCGCCTGACGCCCAGACAGCAGCAAACCACCAACCCAATTCCCGCTTCTGACCGAAGCAAAACCTGAGAGGAACGCCACCATGGCTAAGCTCACCAACGAAGAGCTCATCGAACACTTCAAGGGCATGACCCTGATCGAACTGTCTGACTTCGTCAAGATCTTCGAGGAGACCTTCGACGTCACCGCCGCCGCCCCGGCCGCCGTGGCCGTCGCCGCCGCCGGCCCCGCCGGCGACGCCCCCGCCGCCGAGGAGAAGGACGAGTTTGACGTCGTCCTCGTTGCCGCCGGCGACAAGAAGATCCAGGTCATCAAGGAGGTGCGCGCCCTGACCTCCCTCGGCCTGAAGGAGGCCAAGGACCTCGTTGACGGTGCCCCCAAGCCCGTCCTCGAGGGTGCCGCCAAGGATGTCGCCGAGGCCGCCAAGGCCCAGCTGGAAGGCGCCGGCGCCACCGTCGAGCTCAAGTGATGACCGCGGGCCCAGCCCGCTGATCACCGAACAGCCGAGGCCCCGTTCCTGCCCGCAAGGGGGGAGCGGGGCCTCGGCGTCTGCGCCGGCCCCCGGCCCGATGGTTCGAGTGACCCTCACCGGCCCGAACCACACTGGCCGAATTCCGCCGGGCCACGGACGCCGCGCATCGCGCGCCGTTGCCGCGAAACACCCCCCGCCCACCACTTGACCGACGACAAGTTCCCGTTACCCTACGCGCCAGCCTGGACAGGCCGGCGGTTTATCGGTTAGGATCACACTTTGCGCTCGCGTGCGCTCTCGCGACCCCAACCCCTGGTAGGTCAAATGGTGTGCACGCAAGCCGACCGCGTGCCCACGTACTGCAGGGAAGGACCCCCCTCTTGGCTGCCTCGCGCACCCCTTCTGCTCCCACCGCCGACGCCATCGCGAATCGCACCGCGTCTCGCCGCGTCTCCTTTGCCAAAACCTATGAGCCACTGGAGGTCCCTGACCTTCTCGGCCTGCAGCTCGAGTCGTTCGACTGGCTGCTAGGGAACGACGCCTGGCGGGCCCGTGTGGCCGCCGCGGGCGGCTCGGTTCCCGACAAGTCGGGACTGGAGGAGATCTTCGAGGAGATTTCCCCGATCCAGGACTTCGCCGAGTCCATGCAGCTGAGCTTCTCGAACCACCGGTTTGAGCCGCCGAAGTACACCCCTGCCGAGTGCAAGGAGAAGGACTTCACCTACGCCGCCCCGCTCTTTGTCACCGCCGAGTTCTACAACGACGGCACCGGCGAGATCAAGAGCCAGACGGTGTTCATGGGCGACTTCCCCCTGATGACCCCGCGCGGCACCTTCATCATCAACGGCACCGAGCGCGTGGTTGTCTCGCAGCTGGTCCGTTCCCCGGGCGTGTACTTCGAGCGCACCCCGGACAAGACGTCCGACAAGGACATCTTCTCCGCCAAGATCATCCCCTCCCGCGGGGCCTGGCTGGAGTTTGAGATCGACAAGCGCGACGCCGTCGGCGTCCGTATCGACCGCAAGCGCAAGCAGTCGGTCACGGTGCTGCTCAAGGCGCTCGGCATGACCGAACAGCAGATCCGCAAGGAGTTCGCCAGCTACCCGGTGGTGCTGGAGACCCTGGAGAAGGACGTCCCGCAGACGCAGGACGAGGCCCTGATCGACATGTACCGCAAGATCCGCCCGGGCGAGCCGCCCACCATCGACGCGGGTCGCCAGCTGCTGCAGAACTTCTACTTCAACCCCAAGCGCTACGACCTGGCCAAGGTCGGCTCGCACAAGATCGCCAAGAAGCTGGGGCTCAAGCGGGAGCTGTCCGAGTCGGTGCTGCGCCTCGAGGACGTGGTGGCGACCATCAAGTACCTGGCCGCGCTGCACGGCGACGTGGCCACGTTCGCCGGGGTTAGCCGCGATGGCGAGGTCATCGACGTGCGCGTCGAGACCGACGACATCGACCACTTCGGCAACCGCCGCATCCGCGCGGTTGGCGAGTTGATCCAGAACCAGGTCCGCACCGGCCTGTCCCGCATGGAGCGGGTGGTCCGCGAGCGCATGACCACGCAAGACGTCGAGGCCATCACGCCGCAGACCCTAATCAACATTCGCCCCGTGGTGGCGAGCATCCGCGAGTTCTTCGGCACCTCGCAGCTCTCGCAGTTTATGGACCAGAACAACCCGCTGGCCGGCCTGACGCACAAGCGGCGCCTCAACGCGCTCGGCCCCGGTGGCCTTTCGCGTGACCGCGCCGGCATGGAGGTCCGCGACGTCCACTCCAGCCACTACGGCCGCATGTGCCCCATCGAGACCCCGGAAGGCCCGAACATCGGCCTCATCGGCTCGCTGGCCTCCTTCGGCCGCATCAACCCGTTCGGCTTCATCGAGACGCCGTACCGCCGGGTGATCGACGGCGTGGTGCAGGACGAGATCGTCTACCTCACTGCCGACGACGAGGACCGCTCGATCATCGCCCAGGCCAACACCCCCATCGACGTGAAGGGCAAGCTGCTCGCCGACCGGGTGCTGGTGCGTGTCTCCGGCGGCGAGACCGCCGATGTGCCGCCCACCGAGGTCGAGTACATCGACGTCTCCCCGCGGCAGATGGTCTCCGTGGCCACCGCGCTGATTCCCTTCCTGGAGCACGACGACGCCAACCGCGCCCTGATGGGTGCGAACATGCAGCGTCAGGCCGTGCCGCTGGTCCGCGCCGAGATGCCGCTGGTCGGCACCGGCATGGAGCGCCGCGCTGCCATCGACGCCGGAGACGTGGTCACCGCCACCAAGTCCGGTGTGGTCAAGGAGGTCTCCGCCGATCTGGTGGTGGTCGCCAACGACGACGGCACCGAGACCAGCTACCGGATCGCGAAGTTTGTCCGCTCCAACCAGGGCACCTCCTACAACCAGCGGGTGATCGTCTCCGAGGGCGACCGGGTGGAGGTCGGCCCCGACGCCGCTCACTCCACCGTGATCGCTGACGGCCCCGCCACCGATGAGGGCGAGCTCTCGCTCGGCCGCAACCTGCTCGTGGCGTTCATGAGCTGGGAGGGCCACAACTACGAGGACGCGATCATCTTGTCGCAGCGCCTGGTGGAGGACGACGGCTTGTCCTCGATTCACATCGAGGAGCACGAGGTCGACGCCCGCGACACCAAGCTGGGCCCGGAAGAGATCACCCGCGACATCCCGAACGTGGCCGAAGAGGCGCTTGCCGACCTGGACGAGCGCGGCATCATCCGCATCGGTGCCGAGGTCGGCGCCGGCGACGTGCTGGTCGGCAAGGTCACCCCGAAGGGTGAGACCGAGCTGACCCCGGAGGAGCGCCTGCTGCGCGCCATCTTCGGGGAGAAGTCCCGCGAGGTTCGCGACACCTCCCTGAAGGTGCCGCACGGCGAGCAGGGCACGGTCATCGCGGTCCGCGAGTTCAACCGGGAGGACGGCGACGAGCTGCCCGCCGGGGTCAACCAGCTGGTCCGCGTGTACATCGCCCAGCGCCGCAAGATCACGGTCGGTGACAAGCTGGCCGGCCGCCACGGCAACAAGGGCGTGATCTCCAAGATCCTGCCGCAGGAGGACATGCCGTTCCTGCCCGACGGCACCCCGGTCGACGTGATCCTGAACCCCCTGGGTGTTCCGGGTCGAATGAACGTCGGCCAGGTGCTGGAGACCCACCTTGGCTGGGTTGCCAGCCGGGGCTGGGATGTGGACCACCCCGAGCAGCCGGCGGCCAACCTGGCCGACCCCACCTGGAAGGACTCCCTGCCGGCCTTCGCCGCCAAGTCGGAGCCCTTCAACCCGGTTGCCACCCCGGTGTTCGACGGCTTGTCCGAGCCCGCGCTGCGCGGCCTGCTCGGCACCACCTCCCGCCCCGAGCGCGACAAGTTCGCCAAGGCGGAGTCCGAGCACACGCCGTATGACGCCGCCATGGTCGGCCCGGAGGGTCGCATGGTTGGCCCGGACGGCAAGGCCCGCCTGTTCGACGGCCGCTCCGGCGAGCCGTTCCCGGACGCGGTGGCCGTCGGCTACATGTACATCTTGAAGCTGCACCACCTGGTGGACGACAAGATTCACGCCCGCTCCACCGGCCCCTACTCGATGATCACCCAGCAGCCGCTCGGCGGTAAGGCCCAGTTCGGTGGCCAGCGCTTCGGGGAGATGGAGGTGTGGGCCCTGGAGGCGTACGGCGCCGCCTACACGCTGCAGGAGCTGTTGACCATCAAGTCGGACGACGTTCCGGGCCGCGTGAAGGTCTACGAGGCGATCGTCAAGGGCGAGAACATCCCGGACTCCGGCATTCCCGAATCGTTCAAGGTGCTGCTCAAGGAGATGCAGTCGCTGTGCTTGAACGTCGAGGTGCTGAGCGCCGACGGTACGCCGATCGAGATGAAGGAGTCCGATGAGGACGCATACCGCGTCGCAGAGGACCTCGGCATCAACCTGGCTGGCCGCCCGGGCTCCGTCTCCGGCATCGACGAAATCTGATGCGCCTTGGCCGGCGGGCGGCGTCCCCCGATGGTGACGACTCCCGCCAGCCGAACGCTTACATCCCTAGACGAGATACAAGAACTTTTCAAAGCTAAACGGAAGTAGGACACCTTGCTCGACGTCAACGTCTTCGACGAGCTGCGCATCGGCCTGGCCACCGCGGATGACATCCGCCAGTGGTCGCACGGTGAAGTAAAGAAGCCGGAAACCATTAACTACCGCACCCTCAAGCCGGAGAAGGACGGGCTCTTCTGCGAGAAGATCTTCGGCCCCACCCGCGACTGGGAGTGCTACTGCGGCAAGTACAAGCGCGTGCGCTTCAAGGGCATCGTCTGCGAGCGCTGTGGTGTGGAGGTGACCCGCTCCAAGGTGCGCCGTGAGCGCATGGGTCACATCGAGCTGGCGGCCCCCGTCACCCACATCTGGTTCTTCAAGGGCGTGCCCTCGCGGCTCGGCTACCTGCTGGACCTGGCGCCCAAGGACCTGGAAAAGGTCATCTACTTCGCGGCCTACATGATCACCTGGGTTGACGAGGAGCTGCGCACCGAGGACCTTCCAAACCTGCAAGCCGAGATCGACCTGGAGGTCAAGCAGATCACCGATCAGCGCGACGACGCCATCAACACCCGCGCCATCAAGCTGGAGGCGGACCTGGCCGAGCTGGAGGCCGAGGGTGCCACCAATGCGGTGAAGAAGAAGCTGCGCGAGGCCGCCGAGCGCGAGATGAACAACCTTCGCAAGAAGGCCGACCAGGAACTCGACCGCCTGGACCTGGTGTGGAGCACGTTCAAGGACCTCAAGGTTGCCGACCTGATGGGCGACGAGCTGCTCTACCGCGCCCTGCAGGCCCGCTTCGGGGAGTACTTCGAGGGCTACATGGGCGCCGAGGCGATCCAGCGTCGCCTGGCCTCCTTCGACCTGGAGTCCGAGGCCAAGTCGCTGCGCGAGATCATCGTGGGCGGCAAGGGCCAGCGCAAGACCCGCGCCCTGAAGCGCCTGAAGGTGGTCAACGCCTTCCTGACCACCACCAACAGCCCCACCTCGATGGTGCTGAACTCGGTGCCGGTCATCCCGCCGGACCTGCGCCCCATGGTGCAGCTCGACGGTGGCCGCTTCGCCACCTCCGACCTCAACGACCTCTACCGTCGCGTGATCAACCGCAACAACCGCCTCAAGCGCCTGCTTGACCTCGGTGCGCCCGAGATCATCGTGAACAACGAGAAGCGCATGCTGCAGGAGGCCGTCGACTCGCTGTTCGACAACGGCCGCCGCGGCCGCCCCGTCACTGGCCCCGGCAACCGCCCGCTGAAGTCCATCTCGGACATGCTCAAGGGCAAGCAGGGCCGCTTCCGGCAGAACCTGCTGGGCAAGCGCGTCGACTACTCGGGCCGCTCGGTCATCGTGGTCGGCCCCACCCTGAAGCTGCACCAGTGCGGCCTGCCCAAGACCATGGCCCTGGAGCTGTTCAAGCCGTTTGTGATGAAGCGCCTGGTCGACCTGTCGCACGCCCAGAACATCAAGTCCGCCAAGCGCATGGTCGAGCGGCAGCGCTCGGTGGTGTGGGACGTGCTCGAGGAGATCATCTCCGAGCACCCCGTGCTGCTGAACCGCGCCCCCACCCTGCACCGCCTGGGCATCCAAGCCTTCGAGCCGGTACTGATGGAGGGCAAGGCCATCCACCTGCACCCGCTGGTCTGTGCCGCCTTCAACGCCGACTTCGACGGCGACCAGATGGCCGTCCACCTGCCGCTCTCGGCAGAGGCGCAGGCCGAGGCCCGCATCCTGATGCTCTCGGCCAACAACATCCTGAAGCCCTCGGACGGCCGCCCGGTGACCATGCCCACCCAGGACATGATCATCGGCCTGCACCACCTGACCTCGCTGCACGAGGACGGCCTGGGCGCCTACGCGGTCGACCCCGAGACGGGACTCGCCTCCGGCGTGTTCTCCTCCAAGGCCGAGGCCATCATGGCCTTTGACCGCGGCGACCTGGACCTCAACGCCCCGATCAAGATCCGCTCCCGGGCGGTGCGCCACGCGGACATCGACCTGGAAACGGACAACGGCTCGGACGACGTCGTGTTCGCAGACGATGCCATGCCCGCCGGCCTGGTCACCGGCGATGCGTTCCTGCTGGACACCACGCTGGGTCGCGCCCGCTTCAACGAGGCGCTCCCCGTGGACTACCCGTTCCAGAACCGCCTGATCGGCAAGAACCAGCTTTCCGAGATCGTCAACGACCTTGCCGAGCGCTACCCCAAGGTGGAGGTCGGGGCGGCCCTGGACGCCCTGAAGGACTCCGGCTACCGCTGGGCCACCCGCTCCGGGGTGACCATCGCCGTCTCGGATGTGGCCATGCCCGCCGAGAAGAACGCGATCCTCGCAGAGCACCAGACCCGCGCCGAGAAGGTGCAGGGGCAGTTCGACAAGGGCCTGATCACCGACGACGAGCGCCGTCAGGAGCTCATCGAGATCTGGACCCAGGCCACCGACAAGGTGGCCAAGGTGATGCGCGAGAACCTCGAGCACAACCCGGAGAACACCCTGTACCGCATGGTGTCCTCCGGGGCCCGAGGCAACTGGATGCAGGTCCGTCAGATCGCCGGCATGCGCGGCCTGGTGGCCAACCCGAAGGGTGAGATCATCCCGCGCCCGATCAAGTCGAACTACCGCGAGGGCCTCTCGGTCCTCGAGTACTTCATCGCCTCGCACGGTGCCCGCAAGGGCCTGGCCGACACGGCGCTGCGCACCGCCGACTCCGGGTACCTGACCCGGCGCCTGGTGGACGTCTCCCAGGACGTGATCGTCCGGGAGGAAGACTGCGGCACCAACCGCGGCCTGGTCCTGCCGGTCGGCAGGCAGGTTGACGACGCCTTCGAGCTCGACGTGCGCGTCGAGACCTCGCTGTACGCCCGCAACCTGGCCCGTGACGCCGTCGACTCCAACGGCCTGACCGTGGTGCCCGCCGGCATCGACGTGGGCGACGCCGAGATCGCCGCCCTGCAGAAGGCCGGGATCGAGGAGGTGCGCGTCCGCTCCGTGCTGACCTGTGAATCTCGGGTGGGCACCTGCGCTCAGTGCTACGGCCGCTCGCTGGCCTCCGGCAAGCTGGTGGACATCGGTGAGGCCGTCGGCATCATCGCCGCCCAGTCCATCGGTGAGCCCGGCACCCAGCTGACGATGCGTACCTTCCACACCGGTGGTGTGGCCTCGGCCGACGACATCACGCAGGGTCTGCCGCGTGTCACCGAGCTGTTCGAGGCCCGCACCCCTAAGGGTGAGGCGCCGATTGCCGAGTTCACCGGTCGCATCGCCATCGAGGACGGCGAGCGCTCGCGCACGCTGATCCTCACCCCGGACGATGGCTCCGAGGAGATTCGCTACCTGGTGGCCCGCCGTGCCCGCCTCCTCATCGCGGACGGCGACCACGTGCAGGTCGGCACCCAGCTGACGCAGGGTGCCCGCGACCCGAAGAAGGTGCTGCGCATCCTGGGGCCCCGTGCCGCCCAGAAGTTCCTGGTGGACGAGGTGCAGGAGACCTACCGCAGCCAGGGCGTGGAGATTCACGACAAGCACATCGAGGTGATCGTCCGCCAGATGCTGCGCCGCGTGACCGTGCTCGACTCTGGTGACACCATCCTGCTGCCGGGTGAGCTCGCCGAGCGCTCCCGCTTCGAGGACGCCAACCGCGCGGCGGTGGCCGAGTCCGGCACGCCGGCCTCGGGTCGCCCCGAGCTGATGGGCATCACCAAGGCCTCGCTCGCCACCGACTCGTGGCTGTCCGCGGCCTCCTTCCAGGAGACCACCCGCGTGCTCACGGAGGCCGCCATGAGCGGTCGCCGCGACCCGCTGCTGGGCCTCAAGGAGAACGTGATCATCGGTAAGCTCATCCCCGCCGGTACGGGCCTGGCCCGCTACCGCAATGTGGACGTGGAGCCGACCGAGCAGGCCAAGTCCGAGCTGTACCCGACCTTCGGGTACGAGGAGATCGACTTCCCGACCCTGGGCATGGGGTCGGGCGAGGCGATCCCGCTGGAGGACCTCGACTTCGGAGAGTTCCGCTAGGCCTTCCTCGCCGGTTGAGGAGCCCGTAGGGCGTCTCGAAACCAAGCGAGAGATAACCGCACAATCGACCCAGGGGGTCGGCCAGTTCACCCCACGAAGTTCTGCGCTCAGCGCAGATACTTCGTGAGGACCCCGAACATAGGCCGACCCCCTTCGTCGTCCTCCAGCAAGACCAGCCACCCCCTGCTCTCGGAGCCCCCGCGAATGTATCTGAGCGCAGCGAAGAACTTCGCGGGGTTGGCTTCGCGGGGTAAATCCGCAGGTGGGAGGCCCTTTCGCGCGCTGGTGCGGGCCAGCACGCAGGCCACCTCGGAAACTACGCAGACACCTTGCGTAATAACGGTACGGCGACGGAAAATACGCCTTTTGGCGACATCTG
>Ga0082212_10007846_pt1 | contig 14033 bp, 15 predicted proteins | sample TergutNt197P3_FD_71548 | JGI IMG/M metagenome (GOLD analysis project Ga0082212, IMG submission 71548) | Neocapritermes taracua P3 segment gut microbial communities from Petit-Saut dam, French Guiana - Nt197 P3 | ecosystem: Host-associated > Arthropoda: Insects > Digestive system > Gut ... | reverse complement strand
CTGTTAAAAAAGGTGGTGTTTTTACTTATACACCAGAAGGATTTGAATGGATAGAAGAATATCCTACAAATCCTTCTTCCTATGTCTTAAATGGTTTTGTGTTTTCTTTAATGGGCCTAATTGATTTTAATATTTTACGTCCTATTAAAAGAGTTGAAGAGCTTATTACTTCATGTATACAATCGCTAAAAGAAACAATAAAATTCTATGATAATGGTAGAGGTTTATTTTATGATCGACTTGAAAATACCTTATGCAATAGAAAATATATTGGAATTCAGGCTTATCAAGCAAATTATCTATTTGAAAATACTAATGACATTTTTTTCAAAGAACTTTCCAAAAAATGGTTTCAATACTTCCTGAAATTTGATGACATTAGCAATGAAGATAGGGGTAGTTTATTTAAACTCATTAAAAAAGTAAAAAAGTTTCTAAAAAAAATTACACCAGTTTCTCTATTAAATTTTTATAAAAGAATTAAGTATAACGGAAATGATTAATTATGATAGTATACCAAAAAATAATCTTATTTTTCCTAAAGTATCAATAATTGTTCCTGTATATAATGTTGAACAATTTCTTGAGCAATGTATTGAGAGCATTTTAAGCCAAACTTTTTCTGATTTTGAATGTATATTGATAGATGATTGCTCTACAGATAATTCATTAGAAGTTTGTAATAAGTATAAAAATTTAGATACACGAATATTAGTGATACATAATGATAACAATATAGGACTTCCTTTAACAAGAAAAAAAGGACTTTTACATTCAAAAGGTGAGTATGTTCAGTATATAGACAGCGATGATTGGATTGAAAAAGATATGGCAGAAAAGATGTATGCACAAGCCATTAATCAGAATTGTGACATTGTTTTTTGCGATGCACTTGAAGAAGAAACCGGGTTCGTAAAAACAAATCGTCCTGCAAGCAAATCTACTGATAAAATCACATTATTGAAACAGTTGTTCTCGTTGGAAATACATCCTTCTGTAGTTCTTCAGTTAATAAAGCGCGACCTTTTTTTACATGTACTTTTTCCTCAAGCATCAAATGCCGAAGATTGGGTTATTACAACTCAAATAATTTTCTTTACCGAAAAAATTGCTTGTGTGCCTATTGTTTTTTATCATATTTGTTTTAATCCAACATCTCTATCTCGGGAAAATCCGACTAATGTTAAGAAAATAGATGACACCTACAACAATTTTTGTCAGATAATTGGTTTTTTAAATAAACAATACGATGACCTTTCTGTCTTTGATCCTGAATTGAGTAACTTTATTAACAAAGTAAAATTATTCATTATTTTAAATAAGAGTTCAAGAAGGCACAGTGATCAATTGTTTGAACTGTACCCCAAATCCAATCAATTGATTTTTAACCGAAAATCCCGTTTCCCCCTGTACCATAAAGTCTTTTTATTTTTGGCAACCAAAAAGATACTGTTTCCATTAAGGCTCTTGGATATTTTTTACGTATTAAGGGGAAAAATCAAACCTTCCTAATCATTTACAATAATTCACAATAAATAGACAAAAAAAAGAGATATGAATAATACGCCCAAAATATCAATCATAGTTCCGGTATATAATGTAGAGTCCTATCTGTTGAGATGTCTTGAAAGTATTACGAATCAAACATTTACTGATTTTGAATGTATTTTGGTTGATGATTGTTCCCCTGATAATTGTCCGGCGATATGTGATGAATATGCTTCTAAAGATCAACGTTTTCTTGTGATTCATAATCACTATAATCAAGGATCTTCCATATCCAGACAAACAGGGTTAATGCAGGCTGTTGGGGATTATATTTTATTTATTGACAGCGACGACTGGATCGAAAACAATATGGTTGAAGAAATGTATCGGAAAATCACAGACGATAATTCAGATATGATTTGCTGTGATTTTTACGAAGAATTTTCTAATACAATCAAAAAAAATAATCCTTCTCCCGAAGCAGATACTATTACTCTAATTAAACAATTATTGGCCTTTAAAATTTCTCAAAGTCTATTCAGCCGGATGGTAAAAAAAAGCATTTATGCAAAAATCACTTTTCCGGAAGCTTCCTTTCTTGAAGACTTTTATATTGCGATACAACTTCTTTTTTATTCGGATCGAATCAATTATATAGATATACCATTTTATCATTACTGCTTCAATCCCACTTCACTGACTTATGATGATACATATACTCGAAGAGCTATTGAGTATTATAACAGCGCTGTTGCAGTCACTCATTTTCTCCGGAACAAATATATAGATATGTCCGTATTTGATCCGGAATTAAGTATCCGCATTAATAAAGCTAAATTAGCTATTATTCTGGACAAGCGTGTAAGAGATTTTCGCAAATTGATTGAGCTATATCCTCAATCCAACCAATTCATATTTATTAAAAAATCGCCTTTCCCTATCTATCATAAGGTACTTTTATTTTTAGCCACCAAAAATATTTTATTTCCGCTAAAATTATTGGACTTGTATTACGTTATAAGAAAGAAATTCAAAAATTGAGTTCGATGAAGTTTGAAAATATGCTAATAATAGAGGTTAGTAATGTCACCGATGTCACCGATAGACCAATAAAAAATTTCAAGTTTTATCAGGGACAATAAATGAAACAATGAGTGATGAGTTTAAAACAAAAAACCATATCCGGAATTTTTTGGAGCAGTATTGAACGATTTTCAGTACAGGGGATTCAATTTGTGCTGAGCATAATCATTGCGCGCTTATTGATTCCCGACGATTATGGATTAATTGGGATGCTGGCTATCTTTCTGGCTATATCACAATCGTTTATTGACAGTGGTTTTGCGAGTGCTTTAATCCGGAAACAAGACCGGACTGAAGTGGATTTTTCTACGGTTTTCTATTTCAATATTGTAGTCGGTTTGGTGTTTTATTTTATACTGTTTGTTTCATCACCTTATATTGCAGCGTTTTATAATGCTCCCATATTGACAAGTCTAACCAAAATAGTTGCTTTAAATGTACTTATCAATTCTTTGACAATCGTACAACGGGCAAAATTTACAATTAAAATTGATTTTAAGACACAAACAAAAGCATCCTTACTGTCGGTTATCGTTTCAGGGATCATTGGTATTTGGATGGCATATCAAGGTTTTGGCGTTTGGGCTTTGGCAGTTCAATCGATTGTTGGCGGTTGTATCAATATGGTTGCATTATGGATCTATTCGGGATGGATACCTCAAAGAGTTTTTTCCAAATCCTCTTTCAAAGAATTGTTTTCTTATGGTTCTAAACTTTTATTGTCCGGATTGATAGACACTACCTACAATAATATTTATACGATTGTAATCGGGAAAAAATTTTCTCAGGTTGACTTAGGTTATTTCACGCGGGCTGTTAGTTTCACGAACTTTCCGTCATCGAATATAACCGGAATTCTTCAACGGGTAACATTCCCTGTTTTGAGTAGCATACAGAATGATGATGAAAAACTAAAGGCAACTTACCGAAAATTCCTGCGGCTTTCTGCATTTGTTATTTTTCCCTTAATGGTTGGTTTATTAGCGGTAGCAGATCCTTTGGTTCGATTGCTGCTGACAGACAAATGGTCGGGCGTGATTTTACTTTTACAAATACTTTGCCTTTCGCAAATGTGGTATCCGATACATGCAATTAATCTTAACTTATTACAGGTAAAAGGTCGTTCGGATTTATTTCTGCGACTTGAAATTATAAAAAAAGTGATGGGTGTCGCCATATTATGTATTACAATCCCCTTGGGTATCACAGCCATGTGCTGGGGTTTAGTAGCAGGTTCGTTGATAGCTCTTTTTATCAATACATATTACACAGGGAGACTTATACAGGTTGGTTATTGGATGCAAATGAAAGACTTACTGCCTATTCTGGGAAATACATTTTCGATGGGAATCATCGTATGGGGAATCACACAATTAATTCAGATCAATATTTTGGCGTTGTTTGTCGGAATGATAACAGGCGCTTTCTGTTATTTTTTCGTCGCCTATATGACCCGATCGAAAGAATTGCTTGAAATTAAAAATTTACTACTTACACAAGAAAGAATTAACAGATTATGGAAAATTCGAAAATAATAACAGTCACGTCGCCGTCGCTTCCATCTTTAGATGACTTCATCCCATATCTTCAGGATATATGGAAAAGTAAATGGCTGACCAACAATGGATACTATCATCATGAACTGGAAAAAGCGTTATGTGATTACTTAAAGGTAAAGCATATCAGTCTTTTTACGAATGGCACTTTACCTTTAGTAACTGCTTTGCAGGTATTACGCATTTCAGGTGAAGTAATAACGACTCCTTTTAGCTTTGTTGCTACTACCCACTCGCTTTGGTGGAATGGGATTAAACCGGTTTTTGTGGATATTGATCCGGCTACATGCACGCTTGATCCTGCAAAAATTGAGGCAGCAATTACACCGAAAACGACGGCCATCATGCCGGTACATGTTTATGGCTATCCTTGCGATATGAACAGTATTCAGGAAATTGCCGATAAATATGGACTAAAGGTAATATACGATGCAGCACACACTTTTGGGGTGACAGTCAACGGAAATTCTGTTTTGGAATCCGGCGATTTGTCTACCCTGAGTTTTCATGCAACTAAAGTATATAACACCATAGAAGGAGGAGCATTGGTCTGTCGTGATGAACAAACAAAAAAACGAATCGATTACCTGAAAAATTTTGGTTTTGCGGATGAAACAACCGTTGTAGCTCCCGGCATCAATGCCAAAATGGACGAGATTCGTTCGGCTTATGGGTTACTTACATTGAAAGGAGTAGATCAGGCAATAGAAGCCCGCCGGAATATTGCAGTATTATATAGAGAGAATTTAATAAATATACCCGGCATTCGTTTTTTGGAGGATATACCCGGTATCCGACACAATTATTCGTACTTCCCGATATTTATAGATGAAGAGTTATACGGAATGACCCGCGACGAACTGTATTTCAAGATGAGAGAAAAAAACATCTTTGGGCGCAGATATTTTTATCCGTTAATCAGTTCATTCTCAACCTACAGAGGATTAGAATCCGCAAAACAGGAGAATTTGCCGGTAGCAACCAAAATAGCGGATAGCGTAATTTGTTTGCCGATTTATGAAGGATTAGAGGAGGAAAATATTTTGCGTGTCGTAGAATATTTGTTTTTATCAAATAAAATTCGTTAATTTGCAAAAAAAATCAACTGCTATTATTTGGTTTAATGGTTTAATGTGAAAAGTTTATATGAATAGTTTTCCGAAAACAGAAAGCCTAAAGCTAAGGGTTAATAGAAAGAGTTGGCAACAACAAGTCGGGTTATTGGAAAATTTTAAAAAAATGATAATGATTTTATAACGAACTATTGTGATGATAAAAATGAAAAATATCGTAATTATTGGTTGTGGCGGACTTGCTAAAGAAATCAAATATCTGATTGATGCTATCAACAGATACAAGCCTCAATGGAACTTGCTCGGCTTTATTGTTGACGATTGGGGAAAACAGAAAGATGATGAAATTATTGATGGTTATAAAGTTATTGGCACAATAGAATATCTAAATAATACCAATGAAGAACTCTTTGCCATCATTGCTATTGGTAGCCCTGAATACATAAAAAATGCTGCTGCGAAAATTCGCAATTCTCACATTAGTTTTGCTAATTTAATTCACCCTTCTGTGGAAATCAACACTACGAATATTGGGTTTGGCAATATCATTTGTTTTGGCTCTTTTATATCTTGTAATGTAAAATTTGGAAACTTCAATTTTTTTAACACAATGTGTGCCGTTGGACATGATACTTGTATAGGGTCTTTCAATGTATTTAATCCTCGTACTCAAGTTTCCGGTTCGGTGCATATTGGCGACACAAATTTCTGGGGAATGAATTCATCCATTATAGAGGGGAAAAAGGTTGGAAGTAATAATAAAATTGGCGCTTCCAGTTTTGTTATAAGAAATATTAAAGATAATGAATTCTTGTTTGGCATACCGGCTACCAAACAGTAAAATCAAAAATAAATAAATAAACGATGGCAATGAACACTTTTTTAGACCATTTTGCTTCCCAGTTTGACGAAACGGATAGCGCAATTTTTAAGCCTGACACAAAGTTTAAAGATTTGGAAGAATGGTCATCGCTGCTTGCCTTGTCAATCATTGCGATGATTGATGAAGAATACGATGTTGCCATTAAAGGTGACAATATTCGTAATGCCGAAACCATTGAAGATTTGTTTAAAACCATACAATCCAAGAAATAGTTATGCATAATCCATTCATTTTAGAGAACAAAACAATCCTTGTAACCGGAGCTTCGTCAGGTATTGGCAGGGCTATTGCTGTAGAATGTTCAAAAATGCAAGCAAAATTGATAATAACCGGCAGGAATGTTGATAGATTATCGGAAACATTGGCAATGCTTGAAGGAGAAGGACATACACATATCGTTGCCGATTTGACGGATGATGCACAACTCAAAGAACTTGTGGAACAAATGCCAAATCTTAACGGCGTGGCACTTTGCGCCGGCATAGATAAACGTTTGCCCGTAAAATTTATCAACAAAGATGATTTTGACAGGGTAATGCAAACCAACCTGTTTTCGCCTTCATATCTTATGCAACAATTGCTTAAAAAGAAAAAGATAGAAAAACAGTCATCGGTTGTCTTTATATCTTCTATTGCAGTTTTTTCGGCAGATATGGGACACGCCATGTACTCTGCTTCCAAAGGAGCGTTGAATTCTTTTGCCCGGGTTATGGCTTTGGAACTTGCCTCTCAGCAAATCAGGGTTAACTGCATATTGCCGGGTGTAGTGGATACGAACATTCTGCAATCCGGTACACTGACCGAAGAACAGTTCAAGGAGGAAGAGAAACGCTACCCTTTGGGCAGGTTTGGAAAACCCGAAGATATTGCTTATTCGGCGGTATATCTGCTGTCTGACACTTCTTTTTGGGTTACCGGTACTTTATTAACCATTGACGGCGGAATAAGTTTGAAATAATATGGCAACAATTAAATTCAGCAATGTAGGAATTAGCGCCATAAGCGCATGCGTTCCAAAAACTATTGTCGACAACAAAACGTTGATCAACATTCTTCCCGAAGAAGAAGTGCTGAAAACTATTGAAAACATTGGGATTAAAGAAAAACGTTTTGCGGATAAGGACGTCTGCTCTTCCGACCTTTGTTTCAAAGCAGCAGAGCAACTTCTTGCGGAAAACAATATTGACAGAAACAGTATTGATGCATTGATTTTCTTGAGTCAAACGCCCGACTATAAAATACCGGCAACGGCGCCTGTTTTACAATATCGACTTGGTTTACCAAAAACAACGTTGAGCTTTGATATAAATCTTGCCTGTTCCGGTTATGTGTACGCACTTGCTACGGCTTTTGCATACGCTTCATTGCAAGGTGTGAATAAAGTACTATTGTTAGTAGGCGAAACTTTTTCTAAAATCACCTCGCCTTTGGACAAGGTAAATGCGCCGTTATATGGCGATGCCGGAACAGCTACATTGATAGAAAAAGGCGATTTTACCGACTCATATTTTATCTTATGTTCGGATGGTTCAGGAAAAGACACAGTGATTATTCCTGCCGGTGAATCCCGAAATCCTACTACTGCAGAAAATTTGAAAGAAGTGGAAATGGAAGACGGAAATATCCGTTCCGGACATCAAATCTTCATGGATGGCATGGATGTATTTAATTTTGCCCTTAGTGTAGTGCCGAAAAGTATAAAAGAAATGATGAATACTGTGCCGATTACATTGGATGAAGTGGATTATATAGTGTTTCATCAGGCAAATAAATTCATGACCGATTTTTTTGCAAAAAAATTAAGATATCCGCTTGACAAAGTGCCATACTGCATTGATCGTTACGGAAATACAAGCGCAGCTTCCGTTCCGCTTACTATTGTGTCCGAACTAAAAACTGCTGATCTGAAAGAGAAAAAAGCGATTTTGTGCGGATTTGGGGCAGGGCTGTCATGGGCAACTGCGTTGCTGGAATTTAGCCATTGTAATGTGTCATCAATAATTGAATACTAATGCTGTCGGATGCCATATTTCATCATGTAGGAATCGCTGTAGAATCCATTGAGAAAACAGCAATACTTTTTACAGAAGCCGGATATAAGATGACGACCGTTGTTTTTGATCCAAAGCAAAATGTAAATATCTCTTTTTTGGAAAAAGACGGTAGCCCATTACTTGAGTTGGTTGAGCCGGTGGATGAAAAATCGCCGGTTCGGAATATTTTGAATAAAGTGGGGGTTTCCGCTTATCATTTTTGTTATGAAGTGGGAAATTTAAACGACAGCATTGCACAACTGCGTAAAAAGAAATTTATGTTATTGGTCAAACCTGTGGAAACTGTGGCTTTCGATGGACGCAAGGTATGTTTCCTTTACCATAGAGAAACAGGATTAACAGAACTTCTCGAAAAACTAAATGCAACGTAAAAAGATATTCATAAGCAGTGTTCAATCGGAATTTGCGGCAGAGCGGCAGATTTTGTTTGATTATTTGACTTCGGACGCATTGTTGGGGAAGTTTTTTGATCCGTATATTTTTGAACGTACGGAGGCAAAAGATCAATTGGCACAAAAGGTTTATCTTGATCAGGTTCAAAAATGTGATATTTATCTCGGGTTGTTTGGCGAAAAATATGGGTTTGAAGATGCTGCAGGTGTTTCTCCTACTGAAAAGGAATACGATTTCGCCTCAGAATTACACAAAACACGGTTGATCTATATCAAAAACGCAAAAAAGCGAGATGAAAAAGAAACGATATTGATTAAAAGAATTGAGAAAGAAGTAGTGCGAAAATCGTTCTCCGATGCAGATGAATTGAAAGCCGGAGTTTACGCCTCTTTGATACGTTATCTTGAAGAAAAGGAAATTATACGCTTGTCACCGTTTGACGCTACCTTTAACAGAATAGCGACAATTGAAGATATTGATGAGAAAAAAGTTGGAAATTTTGTTGCAAGAGCGCGGATCAAACGAAATTTTCCTTTTGACGAAAGTGAAGATTACAAAACAATTTTGACGCATTTAGATTTAATCTCAGACGAAAGAATTACAAACGCAGCGCTCTTGTTGTTTGGTAAAAAGACACAAAAATTTATGATTACCTCTTCCGTAAAATGTTGTCAGTTTTATGGAAACAAAATAGAAAAGCCAATCCCATCGTATCATATCTATGATGGCGATGTGTTTGAATTGATAGATCAGGCGGTAAGTTTTGTGATGTCGCGCATAGATGCAAAAGTGGGCGACAGGAGTAAAACGATTTTGGCAGATGTGGAGTCGGAATTGCCTCTACAAGCCGTAACGGAAGCAATAGTAAACGCTATTTGTCATCGCGACTACACTAGCAATGCAAGTGTGCAAGTGATGCTTTTTAAAGACCGGCTTGAGATTTGGAATCCCGGACAACTTCCTTATGGATTGACTGTTGAGATGTTGAAAACAAAACATAGCTCCAAGCCGGCAAATCCTTTGTTAGCGCGACCGATGTACCTCTACGGTTCCATTGAGCAAGTTGGAACAGGAACAGAAATGATTGTGGAAAGATGCATAGAGCACGGTTTGCGTGTTCCTGATTTCGAGGAAGGAGAGAATTTTATTGTAACATTTTGGAGAAAAGGAATAGAAAAAGACGTAGAAAAAATCCGGAAAAAGCATTCAGAGAAAACTACGGAAAAAACTACGGAAAAAACTACGGAAAAAACTACGGAGAAAATACTACAACTAATAAAGGATAATCCACAAATATCACAAGATAAAATTGCAGAAAACGTAGGAATAACTGCAGATGGTGTGTTTTGGAACATAAAAAAGCTCAAAGCCAAAGGATTGATAGAACGTATAGGTCCCAACAAAGGCGGACATTGGAAAATTCTAAGTTAATTATGCATAAAAAACACTACATATATCGAAATGCAACGGTAGAAAATTTATTCTCCGGATTTGATGTAGCCTATTCGGGATATAACGATATATCTTATATTCCGGATGATGTAGATGCTTATTTTTGGGTTTATCTTTCGCCGATAAAGACCAATATAGATATGTATGTTCGTGAATTAGAATCCTACACCAAACAATTGCAATTGGTGCTCTCACAAATGAAGCCGCAAAAAGTATGTTACACATTCACCATGCACAATATGCACTTTATTTATCACGAAAATAACAATAGCGCAATAAACACTGCAATAGCAAGTTACAATAACACATTATTGGAATTATCAAAAACCTGTTCGAATCTCAAGATTATTGATTTTTCACGTTTTTGCAATCGCTATCCGGTATCTAACCTCATTGATTGGAAATTTTACTATATTTCGCAAATGCAGATAAATCCTAAGCTTGCAAGCGATTTCAACGATTGGTTGCAAAAGGAAATAGCAGCTATCGAAGGAAAACGCAAAAAATGTTTGGTGCTTGATTTGGACAATACACTTTGGGGTGGAATTTTAGGCGAAGACGGTATCGACGGTATTCAAATCGGAAATACCTATCCCGGAAATGCTTTCCTTGATTTTCAAAACAACTTGTTAGCGCTTTCGAGAAATGGCATTATTCTCACTGTTTGCAGTAAAAACAATGAACAAGACGTTATAGAAGCGTGGAATAAAAATCCATTCCTGCGAATCAAAAAAGAACAACTTGCCGCTTGGCGGATTAACTGGAACAACAAAGCAGACAACGTTGCCGAACTCGCACAGGAATTGAATATCGGATTGGACAGTATGGTTTTCATTGATGATAATCCGGCCGAAAGAGAACTGATCAAACAAATGCTCCCAATGGTTGAAACGCCGGAATTTCCCAAACAACCGTACAGGCTCTATGAGTTTTTTGAAAAAATTTGTACCGATTATTTTCAAATCTACAAATTAACAAACGAAGATAAAGACAAGTTGGAACAATACAAAGCCAATGCTGAACGCACGTCACTTCAAAAGTCTTTTGCCTCTTTTGATGATTATTTGAGAAGTTTGGAAATAACATTAGACATACAGTCGTTGACTCCGATGAACTTGTCGCGTATTGCGCAAATGTCACAAAAGACAAATCAATTCAATCTTACCACAAAGCGTTATACGGAAGAAGACATCACGACTTTTGCCTTACAAGGCGCCAAAATATACAGTATAGGTGTAAGCGACAAGTTTGGTGATAGCGGTATTACCGGCGCAATGATCGTAACTGTGGATAAAAAGACTAAAGCTGCCGACATTGACAGTTTTCTGCTTAGTTGCAGAATTTTAGGGAAAAATATCGAAACGGTATTCTTAAAATATGTGTTACAGCAACTCAAAGATGATGGAATTGTGTGTGTTACCTCTGTATTTGCCCCAACCGCAAAAAATAAACAGGTATCTGATTTTTACGAAAAAAACTGCTTTTCATTGAAAACAACAGATACTGACGGAAAAAAACATTATATATATTTGTTGGAAGGTGCTAATTTACAAATTGACGATAAGTACAAAATAAATAAATCATGACAAATAAAATCGTTGAAATCATTAGCCAAACATTAGCAATCGAAATTAATGCTAATACTTCGCAATCGACTTGCGAACAATGGGATTCCTTGCGACATCTCAACATTATTATAGCTTTGGAAGACGCTTTTGATCTTTCTTTTGAGCCGGAAGAAATAGCGGATATGAAGAGTGTTGCAATTATTGAAGAATTTATTAAAAAAAACCGGCATTAAATTCTAATAATAAAACCACCATTTATGTACAGTGAAACTCCTTTATTAAGTGTTATTTGCACGACATATAATCACGAGTCTTATATTAAACAGGCGCTTGACGGGTTTGTTATGCAACAATGTGATTTCCCAATTGAAATTATTGTACATGATGATGCCTCAACAGATAATACAGTGGCTATTATTAAAGAATATGCTGCAAAGTATCCTTTTTTCAAAACGATATTGCAAACTGAAAACCAATACTCAAAAGGGTTTCATATCTGGTATTACTTGTTTACGAAAGTGGCTCAGGGCAAATACATCGCTCTATGCGAAGGCGACGACTATTGGACAGACCCAAATAAATTACAGAAGCAAGTGGATTTTTTGGAAACACATAAAGATACTTCGATGTGCTTCCATGATGCAAGAATTTTTAATGCAGAAGGAGATATAAAAAGAACATATCAAATGTATAATCAAAATCAATATGCACTTATTGAAGATATAATACTTGGCGGTGGTGGTGGATTTTGTCCAACAGCGTCAATGGTATTTAGAGCAAAATATATTAAATCTGGATATCCGGATTATTGTCTGAATTGCCATGTAGGAGATTATCCATTGCAATTATATTTATCAGCTAAAGGGAAAATATTCTATATTAATGAAAAAATGTCTTCTTACAGAAAACACACAGGGGGGTGGTCGCAAAATTTTTCCAAAAGTGGTTTTTCTAAAATAGCAAAAGGATGGTTATCTGTATTTATTACATTAGATGGAATCAATGCTTTATTTAATTACAAATATGCTTCTACCATTACACAGTATCGAGAAAATTCTCTTTTTGGGCAGGTAATATTACCTCATAGAAATAAAATAATTGAGATAAAAAAAATATTTAGTTCCTATATTGCAAAGTTTCATTTCAAAGCGAAAATAAAGTTTTTCTTAATTTGTCATGCTTTCTTTTTCTATCGGCTTTTTTCAAAATTATTTTCTTTGTTACGTTAGATCTATCTTCGGCCAAATTATTTATCAATCGATGGTTTTTCGACGAACTTTTTTGGCTTTCGGAGAAAACTACGGAGAAAACTACGGAGAAAGCTACGGAGAAAGCTACGGAGAAAATACTACAACTAATGATGCAGAAAACGCAGGAATTCAAAATTATTTTCTTTGTTTGCATTTTCTTCTTTATTTTGTTGTTGTTTTAAAAGAAAATTTATACTTTTGTGCCGTTAAAACTGTAACAAAAAAAGCATTATTTTGTTACAAAAAACAGCAAAAATAATATGCAAAATATTAGCAATCAAATAAAAACGGAAATATTACGTAAAAAGAAAGGGAAAATATTTTTTCTTGAAGATTTTGCACAAATCGGAAATAAAAATGCAGTTAGACAAACGTTATTCCGTCTTTGCAATGAAAAATTTATTATTCGTTTGTCAGCAGGAATTTTTTTATATCCCAAAATGGATAAATACATTGGCTTAATATATCCGTCAATAGAAGAAATTGCAAAAGAAATTGCAAAACGAGAAAAAGCACGCTTAATACCAACAGGCGTGTATGCTCTCAATGCTTTGGGTTTATCTACTCAAATGCCTATGCGTGTAGTTTTTCTCACAGACGGAACACCACGAATTATCAATATCGAAGGCAAGGCAAGTATAAAATTCAAAAAAACAATCCCAAAATACCTTGCTTTGCAAGGTAAAATAACAACTTTGGTAATATTTGCGCTGAAAGAAATAGGACAAAAGCAAGTTTCAGAAGCGCATTTATCGAAAATAAAAAAGGCGCTTGAACAAGAAAAAATAGCAAATATTGAACACGATGTAAAATTAGCACCCGAATGGATAGCAAACATACTTAAAACTAACAAACAATGATTAACTTTCTAAAAAGACCTGATAATAAGCGCACAGAAGTATTTAATAATATTGCTCAAAAATTAAGGATACACAGCGTATAGATTGGTAAATTTAAGCGCCACCCCCTCATAGTAAATGGGTTAAGGGGAAAATAGAGGCCTCATGCCAAATTATTTATCAATCGATGATTTTTAGACGAACTTTTTTGGCTGATTAAATAAAAGTCTTACCTTTGCACCAATATTTTTCGTAGGAATAATATTGATTTTGGAATAAAAAAGGTACGAATAAAATTTTAAAACAAACTAAAGCGCTCGTGAAACGGAAAATTGAAAATATTTTGATGCATTGGAAAGAAAGTAAAAATTCTTTGCCATTGATGGTTATTGGT
>Ga0082212_10007844_pt1 | contig 14033 bp, 14 predicted proteins | sample TergutNt197P3_FD_71548 | JGI IMG/M metagenome (GOLD analysis project Ga0082212, IMG submission 71548) | Neocapritermes taracua P3 segment gut microbial communities from Petit-Saut dam, French Guiana - Nt197 P3 | ecosystem: Host-associated > Arthropoda: Insects > Digestive system > Gut ... | reverse complement strand
CAAAGAGAGCACCTCCGTGACCTACCGCATCGAAAAGAAGGAGGGCTGACCGTATGCGTTTTTTTGAGCACGCGGACGCTGGGGAGACCCTGATGAACGCGCTCATCGTGATGGGCATCACCTTTGCCGTGCTGATCGCGCTGTTTCTGCTGGTGAAGGCCCTGACGTTCATCCTTGGCCTTTCCGCCCGGAAAAAACAACCGCAGGAAAATGAAGCGCCCGCGCCGGTACAGGGAGAAGCGTTCTCAGCCGGCACGCTTATTTTGAAGGATGTTGACGAGGCGACCGCCGCCATGATCATGGCCATTGTCGCCGACGAATCGGGGATTCCGCTGGAACGGCTGGTCTTCCGTTCAATCAAACTGGTGAAGTAGGAGGATGAAAAGATGATTTATAGGGTGACAATCAACGATAAGCTGTATGAGGTGGAAGTGGAGGAGGGGAAGGCCAACCTGCTACGCACGCAGGCGGTGCAGGCTCCCCCGGCGGTGGAAGCGCCTGCTCCTGCCGTGGAGATGCCCGCGCCCACAGCGGACGCAAAACCCGCCGCCGCGTCCGGTGCGCTTGCCGCGCCTATGCCCGGCGTCGTGCTGGAAGTCAAGGTGGCGAAGGGCCAGCGGGTGAGGGAAAATGAGCTGCTGCTGGTGCTGGAGGCCATGAAGATGGAAAACGAGATCTTTGCCCAAAAAAGCGGCACAGTGGCTGAAATCTATGCCGCAAAGGGCGCGCGGGTCAACACCGGCGACCCGCTTGTCCTGATCGTATAGGGGGGGACTGTTATGCTGGAAACCATAGGGAAGCTCTTCTCGGAATCCGGGTTCGCGGCCATGGGGTGGCAGCAGGCCGTCATGCTGTGCATCGGCGGCGTGCTGGTATACCTGGCCATCGTCAAAAAGTTCGAGCCGCTTTTGCTGCTGCCCATCGCTTTCGGCGTGATTCTGGCAAATCTGCCCCTGGCGGGCCTCATGGCCGAACCTGCCGGCGACGCCAACGGGGGCTTGCTCTATTATCTCTACCTGGGTGTAAAAAAAGGGATTTATCCCTCGCTCATCTTTTTGGGCATCGGCGCTATGACCGACTTTGGGCCGCTGATTTCCCGGCCCTCCAGCCTGCTTCTAGGGGCGGGGGCACAGTTCGGCGTAGCGACGGCCCTCTTCGCCGCGGTGGGCCTGGGGTTCACCCCGCGGGAGGCGGCGTCCATCGCCATCATCGGCGGGGCGGACGGCCCCACCGCGATTTTCACGACAACGAAGCTTGCGCCGCACCTGCTGGGGCCCATCGCCATCGCCGCGTATTCCTATATGGCGCTTATCCCTCTCATCCAGCCCCCGATCATGCGGCTTTTGACCACGAAGAAGGAACGGGCGGTCCAGATGAAGCAGCTGCGCGAGGTCTCCAAGCTGGAGCGCATCTGTTTCCCCATCGCCGTGACCGTGCTGTGCGTGCTGCTCCTGCCCGCCGTCGCGCCGCTGATCGGGATGCTCATGCTGGGCAACCTGTTCCGGGAGTCCGGTGTCGTGGAGCGGCTATCCGACACCGCACAAAACGCGTTGATCAACATCGTGACTATCTTCTTGGGTGTGACTGTGGGGGCGACGGCGGGCGGCGAGCAGTTCCTGTCGCTCCAGACGATTTTCATCATCCTGCTGGGCCTGTTCGCCTTTATGTTCAGCACCGTGGGCGGCCTGTTGCTGGGCAAGCTGATGTGCCTTTTGAGCGGCGGGAAAATCAACCCACTGATCGGCTCGGCGGGCGTGTCCGCCGTCCCCATGGCGGCGCGGGTGTCGCAGATCGAGGGGCAGAAGGCCAACAGCGCCAATTTCCTGCTGATGCACGCCATGGGGCCGAACGTGGCGGGCGTCATCGGCTCCGCCGTGGCGGCGGGGGTTTTGATGAAGCTGTTCGGCTAAAAAAATATTTTTACAAAATGTGTTGACCGATTCGTTTTATTGTGCTATACTGTACCTAGAACGAATCGGTTTGACCGATTTGGGAGGTATTTGTCTGGACAGCTTTTTCAGCCTGCGCGCCGAGAAGCAGGAGCACATCATCAACGCCGCGCTGACGGTCTTCGGCCGCAACGGGTACAGGAAGGCCTCCATCGCGGACATCGCCGGGGAGGCGGGCATCGCCAAGGGTATGGTGATGTACTACTTCGGCAGCAAGAAGAACCTGTACCTCTATCTGGCGGGGTTGTGCAGGAAGCTTGTGCTTGACGATATAGGACAGAGGCTTGACCCGGGCGTCACGGATTTCTTCGACAAGATCAGGATGATGACCGAAATGAAAATGGCCATGATGAAGCGGCACCCGGCAATCTTTTCGTTCCTGACCAGTCTGTATTACGAAACCGACGGGGAGGTGGCGGACGAGCTGCGGGAGTTTATGGCCGAAAATATGGTCAGCCGCGAGAGAATCCTGCTGGAGGGCGTCGACACCTCCAGATTCAAGGACGACGTGGACCCGAAGCTGTTGGACAAATTCTTCACCTGGGCCAGCGAGGGCATGGCCAACGACCTGCTGATCAACAAAAACATGGAGCTGGTTGAAGGCTTTGCGGCGGACTTTTACGCGCTGCTTGATCTGATGAAAAAACATTTGTGCAGGGCATGACTGAACAAAAATAATATCCCGGTCGGCGGCGCAGCCCTGCGGGGCAGGCCGTGTCGAGTTTGGCTTTCAGGGTGGGGAAGCCGGTGTAAGCCGGTTCCCTGCTCTTTTGGCATATCATCTTACAAATAAATAATAGGAGGTATCACAATGGCGGCATTCAGTTTGGAAACCGTCGGGCTGACGAAGAAATTCGGCAAGCTTGCCGCGCTTGACGGCATCGATCTGCAGGTGAACGAGGGGGAGGTCTTCGGCTACATCGGCCCCAACGGGGCGGGCAAGACCACCACCATCCGCGTACTGCTGGGCATCCTGCAGGCGACGTCGGGCAGCGCGAAGGTGTTCGGCATGGACGCCTGGAAGGACGCGGTGGAGATCCACAAGCGCATCGCCTACGTGCCGGGCGACGTGAACCTGTGGCCCAACCTGACCGGCGGCGAGGTGGTGGACCTGTTCGTCAGCCTGCGGGGCAAAGGCGACAAGGCGCGCCGCGAGGCGCTGCTGAAGGATTTTGACCTGGACCCCTCGAAGAAGTGCCGGACCTACTCCAAAGGAAACCGGCAGAAGGTGGCGCTGGTGGCGGCCCTGGCCTCCGACGCAGATTTGTACATCCTGGACGAGCCCACCAGTGGCCTGGACCCGCTGATGGAGCAGGTGTTCCAGGCCCGCGTGTTCGACCTGAAAAAGCAGGGAAAGGGCATCTTCCTGTCCAGCCACATCATGTCCGAGGTGGAGAAGCTCTGCGACAGGATCGCCATCATCCGCGAGGGTGTGATCGTGGAGACGGGCACGCTGGACGAAATGCGTCACCTGACGCGCATGACCATGACCATCCAGACGGAGCGGCCGGTGCAGAATCTCGCAGCAATGAAGGGTGTGCATGGCATTGCCGAGAATAACGGCGGGCTGTCCTTCCAGGTGGATTCGGATGAGATCGGCGGCGTGGTGTCCTACCTCGGGCAGTACGGCGTGAAGAAGCTGGAGAGCGCACCGCCCACCCTGGAGGACCTGTTCATGCGGCACTACAACGCGAACGGGGGTGCGTAAGCGTGAAAAGGAACTTCGCCCATACCGGCAGGCTCGTGCGCTTCATGCTGGGCCGCGAAAAAGTGATCTCCACAGTATGGATTGCGATCCTGGTACTGTTCTCCGCCGCGCTTGCGCCGGCCTTAAGCGGCATGTTCGACGACGCGAGCAGGGCGACCTTCGCCGCCACCTTCGACAATCCTGTGATGATCGCCATGATGGGGTCGGTCTACGGCGCGGATAACTACACGGCGGGCGCGATGTACACGGGCATGATGCTGCTGTGGATACTCATCGCCGTGGGCATCATGAACGTCTTCCTGGTGGCGCGCCATACCCGCGCCGACGAAGAGAAGGGCCGCGCCGAGGTGGTGCGATCCCTGCCGGTGGGTCGCCTGGCGGGCCTCAATGCCGCGACGATTACTTCAATTATCGTCAACGCTGTATTGGGCCTGCTGACGGGACTTGGCTTGGCCGCAATGCGCGTGGAGAGCATGGGCTGGGGCGGTTCCATGCTGTATGGCGCGGCGGTGTTCGCATCGGGGCTGGTGTTCGCGGCGGTCACCGCGCTGTTCTGCCAGCTTTCCCAATCCAAGAGCGGCGCGGCGGGTTATTCGTTCCTGGCCTTGGGCGTTTTCTACATGCTGCGCGCCGCCGGGGATATGCAGGGCAATGAGCTGCTGTCCTGCGTCACCCCGCTTGGCCTTGCCCAGCGTGCGCAGCCGTATATCGAAAACCACTGGTGGCCTGTCTTGGTCTTGCTGCTGGAATTCATCGTGATCACCGCTGTCGCCTACAAGCTGAATTCCATACGCGACCTGGACCAGGGGTTCATTCATGCCAGGCCGGGGAAACGGGAGGCCTCGCCCTTATTGCGGTCCCCCTTCGGGCTTGCGTACTGCCTTTCGGGCAAGACGATCATCATCTGGCTCATCGTCATGTTCATTCTGGGCGCGTCCTACGCTTCGGTAATTAAGGACATCAACACCTTTGTCGGCGGCAGCCCCGAATATTTACAGCTCATCGGTATGCCCGCCGAGGTCGTGGCAAGCCTGACAGACGCAATGAAAGAGGAGATGGTGCAGAAATATTTCATGTCCTTCGTCGCCTCCATGATGGCGCTGGTCTGCATCGTCCCGCTGCTGAACGTCGCCCTGAAGCCGAGAAACGAGGAGAAGGAGGGTCGCGCCGAGCATGTGCTCGCCCGCGCCGTCCCGCGTACAAAGTATCTCGCCGGTTATACGATTTTGGCCTATGCGGCCAGCGTGGTGATCCAGTTCGCCACGGCGATCGGGATCTATTCCGCCGCCGTGCCCCTCATGGGCGATGCGAACCCGTTTCCGCTTAGAGAACTGCTCAAAGCGAACCTGGCGTATCTGCCCGCCCTGTGGGTGATGATCAGCGTTGTCGTGCTGCTGACCGGCTTGCTGCCAAAGGCCTCCGGCGCGGTGTGGGGGTATTACGGCTTCGTTTGCTTCGCCTCGTTCATGGGCGAGGTCATCGGGCTACCGGAATGGCTGCTGAAGGTAGCGCCTTTGAAGAATGTTTCGCAGGTTCTTCTCGTTGACTTGGATTTTGCGCCGCTTATCGTTATGACGGGTATTGCCGCTGTATGCACCGCTGTTGGGTTTATCTTTTACAGGAAGCGGGATCTGGTGACGGCGTGAGGTAACAAAACCCCATCAAAGAAACCCACAATCCCTTATAGGTTGTGGGTTTTCTCAGTGGCAACGCCATCCTGCAAAAGCGCTACACCGTGGACTTCCTGAACAAGGTCACCAAGCCCAACGAGGGCGAGGTGCCGCAGTACATCGTGCGGGACAGCCACCCCGCTATCATCTCCCAGGAGACCTACGACCTTGCGCAGGCGGAGCTCGCGCGGCGGGCGTCCCTGGGCAAGAAGTTCAGCGGCAACGGCCTGTTCTTCTGCAAAATCCTCTGCGGGGACTGCGGCGGCTTTTACGGCTCCAAGGTCCAACACAGCAACGACAAATACCGCCGCGTGGTGTGGCAATGCAACAGCAAGTACGGCGAAAAGCTGCACTGCGGCACGCCGCATCTCACCGAGGAAATGATTCAGGCGGCATTCGTAAAGGCGTTCAACCTGCAATTCAGCGAGAAGGAGCGGCTTTTGGCTGAACTAGCCGTAACCGTGCGGCAATTGGACGACACATCAAAGCTGGACGGGGAGATCACCCCGCTGCAAATCTCCATGGCGGACACCCTGGCCGACATCGAGGCGCTGGTGCGGCAGAACGCCGACACCGCCCGGGACCAGGAGGAATACGCCCGGCAGTATGACGCGCTGACTGCGAAATACAAGGCAGCGAAGGAGCGCCTGGGCGTGCTCGCGGCCGAGAAACAGGCGCGGATCGTCCGGCGGGAAAAGGTGCGGCGGTTCAGCGACATCTTAATCAAAATGGAGCAGCCCCTGACGGCGTTCGATTCGCGGCTCTGGTGCGCCGTTGTCGAGGACGTCACGGTGTATTCCCCGGGCCGGGTGGCCGTGCGGTTTACGAGCGGCAACAGCGTCGAGGTTGCACTGGACAGATAACGCCTTGTACATTGACGGGAGGGAGGACTTTATATCTAAGCCTGCGCCGTGTGCGTGGGCTTTTTTACTACTTTCTTTGTGCTTGTGGTATAATCCAAGCAAGTAAAAACGAGGAGAGGCAAATGAAGCAAGCTACAAGGAAAAGGGCGAGGGCGGTCGCTCTGGCGGTGGTGATGATTGCGTGGTTAGCAATTAGTGTAAGTGGAGCGTTTGCTGCGCCGGGGATGAGATTGTGTTGGAATGGAATAAAAATTTTGGTGGGTCTAACGGTGATTATTTCGAATCTGTAGTGCTTGCCGCTGACAATGGTTATGTGACGGTGGGCCATTCTGCTTCAACGAACCAAGATTTAGCAGGGCTCAACAAAGGAAGCGATGATGCCATCATCGTCAAATACGATGTGGACGGCGAAGTGCAATGGAACAAAAACTTTGGTGGATCCGGAGGTGACCAGTTCCATTCAGTCGCTTCCACTCCCGATGGTGGATATATAGCCGTGGGAGAGTCTAATTCAACCGACCATGACCTAACAGGATTATATAAGGGAGGATCTGGAGAGGATGCTATAATCGTAAAATATGACACAGATGGCAATAAAGAGTGGAATAAAAGCTTTGGCGGGAGTAGAACTGATCGGTTTCAATCAGTTGCCACATCTCCAAACGGCGGCTATGTAGTAGTTGGCTATTCTTTTTCAGATGACCAAGATATGACGGGATTGCATTATGGCGGTGCAGCCTTCGCCGATGCTATCATCGTGAATTACGATGTAGATGGTAATATCGTATGGAGTAAACATTTCGGCGGAAGTGCCGATAGCCGTTTTCGATCAGTTGCCATCACATCTGATGGTGGATATATAGCGGCTGGGCAGTCTAACGCTACTAATCAAGACCTAGCGGGATTAAACAAGGGGGGTACAGATGCTATCATTGTCAAATATGACGCAGAGGGCAATGTGGAATGGAATAAAAACTTTGGTGGGAGTCGTACGGATGAGTTCAGATCAGTCATCTCCACCTCTGACGACGGGTACGTAGCAGTGGGGTATTCTGATTCAAACGATGGTGACCTTGCTGGCTTAAATAAAGGAGGATATGATGCCACTATCGTTAGGTTCGATGGCGATGGCGAAGTTGGATGGAGCAGAAATTTCGGCGGGGCTAATAGTGACCTTTTCCTCTCAGTCGCCATCACACTTGATGGTGGTTATATAGCGGCTGGGTATTCTGACTCTACTAATCAAGACCTAGCGGGACTAAACAAGGGGGGTACAGACGCTATCATTGTCAAATATGACGCAGATGGCGATGTGGAGTGGAACAAAAATTTTGGCGGGAATGACTATGATTATTTCCATTCTGTCGCCGTAACCTTAGATGATGGTCATATAGTAGTTGGCAATTCTACGTCAACTGATCAAGACCTAGTAGGGCTGTACAAAGGGGGATCTGGTTATGATGCCATCGTCGTAAAATACCTCGATATGTCTGAGCCAGTAGGAATAGTATTCAGCGATGCCGGAGACGAAGGTTGCGAGGCTGTAACCATAACTATAACAACTAATGTGCCGATAGAAATTCCCGATGGGTGGACTAGGACTGGGTTTACAGAATACAAGAAGGTATACACAGAGAATACAGAAGAAGAGGTAGCTATTGTAGGGCTAAATGGAGTGACTGGCGATAGCGTACAGGTAATAGTCGATACTATTATTTGCCTGCCCGGAGAAGAGCCGGAACCGCCTGATCCGTTAGAACCATTTGTAGAGCCAACGTCACCGGGTACGGGAGAGGGGCTAGGAGCAGTGACATGGGGATTCGGCCCTCCCCGGCGGGTGCGCGTTGAATTATAAAGTGATCTTTGATGAAGATGGCGTTCCAGCGGAATGCAGGAATGTGAAGGTGGCAGCAGACGGAAAAAGCCTGACATGCACGACAAGTGGGCATCCAGCAGGGTGGGTGGACGTAACGATAGATGACGGGATTAGTAAGAAGACCTTGGTGAAGGGATATGAGTATGTCGAGAATTTCGAGGAAGAGGATGATGATGGAGGAAAAAAGGGCGGAGGCTCACTGATTGAAAAACTAATATCACCGGATACAGGCATTGGGGGAGTTTTGGGGTTGGTGATATTAGGCGAGGTTGTGTTGGTAGTGGCGGGAGTTGCGGTGTTCTTTAGGGTTAGGGAATCATAAGGCGGGCTGTAGAGGTTTCGCGCAAAGGTGCGCTGCTTGTGCGCCCGGCGGGCTTGGGTGCATAGCCGGGCGCAGAGGTTTCCGGGCTGAATAGGGGATTTTGCTGGCTTGGTGGGGCTTATGGGGCCGGGCGCATGGCCTTGAAAATGCGAAAACCGCCTGATATGGCGGTCTTCGCGGGGTCAGGCTTGGTATCAAACCTGACGTGGGTTTCTGGCTGCATACGTCAGCTTTGATACAATTTAGCGAAATTCCATCATTTCGTTTAGGGGTTAGAACAATTGGGCGAAATCAAGCAAGGGTGCATCTACACTTCGGAGCCGTTTTCAGACGGGGATACGTCCTGTTCCACAGAGGCACCGGCTGATGGTGCGGGACGCTATTAGCCCGGCACAAAGGCTCACAATGCATAGTCGACCATAGAATCCCCTCCTCCATTATGGGGCTACTCTGCAATACTAGGTGTAAATGCTTCTTGCAATGAACTCTTGATTGTCTCTATCAAATCCGAACCCTTTGCAACCTTGTCATTTCCCCCCAAAGCCTGATAAAGCGATGTTATTTCGTTGATTGATTTTTCAATAAGTGAATCAGCAATATCCTGTAGCTGAATCGCTTCAATAGCAAGCAATTCCATACCATATAGGCCCCGAGACGGAATGAACCGCCCCGGGGCCTTTGCTATACCGGTTGCCCTGTTTCCGCTAAAACCACATCCAGATGAAGCCAAAGCACAGGAAGAACAGCAGGTAATGCCACCATTCGCCGTACCACTTGGCGTTGGTGCCGAAAATACCTTTAGGCAGTTTGGCTATCGCCTGCGTCTCCATGACATACCCGCACACGGTGCACTGCTTATGCTGGCTGCCTGCCGCGCTTGTTGTGGCGGGGGTGTCCACAATCCAGTTGCTTACGATATGCGCCGCAAGGGCGCTCTTCTCCCCGCAGGCACAAACGTACCAGTGGCTGGCCGCGTCCGTTACCCAGGCAGTGCCGAAGCTGTGCACGTGGGGCAGTACGGGGATCGCCTGCGTCTCCATGACATACTCGCACACGGTACACTGCTTATGCTGGCTGCCTGCCGCGCTTGTTGTGGCGGGGGTGTCCACAATCCAGTCGCTTGCGATGTGCGCCGCAAGGGCGCTCTTCTCCCCGCAGGCACAGGCGTACCAGTGGCTGGCCGCATCCGTCACCCAGGCAGTGCCGAAGCTGTGCGCGTGCACCGTCAACGTGAAAGTGAGCGTCGCGTCAGGGGCGGTGCCGTTGCTGGCCGTGAGCATAACCGGGTAACTGCCCGCATCAAGGCCCGCCGCGATGTCCAGCTTCTTGTTGGCGCTGTCCCATGAGATGGACGCGTTGCCGGAGACCGTCACCGTGGGCGCGGGGCTGCCGGTCACGGTATACGTCCCCGTGGATGTCGCCGCGTAGCCAGCCGTCAGGGTCAGCGAGGTCGGCCCGGTGATGCCCGGCGCGGCGAGTACCAGCTGCTTGTACGCACTGGCGAAGTCGGTATAATTGTCCCCGTTGGCTTCCTCGACAAAAATCTGCACGGTGTCCGTCGTCGCGAAATCACCGGGCAGGATGACAGAAGCAGTGCCGCTGGCGCTTGTAGACGCTACCAGCTTGCCGTAGTATTTCACCGCGCCGCCGCTGCCCAGCACCACCGCCGACAGCGTTTTGCCCGGCGTTGCGTCGGAATAATTAAAGTTTACCACGTTGCCGCTCCGGCTGGTCGCCGTCACGCTGCCCAGGGTCAGCGAATCATCCTTCATCGTGAACTTCACAGTCCCGGCTGCCGCCTGCGCGGACTTCAGGCCGCCGCCCACGGCGGCGGAAGATTTTGCGCTCGCTCCGCTCGCGTCAGATGTGAAAAGGACAGATGCCAGATTGAAATAAAAGGCTGGCCGAACGGCGATAACGTCGGAAATGCTGCGCCCGGCTGCATCAACAACGCCGTTGGTTCTAACAAGCGCCGCATTGGTCCCGGAGGCGGGACTGCTGGGTGAGCGAAGCCACCAATACTCGCCGGAAGGGTTCGCGCCGTATGGAAACAGGCGCAGCGCGTCACTGATTAATCCATTTGCCTCAGTTACCGACAGAGGCCAAAAATACTGATTGGTTACCGTTACGGGAACCGTAGATACAGTACCGCCCTTAGCGTCAATATTCCTTGCCTCAACAAGCCTTTTTTCGTTTGTGTTGGATATGTCGTTGTATGCGTTGTTCATTGACGCCTGCAACTCGCCGCCATCGTAAGGATTAGGGGAGGTGCTATTGAACTTGGCTGTTCCGAAATCTTCGTTTTTAGCTAGTAGTGTCAGCGTGTTGCCGTTTTGGCCTATCGCTAACCATTCATAACCGCCGAACCCCACCACCGTTGGCGCGTCATTGTCTGTTCCCAGCGCAAACGTTGGCTTTTCCGCCTGCATGCCGATTTCGCCCGCAGCACTTGCCCCTACCGCCAGCAGGCCCAGGGCCATTGCCATGGTGAGCAGGATGCTAAGGATGCGCTTCGTAGTTTGCATGATGTTGTCAAGTCCTTTCGTGTGTGAATTCCGCTGTGCTGTGCACGTTGAGTGTAGCACTTTTCAAGGAAAAATGCAAGCAAAAGTTCGCGGGTGGGAATATACGGAAATTCACTCTCTTCCGCTGCATTCTAGCACACATTCTCACACAACCATATAATACAAAGTCCCTGCCGGCTTAGCTGGCAGGGGGCAGATTCATGGGATTAGGCGAGGATTTTTGAATGCGAGGGTGAATACGAGGGAAAGAACAGAAGGGAAAAGGAAGCAGGGGCCTCCCGCAGGGCCTTCAAGTGTTTCCCCTTGGGGCACTATTTATAAAACAGCTTTTTCCAACAAATAAAAAGAGCAAGCCAAAGCCGGAAGTAGCGAATCGACTTTGTCAGCGTCCCAGCATTATGCGAGGGGCGCTTTTTTTGTGCCAACAGCCTTGATTTATTATAGCAAAAATTTAGCATGCGCGCAATACTTTTTGGCGTGGCGTCATAAAAAAATAACAGCGGAAGCAAAGAAAAGTTTACGCCCCTTATCAAAATGCTGCCAAAACCCACGTCAGGTTTGAAACAAAGGGTTGTCATTGTGAAATAGAAAACTAACCACTGCGGGTAGGCTTACCGCTTACCCGTAGTGGTTACTTGCTTCTGCCGTGCGCGTGGATTTTAGGCTATTTCCTGTATCCGCATTTCGGGCACACGCCATTTTCGTTTAGTAAAATGCCGCATAGCGGGCAACGGTCTTTTTCCTGTTGCTGTTCGGTGCAGTATTCTTGCACCGCGCCGTTTACGCCGCTTGTGAAGGTGATTTTGGCGATATTCAGCTTATCCTTCAGCAAATCGTAAACGATCTTGATCATGCCCTCGACGGTCATGGTTTCTTTCGTGACAACCAACCGGCTTTCCGGGTAAGCCATCGCAAGGTCTGTCTGGAAAGCGGGGCCTTTCATCTTGTTCATCGGGGTGCCGTTTTTAATGCCTTGTTCTTCGTACACGCCGAGAATCGCGGGGAGCAGCGGGTCGTCCTCCCTCAAAATCAGCGCGTGGTCAAAGTTGCGCAGGACGTCCCAGGCGATTTTCTTAACCTCGTTGCAGGGGAATACCATGTTGACGCCCGCGTTGATTGTATCCTCTACTTCGAGCGTCAATATCCCCGTGTGCCCGTGCAAATACTGGGCTTCTCCTTTGAACCCATAAAACCTGTGGGCGTATTGCAGGTCTAACGTGGTAAAACTTCTCATGATTCTTCTCCTTCACTATGTTTTGTCACCTAAAGTATAGCACGCCAACATTAGAAACGCAAGCAAAATTTGAAAGGGGGGCTCGGTAAAGTCAGCCCGCGAAAAAACCAAACCAGTGTAACCGCAAGGTAACACTGGTTTTTGCGTTACCTCTTTCAAATCGGAAACATATTTCACGGTTCGCCCAAATACATTATAAGGAGGATTAGAACCTATGTCAATAGGAAAAATGGGGGCGGTGAAGACATGGACGAGAGAGAGCCAGAAAGAATTACATTACCAGAGGATTTGCAACTGGATATGCTCAAATTCTTTCTGCGCACATCAATTCCACGAATAAAGAAAGAGAAGCAACAGCAAGCCGAAAGCTCCTTATCTGAAAAATCAGATAAGGAGTAATCGACTATGGAAACAGGGCTTTATTTAAGGGTATCAACCGAGGAACAGGCACAAGAGGGCTTCTCTATCAGAGGGCAGGAACAAAAGCTAAAGGACTACGCGAATATCAAGGATTGGTCAATCCACAAAATCTATGCGGACGAAGGTATCAGCGGGAAGAACATCACGGAACGCCCCGCAATGAATGAGTTAATCGAGGACATCAAGGCAGGCAAGGTTAAGAACGTACTTGTATTCAAGATTGACCGCTTGACCCGTAGCACTGCGGACTTGCTTTACCTAGTGGAATTGTTCAACGAATACGACTGTGCTTTCAATTCCTTGATGCCACCTGCATTATAGGGTACCGCTGCAGCACTGATGTTGTTTACCGTTCTACCACTAGTGTTGGTGATTGTCGCGGTGAATTCCATCTTATTTAGCAGGGAATACGTGTCCTTATCGGACGTTAGTTCCACCTTAATTGGCGAGTTGCTTGGGGCTGGGGCGATTGGCTCTTCATCAGCAGGTGGAGCCGAGATTGCCCTGGTTAGTAACTGGGTTGTTGGAAACACAACCAGCACCGCCAGAACCACACACAGCCATTTTATAAATGTTTTTTTCATGAGACTTGTCCTCCTCCAAATTTTGGTGTACAATATACTTGCAAATCGCAATGGCTTACTCGCAAAGTTGCTTCATTTGCGAGTAAAAACCATGCAAGCCTTATGTGTGAAGCCTCGGCAAGATTTCTTTGACCAAAAGCCTGACCATGAATAGCTTTATCAATAGCAAGCGGCATAGCGTTCCATGCTTGCTTTTTTCGTGTCCATGGAGCCTCGCACGTACTTTTCCAGGGTAAACCTTACGCTTGAATGGCCTAAAATCTCGCTTAGGTTCTTAACGTCAAAGCCACGTTCAAGGGCATTGGTGGCAAAGGTATGCCTTAGAGAGTGGATGGTATATTCCTGTATCTTCGCCTGCTTCAGATAGGCCTTGAAATTATCCTGATATATCCTCGGGTCAACGTATTTCGCCTTGCCAGATAATATGTAGTTGTCGCTCGGCTGTTCCCTCTGCCATGGCCTCAACAGGCAAAGCAGATAGGCAGGTAGTGGGATAGAGCGGATCGACTTCTTGCTCTTGGGCGCGTCTATGGTCATCTTTGTTTTCTTCGGGCTGTTGGGGTCGGTGTCCTTTATCCTCTGCAAGGTCTTGGTGATGGATAGCACGCCCTCATGAAAATTGATGTCGCTCCACTGCAAGGCACAGAGTTCGCCCAGACGCATACCAGTATAAAGGGCAATCACCACGCCAAGCTTTTTGTGGTCAAGGTCTGCCCTTGCATAGTCCAAAAGACTGTTCTGTTCGTCAATCGTCAATACGGGGAGTTCCGTTGCTTCCACCTTCGGTCGAATAACATCATAGTCAAAGCCCGCGATAGCCCCTTTCTTTTCCCCGTACTGAATCGCCTCGTGCGGGCACCAGTGGATACAGGCGACGCAATG
>Ga0082212_10007843_pt1 | contig 14034 bp, 11 predicted proteins | sample TergutNt197P3_FD_71548 | JGI IMG/M metagenome (GOLD analysis project Ga0082212, IMG submission 71548) | Neocapritermes taracua P3 segment gut microbial communities from Petit-Saut dam, French Guiana - Nt197 P3 | ecosystem: Host-associated > Arthropoda: Insects > Digestive system > Gut ... | reverse complement strand
CAATATTTGATATTTTTTCGTTTTCGGCTATTTTCAGGGCTATGGCGTCGCGTATCGCCGGATGCGCAATGCTTTCGAGGAGATGTCTTTTTTCTTCAGAGGCAAATACGGCGTCGCCCAAACGGCGGCGGTCGATCGTTCCATCGCCGCGCAGAATATCCCGGCCGAACTCTTCCACAACGCGAAGATAAACCGGCGCGCCCGGTTCCATCAGTTCGCGTGAAACACGGTCCGCGTCAATAACCGCGGCGCCAAGCTCGGCAAAACGCGCCGACGCGAGGCTTTTTCCAACGGCGATATTTCCAGTCAGTCCGATACGAAGCATCATGTATTATAAGGAATCCTACGCCCCCACAACCGTTATGCGCTTCTCCTTGCACTCTTCCACCCGCATATACAGCTTTTCTTCCCAGGGTTTTTCCGTATCCCTGTCAAAAAGAACAAGCCAGCCATTTTCGCAACCCAGGGAATTCATATACCTTGCGGTTTGTTCCAAACCTTCCGCCTCGGTTTTTGAATCGTGCAGGATTTTGATTTCAACAGGGTATTTGCCGCCCTCATAAACAACGCACAAATCCAGCCTTCCGCTTTCCGCGGCCATTTCCCTGATAATATTGCCGCCGCCGTTAATAACCCTTTGTAAAAACGCCATCAGCACAAGATGCGGAGCGGCCTCCCTGTATTCGTAGCGCTCTTTCCACATAGCGCCGTTTTCACGCCAAAAAACCTGAAAATCACGGAGAAGGTAGTCCATATCTATTTTGCCGTTGCTGAAATATCGCGGCATTTTGTATGGCGAATCTTTTTCCGTAATTTCCGCCTGCGTGTTCCAGCTAAGCGTTCGGACAATAACCTCCGCGTAAACAGGGTTAGCGGGTTCTATTTTATTCCTGTCGGTTCTTATTAAGCCTAAATCCTTTGTATAAGCAAAATCGTCTTCGTCTCTGTTTATTTTGCCTTGAGCGCCCAGTAGCATTGGCTCTATGATTTTTTTTACCCGTTCTTCTCTTAATTTGTCCAGCAGACTGTCTATATGTACATCACGTCTTAGTATTATGGCATCAATTGCCTGAGAAATCATATTGGCGGTTATCGTTTTAGAATGGTCGTCGTCCAGAATTTTCTCTACGCATTCCCTCGCAATTGCGTTTACAAGCCACGGCTGCCCGTCGGTTTGCTCAAAGGCGAGTTCCATTGCGCCCTGTTCAAAAATCTGCCCTGTTTCCGCGGTGTGCTGCCCGTACAGTTCAAAAACTTCTTCTTTTGTGAAGTTTCTTAAATTTATGGATTCCGAGATTATGTTAAAAGGGCTTGCAGTGCCAAGCGTTTCCCTGTCATTTCTTATTTTGGCTTTGTAGTCTCTCAGGTTCCTCATTCCAACAAGAGCGATGGAACTTGCGAACGGAGCTATGGAACGGCTTATATAACCGCTTCTAAGCTGGCGCAGAAAGGAAATAAGGGTGGAATCGCTCAGGCAATCCGCTTCATCAAAAAATATAGCCAAAGGTTTATCAAACGTGCGGCAGTATTTGACTATGGCACTGTTCAGGGCATTTGAAAAATCCCCTGTATCGGTATCTCTCGCAAAACCTTCCGGCATATTCTGTTCTTCAAACGATTGTTTAATTCTGCTGATAATGGCAGGTATGCCGTCTTTTGCTTCCGCAATGTTATACATATTCTCCAATGAACAGTATGAAACGTGGCATTTTCCTTCTTCGTTTATTCTATGCATCATATCCAAAAGGAGGGTGGTCTTGCCTGTTTGGCGCGCGGCGTGGATAACGAAGTAAAGTTCTCTGTTAATAAGCTTGTGAATCTCGGCGCCCAGCCGCTTTGAGGCGTCTATTAAATAATGTTTGCCGTCTATGCAAGGGCCGGCAATGTTAAAGTAACGGGACATTGTTATATAAATCCGGTTTCTGGAAACGCCGTGGCCGCCACAGGCCGCGCGACACGTTGATTCTACTTTGAAATTCCAAAATATCAAAGAGGGTTTTGGGTGGACGCCATAAAAGTTACAGACATGGGACCGCGGGCGTTGACATGGGATCGCGGGCGTCCTCGCCGGCGTGACATGGGGTAGCGGACGTCCCGTCCGCGCTTTAATAAATGATAGCGGGCAAAGCCCGCTTCAATTGTTGGGCGCGATAAATCGCGCCCGTTTTATTTATTAATACGCATGCGGGACGCATGCTATCCCATGTCACGCCGGCGGGGACGCCCGCGGTCCCATGGCAACGCCTGAAATTTCGGATCGCTTCCTTTTTTGCAATCTGTGCCCGTTCCGAGTATAGTAAAATTTTATGTTGAAATTTGAACAAAGCCCATATGAAGTATCCAAGTTAACCCCAAGAAGGAGAAAATGTATGAAATGCTATAAATCCGCGGCCGTCATCGCGGCATTGTGCATCGGTTTGTTTTTCGGATATTCATCCGTGAACAACCAGGCCATCGCACAGAACAGGACGGCGGAGAGAATGACAGTGCTGAACCCGCTCGGCACGCCGCCGCCAATCAAACTGAAAACCATGGCGCCCCGCCTGAACACCCTCGAAGGCAAGACCATTTACCTTGTCGATGACGGGTACATCGGCGGCGACAATCTTTTGTACGAAATCCAGGATTGGTTCAAGGAAAACCATCCCAAAACCACGACTCTTTACAAAAGAAAAGGCGGCGGCGGCTTTGAGGCTGAAGACCCCGCGCTCTGGGCGGAAATGAAGGAAAAAGCCGACGGCATTATCATTGCCCTGGGGCATTGAAGCCAGTGCGCGCCGGCAGTTGTCGGCCACGCAATAACCTTTGAAACGACCATGGGCATCCCCTCGATTCCAGTCGTACTGTCTGAGTTTTACGAGCAGGAAACGGAAAAAGCGCTTAATGAAGGACTCCCCGGTTTGCGGACACAGTGGATTCGCGGCCCGGTATGGGCGAAAACCCGCCCGGAACTTAAACGCGACGTTATCAACGGCAGAAACCCTATAACGGGACAGCCGGTGATGCAGGAAATCGTGGAAAAATTTACCAAACCGCTTACGGCTGAAGAACAGCGCACAGGCGAAATCATCCGCGACAAAGGCCCCGCGACATTTACCGATACGGAGGCAAATCTCCGAAAAATGTTTGAAGAAAAACGCTGGACGGATTTTCTGCCTATCGTACTGCCCACACCGGAACTGGTAGATGACATGCTGAAAAACACCAGTCACGAGCCGGATGAAATCGTCGGCAAAATGTCGCCCACGAACACCGGAAATTATTTCGAATACTGGACGTTTACCGTCCGCGATGTCGCTGTAAACGCCGTGATGGCCGGTGCCAGGCCGGAATACTTCCCGCTGATTCTGGCTGTAGCGTCAACGGGAAAAGAATCCATGTCGGTATCCGACAATTCATTTGTGGCCGGACTGCTCATCAACGGTTCCATCCGCAATGAACTCGGCATTAATTATCAGGTTGGCGCGATGGGGCCATACGCCCACGCCAATACGACTATTGGCCGGGCATGGACACTGGTATCCATCAATCTCGGGAATTGCGGAAAAGTAGGCACGACCTATATGGGCGTTGTTGGCAATCCCATGAACCTTATAAATATAGTGCTTGGCGAAAACGAAGAGGAATCGCCATGGGAACCATTCGCAGTCCGCAAAGGCTACAGGAAAAATGAAAATATCGTCAGTCTGTTCGAAGGATGGGGCGTCCTTTCCGCGGCAAACTGGAGATCGGCATCCTGGGGCAGGGAGATGGATTATCCCGCGATCATCAAGAGCATCTTCGATCAGCAGGGAACGATGTTTGGCGCAACCGCCATTCTGAGTCCTCCGATCGCCAATTTCGTCAAGAACGCCGGCTATAACACTGTTGAGGAATTCGAGAAGTTCCTGAGTACGCCGGCCCCGAAGGCCGCCCAGGCGCCGAAACCGGACGCCAAGGCACCTGTCGGCGCGCAAGCGAAAGCCCCTGCGGGCGGTCAGGCGAAAGCGGCACCCAAGCCAATGGCGCCCAACATGTCCATCATTGTTTCCGGCGCGACAAACAACAATTACTACAGCATCGGCGGAATGCGTTATTTGCAGTCCGTTCAGATCGACAGGTGGAGATAACTATTTAGCGCAAAAGCTTCATGAACCGCGCTTGCGCGGTTCATGAAGCTTTTGCGCTAAGGGAGACTGTTTTATGCCAGGAGAAGGAAAACTGGGAGAACGCATACGGGGTTACCGCGAACGACTTGGTATGACTGTAGACGTATTGGCGCAACAGTCGGGAGTGGACGCCGGCGTTATAAACGCGATTGAATCGGGGGATGTCTATCCCGTGCTGGGCGTAATGTTGAAGCTGTCGCGCGCGCTTGGCCAGAGGCTGGGGACTTTCATGGATGACCAGTATCGTCCCGACCCGATTATAACGCGCTCAGGCGAACGCGCCGCGGACCAGATCTCGCACAAAAGTGCCAAAGCGGGCGGATTCGAGTATTTCCCTCTGGGAAGCGGCAAGACCGACCGGCATATAGAGCCGTTTTACATCGAAATCGCGGGAGACGCGACCGCGCAGCTTTCGGCACATGAAGGCGAAGAATTCATTGTCGTTATAGAAGGCGAAGTGGCCCTGACTTACGGCGGCGAAAATTATATTCTGGGGGCGGGAGACTCGGCGCACTACAATTCCGTCGTGCCGCATATCGTGAAGGCGGCCGGAGGCCGTTCTACCGGTATTTACGCCGTTGTCTTCACGCCGTTCTAAGGAAACGCTGATTAATTGCCTGAGCGGGCGAATCGTTGCGTTGCGCGGTGCTCGTAACCTCAACATATTTCTATATATCGAGGTTCCTGCGCTCCGTGCGCCTTGCGCTTCATCCCGCTCAGACAATTAATCAGCATTTCCCTAAGGGAAAAAGATGGAAAACAAACGTTTCAGTTTAAACGATCCTTTCGGTGCGGCGCCGTCGAAACCGCCTTACACGCAGGCGGTTTCGACTGGCCAACCCTGGAACAATCTTCCTATAACGCGCGACTATACGCTGGGGCAGTTGCTTGATCAGACAATCGCGCGCTGCGGCCCGCAGGACGCCGTGGTTTACGCCGACCGCGACTATCGCCTGACATGGTATGAATTCGGCGAAGAGGTTGACCGCATAGCGCGCGGGCTAATGGCTCTTGGCGTTCAACGCGGCGAAAAGGTCGCGCTATGGGCGACAAACGTTCCGCATTGGGTTGCGCTTATGTTCGCCACGGCGAAAATCGGCGCGGTTTTATTACCCCTGAACACAAACTACAAGTCCGCCGAAATCGACTTCGCGCTCCGTCAGTCAGACACTGAAAATCTTTTTCTTATCAACGGTTTCAGGGATACGGACTATGTTCAGACCATTTACGACCTGATTCCCGAACTGCGGGAACAGCCGCGCGGTTCGCTCAAGTCCGCAGCCTACCCGAATTTAAAGCGGGTGTTTTTCCTCGGGCCTGAAAAACACCGCGGCATGTACTCTCTGAACGAACTGCTCGCGCTTTCATCCGGTACGACCCAGACCGACTATCAGGCAAGGCAGAGCGATAATAACTGTCACGAAGTGGTGAATATGCAGTACACATCCGGAACTACCGGATTTCCAAAAGGCGTGCAACTGACGCACTACAACATCGCCAACGACGGTTTCTGGATAGGCGCGTGCCAGAATCTTTCCGCCGTTGACCGCGTCTGTATTCCCGTGCCGCTTTTCCACTGCTTCGGCTGTGTGCTTGGCGTGATGGCCTGCGTCAATCACGGCGCGACGATGGTATTCGTTGAAAAGTACGAACCCGTGCCGGTCATGATGTCCGTCGAAAAAGAACGTTGTACGGCGGTTTACGGGGTGCCGACCATGTACATCGCCATGCTTGACCATCCTCTCTTTGACAGGTTCGATTTTTCGTCGCTGCGGACAGGCATTATGTCAGGTTCGACATGTCCTGTTACACGGATGCAGCAGTGCGTTGAAAAGATGAACATGCGCGAGGTGACCAATCCATACGGCCTTACGGAATCCGGCCCCGTGATGACGCAGACCCGTTATTTCGAAACCAGCATTGAGCGCAAATGCAACTCAATCGGCCTCGCGCTCCCCGGTATCGAGGTCGCGATCATCAATTCCGAGACGGGCGAACTATGCGGCATTGACGAGCAGGGAGAGATCTGTTGCCGCGGTTTCAACACCATGAAGGGATACTACAAAATGCCGGAACAGACCGCCAGGTGCATAGACGCGAACGGCTGGCTCCACTCCGGCGACATCGGGCGCATGGACGCCGAAGGCTATTACTACATCACCGGGCGGTTGAAGGATCTTATAATCCGGGGCGGCGAAAACATCAGCCCGAAAGAGGTAGAGGATTTTATCGGCCACATGGAGGGCGTGCAGGATGTTCAGGTTGTGGGCGTCCCAAGCCAAAAATACGGCGAACAGCCTGCGGCGTTCGTCATACGCAAACCCGGCGCGGATTTTACGGAACAGGACGTTATAGATTTCTGCCGCAACAAAATTGCCCGGTTCAAAACGCCGAAGAACGTCGCCTTCATCGACGAGTATCCTATGACGGCGAGCCAGAAGATTCAAAAGTATAAACTGCGTGAAATGGCGGCGGAAATGTGGCCGGACTCTTAACATTAATTTGGAGGCGACCTCCGCAAACCCCGAAATCAAGGCTTGCGACCGAGACAAAAAATGTAGGGGCGAATAATTATTCGCCCCCAACCAAGGTAAATGAGCATTTTGTCGAGGGAGCGTAACGCAGAGTTCGGGGTTTTCGGAGGTCGCCTGGAGGGATTGCTTTATGGGGCTTTTAATAATTGACGAAAATAAATGCAAAAAAGACGGTTTCTGCGCGCGTGAATGCGCGATCTCCGCCGGCCTTATCCAGTTTAGTGATAACAGCCTGCCGACGATTCCGCCATCCGAAGAGGGGCGTTGCATGGGCTGCGGTCATTGCGTGGCGGCCTGTCCCCACGACGCGCTAAGGCACGCGCTTATTCCCGATGCCGGCTCTCCCGCCATTCAGCCGTCGCTTGCCATTGACGCCGCTCAGGCTGAACAATTTCTGCGTTCCCGCCGGTCAGTCCGGCGCTATCACGCAAAACCCGTGGAAAAAGAGAAAATTCAAAAGCTCATCGAGGTTGCCCGTTACGCTCCCACTGCCGGGAACGGCCAGCCGGTTGAATGGATAGTAATCAACAATATGGAACATATGCGGCGCATAGGCAGTCTTACCGTGGAATGGATGCGCGAGCTTATAAAAAACCCCGAGGCTGTCTCTGCCGCGCCATACCTGCCCGCGGCGGTTGCCGCGTGGGACGCCGGCCATGATTCCATACTTCGCGGCGCGCCGTCGCTTGTCACGGCCATTGCGCCTTCATACGCCAGGTTGGGGCTGGTCGATCTGACCCTGGCGCTTTCATACCTGGATGTATTCGCGCAGACTCTGGGGCTTGGAACATGCTGGGCCGGACTTGTGGCCGGAGCGATGGAAAATTCCCCCACCGTCCGTGAAGCCGCCGGCATTCCGGAAAATTATACGCATTACTACTCGATTATGCTGGGATACCCGGCTGTGCGGTTTCATCGTACGCCGGAACGCAAAACACCAAAAATCACGTTCCTGGGGTGCGCGACATAAATGTAGGGCTGTAGGGGCGCAACACGCTGCGCCCCTACAGCCTGCGAAAAGCAATCATTCCCAGCATCAGGGCATACGCTCCGGAATCGGGTTCCCGGAAAAATCCAAGCGAGTAGTGCTGCGTGTCGGAAACCACGCGAAGAACGCCATTTTCGTCCTGCCGCATCAGAATCCGTACGGCCAGGGAATCGCGGTCATGCAAGGTGCATACAAGCTGCTCCCCTTCGCAGGCAACAACGATCGTACAATCCTGAGGCCCGATGTAAATTCCGGCAAGGTCGCCAGGGGAAGATTCCAGCGGTTCTTCGGGAAACGGCGGTATCGGCTTGCCGCGCAGCATTCCGAAAATGCCGTTTATTATCGAGTCCCGGAAAAACGGCTGCCACGCGTTAATGCCGATAACCATGGCGATATTATTTTGCGGGTCAAAACGCAGACCACATGACTGCCCCCGCGCCGAACCGTTGTGCCCCAGCAGCCAGCCGCGGTATAAAGCGCAGCCGGCGCCGAATGATCCGGGGATTTGTTCGTGCCTCGCGCTTCCATAAGTTTGCGGGAGTTTGACCACCTGTTTACGCGTAAATTTTATGGCTTTTTCAGACATTGCGGACGGCGCCCGGGAAATACCGCAGATCACGGACGCAATGCGCAGCAAATCCCGCATGTTCATTGTTATGCCGGAAAGGGAGCCGTTCCAGAAATCTCCGAATGGAACAGAACGCGCTTTTTCAAACTTCATTACGTTGCGGTTGAACGTATGATCGGCCGCATAGTTTTCATCCAGCCGCTTTTTGACGTCCACCGCGCCTGCGGCAATACCCAGCGGCTGGAATATCATTTCACGATAAAGATCGAGTATATCCGATCCGGTTATTCGTTTGATGATCCCGGCGAGAATCGCGTATTCGGTATGTTCATAGCTGAATACGTAACCGGGTTTAAAAAGCTGGGGAGTCGTTTTGAGAAAATCAACGCATTTGGGCCAGGAATAATACCAGGCCGATCCGGGATCGGAAATATTGATCCCGCGATACCCGCTCGTGTGCGAGAGCAAATGCCATATTGCCAGGTTTTTACCCCGTTCCGTTCCGCGAAGCTCTTCCAGGTATTTCTCTATGGGATCGTCCGGGTCACACTTGCCCGCTTCAATTAGTTCCGCGGCGACCAGCGCCGTCAGCAGTTTTGAAATACACCCCATCTGGAAATGGGTATCCTCGTTAATTTCGGTCTGGCTGTCAATTGCCAGAGTTCCCGCTTTAGCCGTTATCTGTTGTCCGCCGGCATTCAACGCAAGGCAAATGCCGGGAATGCCCGTATCTTTGCGTATCTTCCTGACCAGTGTTTGTATGTGTACCTGTAATGTTTTTTGGAAATTTTGTTGTTCCGGCAAATTGCCGCTCATATATGGTTTCCCTCTGTATTTTGCGCGGATTTCATGCCATCGATTGCCATGCAAAACTCCCGCAGAGTGGGGGAGTCCATGAGGGAATCCGGCGGCATATCCATATTCAGATCATCGCTTACACGAAACAGCATCATCATGGTCATCAGCGAATCGCCGCCCAGCTCGAAAAAATTATCGCCGGGATTAACACTGTCGAGTTGAAGCGTTTCCATCCATATTTCGCCGACTGTAATTTCCGTCGACGAAAGCTCCTGTTTTTCATGCTGCTCCGACATATTCACTCCTTTTGTTTGGTGAAACCTGGTTTTTTCTGCGGCGGATCGAGTCAAGGCGGCCGGTGACGCACAGATTGCCCATTTGATCTATATACCCCCTGTCTCTGGTTTTCAGCCAGCCGTCCTGCAGAGAGACGCTTGAATCATCTTCGGCGGAACAGTAGCCCTGCATGACCATTGCGCCGCGCACCCATATTTCGCCATGTTCTCCCCGCGCCGTTTCCAGCCCGCCAGGATTGACGATTTTTATATTCGCGCTCGGAAGCGCAAGCCCGCTGAGTTCGGGATTGGCGAGCCGTTCCATTGCGGAAACCACGCTTATCGCCCCGCAAGTCTCCGTCATGCCGTAGCCGGTTCCCACGCTTATGTGGGGGAATTCTTCCGCGAGTTCACGGATAAATTTCCGGCGCAGCGCGACACCATAGATATTCATGTGCGTCAAGGACCGCAAATTATCCGTTGATTGATTGGCGCGAAGCAAATTCCCGGCCATTGACGGCGACAAACCGCATAGAGATCGGACGCTCTCCCTTTCAACCAAATTTGTCGCTTGTCCGGCGTCCCACTCTGGCATCAGCACGATTTTCCCGCCCAGGTAACACATCAGCATCAACTGGGAATACCCTCCGATATTCGAGAACGGCGACAATAAAAGAGAGCACGGCTGCGCATTGCGAGACTGTTTCCTTCCGCCTTTTGCCGCGCGAATACTCACACGGAGGCCGCCCAGCATCATATTCATCAGCCCCGTTGTCATATTGCGGTGGGTGAGCGTTACGCCTTTCGGCTTTCCTGTTGTCCCGGATGTGAACGAAATCAGCGCCACGTCGTCCGGCGTCGCTGCACGGGGTTCATCAAGGCGCGCATTGTTTTTGCCTTCCGGCGCGTCCGCCAGGTTAAAAATGGAAAACCCCGCCGGTTTTCCACAGCCCCAGCGCAAAATTGTTTCAGGCTGACGCGTTACAGGTATGACCACGGGGCGGTTAATACCTGACATGTTTATTTTTCCGGCGGAACAAAAATCGGCGACGACGGCGTCGCAATTTGTGAGTTTAATCGCGCCGGCCATGGCGCGTTTTTTCATGTCAGCCGGGATGAGTACGGGCGTTACGCCCGCAAAACAGAATGCCATAAAAACAATCGCCCATTCCGGACCGTTTTCCATAATCAGCGCGGCGCGGCTTCCTTCTTTCAGACTGTATTCATGCCTAAGACTGCGCGCGAAATTGTTTCCCATTTGTAAAGCCTGTCCAAAGGTCAGACGCGTATCGCCTTTTACAATAAATTCACGGTCGGTAAAATGCGCCGCTTTTGCAAAAACATCCCGCAGTGTCTGCGGGCCGCGTGGAAATACCTTGCATGGAATGCCTTTGATGACCGCGTCCTGAAGCTCAAAAGGAGAGCCTTTATGTATCAGCAGTTCATAAGACAATGCTTTGTCTGTGTGTTGTAAATTCATATCATCCTCCATGGAAACGCCGATTAATTGTTTGAGCGGGCAAGGGCGGTTCGCGAACCGCCCCTACATGTTGCGCGGTGCTCGCACAAACAATTACCCGGCATTTCCATAAGAACATGTTTATTGACCTTCCCGGTATTCGTCCTGGGCAGGCGTTCAACGATTGTGTATTTATAAGGAACCTTGTTATGTGAGAGTCTTTCACGGCAATGCTCGCGTAAATCAGCCTTATTCAAAGATGAATTACGGGACGCCACATACGCGTGGATTATTTCCCCCATCAGCGAATCGGGTCGGCCCGCGACGGCGGCTTCATCGACTCCGGGATATTCCATAAGGATTTCTTCGATTTCCAGGGGGCTTATGCGTTCTCCGGCGCATTTTATGATGTCCTTCTTACGTCCGTCTATATGGAGGAATCCATCGGCGTCCAGATGCCCGAGGTCTCCCGTTCTGAGCCAGCCGTTGACAATAACCGCCGCCGTCAAATCGGGATCGTTAAAATACCCCGTCATGACATTCGGACCGCGCACAAATATTTCGCCAGTCTCATTGGGGGCGGCGGCGCGCCCATCTTCCAGCACAATTTTCAGTTCAACGCCGGGAAGCGGGCGGCCGCAGGATTCTTTTTTTGCATGGATCATTTCGGGCGGGACATAACACACGCGCGTGGCTGCTTCGGTAAGCCCGTACATTGAAAATATCCGGACATGCGGCAATGCCGCCGTCAGGCCATCAATAACGGAAGGCGATAATTTATCGGCGGAAGACGCAATCAGCCTGAGCGAAGAAAAATCGTATTGCGACAAACAGCCTGATTTAACAAGCGTGTTAAGGTGGTAAGGCACGGCGCAGAGCGCTGTGCAGGCATTCTCCGCGGTCAACCGCGACAGAAATTTTTGTTGGTTTCCAAAGCCGTCCAATATGACGACCGCCGCTGCGGCAGCGGCGGCACCGAGCAGCACGCTTTTTCCGTAAGTATGGCAAAGCGGCAGTATAAGCGCACATCTGTCGGTTTCGTTTAATTCCAGATAGCCGGCGACCGAGCGGGCAATGAAACAAAAATTTCCATGACTCAGGACGACTCCTTTTGCCGAACCCGTTGTTCCGGAGGTGTATACAATTGAACTCTCTTCATCGAATCGCTGTATAAATTGCCGCTCCAGCAGCAATTTATACAGCGATTCGATATCTTCCGGCGCGGACGTTCCGGCTTTGCGGTCTGATAAATTATTTGTAAGAAATTCATTGAATGATTCCACGGGAATTTTTCCCTGTAAGGCGGTTTTTATGTCCGCCCTGTCGGTCGCCGCAAATTGCGGTTGTGCCGCGCGCAGGACACCTTCCAGCGTTTGCAATGATTCATTCCTGTCGATTTCAACGGTGGAGCAGCCGATGCACTGCGCGGCCCAGTAGGCGACGATATACGCGAGATGATTATCGCCGATTATTGCAATCCGGCTTCCCGGCGCCGCAACGGATACGATTTTTCGTAATCTGGCCGATGCCGAGGCGACAAGGTCTCCGAGTTCTTCATATGACCATGTTTGTTCCGCGATAACCAGAGCCGGGCGTTTCGGATGCTTCGTCACCGCCTGTATAAATATTTCCGCAACCATTTTGAATTCGTCGTTCATATTCTTCGTGGTTATTGTTTTGCGTGCCTCCGTTTTATTTCAAAAAATTCTTGCATGATTTACATGACCGTTTTGTTTATTCTCCTGTTTGGCGAGGCGGCAGGGCCGGACACGGATGGCAATAAGACGCGACTACGCGGGAATGACAGGCGTATAATGAAAGCATGAATGATAAACGTGCAAATATCGAAAAACTGTCTGCTCTTGTCGCGCGGCTTCGGGGAGAAGGCGGCTGCCCATGGGACAGGGAGCAAACCCGTGAAACCTTAAAACCCATGCTCATTGAGGAAGCGTTTGAAACGCTTGACGCCCTCGATTCGGATGATCCCGCCGATCTGAAAGAAGAATTGGGAGACCTTCTGTTCCAGGTTGTTTTTCACGCGCAGATCGCGAACGAGAACGGCGAATTTGACCTTGGCGATGTAATTGACCGGTCGTGCGAGAAAATGACGCGGCGTCATCCGCATATTTTCGGCACTGCCGATCTGAAAACTTCGGAAGACGTGCTGAAAAACTGGGAAGACATCAAAGCGGCGGAAAAAGGAATCGCGTCCCCCTCGCGTCCCGATTCGGAACGGTCGTTGCTCGATGGCATTCCAAAAAAAATTCCCGCTCTCTACCGCGCTCATCAAATGACGGCCAAGGCTGCCAGGGTCGGGTTTGACTGGCAGCGCCTTGATGATATCTTCAGCAAACTGAACGAAGAGGCCGCCGAATTGAACGACGCCGTATCGCGCGGAGACAGGGAGCAGATTGCCTGTGAAATGGGCGACCTGTTGTTTGTGGCGGTCAATATCGCGCGAACGCTTGGCATTGATCCTGAAACAGCCCTGGAGCGAAGCAACCGGAAATTTGAGAGACGTTTCCGCTTCATCGAAGCAGCCGTAAAACGGCAGGGCCGGAAGTTGAAAGACGCATCTCTCGCGGAGATGGACGCCCTCTGGGACGAAGCCAAGAAAAATGAGCGGTGATTAACCCGGATATTTCATACCGACTTATACCCGCGAACGAAATGCTTTTCCATGCCTGCGCGGTCTTTTTGACACGATGCGGCGTCAGGTTTCGCTTACGTACGATTGAGTACGCCGCGCTCAACCTTCCTTGCCTCGTGTCAAAAATCCTCGCGCATCCAACGGAAAATCATTTCGTTCGCGGGTATAATAAGTTTCGTTCGTGGGTATATATATAATCGGGTAGACTAATATGCTATTAACGACGGTGATGTAAATTATAAATAAGAGGCAATTGAGGTTCTTGCAAAACTTCTCATGGAAGCGCGGGCTTCTAGCCCGCAAATCCTTTAAATAATGCGGACAGGATGTCCGCGCTCCCAGCAAAACTGAAGGTTTTGCAATTGCCTCTTATTAGTTATTCCGTTGAGGGAACAAAGTTTATGCGTGGAAAAATCCTTGCGAACGCCGCAAATCTGGCATGGAAAGCCTTCCAGGCGGCAAATACCCGCCTGCCGGAAGGGCGTCTGCCACTGCCGCGCTGGGCGCCCGGCCGGATAATCAAAAGCCGCGAACGCTCACGCCCGCCTCTTGGTTTTCCGCGCGAAACCGATTCGCTCTGCCCGCGCTGCATCCCGAAAATACGGCAAAAAGCA
>Ga0082212_10007842_pt1 | contig 14034 bp, 13 predicted proteins | sample TergutNt197P3_FD_71548 | JGI IMG/M metagenome (GOLD analysis project Ga0082212, IMG submission 71548) | Neocapritermes taracua P3 segment gut microbial communities from Petit-Saut dam, French Guiana - Nt197 P3 | ecosystem: Host-associated > Arthropoda: Insects > Digestive system > Gut ... | reverse complement strand
TTTGCGATGGCAGACAAGGATTATTTGGGTTGTTTGGAGATATTCCGGTACAGATGTGCCAGTTCCACCAGATACAAATAGTACAGCGTTATTTGACCCGAAACCCCAAATCACAGGCAGCAATAGAGTTGAGAAAACTTACACTGAAATTGACAAAACAATCAAAAGCAGATTTTATTGATAGTTTGAACCATTGGTATTTACGCTGGTCAGATTACTTAAATGAACGCAGCAAATCACCCGCAACAGGGAAAACCTGTTATGCCCATAAACGGTTGCGTAGTGCACATTTGAGTTTGAAAAAACATTTGTCGTATTTATTTGTTTTGAAGATTATAAAGAATTGATGATGCCAAATACAACCAATGCTTTGGATGGTCAGTTTGCTGATTTGAAGAATAAGTTGCGCAATCACAACGGATTATCAAAAGAACGTAAAATGAAATTTATTGATGGGTTTTTTAAGGCATGAGACTCTCTGAAAATATCAATGGACAGTACTGTTATACAGGCTGAACCCTGTCCATTTGAAAACCTTGATATGTTGTTTATTTTTCATTCCTTAGTTTCAATTTCTCGAAAAAGGACTGCAGCATATTTTTCTTTATGTAACCTTATCGGCATTTTATACGTATAAGATGATAGTTTAAAAATTAAATTATCATTATCATGTCAAAAACAGCGCTTATTACAGGCATTACCGGTCAAGACGGAGCTTATCTGACCGAATATCTCATTAAAAAAGGTTACATCGTTCACGGAATAAAAAGGCGTTCTTCGCTTTTCAATACCGAACGTATTGACCACCTCTACCAGGATCCGCACGTGGACAACAGGAACCTGATATTGCACTACGGCGATTTAACCGATAGCATGAACTTAACCCGCATCATCGGCGAAGTACGCCCCGACGAAATTTACAACCTTGCCGCCATGAGCCACGTCAAGGTCAGTTTCGACACCCCTGAATATACGGCTAATGCCGATGGGATAGGAACTTTGAGAATATTGGAAGCGATTCGCCTTTTGGGATTAACCCAAAAAACACGCATCTATCAGGCATCAACCTCCGAACTTTACGGACTGGTACAGGAAATTCCCCAGCGCGAAACCACGCCGTTTTACCCCCGCAGTCCTTATGCGGTTGCTAAAATGTACGCTTACTGGATCACGGTCAATTACCGCGAAGCATACGGGATGCACGCCAGCAACGGAATCCTGTTCAACCACGAATCGCCGCTCAGGGGCGAAACGTTTGTTACCCGAAAAATTACCCGTGCAGTGTCGCGCATCGTCTTGGGATTGCAGGACAAGGTATATATGGGCAATCTGTCGAGCAAGCGCGACTGGGGACATGCCAAGGACTACATCAAAGCAATGTATCTCATTCTTCAGCAGGATACGCCCGACGATTATGTCATCTCAACAGGCGTAACGACTACTATCCGTGATTTTATCCTCATGTCGTTTGGCGAAACTGGCGTTAGCGTTGAGTTCAAAGGATCGGGAGTTGAGGAACAAGGCTATATTTCCGGCATTGATGAAGCGGTATTTGAGCAAAAAGTAGGCGCCGCTTTTTTGGACGCTTTCCGCAAACGGATTGGAACATCGGTGGTTGGCGTAGATCCCGCCTATTTCAGACCTACGGAAGTGGACATACTGATTGGCGACAGTACAAAAGCGCGTCAAAAATTAGGATGGGAACCCAAATATGATTTGCAGCGTTTGTGCGAGGATATGGTTGTCAGCGACCTGAATCTGATGAAAAAGGAAGATTACCTGAAAGATGGCGGTTATCGCATCTTAAATTATTTTGAATAATGGACACGAACGCAAAAATATTTGTCGCTGGACACACAGGATTAGTAGGATCAGCGATTCTGAAAAACCTGAAACAAAAAGGATACACGAATTTTGTCCTGCGAGCCATCGAAGAACTCGACCTGACCGACCAAAAAGAGGTAGCGGCTTTCTTCGCGTGTGAAAAGCCCGAATATGTGATTCTTGCTGCGGCAAAAGTAGGCGGAATTGTTGCCAACAACAAGTACCGCGCCGATTTCATTTACGAAAATCTGATGATACAGAATAATGTCATCCATCAGTCGTATCGAAACGGCGTTAAGAAGCTGGTGTTTTTAGGAAGTACATGTATCTATCCCAAAGAGGCTAACCAACCCATGACAGAAACGGAATTGCTCACTGCGCCGCTCGAATACACCAACGAGCCATACGCTATTGCCAAAATAGCGGGCATCAAGATGTGCGAGAGTTACAATCTGCAATACGGTACGGACTTCATTGCGGTAATGCCAACGAACCTTTACGGTCCCAACGATAACTTCAATTTGGAAACATCTCATGTATTACCGGCATTAATTCGTAAAATTCATCTGGGAAAATGTTTGGAAAATAACGATATGCAGGCGATTATGCTTGATTTGGACAAGCGACCCATTGAAGGTGTTCATGGGAAAAGATCTGAAAATGCCATTTTGTGCGTTTTGGAGAAATATGGCGTGAAACGGTTTTCCTGCGGAAAAGTCCAAATCGAAATCTGGGGTACAGGAAACCCGCGCCGCGAGTTTCTGTGGAGCGAAGAAATGGCTGACGCTACTGTTTATATCATGGAGCGGGTCAGTTTTTCGGACATTGTTGCTGGAATTACCGACGCGGAAATTCGCAATACCCACATCAATGTAGGAACGGGGAAAGATATTTCCATTAAAGAGATCGCTTCTTTGATAAAGAAAAAGATAGGATTTACCGGCAATCTCTGGTACAATACCGAAAAGCCGGACGGTACAATGAAAAAACTGACGGATGTAACCAAACTACATTCGCTGGGTTGGCGTCACAAGATCGAAATTGAAGAGGGCGTAGAACGAATTTACAATTGGTATAAAGGATAATCGGACAACAAGTCCTCCATCGACTGTCTATACCCAACTTATCTCTCTCCACCTTATCAAGCGAAACCATACTTTGCGATAGGGTTGACTCAAAGATAATCGTGATTTTCATGCTCATTGATGATCCGCAAGTTATTTTTTTCTCTTTTTCAAAAAAAATGTGTTACTTTGCTGCATGAAAATTACTTTTTTATTTTTATTCACCATATAAATAATTATCTTTATGGAACATAATATAACAAAACTCTACGCCGAGTATAAAGAAGGCAAGACTAATCGCCGTACTTTTCTTAAAAAACTGACGTTGGCAACCGGAAGTTCAGCAGCGGCAATGGCTCTTCTGCCCGTATTAAGGGACGTTGATAGCATTCATCCAATTCAGGACGATGAACCTGCTTCTCAATTTGTGAGTTATCCCGGCCCCAAAATGGAAATCAAAGCATTTTTGGCTCATCCGAAAACTGGCAATAAATTTCCTGCTGTTGTGGTCATTCATGAAAACCGAGGGCTTCAACCACATATTCAGGATGTGGCCAAAAGGTTTGCCAAAGAAGGATTTCTTTCATTGGCGCCCGACGCCTTAACTCCTGTTGGCGGCACCCCCGAAAATGATCAGGCGTTAGCCGCTCAAAGGATAGGACAACTCAATAATGACGATACCGTGAATAACTTAGTTGCAGCGGTCAAATATCTTAAAACGCACCCTTTGTCAACAGGTAAAGTGGGATGCACCGGATTTTGCTGGGGCGGCGCCATGACCAATAATGTAGCCGTCAACTCGCCCGATCTCGATGCTGCGGTTCCCTACTATGGTCGTCAGCCGGCTACTGCAGATGTAGCAAAAATCAAAGCGCCCATCATGGCGCATTATGCCGGAAATGATCCCGGAATCAATGCCGGTATTGAAGCATTTGAAGCAGAACTGAAAAAACAGAATAAAGAGTATCAGATATTTATCTACGAAGGAGCGAGTCATGCTTTTAATAATGATTCAAATCCCGAAAGATATCATGCCGAAGCAGCAAAACTGGCCTGGGGCAGAACAAATTCTTTCTTCAAAGAGAAGCTGAAATAGTTTCTAATTTCCAGACCTCCGCAACCGAATCTATAAACGGTTTGCAGTGATTGAAAAAATATTTATAGCCTTTGCACAGGTAATTTAATCCGGGTTCTCCGTCGGGTGATGTGATCCATCTGTTTTTGGGGCATTCGCCATGGCACATTTCCTTTACTTCGCATCTCATGCAGTATTGAGGTAAAGCGTTTGATTTTGTATCCCCAAATGCTTTTTGTGCAGAGTGGTTAAGAAGATACTTCAATGAATGATTGTTTATATTTCCAAGCAGATGGTTTTTATCAACATAGTGATCGCATGGATAAAAATCGCCGTTATGCTCTATTACCGGAACGCCACCGCAACGCTCCCTGAAAATACACAATGAATGTTCCTGATGAAATGCTGTCCGTAAGGCTTCTTCAAAAATTTGAATTTTAACCGTACCAATATCATTTTTTACCCATTCGTCAAAAATAGCGGATAGAAAAAGCCCAAACTCAAATGCCGGAACAGACTCGCTGATATTATTTTTTTCAACGAACGGTAAAAAAGTAATATAATTAGCGCCAAGCGATTTGAAAAAATCATAAACTTCTATAGGATACCCCACATTACAGGCGCTTACAACGCACAGAATTTCCGCATTTACGCCATACTCGCGGAGCTGTCTGTAACCGCCGATCGTTTTTTCAAAACTTCCTTGTTTATTGAAAGTATGGCGCATAGCATCATGAAAAATATCAGGGCCGTCGATACTTATCCCGACTGCAAATCCATGATCGGCAAAAAATTCGCACCACTCTTTTGTAATCATCGTGCCATTCGTCTGAATACCGTTCAAAAAACTTTTGCCTTGCGGGAGATATTTTTTTTGAATGGACAGCGCTTTTTTATAGAAATCAATTCCCGCCAGGATAGGTTCGCCTCCATGCCAGGTAAACAGGACAGTATTGCCGGATGAAACTAAATAATGTTGTTGGATGCAGTTCTCCAGCGTTTCATCATTCATAACAGACTTTTCGTCCGATTCGTAAATTTCGCCTTTATCAATATAATAACAGTAACTACACTTTAGATTGCAACGCGCTCCGACAGGTTTAATGAATACCTGAAAATCGTCGGTTATTAATGTAGCCATGTTTTGTTAGTCATGGACAATAATAAACTGTCTAAATCACAACGATTTCAGATTTTCGTCGTTGATGATATTTTTTCCTTCCGGCGAATAGAGATATTTGATTCGCTCTGCATAGCGGTCGGTAATTTTGCCGCGAACAATTTTCATCGTGCTGTTCATCAATCCGTTCTGTTCGGTGAATCCTTCGGGCAATACCGCAACAGCAGCCGGCAGCCAGCGTTCGGGGAATTTATCGGCATAAATTCCGCCTTTCCTGTATTGGTTCACTTCGTCCTGCAGCAGATTCAATGCTTTTTGTTTGCCTTCGGGCGAATCCCATTCCAAACCGTTCGATTTTACATAACCTTTCAGGGCTTCCTTGTTGATGACAATCAGCGCTATCGTATACGGGTCCTGATTGTTGTGAAGCATCAAATGGTCGATATAGCGCGAATTGGTGGCAATTTCTTCCTCGATGCCTTCGGGGCTGTACTTTTCGCCGTCGCTGCTGATGAGCAGGCTTTTGAAACGGCCTGTCACATACAGGAAACCGTCTTTGTGCATGTAGCCCATGTCGCCCGTGTAGAGCCAGCCATCGCGCACGGTATCGGCGGTAGCCTTGGGGTTTTTCCAGTAGCCGCCCATGACATTTTCGCCGCGGATCACAATTTCGCCTTTTTCGCCCACAGGAAGTTCCTTGCCATCTGCATCGCAGATTTTCAAATCCATAGGTTGCACCAGCGCACCCGACGAGCCTAACTTATGCTTCATCTTTCCGTTGGCCGAAATCACCGGTGTCGCTTCCGACAAGCCGTATCCCTGAAACATGGGAATGCCCAGCGCATAATAGAACCGTTGCATCTGGATGTCGAGCAAAGCGCCTCCACCGATAAAGAAATCGAGTTCGCCTCCGAAAAATTCGCGTATCTTCGTGAATAAAATCTTGTCGTATAACGCCAGTAGCGGACGTTTCCAGAATTGTGTGAAACCGCCCTTGTTACACCCTTCCTTATTGTACGAATAGGCCATGTCTAAGGCATGGTTGAACAGTTTCCATGTGAATTTGCCTTTTGCTTTAACGCCGGATTCGATATTTTTCCTGAAGTTTTTGGCAAGTGAAGGTACGCTCAACAGGACATTCGGCTTGATTTCCTTAATGTTGATGGGGATGTTTTTCAACGTTTCCATAGGTGAGCGTCCTACTTTCACAGTGGCAACGCTCGCCCCTGAAGCCATGAAACTGTAGAACCCCGCTACGTGCGCAAAACAGTGGTCGAGCGGCAGAATGATCAGTGTTTTATAATGTGCTGGGATGTTAATGACCGACAACGCCTGTTCCACATTCGCCGTATAGTTGCGGTGGGTAAGGATAATACCTTTGGGATCGGCCGTAGTACCCGATGTATAACTGATATTGGCAAAATCGGTTCCGTGTATCTGCGAACCGATAGAATGGACACATTCCGGATCAGCGGCTAATTTTTCGTCGCCCATCCGGTAAATCTCGCTGAGCGGGATTTCTTTGTCGCGGTATTCATCCCTGTCGTCGAACACGATGATTTTTTCTACTAATGGCAAATCGTTGGCAATAGCGCGTATTTTCGGTAATTGAGTTCCCGACACAACGACGAACTTCGATTCGGAATGTTGCAGGCGGAATATCAGATCGTTGCGTTCTTCCAATTTGATGGACAGCGGCACATTGACCGCTCCGGTATACAGGATAGCCAACTCGCCGATAATCCAATCATTACGCCCTTCGGACAGAAGGGCGACTTTATCATTGCGCTTCACGCCAAGTTGCAGCAACCCTGCGGCAAAACGAAACACCTGTTTCTTGGTTTGGTCGTAGGTAAACGGTTCAAAATGGTCGGTTTTCTTTTCCCAAAGGAATGGATTGGTGTTGTATTTTTCAACACATTCTTCAAATAATTGGATAATCGTTTTCATAGTATTTTTCTTTATACATCAGGTGATCAATGAAATATCTCATAAATTTTCGGCTTTTTACTTTCTTTAATTGTTTCGTCAATAAATAAGCCTCACAAATATCTTCAAATTGTTTTGAATACACCAATTGCCACGGAACACCCCTTCTCGTAAAAAGTCGTTTTCTGGCATTGTGCTTGAAAACAGCATACTCAAGAGATTCATTACTTTGTCCGACATAGTATTTTCGACGGCTCGGACTAAACAAAACATACGTGTAATGATTCATATCACGAATTGCATATCCACAGGAAAAACTTTTGCAAAGATACTGTTTTTTTCTCATAAATTGATTATTTTTAAAGAAAAAATATAATTTTGCAGAATTATTTTTTTATTCATTTGAGCTGTTTGCAGTGAAATTCACAGATACGGTTCTGCAAGGGGAAAGCGTCGGCAACGTCGTTTTTCTGCTTAATAAACATGTAGATATGGTAGTAAGAATTAGGGTTTTTTTTCTGACATTATTTTTTTTCTTTTCAACGTCGTTTGCGCAGCAACTTCCGCAACTCAGCCTTTTGGATGCTATTGCCGAGGGGATGGAAAACAATTATAGCATTCTCCTTGCACAAAACAGTGAACAGGTGAGCAGCAACAACGCCACCTATGGAAATGCGGGCATGTTGCCGTCGGTAACCCTTAACGGAACAGTGAACCAGAGTATTGCCAACAATAATTCCACAAACATAAACGGCAATGTTGCGATGGACTGGACTGTGTTTGACGGGTTAGCCATGTTTGCCAATTACGACAGGCTAAAAGAATTGGAAATGATGGGGCAGGAAAATTTACGGGCAGCCATTCAGCAAACTATTGCTTCGATCATGAACGTTTATTTCGACATAGTGAGCAGACAGCAGGAACTGGACGCTACCGGACATATACTGAGAATATCGCGATTGCGTATGCACAGCGCCAACGACCGTTTTCTGGGCGGCAGGGTTTCTAAGGTTGACCTTCTTTCGGCCCAGGTGGACTACAATGCCGATACTGCATCTTATATAAGGCAAACGGAAGACCTGAGAAAAGCCAAAATACAACTCAACAAACTTTTGGCAAGGGAGATAACCGAAGATTTTATGGTCTCTGACTCTATCAGTATTGACCATTCGCTCCAGTATGGGAGGATACACGACATTGCACTGGCCGAAAACCCCGATGTTATTCTGTCGCGGATGTCGGTTAACGTGGCGTCTTTTAATCTGAAGTCAATTCAAGGTTCACAATATCCAAGAGTGAGGCTCACTTCAAATTATACATTGGTAAAATCACAGTCGGGAGCGGGACAATTATTAGAGTCCAATTCATCAACGTTTAACTATGGAGCGACCTTTAGTTTGCCACTGTTCAACGGACTGAACATCAGCCGGCAAATTAAAAACGCTAAATTGGACAGAGAGGCTGCCGATATTCGTTACGAACAAATACAGAAAGAAATAGAATCGCAGGTTGCCTCAGCTTACAGCACCTACTTAGTGAACAGTAATCTGGCAAGTTTCGAAGCGGAAAACCTGGGACTGGCTGCAGAGAATCTGGATATTTCCATGGAAAGGTACCAATTGGGCGCCATATCGGCCGTTGAATTACGCGATGTGCAACGTAGTTATATCTCGGCAACCAACCGCTTGATTGTTGCCACCTACAATGCCAAAGTGGCCGAAACAGCTTTGAAACTGCTTACCGGCGATGTGATGAGAGTGAACTGATTCTTCATCTGCATTATCCTTTATTGATGAGGCTTGCTAAATAGCCTGCTCCGAATCCATTGTCAATGTTGACGACAGAAATACCCGCAGCACATGAGTTAAGCATGGTAAGTAATGCCGACAGTCCGTTGAAGTTGGCGCCATAACCAACGCTGGTGGGTACGGCAATCACCGGTTTATCAACTAATCCGCCAATAACCCCGGGTAAGGCTCCTTCCATGCCGGCTACCGCAACGATCACTCTCCCGCCGCGAATGATGTCAAGACGACTGTATAGTCTGTGGATACCTGCTACTCCCACGTCATAGACACGCTCTACCTTGTTGCCGAAAAGTTCGGCGGTAACCGCTGTTTCCTCAGCCACAGGAATATCGGCTGTACCTGCCGTAACCACGGAAATGTAGGTCGCGGTAATCGGAACAGCATTTCGACGGATGGCAATTGTACGCGCTGCCCGGTTGTATTCAGCTTCGGGATACAGCGGGTGTATCTGTTGCCATAGCGCTTCCTGCACACGAGTTGCAAGGATATTGCTCCCCCGTTGATACATCAGCCGGATGATTTCTTCGGACTGCTCAGTGGTTTTACCGGCGCAAAAAATTACTTCGGGGTAGCCCGTGCGCAACTGCCGGTGATGGTCAATTTTGGCGAATCCCATGTCGGTGAACGGCAAGTCTTTCAACTGCTCAAAAGCCGAATCAACGTCCTGCTCTCCTTGACGGACGGCTTCGAGAATGTGGCGGATATGATCGGGTGTCATAAGATTTGTTTAGCGTGGTTTTTTGTATCTACTTTTTCGATGATGTCTTCGATGAAGCCATTTTCGTCAATCACAAAAGTTGTGCGGATCATGCCCATATAGGCGCGACCGTACATTTTCTTTTCGCCCCATACCCCGTAAGCCAGGGCAATACTCTTATCCGTATCGGCAATAAGGGTGAAAGGGAGACTATACTTAGCAATGAAACCTGTGTGAGATTTTTCAGTGTCGGGGCTTACACCGACAATTTCGTATCCGCTGCTGCGAAAATTGCTGTATGAATCGCGAAGACTGCATGCTTCAGCAGTACAACCGCTGGTGTAGTTCTTAGAGTAGAAATATAAAACTAATTTATTACCCTTGTAATCCTGCAGGCAAACATCGTTGCCGTTTTGATTTTTTCCCTTAAAATCAGGGGCTTGATCGCCTATTTTTAGTTTCAACATATTCCGGATATATTTGGATGATATTCACGACAAAAATAATTCAAAAAAATGAAAAATCATTTGAATAATCAGTTTCAAATTTTGTTCAACCATGCAAATTAACAAAAATATTTTCAAAAAAACCAAAAAATACTGCCACCTTTTTACATCTTTGCATCATAATAATAAAAGAAAACCGGTTGATAAATGGAAGTGAACAACTCCGGATTTTGGGACGTCGCCTATCGCGATCATGCGTCGGCATTGCTGGGGGTATTACGGCGGTATGTCCATGACGTGAGCATTGCTCAGGACTTGTTGCACGAAGTATTTATCACAGCCATTGAAAAGCACGAGGGTTATTCGGGTAAAGGCAGTTTTGAAGGCTGGCTGTACCGGATAACAGTCAACACCGCTCTGATGCATCTTCGTGATGAGCGGAACAGGCAAGTCCCTGCGGAGGCGGTTCTTTCTGTGATAGACGGCGATCACTCGGACGACGAACAAGTTGACGGTGTACGGGCAATCATCGAAGCGGCAGGATTTTCGGACGAAGAACTGTTGGCTGCCATTGACCGCCTGCCCGAACATCACAAATTAGTGTTCAATATGTATGTAATGGATGATTTTTCGCACAAGCAGATTGCTGCGGAACTGAATATCTCGCCGGGTACGTCGAAATCGCATCTGGCGAGGGCGCGTAAGAAGATTCAACAAATATTATATGAAAACGCTTTGAACAGGAAAAAGAAAAAGGACAGGAGATGGGCATCTGCATTTTTGCTGCTATTTCCCGCCAAAAGACATTATATCGACAGGTTGTTCCGCGATGGTTTGTCGGATTTCAGGATTCCGCCCACCGGTGGCGCCGAATTTCTTTCAACAGCCATTGAACAGCATGCTGCATCGGTGGCGTCCACAGCGATGCAATCAACGGTTTCGGCGGTTACGCAAACCACTTTGTGGGGCAGTAAACTGTCATACTTTGCCGCATGTTGCGGTACGGCAGCCGTTACCGGAAGCGTTTGCTGGCTGACGATGAGCGAAAACAGCCCGTTGAACAGTGAGCATGATTGGGTGAACAGGAATAACGATATGGTTACGGTCAGCGATACCCTGATGTATTTGCCAAATCCGGCAGAGGAAGACCATGCTGTTTTCGATATAGTGAGACCTGACAGTTTGCGTATACTCCCATCTATCGTTACTGCAAATCAAAATCCTGACCATCCTTCCGATTCGGATTCTTCAACTGAAAAAACCAATACAGACTCATCATCTATGGAAAAAACGGAGCCTGTGGTTATCAAAAGACAAATCATACAACATCAAACCGTCGTAGTGCGCGACACCATACTTATTATCGAATGAGAAAAATAGGCTTGATCATCTTATTATGGCTCTGTTTCATATCCGCTTACGGACAGGCGGCAGTTCCCGATACCATTTATATTTACGAAACAGTGATGGTGTACGATACGATTGTGATACGCGATACGGTTCGCATCAAAAGGTTAACGGACATACCCCGCATATCCCCCAAAGGTATTGAATTACTTCATGAAAATAACAAAATACAAACCATAGAAAGTGTTTTGAGCGCTCCAATGCCGGATGCAAATATTTCTTTATCGCAGACTGCCACCTTTTCGGAAAACAGCATCATATATAAAAATGATGTTAAGAAAAGTAATAACCAAAAAGAGATTAAAGAAATGAAATTGAATATCTTAAATTATGCGAGCGCGGCTATTTTGGCTGCACACACGTTTTCGGGCATATCTGCGCAGGAAACCAACCGGACGCCGGATGAAGAACCGCTTCCGACGATGCCGGTACAGTTCACCGTTGCTTACCCGATAACTACTATGGGCGACCGGACGAAAGATTATCGTTATCATGCTTCGTTCAATTTGTTTTATGGCACGGTTGGCGCCGTAAAAGGTATTGAAGTCGGATGGATTATCAATAATGTGGAACGCGACATGACAGGCGTACAATATGCCGGAATCGGTAACAGAACGCGCGAAATGACCGGAGCGCAATACGGCGGAATATTTAATATGGCTTCAACGGTGAAGGGCGCACAGTTCGGCGGAATCGCAAACATGACCAAAGACGTTACCGGCGTACAGTTTGGCGGGATAGCCAACATCAGCGGCAACGTTAGTGGAATACAATTCGGCGGAATAGCTAATCTTTCGGAAGGGCTTGATTACGGAATACAGTTTGGCGGGATTACGAATGTCACCCGGAACGTTAAGGGGACACAGTTCGCCGGAATAGCTAATGTGGCGAAAAGCGTTGAGGGGATGCAGTTTACCGGTATCGGGAATGTGAGTGAGGAAGTAACAGGCGCTCAGTTTGCAGGGATTTTCAACCACACGGGAACATTGCGGGGGTTTCAACTTGCCGGAATCGTAAATATTACCGATACGATTGAGAAAGGCGCTTCGCTTGCGCTTATCAATATCGTCAAAAAAGGTTTTTACCATGCGTGGGAGTTTTCATTTGCCGACTATCAGAACGTGGGCGTTAGTTTCAAAATGGGTACGCAGAAGTTGTATACAATTTTTTCGGCAGGCGCCAATTTCATGGAAGATCAACTGTGGGTAGCAGGTCTCGGTTTCGGCAACCGGACATCGCTCAGCCCCCGTATTGATTTTCAACCCGAATATGTAGGGTATCATTATTTTCCCAATGACTTCAGGCATATCAGAAGTACATGGGCAAATCATCTGAAATTAGGCTTTGTCTTCAATTTGAACGACCGTCTTGGGCTTGTTGTTGCCCCGAGTGTATATTATTTCTATGCCGAAGATGACAAAAACGGAGCATATTACAAGACAAGCTCTATTGATCCGTTTTACAAAAAACATAGAGCGGAGAAGAATCACGAGGTTGTCGGTGAAAGTTTTACTGTTCCCTCGCATGTTTTCGGTTTTGGCGCAGGGATTAGCGTTGGATTGGTATTGAAATGAAGTTACAGAGTATAAGCAAATTAGTAATTTTTTATATAAATAGTTATGTTACAGAACAATTTTTTAACAACCATGAAAAGAATATCTTTTTTAATTTTTGCAGCCGCTACATTAATGCTGGCGTCATGTACATTAGTTATTTCCGATAGAGATTTTGAAGGAGGAACAGTTGTAATAGCAAACAACTCAGACGAAATTTTTGTTGGAAGGGTATGGACTGATTCAAAAGAACTTTACAACGGCAAAATACGTGCCTGGAGTTCAAAAACATTCAAGGTCTCGGTTGAAAAAACCGTATATGCTGAATTTGAATCCGCTAATGGTATTACGTCAAATCCGTCGGGTTATGTATCAGGAGGCAGAACGCTGATTCTTGATTTGTAATTTCAGAACCCCCTGCCATATCTATATATCCGTCTGTATTTTATTGCCGGAACGGCAGTAAGGAACTGTCGAAGAATAAATATTCCAAAAAACTCCGCGAACCTCTGCGTGTTCTCCGCGTAGCTCCGTGTAATAATGACGCAGAGTTACGCGGAGAACACGCGGAGTGCCGCAGAGACAGAATTTGTCATCTTTATTTATTGACACTTCCTAATATTTAGCCTGAATTATTCATACTTATTTCTTACCACAAAGATCACAAAGACATACACAAGGTTCACAAAGAACGCTGCTAACCCACATTGCAGGCAGAGCCCTTCTTTCGAAAATATTTTTGTTAGGAATCAACGAGTTACAAAGGCGTCTGAAATTTTTTTGTTAGCGTTCACTTTCCAACATGCTGATAATAAGGTTTTCCATTTTTGGCAGTGCTTTGTAGTGCACTTTACCCCCTTGACAATCAGAAATAAAGTTGTGATCTTTGCGGCATGTTTTTTAAAACCGCATCACGAATTAATCCGCAGACCAACCAGTTGTCCATTTATTACCGGCTGGTAGAAAATGGGCGCGACGTATTGGGCAACATCAGGCAGCGCAATATTATGGCTGTTGGTTTTATGGACGAGGTGAGTACCGAAGAGTTGCACTGCATTGCCGACAGACTCAATGACCGCATTGCCGGTCAGAGTTGCCTTTTGGAAGACAG
>Ga0082212_10007841_pt1 | contig 14035 bp, 10 predicted proteins | sample TergutNt197P3_FD_71548 | JGI IMG/M metagenome (GOLD analysis project Ga0082212, IMG submission 71548) | Neocapritermes taracua P3 segment gut microbial communities from Petit-Saut dam, French Guiana - Nt197 P3 | ecosystem: Host-associated > Arthropoda: Insects > Digestive system > Gut ... | reverse complement strand
CAGATACGCTGACGGAACATCTCGTAATAAGAATGTTGAACAAGTAACTGAGAGCGTGTATCTTCAACGCAATCAGTCAATTGGGCGATAAAGCCGTGATGCTCTTCATATTCGTTCATCAGCAACAATCCGCCTTGCGAGGACAGGTCTGTGGCGGTAAAACTTACTTCCACCGGCTTGTTTTTGACAGGTGACAACAAAAATAATTCGGTTATTGGATTGTTTGTGTCCGTTTTTTTAAATATTTTTGCCAGTCAGTAGTGGTAAATAATAAAAACCAAAATCATGAACAGATTACGTTTTGGTGTTATCGGCACCAACTTTATCACCGATTGGGTGATTGCCGGAGGACGGCAGGACGAACGTTTTGAACTTGCCGCCGTATATTCGCGCTCGCAGGAAAAAGCAGACGCTTTTGCTGCTAAACATGACATTCCCCATACGTTCACCTCTTTGGAAGCGATGGCCTCCAGTCCGCTTGTTGATGTAGTGTACGTCGCTTCGCCCAATGCCTTGCACGCCGAACAGAGCATCTTTTGCATGGAACATGGTAAACACGTTCTTTGCGAGAAAGCCTTTGCTTCCAATGTCCGCGAAGCCCGCGAAATGATTGCCGCAGCCAGGAGAAACAGGGTCGCATTAATGGAAGCCATGAAACCGACGCTCACGCCCAATTTTCTTGCAGCACGTGACGCTTTGAGCAGAATCGGCGCCGTTCGCCGTTACTTTTCCTGCTATTGCCAATACTCGTCGCGCTACGACAAATTTCGCGAGGGCGTGGTTCTCAATGCTTTCCGTCCGGAACTATCCAATGGCGCCCTCCCCGATATCGGCGTGTACACGATCTATCCGATGGTAGTGCTGTTTGGCCGGCCGCAAAACATCAAGGCAGCTGGTTTCAAACTCTCGTCGGGCGTTGATGGCGAAGGAAGTATTGTCTTTGATTATCCTGACATGGATGCGGCAGTACTGTATTCCAAAATAGCCAATTCGTCGCTCCCTACTGAGATACAGGGCGAGGACGGCAACATTGTTTTCGATCGCATCAACATCATCAGCGAAGTTAATCTTCACTTCCGAGATGGGCGAAAGGAACTCCTCTCACATCCTGCCCAACAAAATGAATACTATTATGAAGTAAAGGAATTTATCGACATAGTGCTGTCGGGGCGACAGGAATCAACGATCAACAGTTGGGAAAACTCGCTGGCAACCATGGAAATCATGGATGAAATCAGGCGACAGTTAGGAGTGGTATATCCGGCAGATTTGTAATTCCGGCGAAATATCATGTCAAACAAGACTACCAAAGTCTTTTTGTTTTTTCTTGTCTTAAAATCCAAAAAAATCAAATACATTTGCGCCTTTTTTATAACGAATATATCTCATCCTAAAATCGAATATGCGCATTATTGTAGCGGGAGCGGGCGAAGTCGGGACGCATCTGGCAAAGATGCTGAGCCGCGAAAATCACGAAATAGTGATTATTGATCCGGACAATGAACGGCTTAAAAAAATTGCGGCAACAACCGACCTTATGACTGTCTGCGGCGCGGTTACTTCCATGAAACTGCTTGTTTCGGCGGGAACGGAACGCACCGATATGTTTATTGCCGTTACGCCGTCAGACGATACAAACATTGTTGCAGCAATAATGGCGAAAAAACTCGGCGCAAAACTTACTGTGGTACGTATCGGAAACAGTGAATCGCTGCATAAGGAAAACCGCGACATACTCACCGGTTTGGGTATTGATTCGATAGTTTATCCTGAAAAAATTGCTGCCCGCGAATTGTTAAATATACTTCGGCAATCAGGGCTTTCAACGCTTGTTGATTTTTCGGGAGGACGACTTTCGCTGCTTTCGGTGAAAATGACCCCCAACGCGCCGGTTATTGACAAAACGCCTTCCGAAGCAGCCGAAATATACCGGATGGAGTACTGTGCGGTGGCTATTCTGCGCGACGGTAAAACAATTATTCCCAAAAACGATACCCGGTTCGAACCTAACGATATGGTTTATTTAGTTACAAATCATGCAGGTATTAAAAATATCCTGCTTCATTCGGGGCACCGTCACGAACGCATTTCGCAAGTGATGATTATCGGCGGAAGCCACATCGGAAGGCTGATTGCAAAAGAACTCGGAAAAGAATACAATGTCAAGATTTTTGAGGAAGACAGGACAGAAGCATACCGGCTGTCGGACACGCTTAACAACGCTCTGGTGATAAACGACGACGGTAAAAAAATCAATACCCTGATTGAAGAGGGATTGCGGACGACAGACGTCTTTATTGCGGTCAAAGGAACGTCGGAAGACAATATCCTTGCTTGCCTGATGGCAAAAAACGAGGGCGTACGATATACCGTTGCTGAAATTGAAAATATTGATTACATCAGCCTCGCCGAACGTTTGGGAATAGATACCATTATCAATAAAAAACTGATTGCGGCAAGTCATATTTACCGCTATACGTTTGCCGACAAGGTAACGATGATGAAATACCTCGCAACGACGGAAGCCGAAGTGCTTGAATTTGTCGTCCCCGAAATGGCGAAAATAACCGAGCGTCCGCTACGTGACACTGATTTCCCACAGGACGCTATTGTCGGCGGTTTAATAAGAAACCATGCGGGATATGTCGCTTGCGGCGACACATTGATTCAGGCGGGCGATCATGTAGTCGTTTTTGCGATGCCTTCTGCAGTTAATGACGTCAGCAAGTTTTTCAAATGAATTACCGTTTTATACTGTACATACTTGGCGCGCTGCTTCTTATCGAAGGTTGCCTGATGATAACGCCGGTAGCGGCTGAGTTGATTTTTGGCGAACATGATTTATCGGCGATACTCTACTCGTCGGCGCTTGCCTTTCTTGCTGGCGGAATATTCTGTTATTTCAACAGAAACTGTTCCAAAGACATCGGCAAACACGAAGGATTTATCATTGTCAGCGCAGTATGGATTGTATATGCTTCTTTCGGTTCGTTGCCGTTCGTTTTCAGCGGGTATATCCCATCGTTTACCGACGCTTTTTTTGAAACAATGTCGGGTTTTACTACCACCGGCTATACCATCCTTGCCGATGTTGAGGCGCTTCCCCACGGTCTGCTGTTTTGGCGCGCACTGATGCAATTTACGGGAGGTATCGGGATTCTTGTGCTTTGTATTGCCGTATTGCCCATTTTCGGCGTGGGAAGCATGGCTATTTATCAGGCGGAGACCTCTGCTGCATCCGCCGGCGAAAAAATAAGCCCGCGCATAAAAGATACCGCAAAACATATTGCCGGAATATACACTGTATTGACAGCAGCGTGCATCTTACTCTACCTTCCCGATATGAATATTTTTGATTCCGTATGTCATGCGTTATCCACTACTGCCACCGGCGGATTTTCCACAAAAAATGAAAGTCTTGGCGCATTTCCGGTTTATTCTCAATCTGTTGCCACATTATTCATGTTTTTGGGAAGCGCCCCGTTTATTCTGTTTTTCTACACATGGAAACGCGAATATCAAAAAATAACGCGAAATGACGAATTACGTTTTATTATCATCATGATATTGCTTTCATCGACGGTAATATGCACGGGATTACTGTTCAGCAACTACCAACCGGCGCAAGCCATACACGAAAGTCTGTTCAACGTTGTAAACGTTGTCTCAACCAGCGGTTTTGCGATAAACGATTATAAAATGTGGACCCTGCCGATGTGGTTTATTGTCTTTTTGCTTACTTTTGTCGGAGGATGCGCCGGTTCGACAGTCGGCGGATTGAAGATGGTAAGATTTTTACTTTTGTTAAGGATGATACCCGTACAGTTCAAAAAGATGATCCATCCGAATGCCATCATACATGTGAAACTTAACGGACATAACGTTACGGAAGAGCGGATGTACCGCACGTTGGCATTTTTGATGATTTTCCTTTGCGTGTACGTTGCCGGAGTTTTTGTGCTGATGTTTTGCGGTTTCGACTTCATTTCATCCGCAACCACATCAATAGCCTGCCTTTCCACCCTTGGTCCGGGACTCGAACTGACCTATCCCGTCAGCAGTTTTGCCGAAATATCAACGGCAGGCAAATGGGTCTGCTCTTTCCTGATGCTGCTGGGACGACTTGAGCTGTATTCGGTATTGATCCTGTTTTCAATTGCATTCTGGAGAAAAAAATAGAGCGCTTTGCGGCGTGACTGTTCAACAAAAAGTCTAAATTCAGTTTTCTTCATCCATTTCTACCGGCATCGCATCCAGCGCCTCTTTAGCCGATTTGGATTCGATGGCCTCGTTTTTTAGAATATGGCCGTCGCGAAGATGGATAATACGATCGGTAAAGGCGGCAATATCCGGCTCATGGGTTACGAAAGCGATGGTCTTGCCTTCGCCATTCAACTTTTGGAGCAAAATCATGATCTCGTATGAAGTGCGCGTATCAAGATTTCCCGTAGCCTCGTCGGCCAGAAGGATCACAGGGTCGTTTACCAATGCGCGGGCTATGGCAACGCGCTGCTGCTGTCCGCCCGAAAGTTGATTGGGCATGTGATCCATCCTGTCCTGCAAACCTACCTGTTCCAAAGCGTGCTCTGCCCGCTCGTGGCGCTCCTTGCTCGAAATCGTATTATTATACAGTAAGGGCAACTCCACATTTTCCAGCGCCGAAGTACGCGCCAGCAGATTATACGACTGAAACACAAAGCCTATTTTGCGGTTGCGCAGCATGGCCAACTCATCCTTTGTCCGGTGACTGACCGCAACATCGTCGATGTAATACTCGCCGGAAGTAGGGCGGTCTAAACAGCCCAGTATGTTGAGCAGCGTTGATTTTCCGCTTCCGCTTGTTCCCATGATGCTCACAAACTCGCCTTCGCGGATATCAAACGAGATACCTTTCAGCGCATGTACTTCCTCTACTCCCACCTGAAACATTCGGCGGAGCTTTTCTATCCGGATAATTGAAGGGGCCTGATTAGCGTCTATATGATTATTTTCTGAAAACATTTCAATATAATTTAATAATTCAAAAATTCAATGATTTAAGATTCAATAATTCAATTCTGGAATATTGGAATCTTTGAACCATTATCCTCCTGGACCTCTTCCGCCCGGGCCTCCTCCGCGGTTACCGCCCGGTCTGGGACCAAACGATGCCGGAGCGCCGTTGTCTTTGCTTTTCTTTTCGAGCGACGCCGATAAAATAATGGTATCACCAACATGTACGCCCTTGGTAACAATGACGAACACGCCATCGTTCAGCCCTGTTTCTAATTCGTGACGAACCGTTTTGCCGTCGGCCTTCACCCATACGCCTTTGGGGCCTTCCCGCTGAGGTTGCGGGCTTTGAGGCTGTTCGCCCTGTGGCAGTTGAACGTGCAGTTTTTCCATGACGTCGGCTGACGGGCTGAAATTGAACGCCGATACCGGAACTACCGCTCCTGCCTCTGTTTTGACAATCACAGTGATACTTGCTGTCATGCCCGGAAACAGTTTTTCATCAGGATTGGGCGCTTCGATGATTACCGTGTAAGTCACCACATTGCTGGTTACCGTGGGCTGCAAACGCATCTGTTTCACTGTCCCGCTAAACGTATCATCAGGATAAGCGTCCACCGTAAACCTGACGTCCTGTCCTATGCGCACCTGTCCTATATCCGCTTCGTCAACATTTGCTTCCACCTGCATCCGTTTCAGGTCGTTGGCAATGGTGAACAGCGTCGGCGTGTTGAACGATGCGGCTACCGTTTGCCCCTGCTCCACAGCCCGGTCGAGAATAACACCGTCAATGGGCGAATATATTTCGGCATAGCCCAGATTAACCTGTGCCTGTTGCAGGTCGGCTTTTGCATTGGCAACCGACGTCTTCGCCTGCGCCAGCCGGTTAACGGCGTCTTCATACGAGGTCTGCGTTGCCGCTTTCAGATCGTAAAGTTGTTTCACGCGATCGTAATTTTGCTGCGTGAAGTTCAGATCGCTTTCGGCGCTGGAAACCCTTGCCTGCGCCTGAATAAGCCGTTCCGACAGCGTTGCCTTGTCCAATTCGGCCAACAACTGACCTCTTCTCACCTGCGAGTTGAAATCGACATAAATCTTTTCGATAACCCCGGAAACCTGTGTTCCTACTTCTACTTTATCCACAGGTTGTACGTATCCCGTGGCTGTTACCACGAGTTCCACCGTCTCTTCCCTGACCGTTGTGGTATTCAGTTTCAATTCCTTGCCGTTGCCCGTAATGGTCTTCACCACAATACCCGCTGCGACAACGCCTATTAATCCGATAATGATTTTCTTCTTCATGATATGATTCAATTTTTTATGATGATACAATTTTTAACATTAAAATTTAACCGGCTCGCCCATATAGACATCCAATATCTTGCGTTTGAGCATGAACCCGTATTTGCTTTGGATGTAATCGTTCAGCGCGCTGATATAATTGTTTTGCTGCTGCAACAACTCAACCGGAGTGATAGAGCCTGCGTTGAACTGCGCCCGGTACGCCTCGAAGGATTTCAGGTAAGCATTCTGCCGGATATCGGTTACATTATATTTATTGTAAGCCGACACCACATTCTGGTATTCCTGCGTTACCGTCTGAAGAACAGTCAGCTCGGTTTGCATCTGGTTCAGTTCAGCCTGTTGGAGCGAGATTTTACTGCGGGCAACATTCGTCCTTGTCCGGTTTTTGTTGAAAATCGGGATACTCACCGTAACGCCTATCTGTTCGTTCATGCGGTCGTTCAGTTGCGTACCGAAATGTGTAAAGTCCGAATGACCCGTACCGAGACCGGCGCCAAGGCTCACCGTAGGGTAATAACCCGCTGTGGATAACTTAACGCCTACGGTGGCAATATCCACATTGTACTGTCCGATTTTCAGATCGGGCAGGTACGCCAATGCCCTTTCGGCAACATCATCCTGTGCGGGCAGAAGCGACATCCCGATGATCGCCGATGTGTCGGGATATACAATTTGCAGGTCGGCAACAGGATTCATCGAAAGAAGTCTTTTGAGCGTCAACAGGTTATTATTGCGCGATATTTCTGTATCAACAATATTATTCTGATCGTTAGCATATTGTGCTTCGAGCAAAAGAAAATCGCTTTCCAGAATAGTACCCAGCCGGTACTGCTCCTTTCCCTGATTGAGCTGCTCTTTGCTTGCATCCACTACCGACGACTGATATTTCAGCAGTTCCTCATTGCCCAGCACGGAAAGGAAAGCCTGCAAAACCTGTATCGTCAGCTCATTTTCAAACTGTGAAGTCTGATACGTCGCCTGTTCCATTTGCAGCCGGCTCTGCTCGATGGCGTTAATGATGGAACCACCCTGATAGACAGGCATGGAAGCATTCACGCTGTAATTGCCGCCGACCGAAGAACCACCCGCAGAGGAATTGGTCAAATTTTCGCTCACCGAAGCGTTCACTGCCGGCAACCGTTCATCTTTCGACTGTTGGTAAGCCACCTGATAAGACTCTTCGGCAAGTTTCAAAGACTGCCGGTTGTAGTTTTTGTCCAAGGCATATTGGAGACATTCTTCCAGCGTAAGCCGGTATTCCTGCGCTCCCGTTATCATCGGGGACAAAACTATCATCATGATTAACAAATACTTTTTCATTGGCATTTTATTTTTTAAAATTACACTGCAAAAGTATGCGGTATTTGATAGCCCTGAAATCAAAAATCGGGTGAAATGGGTAATTTGGCAGTTGAAATGAAAAAAACGGGGGGTGAAACGGGGAAAAGAAAAAAGTAACTTATATTGATTTTTTCTTTTCTATCTTTCAATTAATCAATCTAATGCACCATTTTTATTCGACAAATATGAATATATGATGAAATTAGTAGATAATAACCATTACGCGCAAGAAATTTAAAGAAAGTTATTATTTTTGTGCTTCAAATTTAAAAACCAAAACCATAATGAAAAACATGAAAAGTATAATGAGTTGCATGGCTGCCTTTGCCCTGCTTTTACTGACCCAATGTACGTCTGCGCCGGAATCGTTCATCATCCGGTTCGACAGTAGTAAAGAAGTTTCCGGACAGAAGTTTGCCATCCGGGATATTACGCCTGATCTGCCCCGTAACTGGGACGAATACAATTTCGTAGTGCTGGAGTACAGAATTACCACATCTCAGCGTTTCCATGTGGGATTCACCACAGATTACGGATACAACGAACTGCGCGTGATGAGCTATGTGCCCAATGCATGGAATAAATTAGCTATTCCTTTGAAGTTTTATCGCCGCTTGCCGGATGCGAGAATCGATCTGGCCGCTACCTACAATCAACCGCGTTATACCGGATGGATCAATCTGGGCGGGAAACGCGGTGAACTTCATGGCGTTGACTCCATCGGTATCCGTATGCGCGCGCCTATTGGCAACCCTGTGTTTGAGATACGTTCTATCGCTCTTTTCGCGGATGATCCGGGCGATGAGTATCTGGGGGAAATTCCTGCCGTTGATGAATTTGGGCAATCCAACCTGCTTGACTACGAACAAAAAGTCGCTTCGCTTGAACAACTGCAGGCAGAATGGAACGCTGAAGAAAAGGAAATTGAAAATGTTCCGCCGGACTATAATTATTCCCGTTATGGGGGCTACCTGCAAAAACAGGTAAAAGGTACCGGTTTCTTCCGGGTGGAAAAGGTTGACGGACGCTGGTGGTTTGTTGACCCCGACGGCTATCTGTTCCTTTCGCATGGCGTGGATTGTGTAAATCCGGGCGGAGGCGGTAATGTCCGCGATTTGGACAAACGTGAAGGTATGTTCATGGAATTGCCGCCCGAAATATTAAGGCAAAACAATCGTGGACGTGGAGGTACTTCTTTCGGAGCATGGAATCTCTATCGTCGTTACGGAGAGAATTATACGGCGAAAGCTAATGATATGACTATCAAACGTATGGAGAAATGGGGATTGAATACCATCGCCAACTGGTCGAGCGCAGAAGTGTACGGCTTGAACCGTATAGCCTATACCCTCCAATTGCGCGGATTGGCCATGGATGGCAATCTGATGGGACTTGCCGATGTTTATGCTCCCGGATTTACCGCCAAAATGGACTCGTCCATGAAAACATACCTGCCCATGAACAAAAACAATCCCTGGGTCATCGGCTATTTCGTGGCGAACGAACCGTCGTGGCTGGGACAGGAAGCCCGTCTTTGCGACCTCATCCTGCAAGGTGAAGACCGTCCCATCAAAGCCGAATTACAGAAATTTCTGCAAAACGGCGATACACCGGAACGCAAGAAACAGTTTATCTACCAAACGTTCAATATTTTTCTGCAAACGGTAAAAACGACGATGAAACGGCACGATCCCAACCATCTGAACCTCGGTATGCGCTTTGGCAATCTGAACGAATTGGACGAAACGCTTATCGAGATATGCCGCAATGGTTTCGATATCCTCAGTTTCAACTGTTATGCGCTAAAGCCGGATAAAGAAATGATGGATCGCGCCTTGCGCCTGACCGACATGCCGATGATCATCGGCGAATACCATTTCGGCACAGTCGACCGCGGCATGGCGCAATCGCTCTGGCAAGTCAACTCGCAGCAGGAACGGGGCGTTGCCTACCGCTATTATACCGAAAATGCTTATGCTCATCCGGGAATGATCGGTACGGCTTACTTCCAGTGGTGCGACCAGGATCTGATGGGGCGCGGCGACGGCGAAAATTATAATTGCGGATTGGTAGACGTTACCGATCGTCCCCATAAATATCAGGTAGAAGCTATCATGGAAACGGCCAAGCGTCTGTATGCCGTTCATTCCGGCGAAACATCACCCGTTGAACAAACGCCGGTGAAAGCCCGCGGTCACGACGCTGTCCCCAATTTCTGGAATAAATAAAACCGTAATTAATTCAGTAAAAAGAACATGCAAGAACAACAATTAAAATCAGTTGTCGAACAATTCGACATTCAGGGCTTAGTTTCATCGGTAAAACCGCTTGGCGCAGGGCATATCAACGACTCGTACAAAGTATTGACCGCGTCTGCCGACACGCCCGATTATGTGTTGCAGCGTATCAATCATTACATTTTCAAGAATGTAGATGGATTGCAGAATAACATCCTCAGAGTAACTGACCATATCCGCGGCAAACTTGCTGCGGCTGGCGTTCAGGACGTGGAAAACCATGTATTGCGGCTGGCTCCGGCAAAGGACGGAAAGTTATACCACAAGGATACCGACGGCAATTACTGGCGTATTCTGTATTTCATCCCCGACAGCCACAGTTACGACGAAGGCATCACGCCCGAACTGTCGTTGTATGCCGGTCGCGCTTTCGGCGATTTTCAGGCGATGCTTGCCGACCTTCCCGGCGAACCGTTGGTAGAAACCATTCCGAATTTCCACAATATGGAAAGCCGTTTGGCAACTTTCCGCCAAGCCGTGAAAGACAACAAAGCCGGACGATTGGCAAAAACGCAGTACATGGTGGACGAAATAGAAAAACGCGCCGACGACATGTGCAAAGCAGAACGCCTGCATCGCGAAGGCGTATTGCCGAAACGCATCAACCACTGCGATACCAAGGTAAACAATGTGCTGTTTGACAAGGACAATCAGGTATTGTGCGTAGTGGATCTGGATACGGTGATGCCGGGTTATGTACTCAGCGATTTTGGCGATTTCATGCGCACCGGCGCCAATACCGGCAAGGAAGACGACGCCGATCTGAACAGGATTTCGATTGATATGAAGATTTTCGAAGCATATACCAAAGGGTATCTTGAAAAAGCCAAATCGTTCCTGTTGCCGGTGGAAATAGAAAACCTTGCTTTCGGAGCCAAATTATTGACTTACATGCAAACGGTTCGCTTCTTTGCCGATTATTTGGATGGCGATTTATATTATAAGATACATTCGCCCGAACATAACTGGCAACGCACAGTGGCGCAGTTCAAACTGTTGCAAAGCATGGAGGATAATTTCGACGAGATGTGCAGGATTGTTTCAAGTTTTTAAGTTTCAAGTTGGCGCAAAGCGTAGAAAATCAATATGAGTGAGCATCAAAATATAGAATACAAATCTGTTTGGAAAGACGAATATCTGAAATGGATATGCGGTTTTGCCAATGCGCAGGGCGGTATTTTGTATATTGGCAGGGATGATGACGGAAAAATTGTCGGCTTGCGGAATGCAGCGAAATTACTCGAAGATATACCCAACAAAATTACCACCATTTTAGGTATTATCGCTGATGTGAATTTGTGCCGGACAGAAAATGCCGATTATTTGGAAATTGTTGTTGAGCCTCAGCCGCATCCTGTAAATTACAAAGGCGAATATCATTACCGTAGCGGCGCGACAAAACAGGAATTGAAAGGTGCGGCGCTGGATAAGTTTTTGTTGCAAAAGCAGGGAAAAAAGTGGGACAGTGTATTGGTTCCAAACGTATCGGTTGCTGATTTGAAACCGGAAACTTTTGAATTTTTCAAAACAAAAGGTATCAGAAGTAAACGAATTGATAAAAACAGCAAAGATGACACGCCTGCTCAAGTACTTGAAAATCTGAAATTAATTGAGAACGGTTATTTGAAACGCGCGGCATTATTGCTTTTTCATCCCGACCCTGAAAAATTTGTTACAGGCGCATACATTAAAATAGGTTTTTTCCGTACCGACAGCGATTTGCTTTTTCAGGACGAAGTTCACGGCAATCTGTTTGAGCAGGCGGAAAAAACAATGGAATTGCTCCTTACCAAATACACTAAGGCTTTGATAAGTTACGAAGGATTATCGCGGGTGGAAACATACGAGTATCCCGAAGAGGCTTTGCGCGAAGCCTTGCTGAATGCCATAACCCACAAGGAATATGCGGGTTGTATTCCCATTCAAATATCTGTGTATGCCGATAAAATCATGTTATGGAATGAAGGGCAACTTCCTGAAAACTGGACAGTTAAAAATCTTTTTTCCAAACATTCTTCCCGTCCGTACAATCCCGATATAGCCAATGCTTTTTTTCGCAGCGGCTACGTGGAAGCATGGGGACGCGGGATTGAAAAGATTACAGGGCAGTGCCTTGCAGCAGATCTGCCCGAACCGCAGTTTGCACCCGAAGGTTCTGATTTTTGGACGATTTTTCGGAAAGACATATATAGTGAGTTGTATTTGAACAAAATAGGCTTAAACAACAGGCAAATCAAAGCAGTTTTGTATGTTAAGGAAAAGGGGAAGATTACCAATAGCGAATATCAGCAGTTGAATGCGGTTTCCAGACGAACGGCAACAAGAGATTTGAACGAACTTGTGAATAATTCTAAAATACTTATAAATAGTGGGATGCAAGGTATTGGAAGTTCATACGAATTAATTGCGCCAATTGCGCCATAATTGCGCCATAATTGCGCCATAAAATATGTAAATGGTTAAAAATCAACGGATGAATTGCGCCAAAGCATAGCAACAAAGGATTTGAATAGTATTATATGAAAATAGTCATCGACGATAAAATCCCGTTCATCAAAGGCGTACTTGAACCTTACGCCGAAGTTGTTTATTTGCCCGGCGCCAAAATCACGCACAGCGACGTTGCGGACGCCGATGCGCTGATTGTCCGTACCCGAACCAAATGTAATGAAGCCTTGCTGAAGGACAGCTCGGTAAAATTCATCGCTACTGCCACCATCGGTTACGACCACATAGACGCCGGATGGTGCGAAGCCAGTGGGATAGCGTGGACGAACGCCCTCGGTTGCAATTCCGGTTCGGTGCATCAATATATGGCGTCGGCGCTGGCTACGTTATCAACGCATTTCGGGTTCAGGTTTGAGGAGATGACTTTGGGCGTTGTGGGCGTGGGCAATGTCGGAAGCAAGGTTGCCAATCTGGGTAAGGCGTTGGGGATGGAGGTATTGCTGAACGACCCGCCGCGCGCAGAAAAAGAGGGACCGGCTCAATTTGTTCCGTTAGATGAGATTTTGAGCATGAGCGACATCATTACCCTGCATGTTCCCTTGAATGCTTCGGGCGCTTACCGGACGCATCATCTGTTCGACGAAAACACATTCAAATACCTTCCCCGCAGAACCATCCTGATCAACAGTTCGCGAGGCGAAGTGGTAGAGAATTTGGCTTTGAAAAACGTTTTAAAAAGTGGAAGAATTGGAGCGGCAGCGTTGGATGTCTGGGAAAACGAACCCGATATCAATCTCGAATTGCTACCGTTGCTGAATATTGCCACGCCTCATATTGCAGGTTATTCGGCAGACGGAAAAGCCAACGGAACCGCCATGAGCGTACAGGCTTTGAGCCGGTTTTTCGGGTTGCCGCTTGCCGACTGGCAGCCTTCCGAAGTTCCTGCGCCTCTGCAACCGTTGCGTTTTGCGTTGGATTGCAGAGGAAAAATCCTGCAACAATGTCTTTGCGAAGCCATCTGGCACACCTACGCAGTGAACGACGACGATGGACTTCTGAGGTATTCGCCGGTAACATTTGAAAAACAGCGAGGCGATTACCCCGTCAGGCGCGAGTTTTCAGCCTTCACGGTTGAAGTGAAAAACGTAATCCCCGAAGTCGAAAACCGTTTACAGACATTGGGATTTTCAATATGTTAAATTAATGCAAATGTTGACATCCGACGATATCAAATACATGACGCATTCCGGCGAAGGCTACAATGTGGAATTTAAGGGAAGCGTACCTGCAAAAGTAAGGGAACTTGCCGAAGAAATCTGTGCTTTTGCCAATTCTGCCGGTGGATACCTGCTTATCGGCGTCAATGACAAAAACCAAATTATTGGCGAAGAAATTGACAATAAAAAGCGGTCGGCAATACAGGATGCTGTGGGTAATATTTCGCCGCACATTCAGGTAAAAACCTATCCGGTGGATGTTGACGGGAAAACGGTTTGGGTGATTGATGTTCCGTCCGGGCAGCGGAAACCCTACCTGCTTTCCGGAAATATTTACATCCGCGAAGGCGCAAATACCCAAAAACAGACAGACGCGGAGGAAGTTCGCGCGAGTTTCCAGCAAGCCAACAGTATTTTTTTCGATGAGGTTCCTTG
>Ga0082212_10007840_pt1 | contig 14035 bp, 13 predicted proteins | sample TergutNt197P3_FD_71548 | JGI IMG/M metagenome (GOLD analysis project Ga0082212, IMG submission 71548) | Neocapritermes taracua P3 segment gut microbial communities from Petit-Saut dam, French Guiana - Nt197 P3 | ecosystem: Host-associated > Arthropoda: Insects > Digestive system > Gut ... | reverse complement strand
CTATCATGAGGTTGAAACCCGTTTCATTCTGCGCTCCTGCGACCATATTCCGCTACCTGATCAAGGAGGATTTGTCGGGGTATGACTTCAGTTGTATACGTCATTCTTCGGTAGCAGGCGAGCCGATCAGTCCGGAGGTGTATCATAAACTGAAAGAACTCACCGGTCTGGAGTTGAGGGAAGGTTTTGGTCAGTCAGAGACGTCGGTCATGGTTGCTGTGTTCAAGTGGCTCACGGTCAAGCCCGGCTCCATGGGCAAACCGGCTCCGCTGTTCGGCTTTGACTTGCTGGATGAAGATGACGAGGTTTGCGATAGAGGTATTGTCGGTAACATGAGCATCACACACGCTGGCAAGAATATGTACGAAACAACTTCCGATGATGAGGGTTCAATGAATGGTATGGGGCTTTTTTGCGGTTATTGGAAAGATGAAACCATTACCCGCGATGTTTGGCATAACGGCGTCTATCGTACCGGCGATATGGCGTGGCGCGATGATGACGATTACTTGTGGTTTGTTGGTCGTAACGACGATGTGATCAAATGTTCCGGATACAGAATAGGCCCGTTTGAAGTGGAGAGTGCCCTGATGGAGCATCCGTCGGTATTGGAATGTGCCGTAACGGCCGCTCCAGACGCTATGCGAGGACAGGTCGTGAAGGCAACCATTGTACTTGCTAAGGGTTTTACCGCTTGCGGCGAACTGACATGCGAGCTTCAAAACCATGTGAAGCGTGTGACAGCGCCCTACAAATACCCTCGTATTGTCGAATTTGTTCCTGACCTGCCTAAAACAACGAGCGGTAAAATACAACGCAACATCATCCGCAAAAAAGATTTTGGATGATTTGGGATATTATATTGATTTAGAATAAGGTAATGATTTTATGTAGTCTTCCATATACTGCCAATCAGGATGACCATCTTTTGTGACAGGAAGTTTTATTTGAGATTTATTCATCATTTCTTTATCCCACTTTCTTCCATAGTTAAAACGATATTTTTCTTTGTAAATTAATGTGCAAAGAAAAATTGCAATATATGGATTTAATTCAAATTTTGGGTATAACACATTAACATCGTCGGTTGCCCAAAATGGTTTATCCTGATAAAAGGCTTCTGCAATTGAACCATTATAACTTACGGTAATCGTATTAGAATGATGGATATGTTCATTGTTTGATATTTTTGCAGTAATTCCGTTATTTGAATCTGTAGCGCCAATATAATTTATTTCGCCGTCAATCATATCTGCTTTCGTAAGGCGTTTTCCCTTTTTTATCTCAAAAATCTCATCGTATCTGAACCATTTCCAATTTTCAGCATTTAAGGAGAGTAAATTATCAGAAAATGGCATTAATTCGAAAATAATCTTCAAATCGTTGTTATGTAATAATCGAAACGCCGAATAATTTCTCATCTTTTTGATGAAATCATTAGCGCTTTTTTCGTAATGACCAAATTTGGCCAAAAAAGTTTTCAACAAGCAGATGATAACATGCCATATATTGTCGTCATTTAAAATTTTTCTATTTTTCAAAAAAAATCTGTATTTTTGCGAAATAATTGAAAAGGTTTTTGTACATAAATAGATGAAAATATGAATAAAATATCAATCCGATTTTTCGACGACAAAGAAGTGCGAGCCATTTGGGACGATGAAAATTCCAAATGGCGCTTTTCAGTAATTGATATTGTAGCCATATTAAGCGAAAGCGCCGATGCTCGAAACTATTGGTATGTGCTGAAAAATCGTCTGAAAAAGTCGAATAGCGAACTCCTTACAAATTGTAAGGGGATGAAATTAACCGCGCCCGACGGCAAACGCCGTCTAACAGATACGCTTGATAATAAATGAATTATCAAACTTGCCAAAGATTTTCCGGGTAAAAAAGCAAATAAATTTATCGAATGGTTTACTTACAGTCCTGAAACCATTGACAGCAAAAGCAAAACCAAGGCATACGCTTTATTTGAAAGCGGTATGTTAAAATCGCTTGAACCCGGAAGTCTAAAATGTTTGCAACAAAATCACGCTTATTTATTTGGCGGACTTTACGATTTTGCAGGACAGATACGAACATTGAACATAAGCAAAGGCGGATTTCTTTTTGCCCCAGCACAGTATTTAAACCTAAGTTTGAAAGTCATTGAGAATATGCCTGAAACAACTTTCGAAGAAATTGCAAACAAATATGTGGAAATGAATGTCGCCCACCCTTTTATGGAAGGAAACGGCAGAAGCGCCAGAATTTGGCTTGATTTAATGCTAAAACGAACACTAAAAAAATGCGTGGATTGGAGTAAAATTAATAAAAATGATTATTTAAATGCGATGATAGTAAGCCACTCCGACAGCGCCACAATTAAAGAATTATTAAAAAACGCATTGACCAATAAAATTAACGATCGTGAAATGTTTCTAAAAGGTATTGACTATTCATATTATTACGAAGAATAATAATAAGGGCGATAATATGAAGAACTTATCCGTCGTGCAGCGAGTAGTTCCGCAAACAAATAAAATTTGATATGAAATAGGTATAAAAAAAAGTTTTTTATGTTTGCTTATGGTAGAAATATTTTAGTATCTTTGCAGCAGGATATTTTATTGTGACATGTATAGTCATTGAAAATAAAACATTTTAGATAGGAATCATCATGAATGTATTAGTCATCTCGGCGCATCCTGACGATATTGAGATCAACTGCGCAGGAACAGTCAAAAAGTTAATAGACAGAGGCGATACAGTATACGTATGCAATCTCTGCAACGGAAATTTGGGACACATGATCATCAAACCCGATGAATTAGCCGATGTCCGGTTAAAGGAAAGCAAAAATGCGGCAGCGGTGACCGGTGCGAAATATATACCGCCCATCGCCGGAGATTTAAAACTGTATCATCAGGACAAAGAAACAAGAGATAAAGTGGTGGATATCATCCGTCAGGCACAACCTGATTTCATCATTACGCACAGTCCCGACGACTATATGTCTGACCACGTTGCGGTGGGCAAATTAGTATTCGACGCCAGTTTTTGCGCAAGCCTCCCGCACTACGAAACCGAATACAGCAATGCCGTACCGGTTTGTCCGATTTATTACATGGACAATCTGGGCGCGTTCCATTTTACGCCGACGGAATATGTGGATATATCAGAGGAAATTGAGGTCAAATTAAAGGGTCTCAATTGCCACCAAAGCCAGTTGAAATGGATGAAAGACCATGACAAAATAGATTTTGCCGAAACGGTACGCACCTTTTCGCGTATGCGCGGTTTGCAGGCAGGTGTGATGTACGCGGAGGCTTTTTCGCAGTTGACAGGCTGGGGCCGAATGACCGTTAAACGGTTACTTCCATAAATGATAAAGAGATAATTTTTAAAGAGATAAAATGATAAAAATAGGTATTATTGGATTGGGTTTTATGGGCGAGACACACGTCGCTGCTTACCGGCAACTTCAATCAGTGCTGGATTTTAAAGTTACGGCGGTTGCGGATACCAACAGAGAAAAAGCCGAAAAAACGGCAAAGCTTTTGGACGCTAAAGCGTATGATTCGCATCAGGAATTGATAGATCAAGCGGATATCAACACTGCCGATATTTGTCTGCCCACATTTCTGCATTACGAATTTGCATCCAAAGCGATTTCAAAAGGTTTCAATGTTTTTGTTGAAAAACCTTTATGCTTAAATTCAAAAGAAGCATATTCATTAACGAAACTGGCGGAAGAGAAAAAAGTTTTTGCGCAGGTAGGGCAATGTATCAGGTTTTGGACGGAATACGAATACCTCAAATCATTAATAGATGATGGCGTTTACGGCAAAGTGAAGCATCTGAAACTGCGGAGACTTAGTCCTCGCCCGAGTTGGGGATGGAACAACTGGCTGCTCGATGAACAATTATCCGGAGGCGCCGCACTTGATTTACAGATACATGACGCGGATTATGCCTTGTATTTGTTCGGGCAACCGGAAAAAATCACGTCTTTTGCCAATCATACCGGTGGAAAATATTCAAGCATTGTGTCCGAACTGAAATATAAGGATTTTACGGTAATGACTGAAGGCTCATGGGATTATCCATCGTCTTTTCCTTTTGAAATGAGTTATATAGCGGCGTTTGAAAAGGCTACGGTCATATTCAGTTCACTGCACGGGCTTCAGGTTTGTCCGGAAGGTGGTAAGAGTTTTTGTCCCGAACTTAAAAAGGAATGTTCGGCGCAAAACGATGCGGGAGGTAATATATCGGATTTAGGCGGATATTACAACGAATTGTATTATTTTATTGATTGTATCAATAAAGGCGTTCAGCCGGTAAAAGCGCCGCTTTCAGCAGGTGCAGAGGCGGTTGAATTAATTGAAAAACAAAAATTTGCATCGAAATAAATATTGATTTTTTTTCATATAATTATAGTAAAAAATGGAAAACAAAGTAGTATTAAGTCTCAACAGTTATCATGGCTTCAGTGTTGATCAGGCTCTGGAAGGAACGGCAGCAGCGGGTTTCCGCTATGTAGAACTTTGTGCGGTAAGAGGTTGGACGGAAAATGTCATGCCTGATATGGACAAGACGGAACTTAACCGTATCATAAAGAAAATGGCCAGCCTCAACCTGACGCCGGTGGCGCTTAGCGGACATTGTAATCTTTTAGACGAGCAGCGTCTCGACGATTTCAGGAAAAACATCGTCCTTGCTGCCGAATTGGGTTGCCAATTCATCATTTCGTCCACCGGCGAAGCGCATTTCGGTAAAGACGAAAGACTTGCCGATGAAGCGCTTGCTGAAAATATCAAAAATCTGCTGCCGGATTTAAAAAAAGCAGGACTGATCCTTGGCTTGGAAGTACACGGCGAATACGGTACAGGCTCATCGTTGCGACCGGTGGTGGAAAAAGTGGCTTCTGACCTCGTCGGCGTTGCTTACGATACCGGCAATGCGATGTTCTATGGCGGGAAAAAATGCGACGAGGAAATCAAAACATGTGCCGATATCGTCAAATATGTCCACCTGAAAGACAAGATCGGAGGCGCGAAGGAATGGAATTTCCCTGCCGTCGGCAAAGGCGAACTCAAACTTGGCGCGTTTATGGATTACCTCGAAAACAATGGATACAAAGCTCCCTATTCGGTGGAAATCGAATACACGGAAAACTTTACGATGAATCCCAAACAACCCGGCGATATAGATATTGCGAATCAGGCAACGAAAGATTCGTTTACATTCTTCAAAAGCCGTTGATATACAGAAGAAAAAATTATCATTAACATTAAAAAATAACATCAATATGGAAGAGTATTTCAAACCCGATCGGCGATCTTTCTTAAAAACGTCAACATTGGGAACGTTAGGAACCATGAGCATTCCTGCATTAGTTGCAGGTTGCTCCAACTCAGCCCCGAAAGAGGAAAAGTTAAAAGACGTAGCAGTCACTGAAATTCTGAACAAAGCCCCCGACGGCAAACCGTTGAAAGCAGGTCTTGTGGGATGTGGAGGTCGTGGTACCGGCGCCGCAGTGAATTTTTTAGATGCAGGTAATGACCTACAGATAACAGCAATAGGAGATGTCTTTCAAGACAAGGTGAACGCATGTCGCGAGAGATTGAGAACAAAAGGACAGAATATCCCGGATGAAAATTGTTTCGTCGGATTCGATGCTTACCGGAAAGTAATTGATTCAGGTGTGGATGTGGTTTTGTTGTGTACACCAACCGTATTCCGCCCCTTGCATTTTGAATATGCTATTCAGCAGGGTAAGCACTGTTTCATTGAAAAGCCCTGTGCAGTTGACCCTGTTGGCGCCAGAAAGATGCTGGTAGTGGGAAAACAGGCAGCCCAGCAGGGTTTGTCGGTGATGAGTGGTTTTGTCCGGCGCTGGCAAAAGGATGTTGTTGAAACTTACCGTCGTGTTGCCGGAGGCGCTATCGGCGAAATCGTATCTGCTCATATTTCGCGTATGGGAGGCTCCATGTGGATACGACAACGTGAAAAAGGCTGGAACGACATGGAATATATGTTGCGAAACTGGGTAAATTTCAATTGGTTATTCGGAGACATCATCGTTGATGTTGTGATCCATGAAATTGATTTGATGTCGTGGTTTATGGGAAATAAAAGACCTGTAAGAGCCGAAGGCACCGGCGCCCGTCAACGCGCTACTACTGGCGATACATACGACTCTTTCAGTGTGGAATATTTATTTGACAATGGTATTCGTGCACATTGTACGCATCGAACCATAAATGGCTGTGACAATCAAAATATTATCATGCTCTATGGTACCAAAGGTTATGTTAATTGTTACAAAGGTACAATTTTTAACCTTGACGGTACAGTCGCATGGCAATATCCGTATCCGAAACCGGAAGACGCCGATCAGTCCATGAAAGTTCCTGATGGATATGTACAGGAACACATACATTTAGTAAAGGCTATCCGTACTAACAGTCCCTATAACGATGTTGAACAGCACGTACAAAGCGTATTAATGGCCATCATGGGACGCGAATCGGCTTATACCGGCAAGTTCATTACGTGGGATCAAATCATGGCTTCGGATCTGAAACTGGGGCCTGAAACATACGAATTTGGCAACGCCTCGTGGTATAAAGAAGAAATTCCCATACCCGGCGCTCCTCCGAAAGTATAGTAATTAAAAAACAGAAAATAGAAAAGAACATGAAAATTGATTTTAACGCTACTGTGCAAGGTAGTTTACTCGAAGGGTTTTACCCCGCAGGTTGGGACATGCGGCGCATTGAGGAATGTTGCGCTCTTTCCGGGAAAAATGCGCTTCGCCGCGAAGCGTTTTGGCACAAGAAATTCACGCCCGTCAGATGCGAAGACGTTGCGGAATTTGATGTGTTGATGGGACATGAAATTGCTTTTGAAATCAAAAAGGCGAAGGACAAAGGACAAAAAATCGCATTGATCTGTCCGGTAGGACCTATGGGCATGTACCGGTGGGCTGTCTATTTTTTACGCGAGTGGCGAACAGATTGCAAACACGTCTGGTGTTTCAACATGGATGAGTGGGCTGACGGCGACGGTAACACGTTGGCGTCCGACAATCCAGCCGGTTTTGAAAATGCAATGAAAAATGCCTTTTACGAACCTTTGGGCGTTCTGACCGTACCCTGTGAACAGCGCAATTTCGCCACAAAAGAGAATTTACCGCTGTATGCCGAAAAAATAGGGCAACTCAAAAAAGAAGGCGCTCGGCTGATTCTGATTTACGGAATCGGACGAGTGATGCACATTGCATTTTGGGAACCGCATTTCGCCGGCGAGTTTCGTTCGCTTGATGAGTGGAAAGCCCAAACGCATCGTATTGGCGCAAAACTCCACCCTCTAACCATTGAGCAAAACGCGCTCACAAGTTTCAAAAGTCGCACCACATTAGTTCCGTGCCGCGCAAACACCATCGGCCCCGGTTTGTTCCTGCAAGCGGATTATGCCATAGGCGGATGCGATGGAGCATTTGGGAGAGGTATGCAGTGGCAGGGTCTCAGCGTGATGACCACGCTGCATTACGGACCAAATATGTGGATACCCTCTACTTTTATGCCAACACTGCCCGGTAAACTGTTTATCCTCAAAGAACTGACGCTTCCGTTAGAACCGGACGTTAATTAACGTCATCTCAATAAAAAAAGATAGTGTCATACAATTAAATTTTTTATTTTATGTCAACATCAAAACAATTTAAATGTCACTGTTGTCCACAATGCTCCGAAGAGCCGTCTTCCGAGAGTCAGTTGGCTATTTCCCGTCGTAATTTTGTCGCCATGGGCGGTATGCTGCTGGGTGGTCTTACCCTGTCGGGTTTACGGAATAACGTTCATGCTGCTGGAACCGAGCAGAACAGTATCATATCTGCCGAAACGGATGATCCTCTACTCATGCCGAAACCTCGTAAGCCACTGATTGTCAAACCTATCCTTGTTCACGATTTACCTGTTCGCCGTGAAAAAACCTCATGGCGAAACTGGGGGGACATCCAAACCAAGGAAGCGGCAGACGAAGAAGTCGTTCGAATAAGCGCTGAACTCGCGGTACTCAAAGCCAGAGCCGACTATCCCGTCGAATTCCTTGATGTGTCGGCGGTAACCGACATTAATCTGATGAAAGAGCATCCGGACATTGCAAAATGCGATACAATTCTGCTCTATGGCGCTGGTTTTAAGATCAAAGGTTTCCATGATTTCGGCAAAGATGTTATTCTCTTCCTGCGCTGGAAAAACGGCCCGGTGTATCTCCAGTGGGAGACCTTCAGCCCGCATTTTTTGCGACAGTATACAGACACTGCAACCATGCAGGGAATGAGTCATGCCGATGTTGTTACGGAAAATATCGGAGAACTCGACTGGCGGTTTCGTGCGCTCTGTGGATTGAAGAACACAATGGGATCAAAGATCGTTACGATCGGAGGCGCCGGCGCCTGGGGCTCCTGGAGTGGTGTGCCGTTAAAGGAGGTCATGGAAAAGGTAAAAAATGTTTGGAAAATCGAACTCCATGATGTCAGCTACGATGAATTAGGCAATCTGATCGCAGAGGCCAAAGCAGACAAAAAGTTAATGGCACGGGCACAACAGCGTGCCGATGCACATCTCAGGATTCCCGGGACGAAACTGGAAACGACGATGGATTTTTTCGTTAAAGGTTATGTTCTCGACGAGATTTTCCGATTACTGATGAAAAGAGTAGATACGAATTTGATTACAATCAATTCTTGTATGTCAACCATCATTCCGATGTCGGAAACCACAGCGTGTTATACGCTCTGTACGCTTAACGACGACGGCTATATGGCGTTCTGCGAATCTGATTATGTAGTTATTCCGAGCGGTGTACTGCTGGGTAATATTTCAGGCAAGCCGGTGTTTCTGTCCAATCAGACCTATCCGAACGACAACGTCATTACGGTTGCCCATTGTACTGCCCCGCGAAAGATGGACGGTAAAAACTTCGATCCGGTTCGAATCGTTACGCACTTTGAGTCGGACTATGGCGCGGCTCCGTGGGTACAGGCGCCGCTCGGAACGATAACGACGCACATCGCTCCTGCTTTCAAAGGCGATCGCTGGATGGGATTCAAAGGGAAAGTCATTGACGTTCCATTCCGTTCGATCTGTCGGACTCAGTTCGACATTCAGTTTGAATGTCCGACCAGTCTCCTTGCCCAGCGAATGCCCGGTCAACACCTGATGAACTGTTACGGCGACTACCGTAAGGAGATTGGTTACGCGCTACACCGCGTTGGCATCCATTGGGACAATCTCGACGAAAGTCCACACTATTCAATGAACAATGAACAATGAACAATTACGCGAAGCGTAGACAATAAATAATATAGCGGCAAATGATTTGTCGCTTTTTTGTTCAAAAAACAGTTTGTGTTTTTACCGCGATTTTATAAGCGAGTATGAATCTGTCCTGACCGGATATAATTTCAACTTAGGCACGCGAAATTAATAACCTGTAATGATTTTCAAATACATCATGACCATATTTCGATTTCGTTCAATAACCAATGCCCTGAAAGGGCAAAATCATCAGCGCAGGACAATGCCCTGTGATTGGAGAATCGGAACATTTCAAGCCCTAAAAATGGGGTGTAAAAAATTTGAGATATTTTTTTCAAAATACGTCCAAAAAATGTTCCGTCAGGAACGAAATATTGGTAGAAACGTGTCCGTCATTGCATCGAATGTCACGTCAGGGACATGATATTCAGAAAAATATTGCGTACCTGACGGCACGCCTCATGTTGTGGTCATTCATATTCTACCAATATCTGATCCCTGACGGGATCAAAGAGGAACATAAATATTTTTGCATGATATGCACATTTTTGACAGCCCACCCGTTGGGTTTTCTGCTGTGTCTTTCAGACCCAGCAGGGTAAAAAATGATCGTTCATTGTTCAGCATCTAAAACTTTTTTTATACAATAAAACATGTATCTTTGTCGTTTTTTAATAAGATAGGAATATCCAATATATCAATTTTTAATTCTATCAGGTGAAATTTATTGTGTTTCGTTTGTTGGGAATCATCGTAATGATACTTTTCAGTGTGGTACAAGTATTGGGACAACTGACCGCCCGTTATGCCGATGACAAAAGGCCTGCTTCATATAACAACGTCAACAGATTTGATACTGTTTTCGTGTTCAACCAAACACCACAACCGAAAAAAGGCGATCTTTTGCTGGAATATCGGCCACCTTCATCCATAATGTGGACGATGAAAAACCCCCAAACCTCAGTTTATGATTTGTATAAAGAATACGCCAATGCCGTTGGTTGTACGGAAGAACTTGGTGCGGGCGAATACCGGATCACCATCACAAATCTTTACGAGCCTACAAAAACAATAGAGTGCAAAGTGGATACAGTGTATAACGAGGACGAAACTTATACAGTAACGATTATTTCCGACAATTTACAGGCTCCCGACATACAGTTGAAATACGAACCGAAGGGCAAATTTACCGTCATGGTTGATCCTATCGAATGTATCTTTGATTGGTATCTGTTCGACTACACCAATAAAAACTTTGTTGCATTCAAAACGGAACAGACTTATCGTACTTCGGATGAAAATTTGGAACAGGGAGGTTACAAGGTAACTGTGACGCCCGTGGGAGAATCAACACCGGTTGCTGCGTATGTCGCCTGGTTATTTTTAAACAACGGCTTTGACTTTAGACTGCGTAAAGATGACAACGGCGAGGTAATGCAGGGTAACAGATCGTGTATGTTTACCAACTTTCCCTTCGATACGCCTGCAGTACCATCCACGTTTGTTTATTACGATCCAGACGGCTCTACGGACACTCCCCTGACATTGGCTAATACGATCACTTATGCCATGAAACGCGGTAACGATTTGGAGATAATTGTGATGTTGATCACGCAGGGCGATCGTCAATATTTGCGGGACAATAGCCCTCCACACGAGGACATGCGGTATGAGTTCACGGCTTACGATACGTTCGGTTTCAAAAGAACGGACGAGATGATGTACCGGACAATTCTTCCATACGTAACCATGAGTAATCCCGAATTGCCGGATAATGACCCGACATCGGCGCCCGTTCCGGTTAAGTTGACATGCCAGCCTAATGACGTTACCTTGCAGAACTACACTTATGTGTGGCGTTTCGGTAATGGGGACTCGATTATGTACGATGCAGATTATCTACCTCCCGAAACAATAGAATATACTTATTACACACCGAAAAGAACAGGATATCGGCTTGAGTTGTCAGTCACCAGCAGATGGGAATGTTCATATACCACGCCTCCGGTGACCATCACAGTGGACGATCCGAAATTGGATGTAGCCAATGTTTTCACGCCTAACAACGACAATAACAACGATTATTTTAAACCCTTTATCGTATCTTTGAGGCAATTCGAGATTTCGATTTATACGCGCGCCGGAAAACGTGTATACCACTATAAAGGCAACGATCTTCGCAGTTGGAAAGGGTGGGATGGTCGTATCGAAAACTCGGGAAAAGAAGCAGCCGAAGGAGTATATTTTTATGTGATTAAAGCAATTGGCTGGGATGAACCGCCAACAAGGTTTGACGATAAATCAAGAAAACAAAACCCACCACAAACATTTAGCGGAACTGTCCACCTGTATAGATAGATGAGAGTTGAAAAATATTTGTGACCATATCATCATCGTTTTGAATAAAAAAATTTGTACTGATTTTCTGTGGTTTTCGCTAAATCAAAAATCAAAAATCAAAAATATTTTGTTTTTTTGTTTCGTTCTGTTTTCTGTGATGCAGGCACAAACAGAGAAGCAGCGCATGGTTTTCGAAGTGATGAACGATGAACTGCAACGTAACATGGACAGTTTATCCATCAGGAATTGGGAAAAACCATTTTTCATTCAATATGCCATGCAGCAAGGCCGGTTGTTTCAGGTGCAGGCTACCTTGGGAGCCCTTACCGGAGTAAACGAATTTCCGGTAAACAGCATGTCGGTACAAGTATTGGTGGGTAATTATCAATTAGCCAACATCAATCTTTCCAATAACGATTACCGGGCAGGCGGACGTGGCGATGCAGCTCCTGTAGACGACAACAGCAATGAGATACGACGACGATTGTGGTTGCTTTCCGATCAGGTTTACAAAACGGCTATCGAAGAATACAGCAATAAGATAACTTCTCTCAAACAGTTAAACCTTCCGCCTGAAGTACTTGAATTGCCCGATTTCACGCAATTGCCACCAATAACTTATTACGGCGCAGCCAAAGAAATAACATACAACAGAAACCATTGGGAAAAAATCGCACGCGAATGTTCGGCTGTTTTCAAAAAATATCCTGATATATACGGGTCGAACGCAGGTGTAGAAATATTTTCGGGAGAAATATACAGCGTCAATTCCGAAGGAACCAGACTGCTGCATCCGGTAAGACTGATTGTGATAGCAGTGAACGCCTACACCAAACTGGAAGATGGAGAAGAAATCAGCGACCGAATGACATATTACGGACAGATTGAGCGTGATTTTCCCGATACGGAGCGATTGGTAAAGAATATCGAAGCAATGGCCGAAAATATCGTCGCAGTGGCGAAAGCGCCCCAAATGGAGGAAAGTTACACAGGTCCCGTAATGCTCGAAGGTTCCATACTGGCCTCTGAGGTGGTTTCTGTGTTGTTGAACCCACGCAACGGGCTGGTGGCTTTCCGTACACCGTTGAAAATCGGAGGTGCGCAACGGTTGATGGAAGACCGCATCAATCGAAGAATACTGTCAACAGACATCACAGTAAAAAGCATACCGTATTTGGAAACGTACAGCGGACAAACATTAATCGGATCGTACAAAACAGACGCCGAAGGTGTGACGGCCAATGAACTGCTGCTGATAGAAAACGGAATGTTGCGTGCACTGATGTGCGACCGCATACCAACGAAAAAAATCAGCGCTCCAACAGGGAACCGTATCTATACCTATCAGCCGCAAAGCATTTCCACCAAAGTATCGCCGGGCGTATTGTCCATCAGCACATCCGGCGGCGTATCGTGCGACACGTTGAAAATGCGTCTTCTAAAGGCAGCCCGTACTGAAGGACTGGATCATGCATACATCATCCGTACACTGCCTGCCTGCCGTTATGCCTCGCTCTACAAAGTGTCGGTAACCGACGGCAGCGAACAGTTAATGCGTGCCGGAGTTCCTGAACGGATGGATTTGAGCAAATTGAAACGTTCGATAGGCACATCAGACAAAAATATCGTATTGAACATGATTGTCGGTAGCGTACCGTTATCCGTCATTTGTCCAGATGCTATGGTGATCGAAGAGATGGATATCGAAAAGCAAAACTTGCAGAATACCACAAAATTACCCACAGTGAGTAATCCGCTCATCAATTGAAATAATGTAAAAAATCATCGAAATCATAAATAATCATCATTCATGGAATCCAAAAAATTAGGAATGATTGCCGGCGGTGGAATGATGCCGGTTGAGATCATCAGGTACTGCAATGCACACGGAAGAGAAATATTTGCAGTTGGAATCGAACCTTACGCAAAAGAGGAAGAGTTGAAAGATGCCCCGCATATTTTTGCCAAAATAGGCGAAGCAGGAAAAATATTGAAAGCAATGTCCAAAAACGGTGTGCACGATATAGTGTTGGCTGGCGGAATTAAACGTCCGTCGTTCAAGGAATTGATCCCCGACTGGGAAGGCGCTAAACTGATGACCAAATTAGCCATCAAGAAAATGAGCGACAACAACATGTTTATCGCCGTGATCAATGAAATAGAACGTCACGGATTCAAAGTGGTAGGCATCGAGGAAGTAGTTCCCGAAATGATGTTTTCAGAAGGCATCTACGGAAAAGTGAAACCTTCCGCCGAAGATATGGACGACATTCGGCGTGGCATAACGGTCGCCAGGGCATTGGGCGCCGTGGACGTCGGACAGGCGGTTGTCGTGCAGGAAGGAATGGTGCTCGCCGTTGAAGCTATCGAAGGAACGGATATGA
>Ga0082212_10007839_pt1 | contig 14035 bp, 14 predicted proteins | sample TergutNt197P3_FD_71548 | JGI IMG/M metagenome (GOLD analysis project Ga0082212, IMG submission 71548) | Neocapritermes taracua P3 segment gut microbial communities from Petit-Saut dam, French Guiana - Nt197 P3 | ecosystem: Host-associated > Arthropoda: Insects > Digestive system > Gut ... | reverse complement strand
AGGGCTGCGTGGCATGGTTTTTTTGTTGAGGGAATACCGGTGAAAAGGCCGGTAGCTGACCAGCGAACCAAAGGTTCGCGAACAACAAAAACCATGCCACGCAGCTCTGCAACCGGGTCGGCCTCTGAATTGTAACCATTCGTACTTAACTCGCCTGTAAGTGTTAAACACTTACCAGCACTACGCTAATATCGTCTGTTGACCCGTTTTCTTCAGCTTTCGCCGCGATACTCCTGCAAACAGGAAATAAATGATGTTCATTACCAACTATATCTTCAAGCTCATCTATACTGACGTAGTTATGAACGCCGTCAGTTATTAGCAGGAAGGTTTTAACATCACTGATTTCTGACGTCTTGATCTTGAGAAGCGCCGGATCTCCGCCGCCAAAACAAGCGGTGATCTCGTTTTTATCCTGAAACGATTCGATATCTTCAGGAAGAAGTTTTCCGGTTTTAATGAGATAGTTGACAGTAGTATCATCTTCAGTCAACTGCTTTAAGTATCTGCCCCCAAGCAGCGAGTAAACTCTGGAATTACCGACATGAAAACTGACAGCTTTGCCTTCACTGAAAAAAACACCGGATAATGTCGTCGCCATATTCCCGAGCCGGACGCCGTTTTTAGAAAAGCTGATCAGGTCCCGGTTTACCGACTCCAGAAATTCCATAGCGCATTCTTTCATGCCGCATATACGATTGGCTACGTAATGAGAGGCTGCAGCCCCTCCGTTGTTCCCGCCGACGCCGTCGGCAACGGCCACTACGCCGGAGGGAATATCGCAGCGAAATATCCCGCAAGACAAAATCGTGCTGCCGACAACGATCCTGTCCTCATTTTCGGCGCTGAGCTTTCCTTAGTTCGACCGGTATTCTCCTAGCGAGAATTTTACTTATCGCCAGTAATGTTTCGCTGAAACTGCCCTCCGCTCTCGTTATACTGTCGTGGAGCGCGGGCGTATCGCCGTGGATCGGGATCGCCGCGGTGAAATTCTTCGGAGAATTATCGCATAAAGTATCAAGGTAACGCGTGTTTGACAGCGCCCTTCCGTTCGACAGGAGCAGTACCTGGGTATGGGTGAATTTTTCTTTTATACTGCGCATCGCCGCTATGAATGTGTCAGGATACAATGTGGGTTCGCCGCCTGTGATTACAAGCGCTTCCAGATCTTCCGGAAGGTAACTGATGAATGTCCTGACCTGCTCCAAAGTATAAGAGAAACCTTTCCTTCTTTCATTATCGCTTGCAGGGCACATAACGCAATTTGAGTTACAGCTCGCGCCTAAAAGCAGCGCGGAGTCGGTCTCCATATTCGCAAAAGAGCGGTACAAGAGGCCGTTACCGAAAATCTCAACAATATCTCTGTTTTCCAGACGTCTGACATTCGCCATCTCATCGGCTTCAACGGTTATAGAAATCTCATCAGGGTAGAAAGTGATCGCGTTGTCTTGAATGTACATTACTTCATAGTTGCGTTCCGATAACGAAAGAAGCAAATCCCGGTCATAGGCGACAACACACATACGCGGCGAAAACTTATAGTTTCTGAGAAACAGGGTCACTAAACCAACTCCAGTATTATGAATGTGATCGTACCAACAGCGATGAAGATGGCAAAAGGGATTTTGCGCACAATGACAACTGTTGAATTACCGGCCGCCGAGGCGCCCCAGAGCTTTATGCTGCCGGCTTCCTCAGATGACAGTCTGGATCGCAGATCCTCTGTCGAAACCGCAGGCAATCCATTGATTTTTGAATTGGAAAATCGCATAACGGTAGTCAGTGATAGTATCATGCCCTGTCTTACCTGATCGACCTGTATTTCCGCGTAGTTATGCTTTGCGCTGACAAAACGCAAGAGAACAATCGCGAGCATCAAAATGTAAGGCCAAAATTGAACCGTGTTTAAAGAAACCGGGATCACCCCGACGCTCACTAAAACTGCGCTCGCGGCGGCTGCCGTTATTATGAACGCCGGGCTTTGCAGTTTTGAGTATTTGAGCACTGTCAGGACTGACAGAAAGATGATCAGGAGAAGCAGATAACTGTTCTCCGAAAAAAACGCGGGGAAAAAATACGTCAGTAAACCGTTGATTGAAAAAACAGCGGCAGTACAGGCTAAAAAGCTCTTAATGTAAGCCTTGGTATTGATGTTCAAGCGAGTATTCCCGGCTGCCTTTACGCCTTTATTCCGTATCGAAAGATATACAGACTCACAGACGACATAAGCAAACGCAAACGAGAATACCAGCGTCAGCAGCAAAAAGCCCGGTACGACGCCTCTATAGCTTATATAGTAGAACCGCCCGGGTATTGCCATGACAACAGCTATCATCAGTTTGCAATCCCCCGCAGCCCACGTGTCGTATGCGTATAATACGACTGATACGACTGATAATGCAATCAAATTGATAATGAAGACGGGGAAGTAACCCTGCGCAAAAAAACTGTAATACACGGCGTCTGTCACAAGACACATCGCGCTTGAAATCAGGATCACCCTGTTCTCGATTATTCCGCTTGCCAGGTCTGAGCGCGCTGTTATGAACAAAGTGAAAAAAAGGATCGTGACAAGCAGCGCTTCACAGTAAATCATAGTTATTATTAAGAATCTCGATCAAATAGTTGCCGAATTCATTCACTACCAACGAAACCGGCGTATCTGTCTCAAGAAAGGTACAGACGAGTTTGCCGGCGGCGGCGGAAACGCTGATTTCCGCAATGCCCGCGTACGCCGTTACGGCTTCCTCAATGACGGGCAGAGGGTAAATACTGCCGCTAAATGATCTCACACTCTTTTTCATACCTGTCAAACCAACTCATATTGATATTCGTCAGATCAGTATCCTGTTCAACGGACTCCCGGTCAGGGTCCTCGTCAACCAACGTTGAGGCCATAGCTCTCGCAAGTAATATTTCTCTTATGGTATGCGTCTGTTTGTAGACAGAGAATCTTACAGTTTGCGCCAGAAGCTCATTGGTAAACTCGTTTTTTATGTTATCCGGCGCGGCGGAACCTTTTGCGGTGAGTTCAACTGTGTAGTCAGTATCGGTATGGTCAAGGTAAACGTAACACTTGTCTAAAAAACAGTACGCCGCTTTTAGAACAGCTTCCTTTGGATACAGCTCTTTCGCGAACGAAAGAGTTACTTTTTGACTGCCTGTGTTACCGGTCATGAACTCGCCGCCTTATCAAGCGCCGGAAAGAGCCGCCGACAGGCGGCAAGGGGCTGGCCCGGCCGCTTAAGTATTCTTGTTCCCGATGTCGGTCCTGAAATGCGCGTTGCTGAAGTTTATGCGGGCGACGCCTTCGTAGGCCCGCCCGCAGGCGCGTTCCAGCGTATCGCCGGCGGCGGTCACGCCCAGTACGCGGCCGCCGTTTGTCAGATACCGGGAGCCCTCGCGTTTCGTGCCTGCGTGGAAAACCGTAATGTCCTCCGGAACGCCGCCGAGGCCGGTTATCTCAAAGCCTGTCTCGTATGAGGCGGGATAACCGCCGCTCGCCATTACGACGCAGCAGGCGGCGCCGCCGCGCCATTTAAGCTCGCATTCGCGAAGCCGTTCGTCGACGACGGCTTCGAAAATGTCAAGCAGGTCGTTTTCCAGCATCGTCAGGACGACCTGCGCTTCCGGATCCCCGAACCTTGCGTTGTACTCTATAACGCGGGGGCCGCCGGGCGTCAGCATCAGCCCGAAGTACAACACGCCTTTGAACGGGCGGCCTTCCTTGTTCATGGCTTCCATCGTAGGGAGGTATATTGTCTCCATGCAGACTTTCGCAACGTCGGTCGTATATAAGGGGCTGGGGCAAAAAGCGCCCATGCCGCCCGTGTTCGATCCGAGATCGCCGTCGAGTGCGCGCTTGTGATCCTGCGACGATATCATCGGGAGCAGGGTTTTTCCGTCCGTAAACGCAAGCACGGTTATCTCGGGGCCTGTCATATACTCCTCGATAACGACGCGCGCTCCGCTCTCGCCGAACTTCCTGTCGCGCATCATAGAGTCGACCGCCGCCAGCGCGGAGTCTGTGTCCCGCGCTACGACGACGCCTTTTCCAAGCGCCAGCCCGTCGGCTTTCACTACGATCGGCGCGCCTTTTTCGCTGATATATGCCTTCGCCATGCCGGGGTCGTCAAAGACCGCATATTCCGCCGTCGGGATATTATACCGCTTCATTAGATCTTTCGAAAAAACCTTGCTGCTCTCCAGAGCGGCCGCTCTTTTGTCAGGGCCGAAGGCGCGGACGCCGGCGGCTTCAAGGGCGTCTACCATACCGATCGCCAAAGGGTCGTCGGGCGCGACGACTACGAAGTCGACGGGCTTTTCCTTTGCGAAGCGCGTCATTTCTTCAACGTCCGTCGCGGTTATGCCGACGCACTCGGCGACTTCGGCGATCCCGCCGTTGCCGGGCGCGCAATATAGTTTTCCGACGCGGTCCGACTGCCGCAGTTTATGGCATATGGCGTGTTCGCGCCCGCCGCCGCCAACGACCAGAATATCCATGAACAACCTCCGTGATGTGAGACAATGTGAAGCAATGGGTGGGAGACAAGGGGTGAGAGACAAGGGGTGAGAGACAAGGGGTGGGAAACAAGGGGTGGGAGACAAGGGGTGGGAGACAAGGGGTGGGAAACAAGGGGTGGGAGACGCGCTCCACAGAGGCGCGTTAATGATGAAACAGCCGTATTCCGGTGAACGCCATGGCAATGCCGTATTTGTCGCACGTTTCTATGACGTCGTCGTCCCTGATCGAACCACCGGGCTGGGCTACGTATTTTACGCCGGATTTTACAGCGCGTTCGATATTATCGCCGAACGGGAAGAAAGCGTCGCTCCCGAGCGACAGGCCGGACGCGCCGCGTATCCAGTCGAGGCGTTCCTCCCGCGACAACTCCGCCGGACGCTGTGTGAACACCCTCTGCCACGCTCCGTCGCGCAGGACGTCGCCGCAGTCGTCCGAAATGTACAGGTCGATCGCGTTGTCCCTGACGGGGCGGGGGACGTCGGTCATGAAGGGGAGGTCTGTTACTTTAGGATGCCTGCGCAGTCTCCAGTTATCTGCTTTCGTCCCGGCGAGCCTGGTGCAGTGGATCCGGCTCTGCTGGCCGGCGCCGACGCCTACGGCCTGTCCGTCATACGCGAAACATACAGAGTTCGACTGCGTGTATTTCAGGGCGATCAGCGATATGAGAAGATCCCTTTGCGCCTGTTCAGGGACGTCTTTGTTCCGGGTGACTACGTTTCGCAGCGTTTCATTACCGATCACAAGATCGTTGCGGCCCTGCTCAAACGTGATCCCGTAAACGTCTTTTCTCTCTATGACGCGCGGGGCGTAGCCGGGGTCTATCCTTACTATATTGTATCCGCCCTTGCGTTTGCTCTTCAGGATTTTCAGCGCGGCGTCCGTGAAACCGGGGGCGACGACCCCGTCTGACACTTCCGGCGCTATCGCGCGGGCGGTCTCCTCGTCGCATATATCCGAGAGCGCCGCCCAGTCTCCGTAAGAGCTCACCCTGTCCGCGCCGCGCGCTCTAATGTACGCGCACGCAAGCGGCGAGAGGGGGGTGTTTTCAGCGAAGAAAACCCGCTTGTCCATTTCGTCAAGCGGAAGCCCGATAGCGGCGCCTGCGGGCGATACGTGTTTAAACGACGCGGCGGCGGGGAAGCCTGTCGCGTCGCTAAGCTCTCTTGCAAGCTGATATCCGTTCAGGGCGTCAAGGAAGTTAATATAACCCGGTTTCCCGTTCAGCGTTTCAACGGGCAGGACGCCGTCGTCCATGAAGATTCGCGACGGTTTCTGGTTCGGGTTGCATCCGTATTTCAGTTCAAGTTCGTTCATGTTCAGGCTCCTGTGTCAGGGTTTTTTCAGAGGCAAAAAGCCGTATTCACGGCTGTCAGGGAACAGTTGTGTTTTTGTTGAATATCACTTCGTCCGCGGCTGTCCGGATGGCCGCGGCTGCGCCGTCAGCGGAGGCATCGCCCGCGTCGGAGCCGCCTGCGGCTGCAGCGTCGTCCGCTCCGGCGACGATCATAGCGCGGGCATATAGAGAAACTTTATTCTCAAAGTTCAGCGACTCCCAAACAGCCTTCGCGAAGCTTTCAAGACCGCCGGCCAGACTGATTTTTACCGGGACCGGTTCCCCGGAAAACGACGGCGGCGGATTCCCGTCCGACAAGTACGTCGAGATGAAATGGCCCGTCCCGGGGATCGCCTCCGGATACTCGAACAGGTATCTGCAGCAGCACGAGGGGTCGCCGTCCGCGGTTTTCAGTATCGACAGGCAGTAGCTCCCGCCGCGTTCGATCAGTCCCGAAATTCGCGGCGTGTAAAGCGGCGCGTCGGGTTCAAACTCGCGAGTCGCCAGCGCCGCCCTGATATCCCTGCCGTCCTTCAGATACTCGAGTATCGTGTCGGTCTGGTCGCCGTTTGTAACAATGACGCGCCCCCGGTACGCGCGAACGGGGTTGTATATCACAAGGCTCGGGTCGGTGAGCCTGGCGGGATCAAAAGCTTTCGTGCGTATGCCGTCGCCGGTTTTCTCAAAAACGCGGTTGCGGCTGTTTTCGCTGCGCCCCATGATAAAGTACAGCGCAACGGAGCGCATGCCGTCTTCGTCCATGCCGATGACGATACCGCGTCCCGGGTATGCGTTCGACGACAGAAGTTCTGTTATGTCGTTAATCATCGCCCATAGTCTCCCTTATCCTGACCGCCCTGCCGTTTATTTCAAGCCGCCGTTCACAGAACAGCGAAATCGCCTCCGGCAGGATTTTCCACTCCGCTTCCTCCATAACGCGGCGCTGCAGAGTGGCGGGCGTGTCGTTTTCAAAAATCTCCACGGCTTTTTGCAGGATGATCGGCCCGTCGTCGGCGACTTCAGTCGCGAAATGAGCCGTCGCGCCGGTGACCTTCACGCCGTATGAAAGAACGGCTTCGTGGACGCGCAGGCCGAAATAGCCCGGCCCGCAAAACGAGGGTATGAGAGACGGATGGATGTTGATGATCCTGTTCTCATACGCTTTTATGAGCTGCGGGCCGAGAACGTAATTGAACCCGGCGAAAACCACAAGCTCTATTTCAAGGTCCTGAAGTTTTTCGAGCAGCGCTTTCGTGAAGCTCAGACGATTGGGGAAGATCGATCTGTCCACCACGTATACCGGGATGCCCGCGTATTGCGCGCGCTGGATAGCGTACGCCTTCGGGTTCGATGAGATCACCGCGGCGAATTCACAGTTTTTGATCTCGCCGAACAGGTTCGCGTCTATGATCGCCTGTAAGTTTGTTCCTCCGCCGGATACCAAAACAGCAGTTCTCACCATTTTAAGTCAACCCCTCTTTCATCATTGACGCAATCGCCGATATACACCGGCGATTCGCCGTTTTCGCGCAGGACCGACACGACCGCGTCCGCTTTGTCCTCGCTTACAGTCAGCATGAGGCCTATGCCCATATTGAACGTGTTGTACATATCACCGTCCGGTATAGAGCCTTTTTTCGCGAGAATGGAGAATATAGGTTTCTGCGGGATCTTTTTGGCGTGAATGCAGGCGCGGATATTCTCCGGCAGCATCCTCGGAACGTTTTCAAAGAAGCCGCCGCCGGTAATGTTGCAGACTCCCTTTATATCTTTTCTAAACTGACTGATCGCGGTCAGCAGAGGTTTTACGTAGATTTTCGTTGGGCGCAGGAGTTCCTCGCCGAGCGTGCAGCCGAGGTCGGGCAACCGGACGCTCAGGTCGGAAAGCTCGTCCGCGAATACTTTCCGCACGAGCGAAAAGCCGTTTGAGTGCAGGCCCGAGGATTCAAGGCCGATTATTACGTCGCCGGGTTTTGTCCGGCTGCCGTCGATGATATCGCAGTAGTCGACGAAGCCGATGGCGAATCCGGCGATATCGTACTCGTCGTCCGGCGTCATGCCGGGGTGTTCCGCGGTCTCCCCGCCGACGAGCGCGCAGCCCGCCTGCCTGCAGCCGTCCGCTACGCCGGCGACGATGCGTTCGGTGCGCGACGGGATGTTTTTCCCCGTCGCGATGTAGTCAAGGAAAAACTGCGGTTCCGCTCCGGCGCAGATGATATCGTTGACGCACATAGCGACGCAGTCTATCCCGATGGTGTCGTGTTTATCAAGAATAAAGGCGATTTTCAGCTTTGTCCCGACGCCGTCTGTCCCGGAGACCGCTACGGGGCGGCTCATCCCCGACAGGTCGGGTTCAAACAGGGCTCCGAACCCGCCGAACCCTCCAATGACGCCTTTACGCAGAGTGCTTTTTATATGCGGGGTTATCGCCTTGACGGATTCGTAACCGGCGACGACGTCGACTCCCGCTTCAGCATAGCTTTCAGATTTTGAATTTATCATATCGCAGCTACCCGGCCCGGCTTAAGCAGGAGGGATATCTTTGATCCTGCTCTGGATATCCCTGTCTTTAGCCCTTATTTTTTCCGCCATGTCCGCCTTGAACGCGCTGAGTTTTTCCGCGATCGTTTCGTCGGTGACGCCGAGTATCTGCGCCGCCAGCAGCGCCGCGTTTTGCGCTCCTCCGATCGCGACTGTGGCGACCGGTACGCCGGAAGGCATTTGCACGATGGACAGCAGGCTGTCGAGGCCGTCCATGGTAGAGGATTTGATCGGCAGTCCGATCACGGGCAGGTTGGTGTACGCGGCGATGACGCCGGCCAAATGCGCCGCTTTTCCCGCAGCCGCTATTATCACGCCAAATCCGTTGTCTCTGGCGTTTTGCGCGAATTGCTCCGCCTCGTACGGGGTGCGGTGGGCGGAGATGACGCGCGCTTCAAAGGGGATGCCGAACGCTTTGAGCTGGCTTATTGCCGGGGAGATGTCGGGGAGATCGCTGTCCGAGCCCATGATGACCGCAACTTTTTTCATATCAGTGTCCTATCTGCCCGCATTGAGCGGACTTAATGTTGGTGTGAGTACGGGAGTGTCCGGCCGTCTTACGGCGGACTCAATTCTGTGGTGTGAGTACGGGAGTGTCCGGCCGTCTTGCGGCGGACTCAATTCTGTGGCGCGATTTCGGGCGTGTCCGGCCGCCTTGCGGCGGTCAGAACCTGCCTATATTTCTTGCTGTGTAAAAGGCCTCGCTCGTCGCGTCGGTGATATTTCGCGGCGACACGCAGTCGCCAAGCATGTGAAACGCAGGCGCGCAGAACCGGAGCGCGTCCGCTTCCCCGCGCAGAGGCCTCTGTCCGACGGCGTAGATCACGGAATCCGCGGCCAGGACCTGCTCTTTGTCGGCTGTTACACAAACGACGCCGGTTTTATTGATCTCTTTCGCCATTGCGTTGAAGATGATATCGAGCCCGCGTCTTTTGATCTCGTTTTTAAGGCCGAGAATATGCAGGAAATTGCCGCCGTCGCTGATGTGGTCCAGCATCTCCACGATTTTCACAGACCGGCCAATGCTGAGCAGATACAGGCCCAGTTCGACGCCGACCAGTCCCGCGCCCAATATCACAACGTTTTTCCCGACCTGACCGGGATCGGCATAGGCGTCCTGCGCGGAGACCACGCGCGTATCGGAGACGCCCGGGATATCAGGTTTGACGGGGGCGGCGCCGAGCGCCGCGATTATCACGTCCGGGGCTGCGTTAGCGGCATACGCGGGCGTCACTTCAGTGTTGAGGCGCAGTTCGACTGATGATTTTTTCAGCGCGGCCTCCTGCTGATCGAGGTAACCGCCAAGGGCCTTTTTGAACGCGACGCCTTCCTCGCAGCGCAGGACTCCGCCCAGCCGCGGAGATTTTTCGCACAGGATGACGTCGTGGCCCCGGGCCGCGCACGTCAGGGCAGCTTGCATTCCGCCGACTCCGCCTCCGACAACAAGCACTTTCTTCTTTACGGCCGGCGGGATATCGTATCTCATTTCGAGTTCGCGCCCGCATTCCGGGTTGATCGCGCAATACTGGCGTCCGTATTTCATTCTGTTTGAAAAGCACGACAGGCAGCGCATGCATTTGCGTATTTCCGTTTCACGGCCCGCGCGGGCTTTGTCCGGCAAGTCCGGGTCGCAGAACAGCGCTCGCGCCATCTCGACAACGTCGGCGGTCCCGGACGCTATTATCTCTTCCATCATTTCGGGATCGGACAGGCCGCCGATTGCGGCGACGGGCGTCTTTACGTGTTTTTTTATCTCAGCCGCGTATTTCACGTTACAGCCTTCTTCGAGAAACATATCCGGATGTGTCACGGTGAATACCTCGTCGACCTCATGATTTCCCGCCGATACGTGTATAAGGTCGACATGGCCGTCAAGCTGCTTCGCGATCGCTATCCCGTCGTCCAGCCCGTAGCCTCCGGCATAGCACTCGGAGCCGCTGATACGTATTTCTATCGGAAAACCGGCGCCGACTGCTTTGCGGATCGCTTTGCATACTTCGACCGTCAGCCGCGCGCGATTTTCGATATCAGGCCCGCCCCACTTGTCGGTTCTGGTGTTTGTGACAGGCGAGAGGAACTGATGGAGAAGCCAGCCATGCCCCGCGTGCACCGTGACCATACCGAAACCGCAAGATTTCGCGAGCTTTGCCCCCTCAGCGAACTTTGCTATCGTGCGCTCAAAAACATCTTCGTCCATGGGCAGGATAGTCCTGCCTGAGAGTTCGCACTCGACGGGTCCGTATGCCTTTCCGGTCGGCGTTGCGCCGAAAACAGCGAGGCTGCGGTTGGCGAACATACCCGCGTGAGACAGTTCAAGCGACGCGACGGCCCCATAGCTCTTTATGGCAAACGCGACGTTGGAAAGACCCTGGGCGATATTCATTCTGTCAAGGCAGATCTGCATAGGACCGCCCCTGCCGAGCTCCATATCGACGACGCCCTCAAATGTCGCAACGCTCGCCGCGCCGCCCATAGCTTTTCTGCCATAGAAAGCCGGAGCGTTGTCGTTGAGGTATCCGTCGCCGTTAGAGTTCTGGCAGCCTGTAGGCGAAGCAAAAATCCTGTTTCGAAACAGCGTGTTCCCTAAAACTATAGGAGAAAAGAGATTCGGGTACTTACATTTATACAAGGCGTACTCCTTTATGTTCATCAAACGTTACTGTTCAGGGGGCGCCGTGGCTGTACTCTGATTCGCGTGAAAAGTCGCGTGGCCGGCTCAAATAGCATGCCATCGCTCTATCCCTACCCCGGGATGTGCGTCTGTCGGCCTCCGCCTGACGATTCACGCGTCATCAGAGTTCATCCCCGCGCCTTTAGGCGCGTTGCGTCCCCTGAACAGTTACCATCAAACAACGTTAAAAAAATTATACTCACAAGACGATATTCTGTCAATAGCCGCCCGGCGTGTTCGTCCTGTTGAGAGATATGAGAGTAACTGCTCAGAGGCCGGCTCGTTTGCAGAGCTGCGTGGCATGGTTTTTGTTGTTTCGGTCAGTACCGGCCTTTTCACCGGTATTCCCTCAACAAAAAAACCATACCACGCAGCCCTTGATTGGCAGACAGTGAACTGTCTGCGTGAAAATTATCATTGATAATTTGCGCCGGGTATCGTAGAATTGCAGTGTTGATTATGAAAATTTCAAGGGAGCGGATTATATGGCCGGCGTATATGAATGCGAAATAGTTGAAAAGCGTGAGCTCGCCGAGTCTGTATTCGCGATCGCCGTCGAGCGCGGCGAACTGGCGGCAAGGTCGCGGGCGGGGCAGTTCGCGGGGATAAACTGCGGCGGGGGATCGCTTCTGCGGCGCCCTTTGAGCATCTGCGACGCGCGCGGAGACACGGTCGAGTTTGTTTTTGAAGTAAAAGGGGAGGGGACGCGCAGGCTGGCTGATTATCCGGCGGGCGGCTGCCTCGACATACTCGGCCCGCTCGGCAACGGGTTTGACATACCGGACGGGAAGATCCTGGTGGCGGGCGGCGGCGTCGGGGTTCCCCCGCTGCTGTTTGCGGCGTGTTCGGCACCGGGGAGAGTCGACGCGGTCCTCGGATTTCGCGATTCGGGCAGGATCATCCTGAAGGACAGATTTGAAGAAGTCTGCGGCGACGTCCGCGTTACGACGGACGACGGCAGTTACGGGATTGCGGGGACTATTTCCGGCCCTCTTGAGGAACTTCTGGAGAAAGGCGGCTATGAGGCTGTGCTGGCTTGCGGGCCGCGCGCGATGTTGGGGGCGGCCGCCGCGCTATGCGGGCGGTACGGCGTTCCCTGTCAGGTTTCGGTCGAAGAACGCATGGGATGCGGGATCGGGGCTTGCCTTGTCTGCGCATGCGCGACTGTCGCCGACGGCGGGACTCGCATGAGCAGAGTGTGCAAAGACGGGCCGGTTTTCAACGCGACGGAGCTCGTTTGGGACTAATGTGAGCTGCGCGGGGCGCGGCGCGTAACGCGGGAGGACATTATTTATGAGCGACATTATTACGGATATGTCCGTCGACTTTTGCGGTTTGCGGTTTAAAAACCCGGTTGTAGCCGCGTCAGGAACGTTCGGTTTTGGCAGGGAGTACGCGGAATTCTTCGACATATCGAGCCTTGGCGGAGTTTGCGTCAAAGGGATGACGCCGGAAGCGCGGCCGGGCAACCCGCCGCCGAGGGCTGCGGAAACGCCGATGGGGATGCTCAACAGCGTCGGGTTACAGAACCCCGGTGTCGACGCTTTTATCGAATCAGAACTGCCGTATCTGCGCGGTTTCGATACGGTCGTGATCGCGAATATTTCCGGCAACACGGCTGAGGAGTACGCGAAAATGGCTGAGAAACTGTCCGCCGCCGCCGTCGATATGATCGAGGTGAACGTGTCGTGCCCGAATGTCGAAGCCGGCGGTATGCATTTCGGGACGTCCGCAGGCGGCGTCGCGGAGGCGACGAAGGCCGTGAAAAGCCGGTCAAAGGTCCCGGTAATGGTCAAGCTCTCGCCTAATGTAACGGACATTGCCGAAATGGCGCGCGCGGCGGAATCGGCCGGCGCGGACGCAGTTTCGCTTATCAACACCATATTGGCCATGAGGATCGATATTGCTACGCGCAAGCCGATACTGCGCAACAATACCGGCGGGCTCTCGGGGCCGGCGGTTTTTCCGGTCGCCGTAAGAATGGTCTGGCAGGTTTCGCAGGCGGTGAAAATACCGATACTCGGGGTCGGCGGGGTAAGCAGCGGCGGCGACGCCGTAGAGATGATGCTTGCGGGCGCGAGTCTCGTGGGCGTCGGTACGGCGTGCTTCTCCGATCCGTACGCGCATCTGAAGATCATTGAAGGCGTGGCCGGGTATATGTCGCGATACGGTTTGAAAACCGCCTCTGAGCTGACAGGAAAGGTAGAACTGAATTGACAAGAGTTTATTTGATCAGGCACGCGGAAGCGGAGGGGAACATATACCGCCGCGCGCACGGGCATTACAACGGGCAGATAATCGGCAGGGGGCATAAGCAGATCGAGCGGCTCAGGCTGCGCCTTATCGATGAGAAGCTTGACGCCGTATACTCCAGCGATCTTGCGAGGGCTTGCGCGACTGCCGCGCCTGTCTGCGAGTCGCACGGTTTGCGGCTTATCACGACGCCGCTGCTCCGGGAGGTCAACATAGGGGACTGGGAAGACGTCGCGTGGGGCGACCTGGAGTACGCGGATCCTGAGATGTCGCGCTGCTTCGGCCACGACCCGGCGCGGTGGCGCGCCAAAGGAAGCGAGAGTTACGACAGCGTGTGCGAGCGGATGGCAGGGTGCGTTGCTGAGATCGCGGAACGTCACAGCGGCGGGTCTGTCGCGGTTTTCTCGCATGGCTTTGCGATCCGGGCGCTGATCTGCGCGATTTCGGGCGTTGCGTCCCATGAGACCGATAAGGTGTCATACTGCGACAACACAGCCGTGACATTGCTTATATATGACGGCGGAAAGCTTACTATCGACTTTCTTGGCGATAATTCCCATTTGCCAAACGAGCTGAGCACGTTCGCCCATCAGACCTGGTGGCGTGAGCAAAGCGAGTGGGTCAACGAGAACCTGCGGTATGTTGAGCTTAACAGTGAAGGCCGGCCGGAGCAGGCCGGGAGGTCCTGCAGGGAGCGGGAATCGTACGGCAG
>Ga0082212_10007838_pt1 | contig 14036 bp, 11 predicted proteins | sample TergutNt197P3_FD_71548 | JGI IMG/M metagenome (GOLD analysis project Ga0082212, IMG submission 71548) | Neocapritermes taracua P3 segment gut microbial communities from Petit-Saut dam, French Guiana - Nt197 P3 | ecosystem: Host-associated > Arthropoda: Insects > Digestive system > Gut ... | reverse complement strand
GATGTCCAGGATATTGCCTTCCTTGGAAATGCCCTGGCCATAAATAATGTCAAATTCAGCCTGTTTGAAGGGGGGCGCCACTTTGTTTTTTACTACTTTGGCCTTGGTGTGATTGCCTACGAATTCCGTGCCCTGTTTGATGGGCTCGCCCCGGCGCACATCGATCCGCACAGAGGCAAAGAATTTCAAAGCCCGGCCTCCGGCAGTTGTTTCCGGATTGCCGAAAGTGATGCCGATTTTCTCCCGGATTTGGTTAATAAAAATAATGCAGGTTTTAGTTTTGCCCAAGGTGGCGGTTAATTTGCGCAGAGCTTTGGACATGAGACGGGCCTGCAAACCCATTTGGCTGTCTCCCATTTCCCCTTCCAGTTCCTGACGGGGTACCAGGGCTGCCACCGAATCGATGACTATTAGATCCAAAGCGCCGCTGCGGATCAGGGTATCGGCAATATCCAGGGCCTGTTCCCCGTTATCGGGCTGGGAGATGAAGAGATCATCAATATTTACCCCCAAACGGCGGGCATAGACGGGATCCATGGCATGTTCTGCGTCTATAAAGGCTACTATACCGCCCTTCTTTTGGGCCTCTGCAGCAATATGTAGGGCCAGGGTGGTTTTTCCGGAAGATTCCGGACCATAAATTTCCACAATACGGCCCCGGGGTACTCCGCCGACCCCCAAGGCAAGATCAAGGGCCAGAGCCCCGGTGGGGATGACCTCCACCTCCATATGGCTGCTTTCCCCCAGCTTCATGATAGAGCCTTTGCCGAAATGGCGTTCAATATAGGATAGGGCGTCATTCAGAGCCTTTTTCTTTTCTGCTGACACTTCCTGCATAATAAATTCCTCCTCTTTAAATTAATTCATAATTCATGATTCATAATTCATAATTAAATTAATCATAAATCTGATCCACAGGATTGTCAATATGGCGTTCGTCATATTTATCAGTGACGAAAGTCACTTTGTTGGATAGCCGCTTGCCAGCTCATAGTAGCCCTTGGCATGGCCCATCAGCTCTTTAGCTTGCTGGGGGCCGCTGTTGCTGATTACTTTTGCCGGTGTCCCCACTGCCAGAGAATAGGGAGGGATTTTTGTCCCTGAAGTTACTACGCTGCCTGCCCCGATGATGCTGCCTTCGCCGATCTCAGCCCTGTCCAAAACTACGGCGCCCATGCCGATCAGGCATTTATCGCCGATCGTCGCGCCATGAACCACGGCATTATGCCCCACGATCACATAATCGCCGATGACAGTGGGAGTGTTCTTGTCCACATGGACAGTGCAGTTATCCTGGATATTGGAATACTGCCCAATTTCGATATAGTTGACATCCCCCCGCAATACCGCCCCGGGCCAGACACTGGCTCCTTCTCCAATCTTCACCCGGCCGATCACTGTAGCCCCGGCATCTATATAAGCCATTTCAGCTATTTTGGGCTTATGCTCCTTATAGCTACGAATACCATTATTTTCCATGTAAAATAGTCCTTTCCTCCAAATCAAAAAATCCTGACCCTAAGTCACATACTTCCGTATAGTGTAATATAGAAACAAGTTCTTTACTTCAATAGTTTTCGCAGAGCGAAAACCTACCAACATTCTGGCATCTGACCTCTGACTTCTGACCTCTTGTAGAGGCAGCTTTCATTATTTATGGCTGAACTGTTTTTCTGCTCTTTTCCGGTTGTAATTGGCATATTCATCCAGAGGAATAGCCAGCATTTTGGCTATTTCCCAATACATTTTCACCCGGGCCATAGCTCCTTTGGCCGAGCCCCGCTTTTCTTCTTTGGTCACATGAGTGACGCCGGGTAAATCTACCCATTCCACCGGCCATTTTTCCTTTTTGGCATATTTGGTCAGAACGATTTCGATCCCAAAGCCGCAGCCGTCGCAAGCGCTGGCCAGCTCTAAAAAATCCCGGCGGGCCAGGCAGCGCTGACCGGAAAGAGTGGGCCACAAGGTTTGGGCAATATCTGTGGATCCCCGGCCTTTGCTGAACACTCCGAAAGACATCCGTACCTGTTCCTGCAGTACCGGATTGATCAGGTTTGCGATATGACGGCATTCCAACCCCAGCAGATCCGCATCCAAAAACAAGAGATGATCCGATCCGGCAGCTACCGCTCCGTTTACCATGGCAAAAGCTTTGCCCATATTCTGAGGCAGTTTTTTTACAACAGCCCCGGCTGCCAAGGCATTTGCTGCAGTACAGTCACTGGAACCGTCGTCCACAACAATGATTTCCTCAACTTCTTCTATTTGCCGGGCAACGGCAATAATCCTGCCGATGGTCTTTTCCTCGTTATAAGCCGGAATAATCAAGGACACACTCACTGGCACCGCTCCTTGTCAATTCACAATTCACAATTCACAATTGGTTTGGCTTCGCTCCGCGAAGCAAAACCTTCTATAACCTATTATCTGTTACTTGTTACCTGTTACTTGCTTTAAAAACTCCACAGTTTCGGTAAAAGGCAGGAAGCGTACTTCGCCGGTGGCTCGTTCTTTTAGTTCCAAAAGCTGTTCTTCCTTGGCTTTTTTGCCTATCGTGACCCGGAAGGGGTAGCCTAGTAAATCGGCGTCGTTGAATTTTACACCCGGTCTTTCCGGGCGGTCGTCTAAAACTGCTTCTATTTTCTGCCGGAGCAGCTCTTGATAGAGCTTTTCGGCCAAAGTCATTAATTCCGGATCCCTATCATTAACGGGTATTACGATCACTTGATAAGGGGCTACGGCCATGGGCCAGATAATGCCCCCGTCATCGTGGTTTTGTTCGATCACTGCCGCCATAGTGCGGCCCACGCCAATGCCATAACAGCCCATAACCATATCTTTTTCCTGGCCGTTTTCATCCGCATAGCGAGCGCCCAGCACCTTGCTGTATTTGGTATGAAGCTTGAAAACCTGGCCTACCTCTATGCCCCTGGCCATTGCCAGGGCTTTCCCGCAATGAGGGCAAGGTTCGCCGCCCCGCACCAGGCGAATGTCATCCACCAGGTCGATTTGATAATCCCGGCCCGGATTGATGTTGAGGAAATGATGGCTTTCCCGGCCCCCGCCGCATTCATGGTTGACCATCAAAGGCACTTCACTGTCAGCTATGATTTTTATCTCTTTGACCCCGACCGGCCCCAAATAACCGGGGACCAAACCCGCAGCCCGGATGGCCTCATCAGGGGCGAATTGTAATTCGAAGCAATCCAGGATATTCTTTAATTTGATCTCATTGATTTGCCTGTCTCCCCGGATCAGTACTAAAACCAGGCGGTCGTCAGCCTGATAGCACATAGTTTTTACCACCCGGTCCGGCGTCACTCCCAGGAAATTAGCCACATCCTCCACAGTGATACAATCCGGGGTATAGACATCTTCCACTTCTTTTAATTCCTCCCCGCTGCCGGTTCCTTGGGGGGGGGTGGCGGCAATTTCGCTGGAGGCGGCATAATCGCAAGAGGTACAATAAAGAATTTCCGCCTCGCCGCTTTCGGCCAGGGCCATAAATTCGTGGCTGCCCTTGCCGCCAATGGCGCCGCTGTCGGCTTCTACCGGGCGGAATCTCAAGCCGCAGCGATGGAAAATATTACTATATGCTTGATACATTGCCTGATAACTCGCATCCAAGCCGGCTTCGTCACGGTCAAAAGAATATAGATCCTTCATAATGAATTCCCTGCCCCGCATCAAGCCAAAACGGGGCCGCCGCTCATCCCGGAACTTGGTCTGGATCTGATAGAGTAGCTGGGGCAGCTGGCGATAGGAACGGGCTATATTTTTGACATTGAGGGTGATCATTTCCTCATGGGTGGGGGCCAGGCAAAAATCACGGCCATGACGGTCCTGCAGCCGCCACAGTTCGGCCCCATAGACCTGCCAGCGGCCGCTTTGCTGCCAAATCTCTGCCGGATGGGCCGTGGACATAAAAAGCTCCTGCCCGCCGGCGGCATCCATCTCTTCTCTGATAATTTGCATGATTTTTTTCATACTGCGCCAAGCCAGAGGCAGGTAGGTATAAATCCCAGCCGCCTCTTTATGGATCATCCCGGCCCGCAGCATCAATTTATGACTGATGATCTCCGCCTCGGCAGGTACTTCCCGCATAGTGGAGACGAATAACCGGCTTGCTCTCATGCTGTATCCTCCCTTGTATTTATGTCACATTACCTGAACTTTTATTATTTCTCGTTTTGGTTGAAATATCCTGCTTGGTAATTAGGAGTTAGGAGTTAGGAGTTAGGAATTGTTGATAAAACGCTCCGCGTTTTTTTTTATTGAATTAAAAGACTTTTTATTTTATGATTCTCAATAACTCCTAACTCCTAGTTCCTCTGCCGCTTCAATTAGAGCGTGAGCTAGCTGATGATTGGGATATTTCCCTACGATTTCCCCTCTGCAGAAAAGCAGGCCTTGTCCTTTGCCTCCTGCTATGCCCAGGTCGGCTTCGCGGGCTTCTCCCGGGCCGTTGACTGTGCAGCCCATTATGGCCAGACGTAAAGGCCGGGTGGGGGTAATGCCGGCAAAGTGTTCTTCTACTTGCCGGGAAATGCTTTCCACATCGATTTGGCAGCGGCCGCAAGTGGGGCAGGAAATGAAGGTGTAGCCTTCTTGCCTTAGTTCCAGGGCTTTTAATAGCTCTTTGGCCACAAAAATTTCCCGGACCGGGTCGCCGGTCAAGGAAATGCGTAAAGTATCGCCTATGCCCTCGCTCAGGAGAATAGAAAGGGCGGCGGCGGAACGAATGCTGCCCCTCTCAAAAGAACCGGCTTCGGTGAGGCCGATATGCAGGGGGTAATCTATTTTTTTTGCGATAAGGCGATAGGCTTGTACCATCAGTGGTAAGCGGGAGGATTTAAGAGATATCTTGATATTGGAGAAACTCTCCTCTTCCAGCAAAGCCACATGGCGCAAAGCGCTTTCCACCAGAGCTTCGGCTGTTGGGCCGCCATAGCGGGCAAGTAGATCTTTTTCCAGGGAGCCGCCATTGACTCCTATCCTTATGGAAATATTTTCCATTTTTGCTGCAGCCACTACTTCTTTTACCCGGATTTGACTGCCGATATTGCCGGGGTTTAGGCGCAGGCCATGGATGCCTCCGCGGATAGCCGCCAGAGCCAGGCGATGATCAAAATGAATATCCGCAATCAGAGGTAAGGGGCTGCGTTTTATCAGGGCAGGTAAGCTTTCCGCTGCCTCCATGTCTGGTACGGCTACCCGCACCAACTGGCAACCGGCTGCCGCCAGAGCTTTTATCTGAAGCAAAGTGGCCCCGGTATCTGCCGTTGGGGTATTGGTCATAGATTGGATAACAATGGGATTATCGCCGCCAATAGCCACATCACCAACATGGACGACATGGCTGAGACGGCGATAAAAAAGGCTAGTCATAAGCACTCCGTTTTCATAATATTTTTAATAATTCCTAATTCCGCCCTGAAGGCGCAGCCCCCTATCCGGTGAAGAGCCGGCGGATGTCGCTGAAGGTTATTACTATCATCAGGCCGAAAAGCAGCATCAGGCCTATGAAATGGACCATACCTTCCCGTTCCCGGTTAAAAGGCTTGCGGCGGATGCCTTCCGCCGCCAAAAAGACCAGGCGGCAGCCGTCCAAAGCCGGCAGAGGCAAAAGATTGACTACGGCCAGATTGACGCTTAATATACCCAAGATACCCAAAATATTTTGCCAGCCGGTGCGGACAGTTTCCCGGACAATATTGATTATGCCCACAGGGCCCGCTACATCCGGAGCCACTTTTCCGGTTATCATCTGAACCAGACCGACCAGGATCGTTTTGGTAAATATATAGGATTGGGTCACTCCCAGTCCCATGGCGGCAAAAAGACCGGGCTGTTCTGTGGAGGCAGTGATGCCGATACGCCAGCGATTAGCCTCTTCGTCAAAAAAGGGCTTTACTGCGATGTCCTGCTCCTGGCCTTGCCTCTGGATCGTCATATTCAATGACTCGCCGGGTGTGGCTGAGACCTGGTGGTTGATTTCTGTTACAATGCCGCTCCAGCTGGCCACCGACGCCCCATTGATTGCCAAAACTCTATCCCCGGCCAGGAGGCCGGCTTGCTGAGCAGGGTCTCCTGACGTTACATCGCCTATTATATTGGCGTCGCTCATTATCCCCATACTCATAAATACAATGGCAAAAACAATCATTGCCGTAACAAAGTTCATCAAAGGGCCGGCAAAAATCACTGTCATCCGCCGCCAGACGGGCTTTCTGGAAAATGAGCGGGGGTCGTCGTCAGCCTCATCCTCGCCTTTCATCAGGCAAGAACCGCCAATGGGAAAAGCCCGCAATGAATAGAGGGTTTCTCCATTTTTCCCCCGGCGGGAGAGAAGTTTGGGCCCCATGCCCATATTGAATTCCTTAACATAAATGCCGTTAAGCTTGGCTGCGGTAAAGTGACCCAGCTCGTGGGTGAAAATGAGAATGCTAAAAACCAGAACTGCTACTAGAATGCCGATTACGTTTATCATAATTGCCTCCTTTTTTAAGTGTGGTGTATGGAGAGTGGAGAGTGGAGTGTGAAGTGTGGAGTTTAAAAAGAATACTTCTATAGTTATTAGTTTGTCGTTTTGGATTTCATTTATTATTGGCTATAAATTCTCTTGTTTCTTGATCTGTTGTTAGAATATCTTCTAAGGTGGGTTGTTGTTTGTTTTCTGTTCTGGTTAGGGCTTTTTCTATTTTCTGTGGTATTTGGCCGAAGCTGATTTTTTCTGCTAGGAAGGCGGCTGCCAGTTCTTCGTTGGCGGCGTTGAAAACGGTGGGGGAGAGGCCGCCTGCCCGGCCTGCCTCATAAGCCAGGCCCAGACAAGGGAAACGTCCCAAATCCGGCTTGGCAAAAGTCAGTTTGCCCAAGGCAGCTAAATCAAGGCGGGGCCAGCTGCCCGCCCGGCGCCGGGGATAGGTGAGGGCATATTGAATGGGGATACGCATATCGCTCTTGCCTAAATGGGCCAGCAAAGAGCCGTCCGCATACCGGACTAGGGAGTGGATCACGCTCTCGGGATGGATAACTACTTCTATTGTATCATAGTCCCGGCCAAAAAGCCAGTGGGCCTCAATTACCTCCAGACCTTTATTGGCCAGGGAGGCGGAATCGATGCTGATTTTGGGGCCCATATTCCAGGTAGGGTGCTTCAGAGCCTGATCCCGGGTGGCGTTGGCAATATTCTCCTGAGGCCAGTTATAAAAAGGCCCTCCGGAAGCGGTTAGGATCAGGCTTTCCACCGCTTTCGGGTCATCTTCCAGGCATTGAAAAATTGCCGAATGCTCGCTGTCAACCGGCAAAAAATTGATGCCTTTGGCTGCAACCAGGGGCATAACCAGGCTGCCGGCTGCCACCAAAACTTCCTTGTTGGCAAAAGCGATATCTTTACCCGCTTCTATGGCGGCTATGACCGGCAGTAAACCGGCAATCCCGGAAACTGCCGCCACCACCAGGTCCGCCCGGGGCCAAGCTGCCGCAGCAACAATAGCTTCATCCCCGGCGATAATTTCCCCGGAAAAGCCCGGCAGCAAACTTTTTAACTGGAAATATTTACCAGCATTAGCCAAAGCCAGCACTTCCGGCTGATAGAGCCTAGCCTGCTCTGCCAACAACTCCGCATTGCCCCCGGCAGCCAGAGCAACAACCCTCATCTCCTCAGGGAAGTTATCGATCACTTGCAAAGCTTGCCGGCCAATTGAACCGGTTGATCCTAGGATAGTTATATTTTTCATGTAGCTTATTCTCGCCTATCGTCTGATCTCTATGTCATCTGTCAATTGATTTAGACCTTTGCCAGGCCAGGATTAAGGCCAGTAAAATAGGACCTAACGCCAGGCCTATTACGCCGAAAAGCTGGAGGCCGACAAAGAGGGCGGCTAAAGAGGCCAGGGGATGGAGGCCGATCCGGTCGCCTACAATTTTGGGTTCTATTAAATTACGAATAATAATCACGATAGCATATAAAATCAAGAGGCCGAAACCCAGGAAATAGTTGCCTTGGATCAAAGACCAAATCAACCAGGGCACGATAATTGTGCCGGGTCCCAGGATGGGTAAAATATCACAAAGGCCGGTAAGCAGGCCCAAGCCTATGGCGCCTTCTACCCCTAAAATGGCATAACCGATAATACAAATCAAAGTGGTGATGCTGATCAGAAACAAAACAGCCCGGCAATAACCTCCCACAATATTGCAAAAAGCCAAATAGGTTTTGCCGACCCTTTGCCGGTGTTTTTGGGGGATAAGATTGAGAGCCTGCTTTTGTAGTTTTTCCCCGTCCCGGCACCAGAAAAATAAGGCCACCAGAAAAATTATCGCAAATAAAAAAAGGCCCGGTACTGACTGGACAAAACTGACTGTGCCGCTCAAAAAACGGTTGAGCCAGTTTCCCATTGAATCCACCCAGGAGAGGAGCCAATCCTGGATTTTTGCCAGATTGGCCGGACCCAGATCCAGGCGTTGATACCAATCCAAAAGCCAATAATAAAAATCAGTCACAGAATTTCGCAATTGGGGAAAGCTTTCCGAAAGGCCGGCAATTTCCGATATCAAGCGGGAAATTATCAAGGAAAGAAAAGCCCCCGCCAGGGTAAAAAACGCCAAAATAACCCCAAAAACCGCCAACCCCCGGGGGAAACGCAGACGTTTTTGCAAAAAATCGATCAAAGGCCTAACGAGCAGCCCAACCAGCCAGGCCAAGACAAAGGGCATGGCAATGAAGCTAAGGATCGAGAAAACCTGACGCAAAGCCGGCATAGCAAAATAGTATATCAACAAAAACAGGCCCAGTCCCAGCAGAATCAAGGCAACTTTCAGCAATGAATCTATTAATTTTTCCCTAGGCCAACGAAACATAAAAACAACCTCCAGCCCTCATCCTCCCCCTAACCCGGACAAGCCGGAGTGTTGAGTTTTGAGTGATGAGTTTTGAGTAGGAGCAGGAATACGGCGGCACGAAAATTTTGCCATTTTACGCAGAATTTCGGGAGTAAGTACCTATATAAAGTTCAGTTTATGCTCAAAAAATGAAAAACAAGGTAGAGTAGGGGAGCGGCCAGCAGCATGCTGTCGAAGCGGTCCAGAATACCTCCATGCCCCGGCAGGATATTGCCGGAATTCTTGACCCCGGCCCAGCGTTTAAGCGATGATTCCAGCAAATCCCCCATCTGGCCCACAAGAGAAACAGCCAAAGCAATCAGGAGCAGCTGCCACCAGTGCCAAGGCAAATCAACAGCAAAGCCGCTATAGATCAGGGTACCCAGCAATGCTAAAGCCAGGCCGCCGATACTGCCCTCAAGGGTTTTATTGGGGCTGATATTCTGGGCCAGGGGGCGTTTGCCAAATGCAGAACCGATAAAATAGGCGCCGATATCCGTACCCCAAACTATGATCAATAATAAGAGCAGCAGAGAAAAACCGCCTTGAAAACGAAGCAGGACCATTGAGGCAAAACCCAGGCCGATATAATAACAGCCGGCCAAATAGAGGCAAAACTGATTCCAGGCTACCGAGTTGGCCATAGCCCAAGCCATCATCCCCAAAAATACCAGCAGGGGCGCAAAAAGCGCCAAAAAACCGCCAGCCACATTGCCGGAAAGTGTTAATACTGCAGTGGAAGCCAGCAAAAGATATATTGGAACCCCTTCTGATTGCCGGCCGATCAGACCGGCATATTCATAGGCTGCCACGGCTGCCGTAACAGCCACGGCAATGGCAAAGAGCACTTCGCCGCAATAACCAAAAAATAAAAGCAAAGCCCCGCCGATCACCCCGGAAATAATTCTCTTAACCATAAAATTTTCCTCGCTTCTATTGTCATTGTCAATTGACAATTGTCAATTGTCAATTGTCAATTGTCAATTGTCAATTGTCCATACCGCCGCTCCCGGCGCTGATAGGCGGCAATGGCTGCTTGCAGATCTTTTTTGCCGAAATCCGGCCAGAAAATGTCCGTATAATAGAATTCCGTATAGGCAGATTGCCAAAGCAGGAAATTGCTGATCCTTTGCTCTCCGGAAGGGCGGATCATAAGATCGGGGTCTATCTGCCCTGAGGTATACAAGGCGGAGGCAAATCTTTCTTCGTCAATATCTTGAGGATCCAAACAGCCAGTAGCCGCTTGAGCTGCCAAAATCCGGGCAGCTGTCACAATTTCCCGGCGGGAGCTGTAGCTGATGGCTATGTTAAATATCATATCGGAATTGGCGGCAGTATGGCTGACAGCCTGCTCTATCCGGGCCCTTACCTGCAGCGGCAGATAATCCAGTTCCCCGATAGGGTTGATTCTGATACCCTGACGGTGTAAATTCTCCTCTTCTTTGTCCAGATATTCCACAACTAAATTCATCAGAAAATCTACTTCCTCCCGAGGCCGTTTCCAGTTTTCCAGGGAGAAAGCATAAACAGTAAGAATTTCCACATTTAGCTCCCGGCACAGCTCCACAGATTGGCGCAGGGCATCCATACCATGGCGATGGCCCAGATGACGCAAAAGGCCCCGCCTTTGAGCCCAACGGCCATTGCCATCCATAATAATAGCAATATGGCGAGGCAGCTGTAAAGGCTCCGGATGGATTTTATTATTATTCTGCTTTACCACCATTGTACCTCAATTCAGATGCCGGAGGTCGGAAGTCGGAAAAACTGGTTTTTGCTTCAATGTTTGCGAAGCAAAACCTAACCCCTTCTTACTTCTGACTTCTTATTTCTGACTACTGATATTTACTGTCCATCCGAATTCATCCTTCAGCTTGCCCCATTGGATGCCGGTCAGGGTATCGTAGATTTTTTGGGTCAGAGGGCCTATTTGACCGTTGCTGATAGCCACTTTTTCACCGTGTATGTTCAATTCGCCTATCGGCGAAATGACTGCTGCCGTGCCGGTACCGAAGGCTTCTTCTAATGTGCCGGTTTGGATCGCCTGCTGCAATTCGGTCAGGGTGATCTTGCGCTCTTCTGTCGGAATATTCCAGGATTGTAATATTTTAAGCACGGAATCCCTGGTAATACCGGGCAGAATAGTGCCGGAAGAAAGCTCCGGCGTCAGTATCCGCCCGTTTACTTTGAACATCACATTCATGGTGCCCACTTCATCAATATACTTGCGTTCGGCGCCATCCAGCCACATCACCTGGGAATAACCCATTTCCTTGGCTTTGTATTGAGCTGCTAGGCTAGCCGCATAGTTGCCGCCGCATTTGCAGAAACCGGTGCCGCCCCTGACCGAGCGCACATATTCCTCTTCCACATATATTTTCACCGGATTCAATCCTTCGGGATAATAAGCGCCCACCGGCGAAAGGATAACAATAAACTGATAATCAGCGGAGCGTCTTACGCCCAGCACCCCTTCAGTGGCAATGACTAGAGGGCGGATATAAAGTGAGGTATCCGGTAATTTCGGCACCCAGTGTTTGTCTATGCCTACCAATTCTTTTATTGCCTGGACAAAATATTCCACCGGCAGTTCGGGCATACACAGGCGTACTGAAGAATTGTTGATGCGCTGCGCATTGGCTTCAGGTCTAAAGAGCAGTATTTGATCGTCCCCTGCATAATAGGCTTTTAATCCTTCAAATACTTCCGCCCCATAATGCAGCACTATCGCGGCGGGGTCCAAAGCCAGCGGCGCATAGGGCACTATGCGCGGGTCATACCAGCCCCGCCCCTCATGATAATCCATAATGAACATATGGTCGGTAGTGAATGCGCCAAAACCCAGATTATTCCAGTCTGGCGCCGGTTTAGGATTGGTAGTGAGTGTTTTTGTTATCTGCATTTTTCTCCTCCTAAAATAATTAATAATATTTCAGCATGCAAATCGCTTCCTTCATAAATATATAATAGCCTAAATATGCTAATAATTCAAGTGCCTGGGGGAAAATTTTCTCCAATAATAACTAAAACTGCCTCTTTAACTCTCTCCATCCACCGATTGGCTTCTTCCTCGCTTGTTCCGCTGCCGGAAAAATAGCATTTTACTTTGTCTTCTGTGCCGGAAGGGCGAATCAGGCAGCTGTGACCGCCTTCAAAATTAAGAGCCAGCATTTGGGCTTGGGGGCGGTGGCAATTGTGGCCATGATCTCCCGGATTGAAACCTTGACGGTAATCCTCAACCGAGGCCAGGCGTAATTCTCCGCTAAAATTGTTTTCCTTGGCCAATCGGTCCATGGCAAAGGTGGCTTTTTCCCGGGACAGGTCCAGGTTAACTGTGCTTTCACCATACCAGCCATATTGCGAAGACAGCTCCTGCCAGCGCTGATAAAGGGTTTTCCCTTTACGCAGCCAATAAAGGGCCATCTCTGCTGTAAGGGCCGCCGCCTGCACCGCATCTTTATCCCGGGAGAGATTGCCGAAAAGATAGCCGCAGCTTTCCTCATAACCGAAGAAGAAAGATCTTTTTTCTGCCAGATCACCTATGAATTTGAAGCCTGTCAAAGTCTGCAGTACGGGCAAACCCCGCTGATGGGCGATGTCTTGAGCCAATCGCCCGGAAACGATACTGGTAATCAAAGCGCTGTCTTTTGCTTCCGGGGAATTTTCCAGAAGATAATCAACCATAAGGGCAGCTATTTGATTGCCGCTCAGCAGCTGCCAATTACCTTCTACCGGCGTCATTACCCCCAGACGGTCGGCATCGGCATCGGTAGCCATAATCAAGCGGGCCCCGACCTTGCCTGCCAGCTCTAATGCCTCCCAGTAAACACTTTCCTCCTCCGGGTTAGGAGAGACTAAATTGCCAAAAGTCGGATGGGGCTGCATTTGGAGAAAATAGGAGCGAAAGAAGCCTTGCTTTTGTAAAGCCTGCTCTATCAAATTAGCCCCGCTGCCATACAAAGGGGTAAAGACTATAGGTAATTCCTGGCCATGACGGTGTCCCAGGCCATGATTTGGCAGGCCGGCCAGCATATCCATGAGATATTGGCTCTCCAGTTCCTCGCTGATCCAGTGAAAAGCGGGATGGTTTTCTATTTGTAAGTGCGGCAATTCCGGCAGCTGGGGTTCGCCGGCAATCAGGGCGCTTACTGCCGAGGACTCCTCCGGCAAGAGCTGTACCCCCCGCCGGTCATAGCATTTGTAACCGTTATGGTTACCGGGATTATGGCTGGCGGTGATCACCACGCCCCAGCCCAGGCCCAGCTGGCGTACGGCATAAGATAGCAGGGGAGTGGGGGTGGTTTTTGGAAAAAGATATACCTCAAGACCCTGCTCCAAAAAGCTGGCGGCAGCCATCCGGGCAAAACCGGCGGAGCTTTCCCGAGTATCATAAGCTATGCCTACCCGGCGAGGGGCGTCACAAGTCAGAATATAACGGGCAAAACCCCGGCTGGCCCGGCAAATACTAAAACTGTTAAGCCGTCCGGGGCCCCAGCCTACCTTGCCCCTGAGTCCTGCAGTACCAAAACTCAAAGGATCGCCAAAGGCTTCCTTGATCTCGCTGCCATCCATCATAGCCAGCTGACTTGCGGCATCCGGCTGATTGCTGCTCAAATACTGTAACCAGGAATGATATTGATCATGATAATTCATACGCTTCTCCTTTTTAGCCCCAAAACTATTCACTGCAAAAGGCAGGAAATACCGTTGGTTGTCTTAGATACTCATGGTTATTCTATGCAATTAATGTAATTTATATACAAGTAGGGAGTAGACAAAACAGGGGATATCTGATGGATTTTCAGATATCCCCTGTTTTAAGAAAACACTCTACTCCCTACTCCGGGTAAACCGGATACCTTGAAGGGGTGAGTATGTGTAGACGTTCAGCTAATGGTTGCGTTTTCCAGGGCAGACACAGGGGTCTGCCCCTACAGTTTTGCCATTTTACGTAGAATTTTAGCACCTATAGGACGCAAAGTGTCAATAAAAACAAGAATTTAATAAATGAAAAGCGTCTTTTGCCTAGCTGGCCTTTGCTGTGCAAAGTCACAGCTAATGCACAATGTCGCGCTTTTCTACACACTCTGTCCTCTGACTTCCGGCCTCTTGCGGGCAAAGCCCGCTTTAGTAGCTTACGAACTCGTTTCGTA
>Ga0082212_10004637_pt1 | contig 14037 bp, 9 predicted proteins | sample TergutNt197P3_FD_71548 | JGI IMG/M metagenome (GOLD analysis project Ga0082212, IMG submission 71548) | Neocapritermes taracua P3 segment gut microbial communities from Petit-Saut dam, French Guiana - Nt197 P3 | ecosystem: Host-associated > Arthropoda: Insects > Digestive system > Gut ... | reverse complement strand
CAGGGATGTGCTTACCGTTCCGGTGCAGGTGGAGGGTATCGCCGGCGCCGTCAGTTCGGTGGAATGGTATCACAACGGCGTCCGCCTCGACCGCGACCCGGCGAAGGGCTATCTCGAAATGACTGAACCGGGCGCATACCATGCGCTGCTCAACGGCCGGTTTCGCACATGCGAAGTAATCAAGTCGGAAACCCGTTCGGCGCCGGCCATGACCGTCTATCCGAATCCTGCCGCTGCCCGTCAGGAAGTTACGATCAGCATCAACTGCGCCGAAAGCGAACTGCAGGGTGCGCGGCTGCAAATGCACGGTCTGGATGGACGGCTGTTGCAAACACTGCCCGTTAGCGGCGTCAATTTTAAGGCGGCCATACCCGACTATTCGGGCGTAATCGTTGTGAAATTGATTTATGCGAATGGAAGTGATGAAGTTAAATTGATAGTGAGATAGTGATTTGTCAATGACAGGAAGATCGACGGAAGAATTTTTTTTTACAAATATTTGTATATCGCAACTAAAACAGTTATTTTTGTACCAAAATTCAAAAAAAAGATACCAAAAGAAATGTCACACATCTATGAAAAAAATGATTAAACACTTAACGGTTATTTGTTTCCTGCTTGCAACGGCGCTGGTAGCGCAGGCGCAACTATTTACATCCACTACCTTAACAAGCAGTTCAAACCAATCGCATTACGGAGAGAATGTGACATTTACCGCTTTTGTAATTGACAACACTTTCAACCCGCCGCGTGGCGGAACGGTACAGTTTATGTGCGATGGCGTAAATTTGGGAGCGCCGGTAGTATTAAATACGGTCACGGGCTTTGCAGTAATTTCTACTTCATCCCTTACTGCCGGCGACCATAAGATTGTAGCGAATTACAGCGGTGTTGTCGACACGTATCAAATGTCAGGCGACAACCTCCTGCAAACGGTTTACAAGGCATCTACAGATATTGATATTAAGTTTATTTCAATCGCCGAAGACCAGCAGACGCTGACAGTCATGGCGCAGGTAACGGCAAAAGCGCCCGGCAGCGGCATACCTACCGGCAAGGTAGAATTTTATTTAGACGGCAGTTTATTTTCAGATGCCAACCCGACACCTCTCGGCAGCGGTGTCTTGGACGACTTTGGCATGGCGGACATGACTGTCACCCGTCAGTTTGCTTTGGGTGAGCACTATGTGCAGCCGAAATATGTTGGCGACAAGAATTTCAATGAATCGGTCAATGATGCCGACGACAAAAAATTTACTGTTACCGAAACAGACCCGACGCCCCGTTTTGCCGCTCCTTCCACCATTTATAAAATCTATGGCGACCCGCCGTTTAACCTTCCTGCCGTATCCGGCGGCTACCCCGGCGGCGGCCCGTACAGGTACCGCAGCGACAAACCCTCCGTGGCGTCGGTGAACGCCTCAACCGGCGAGGTAACGGTGGTGAGCGCGGGCATGGCGTATATGTATGTGAGGCAGGAAGCTTTCGGCAATATTCCGGAATCGGACGAGAGCAGACCTGTCAACGTGATTGTATCCAAAAAACCGCTAACCGTAACCGGCGTCACCGCCACGAAGGCATACGACGGCACAAATGTTTTCACGAATGGGCAGATAGACATCACGGGAGCAGTCATGGACGGCGTTGTGGGATCGGACGATGTAAAATTGAGTAAGGCCGGCGTAACAGGTACCTTCGGACCTGCTGCGGGAAGCGGTACGCTAACGCTTTCCGGCAGTTTTACGTTAACCGGCGCCGATGCGGTAAACTATACATTAATGCCGGTTACGGTTACGGCAACGATCACGCTAAATGCCACGCCCGTAACGGTAACCGCCCTTGGCGGCAGTTCAATCTATGGTGAAAGCCCGTCGAATCCGGGTCTGTCGGCCACAGGACTGAATGTCGGCGACAATGTAAGCGTGTTAACGGGATTGAGCAACAGTTTCGGCATTACCGCCACAACGCCGGCAGGCGTCTATACTTTATCGGTGACAGGAACGCTGACCAATCCTTTTTATACAATAACATCCAGAAACACAGGCATATGGACTGTCAACAGGCGACCGGTCACCATCCGCGCCGTTGACAAAACCATTTATGAAGATGAAACGCCGACGCTGGAATATGAAATCATATCGGGCAGCTTAGTCAACGGCGACGTGCTGACCGGCGCGCTTCACTGTCCTCCGCCCCATACGCCCGGCACGCACGCCATCACGCAAGGCACAATGACCGCCAGCAGCAACTATGACGTCACTTTTATACCGGGCACGCTGACCGTTCTCAGAGATATAGTTTTAATCAGCGATATAAAGATTGACGGAATAAATACCGAGCGCGACGGCAACAGTTTCTCAATCACATCGCCCTGCGGCGCCGGCAGCGTTAACGTCAGTGTAACTACCGACCAGCCTGCAACGGTACGTATCAACGGCGTGCAGCAAAATCCCCACCTGGTCAATCTGCCGAAATATGGCGATAATACGTTCACTATCACCGTAACATCGCAAAGAGGCGCGGTGGAAACCTATACGCTCACGGTATATCAGTCCGTTCCGGCAAACGTCGCCTTCTATCCCCGTTTTACGGACGTGCTCACCGTTCCGGTACGTGTGGAGGGTATCGACGGCGCAGTAACATCGGTGGAATGGTATCACAACGGCGTCCGCCTCGACCGTGACCCTGCCAAGGGTTATCTCGACATGAAAGAGGCAGGCGCCTACCATGCCGTTCTCAACGGTCAGTTCCGCACCTGCGAAGTAACCAAATCGGGTACGAGGTCGGCGCTGATGATGTCGGTCTATCCGAATCCTGCTGTTGCCGGTCAGGAAGTCACGGTATACATCAACAGCGCTGAAGACGAACTGCAGGACGCCCGGCTGCAAATGCACAGCCTCGACGGTCGACTGCTGAAAACCGTGCCGGTTAGCGGCGCCCGCTTTAAAGTGACAATCCCCGACTATTCGGGCGCGATCGTCGTGAAATTGATTTATAAGGATGGAAATGAGGAAGTTAAACTGATAGTAAAATAATAGGATAGATTGTGTGCACGCAAAAACAGACAGGCCATATAGCCAATATTGGCTATACGCATATAGCTAAAATTGGCTATACGGATATAGCTATAATTGGCTATACGGATATAGCCAAAATTGGCTATGCCATATAGCCAATATTGGCTATTGACAAGCCATTCAAAAGGCAGTAATTTTGCAGCGTCAAATCATCATTAAAAATTTTAACAATGGACACAATAAAAAAAGAAATCCGCAAACGCGTGAAAAGGTTGAGTAAATCCGTCATTTTCGCCTGCCTCCTGTTCGCAAGCGCGACGGCAGTGCAAGCGCAGATTATTAAGCCGCCGTTACTGGCGCCATCCGAAATTACCATAGAGTTCAAAACCGACATCACGGTATACGGCGAAGACGCTACTTTCATTGCCACCGTATCCCCTTCCGGAGGCGGGTTATTCACGCAATACCCTACCGGAAAGGTACAGTTTGTATGTGACGGACGAAGATTGGGAAATCCGGTTGATCTCGAACCCGTTTCGGGAAAAGGCGTCAGCGCTGCAAGCATTACGGTATCATCCCTTGAGGTTGGGCAGCACTACATTGAAGCAGGTTACACTGGCGACAGCAATTTCAACGAATCATATACGGGTGGAGGAGAGCCTTTCACCAATTTTGAGGTACTCAGAGCCAACACATCCGTTGAGATTACTCATTTAGCTTTCAATCAGAATATATTGACGGCTACGGCGAAGGTATCGGCTGAAAAACCGGGCAGCGGCAGGCCCACCGGTTTGGTGGTGTTTTTTTTGGACGGCAACTATGGTTACCCCATTGGCAGCGGTATGCTCGACATATCCGGCGCAGTTTCATTTACCTCTCTCAGGATGGCCCTCAACGAGGGCGTTTATGCCGTATCGGCTAAATATCTGGGTTTCAACGAAATGGACGATCTTATCAAGGGCGACGATCATTTCCTTGAATCGGAGTCGCCGTTTGCATACTTTGGCATCGCCGGCAAGCCGTTCCTGCACGGCGAAGACGGTTACGTCGAAACCATCTACAAAATCTACGGCGACCCGTCGTTTATGCTTTACGCAGGCGTAAGCTATCTCGATAACCACACCGATCTCCCGTATCGCTTCCGCAGCGACAATCCCGCCGTAGCGTCGGTGAACGCAACGACCGGCGAGGTCACGGCTACCGGTGTGGGCGAGGCGAAGATATACGTCAAGACCCTCCCGTTCGACGAATATGGCGAATCGCCCGAGAGCGATCCCGTCAGAGTGGTCGTGTCGAAAAAGCCGGTTACCGCCAGCGGCGTCACCGCTTTCAAGTATTACGACGGTACAGACGTTTTTACTACCGATCAGATTGACGTCAGCGGCGTCGTCTTCTCCGGTTTGGTAGGCGCTGATGTGGTCACCTTAAACAAAACAGGCGTCGCGGGAACCTTCGGTCCTGGTGAAGGAACAGGCGCTCTAACGCTGTCGGGCGCTTTCACGCTGGGCGGCGACCGCGCGAACAACTATGAACTGTCGGCGCAGCCAACGGTTGTAGCGACGATCATGCAGGGAACGGTGACAACCGGCGACCCGGCTTTCGAAAGTACCGCCGACATCCAAAAGGTCTACGGCGATCCGGCCTTTGCCCTTCCTAACGTTACCGGCGGTATATGTTACGACTGTCCGTACATTTACCGCAGCGATAATCCCGCAGTGGCGACGGTGGATGCCTCATCCGGCCAGGTTACGGTCGTGGGCGTCGGCGAGGCTAAAATGTACGTCAAGCAGCAGGAAAACGAGGTCTACCCCAAAATGAACGAGAGCGCTCCAGTCAAGGTGATCGTATCCCAAAAACCGGTTACCGTCGCGGGCGTCGTCGCCACGAAGGTACATGACGGCACCAACGTGTTCACCAATGCACAGATAGACATCACAGGAGCCGTCGTCAACGGCAGAGTAGGCGCTGATGACGTGACGTTGAACAAAGACGGCGTGACAGGTACTTTCGGGCCTGAGATGGGAACAGGTACGTTAAAGGTTTCGGGCAGTTTCACATTGACCGGCGCCGACGCGGAGAACTATAACCTGTCGGCGCAGCCAACAGTTGCGGCGACGATAACTTCTGCAGATGCTACGCCCGTCGCCGTTACGGCGCTCGGCGGCAGCTCGGTCTACGGCGAAAGCCCGTCCAATCCGGGCCTGTCGGCCACCGGATTGCCGGCCGGCGTAACCGTAAGCATCCTGACAGGGCTTGGCAACAGTTTTGGCATTACCGCCACAACGCCTGCCGGCGTCTATACGGTAACGGTCGAAGGAACGCTGACCAATCTCAATTATAATGTAACGTCAAGGACAACAGGCGAATGGACTGTCAATAAACGTCCGATCACCATTACCGCCGTCAACAAAACGATTCGCGAAGGCGAAACGCCGACGCTCGAATATGTCATTACATCGGGCGAATTGGTAAACGACGATGAACTGTCAGGTGAATTAGTCTGTATTCCACCCTATACGACAGGCAGCCATGACATCACACAAGGTACTTTATCTGCAGGCGACAACTATGAGGTCACTTTTGTGACTGGTACGCTTACTGTTATCGGCGAAGATGATCCGGAACCTGATCCCGATCCAGACCCCGATCCAGAACCCGATCCAGAACCCGATCCTGACCCTGATCCCGATCCTGATCCTGATCCTGATCCTGATCCCGCCGGACAAGCAAAAGTCATCCAAATAGCCGTTGACGGTCTGAGCGCCACGCAAAACGGCAGCCATTTCGACATTGTATCGCCTTGCGGGGCTTCTATTGTTGAAGTCAATGTAACTACCGATCTGCCCGCAACCGTCCAAATAAGCGGCGTACCGCAAAATCCCAACAGGGTTGACCTGCCGAATTACGGCGAAAACACCTTTACCATCACCGTAACGTCGCCAAACGGATATAGCGAAATTCACACGCTTACCATATATAAATATGTACCCGAAAACGTAGCTTTCTACAACCGTTTTATGGATGTGCTCACCGTTCCGGCATACCTGGAAGAATTGGGCGCAATTCAATCGGTCGAATGGTTTCACAACGACGTCCGCCTCAGCCGCGACGCCAACAAGGGGTATCTCGAAATGACAGAAGCGGGCGTTTATCATGCCCTTCTCAACGGTAAGTACCGCACCTGCGAAGTAACCAAATCGGGTATGCGGTCGGCAATGACGATGACGGTATTTCCGAATCCTGCCGTTGCAAATCAGGAAGTCACGATCAGCATCGACAGCGACGAAGACCGGTTGACAGGAGCGCGGCTGCAAATGCACAGCCTCGACGGACGCCTGTTGAAGTCACTGCCCGTTACCGGCTTAAATATCAAAGCGACTACCCCCGATTATGCAGGCGTTGTTATAGTCAAACTGATATCCGACAGTGGAATTAATGAGGTTAAAGTGATTTTGAGATAGAGATTAGAGTTTAGATATTAGAGTTTAGAGATTAGAGTTTAGATATTAGAGTTTATTATATGAAAAAAATATTCAAGTACTTAGTAATCATTTGTGTTCTTTTCACAGTGGCAATCATCATGGCGGACGGTGTTTCTGCCCAGGTCTTTAAGCCGCAACGTCACGAACTGAGCCTTTATGCCGGCGGGGGGCTTTCCACCCTGCAATACGACCTCGCTACCGGCAAGCAAAAAAACGGATTCGGTATGCAGGCCGGCGGAGGCTACACTTTCTTCTTTACGCGCAGCGTGGGATTGGGCACAGGCATCGAAATTGACCTGTACCATTCCAATGCAAGGCTTTCCGGCTTTTCCGACAGTTACGACGTGGCAGGTTCAACAGTAGCCGGTAATTTTACCTACACTTACTCGCTTGATAAATACAGCGAAACGCAACGGGCTTTGCTTGTCAATATTCCGCTGATGCTGCATTTCGAAACAGGCAGACAGTATAAATTCTTTATGAGGCTGGGCGGTAAGGCCGGCTTTCCCGTGAAAGCCACCGCCATCACCAAAAAGTATGAAATATCCACCAAAGGCTACTTCCCGCATGAAGGCCGTACCTACGACGACCTGCCGCAGTTCGGTTTCGGTACCTACGAATACCTGAAACGCAAGGCTGACATCGACAAGCTCAATCTCTGCTACATGGCATCCGTTGAAATGGGCGTCAAGTGGAAAGCCGGCATAAACAATGACCTGTATATGGGAGTTTATGCCGATTACGGACTGAACAACATTCAGGCGACGAATGATAAAACCTTTGTATCAGGCACATTAACGGCAGAAAAACCGAAGATGTCGCCCCTCATGGAATCGCTGTATGCCGGCGGGCCATTTACCGAAGAAATAATGCCGCTGGCTGTGGGATTGAAAATACGCTTTACATTTTTAAAGTAAACACTGATGGATGCAATCATGTCAGAAAAATTGAAAAAAGCCCCCCCCTCTCCCCCGACAGGAAGGAGATTTGGCCATAACTCATTGCGTACCTGCACCGTCATGCTGATTATCATGCTGTTTGTCAGTAATATATCATTCACGCACGCACAATCCTATTCGTCCGTAAAGATGGAAGCGCTGGGCGAAGCCATACCTGCCGGCTGTATGCCTTCGACAGACAGTATCTTCCATTGCCCCGACCTCCTTAAGGAAAAATCGCTCGTTGTAAACTATAACGGCGAACATGAAATAAATCATCTGGGTATTTCGCTGTTCAGCAGCGAGACAAAAGAGCTGTTGAACTTTCCCGTCTGCAATTTCATTGAACGGATGATGCTCGAACTGATTGTGGAACAGTCGGCAGAGAATTTTGACCGGAAATTAGACAGGCTAAAACTGACATTAATGAAGAACGGCCTTTCATTCGGCGAACCGGGGTTCACGTCAATAAGCGAGGTGCTGGACGATATACAGCAGCCGGCGCGGTTTAGCCTCCTGAAAGAAGATGATGTGTTTGCAGCCGTATGGAACTACAATCAGGACGACCGGTTTGTCTTCACTTTTCCGGCTTCGCGCGAGTTGATAGTGGGAACCGACAAGAAAGAATCCGACGAACTGCTGAACAGGACACTTTTTGGAAGCGGCAGGCTTTGCATTGAAAAAAACAGCGCGTCCGACGGTATCATCATCAGGGAAGCCGATTTAACATTTAATCAGGAGAAAAATATTTACACCAGAAAAGGCGATGAGTTTTTAATACCCGTCATCAATTCCAATACCTACTATCAAAAGACGGAGGACACCTTCGAATTGCTGTTTTCGCACGACTTTCCGGCAGAATCGTTTACGAACCTGATCATGAAGAACATGGCGAATATGAATCACAAACTGCATGTGACGCACAGGATGTACGGTAACTTTTCACCCGATTTTGATATTTCGCTGCATGAATTTCTCTGTTTCTTTCAGGATGACTACAATTTTTACGCGGCGGCGGCGTTTCCCGATTCGAAAAGGATGAAACTGACGGCCATCCTGCGCAACAGGGATTACAATTTTATTCACCTGCTGCTCATCACCGCGCCGGTGGATAACATCTTCAGCGAGGACGCGACGCTGACAGCCGAACTGTATTCGAATATTCCGCAGCAGTCCATACGGAGCTTGTTAAGAGAAATAAATAATAATAATAGATAGAATATGAAAAAGTATGTCCTTTTACCGATTTTAATTTTAAATGCCTGTTTTGCGGTTTCAACAAAATCAGGCGCACAGTCCGAAAACGAAAAGATATGGTTTGCCATCAAGGACGGCATGGAAGATGATCAGGCGCTGGCGTCGACTATTGAAAATAATACGACAACTTTTTTGATGGCGTGCAACAATGCGATATTTACAAACAAAAAGCCTGATTTTCCAACGGCCATTTTTGCAAAGAATGTAAAGCAGGATATTGTCGACTTCTGGGTGGCAAGCCCGATGACTGTCGCAAAAATGTACATCAGCGAACGGTGCAGCAGGAAAGCCTCCGGCGGTTATCAGGTACGCAATATTCCGGTTCTCTTCCCCGGCGCGCCCGAAGACAGGCAGGAACAGGAAATAGTCATTGATTACACCGTCGACGGAAAAATAGACAACGTTTCGGTTTCGATTGAAGAAACGCGGATGCGCGCCGTTCTGGAAGAGTACGACACACTGGAGGATTTTAACCGGCGACAGATCATCATCGGTTTTCTCGAAAACTTCCGCACCGCCTACAACCGTAAGGACATCAAGTATATCGAAACCGTTTACAGCGATAATGCGCTGATTATTACCGGTAAGGTAATCAAGCAGGCGCCGTCGAAGGACAGGGCGATCACCGCGCTGCTCGGAACCGAAAAAATCGTCTATACGACGTTCACAAAAAAGGAATACATCGCCAACCTGAAACTGACTTTTGCGCGTAACAAATACATCGACATTGAGTTCGACGATATCGACGTGGTCAGCCATCCGAAAAACGAAAAACTGTATGGCGTCACGCTCAAACAGAAATGGGGCTCAAGCACCTATAACGATACCGGATACCTTTTCCTGATGATCGATTTCAAGGACGAAGCGTGGCCGATGATACACGTGCGCACCTGGCAGCCCGACAAGTTTGAAGGCAAGGAACTGCCCAAAGACCAGATTTTCAACCTCAACGATTTCAATATAAACATTTAGTGATGGATTTATGAAAAAATATCTTTTAATATATTTGTGTCTGTTTGTTTCAGCCGGTTCGCTTTTTGCGCAGCGGACGCTGGAAAAAAGGGAAAAGACGGAGGCGTTAAGTGTTTTTATTGATAAGGACCCTGAAATCGATCAGGCAGGCGGAGGACAGGCCGGAACCATCATCTCGTGTCCCGTGACGCTCAATCTGAGTTTTTCGTCGAATGTGGACAGAACGGTCGACGTCTATAAAACGGAAGAACGGGGCGGTGTGCGGTACTATCACCTGCGGTTCATTGTCGGACGGTATCGGGGATCGAACTATGGCAACCGTATTCTGGAAGTTGCCGCGCCGGGTTTTACGCCCCTGAAGTTCAACCTTGAGCTGCAGCCCAGCGAATCGAAGAGTTTCGAGATATTCGACCCGAATGCCACGGTAGGCGTAGGCTGTTTCTACCAGCATTTCAACGAAGGCGTCGAACTCTTCAAAAAGGCGCTCTATAGCGAGGCGCGCGAAAAGTACAGGTTGTCAACGGAATGTACCGATATGCCCTCGGATGTGGATATGACGTTAAGAATCAGAGATATAGATTCTATTTTAGTATGGAGGACGGAAGGCGACAAAAGCCATGAAAAGTCACTCTTTAAGGATGCCATGACTTATTATCAAAAGATTGTTTCGTACAATATTGACGATGAATATGCACAGAACCGCGCAAAAGATTCGGAAAATAAATATGCCGCCAACTGCAGGGTTAATTTTGAAGGCGCCGAACTGCACTATGCAAACGGAGATTACGCCGATGCGAAAAAGCTATACGAGATGGTCGTGATGTCGTCGTGCCCCAGGGCGACAGAGGCAAACATCCGTCTGGTTCACATACGGAAAATAGAAGCTGACCACAACAAGCGCATCCATGCCATCCTGTATGAGTATCAAAACGGCGCTCCGATAGGTATTACCGCCGGCGGCTACAGAGAGCAAAAATTTTCCGGATATGTCTCGCTGCGCTTGAGTCCTTCCCTGTTTGCGGCAATGCAGAAGGATTACGACAATTCGGAAAAGACAGAGTTTAGCGTGTCGGCAGGGTGGACAACGATGAAACTGCAGATACCGGTCTGGGGTTTCTTCGGCCTCGGATATACAGGGGTATCCGACTGGGACTGGAACGATCTGACGGACGAGGGAAACCCGACCTTTCGCATACATAACGCCCTCTCGCCGGAAGCGGGACTTCTGGGGAAATTAGGGCCGATAGCCCTGCGGTATACGTTTCAGTACCGGTTTGCACTGGAAAATGACCCGGACGACTATATCGGGAAAGTAAGGCATGTGTTCGGGGTGGGGTTTTGCTTTTGATAGAGATTAGAGATTAGAGATTAGATATTAGAGTTTAGAGTTTAGATATTAGATATTAGATATTATGAGTTATAATAAAGCAATAGAGGATTTGCGGATATCGACCGACAATCTGTCGGACGAGTCGCAGAACGCGATTTACATCGCGCGGGAATATGCAAAAGAATCGATGAACGAATCGATTATGCCGGCGCATATCTTAAAAGCGGTCTTGCATAAGGACGTCGGACTGATCCCGTTCATCGACCAGATCGACAAGGATTATTACTATCTGTTGGAATGGGCCGACATTCAGGTGAGTTTTTATCCCAAAACGACGAAAAAAACCGACGACGTCTATTTCGACGATTCGGCTCATGCGACGTTGCGCGAGGCGGCGAGCTATAAAATCCGCTTCGACCACGACAAGATCACGCCCGTCTGCCTGCTGGCTTCGCTGACCACGCCCGGCGTGGGTTTCTCGTACGAGCAGCTGAAAACGATGCCGCTCACGACGCAGGAGATTATCGACGGCGCGGGCACAGCCGCCGTTTCGCCGACTGCCGGCAAGAGCGGCGGCGCAGGCGCAGGCGGCGCTGCAGGGTCGGGCGTTAGCCGGTCGACCGGCTCGAAAGCCATGCAGAAATACTGCCTGAACAAAAACGCGATGGCCGCCGCCGGCGAGATAGACCCCGTCATCGGCTTTGAAAGCGAGATCGCCGTCATCTTCGAGGTGCTGGGACGCAAAACCAAATCCAACCTGCTGATAACAGGCGAATCGGGCGTGGGCAAAACGGCGCTTATCAACGGCTTCGTACAGCGCATCCATTCGTCGGAAGCGCCCGACTTCCTCGCCGAAGCCACCGTTTACGAACTCGACCTGGGCGCGATGGCCGCCGATTCGAACTACAAGAGCGAAACCGAAGACCGGTTTAAAAATATCATCGACGAACTGCAGGGCAACGACAATGCGATACTCGTCATCGAAGCGGTCGACAAACTGATGGACAAGCACGGCTCCCTGTCGGGCGCTTCCAACATCCTGAAACAGGCGCTCAACAAGGGGAACATCCGGCTGTTATGCACCGCCTCCATCGACGGCTATACCAAAAACATCGAAACCGACAAGGAGTTTGTGCGCAAGTTTGAGAAGATCACCATCGAGGAGCCTAACGCCGACCACTGCTTCCGCATCCTGAAAGGCGCGGCAGGCCTGTACGAAAAATACCACGAACTGACCATCTCCGACGCCGTACTGAAAGACGCCATCCGGTTAGCCAAACGCTACCTCAACGACAAATCATTGCCCGATTCCGGCTTCGACCTGATAGACCGTACCATGTCGATGATCCGCACCATGAACAGCATCTCGCAAAAAGACATTCAGTCGCTTCAGGAAAAGCTAACCCAATTACGATCTGCCCCCTCTATTGAAGGATCAGGCGCCGCCACTAACTCGAACCCCTCTACGGGAGGGGCAGGGGAGGCTTCCGGCGAGGTTCCCACCCTCGACTGGCTCCACTACGAAATATTCAACAAGGTAAGCTGCCTGCTCGTCGCCCAGCTGGAGGACGACGTCGATTTCTCCAAGATTGAGACCGTCACCGAAAAGTTCGACTACCTGCAGGGCGTCCTGAACAAACTGACTGAACTGGCAGCCGAAAAACGGACGGAAGTCGACAGCTCCGACCTCTATGCCGTCATTGCCAAGCAGACGGGTATACCGCTGGGCAAAATCCAGTCGAAGGAGCGCGACAAGTTGGTCAACGCCGAAGCAATCCTCAAAAAACGGGTCGTCGGCCAGGACCATGCCATCAAAATAATCTTAGACGCCGTCTTCGAATCGCGCTCCGGGCTGAACAAGAAAGGGCAGCCGATGGGGTCGTTCTTCTTCCTCGGCCCGACCGGTACCGGAAAAACGGAACTCGCGAAGGCTTTGGCCGAATTTCTGTTCCAGGACGAATCGGCCATGATCCGCTTCGACATGTCCGAATTTAAGGAAGAACACTCGGTAGCCCTGCTCTACGGCGCGCCTCCGGGCTATGTGGGATACGAGGAGGGCGGACTGCTTGTCAACCAGATACGCCAGAAACCCTATTCGGTCGTCCTGTTCGACGAGATAGAAAAGGCGCACCGCTCCGTGTTCGACCTCTTCCTGCAGATTCTCGACGAGGGCAAGCTGCACGACCGGCTGGGCCGTACGGGCTATTTCGCCAATGCCCTGGTACTGTTCACCTCCAACATCGGCAGTCAGTTTATCGTCGAATCATTCGGGAAAGACATCATCCCCAAGAACAACGACCTGATGGATATCATGCAGGGACACTTCCGCCCCGAATTTCTGGGACGTCTGACCGAAATCGTTCCCTTCTCGCCCATCACGGAAAAGATCGTCACGATGATCTTCGAGATACACCTGAAGAGCCTGCTCAAAGCGCTTGAAGAACAGAACATCACCCTGCAGATCGAAGACGAAGCCAAACACTTCATTGCCATGTCGGGCTTCAACGCCCAGTTCGGCGCCCGCCCCATCATCGGCACCATCCGCAAGGAACTGCGCCGCCCGCTGTCAAAAATGATCATCTCCGGCCAGATCAAGGGCGGCGACGAAGTGGTACTGACGTTGAAAGACGAAGAATTGACATGGAAACACTAACAAGGGGTCATGACCCCTTGTCAAAATTAAAAAAAAATGATACACAATTTACTATTTAAAATTCGTGAAAATTTGCGTAATTTGTGGACAAAACAAAAAAAAAATACACAACCAATTAATATTAATTTTAAAAACAAACGCAGTATGAGTCTAAGAGAAAATTTTATTTCAGATGCGCCCGATGAAGAAACCGGGGGGAAGGTGAACGCGATTTCACAAAACAAAACCCTTTATATCGGGCAGTTTACTGATTCGGTTACCGAACCGGAACTGTTTCAGGAAGCAGAAAAAATCGACGATGTCTTCGAGAAATTCAAACCACAGGTGGATGTGGAGTTTCAAACCGAAGACGGAGGCATGACGCAGGAGACGATATCTTTCAATAACA
>Ga0082212_10007837_pt1 | contig 14039 bp, 11 predicted proteins | sample TergutNt197P3_FD_71548 | JGI IMG/M metagenome (GOLD analysis project Ga0082212, IMG submission 71548) | Neocapritermes taracua P3 segment gut microbial communities from Petit-Saut dam, French Guiana - Nt197 P3 | ecosystem: Host-associated > Arthropoda: Insects > Digestive system > Gut ... | reverse complement strand
TGAAAGAAGGTCAATTGAAAATACAATTTAACCAAATTATTTCTTTTTATAAGGAATTGAAAGAACTAAATGTATTATCTACAGATGAAAGGTGGCTCATTTTTGAAGAGGAAGAGCAAATGTTACAAGTAGCTGAAATAGCAAAGAAAAATCACATTCAATGCGAAATAATACCAGAATGAGTATGAATTTCTTTTGTAATAGGATATATTATTAAAAGAATATCCGAAGATAAAAATCAACAAATTAAAATCAAATAATATGAAAAAACTTTTAAAATTAACCTTGTTAATATTCTTTTTCGCAACACTAACAGCACACGCACAACACGAATTAGTTATTCACGAAAAAGGTGGATCAACTCAATCCTTTGCCTTGTCGAGTATAAAGAAATTAACCTTTACGGAAGATAATATGTTTATAGAAAGAAAAGAAGCAAATACAGTTTCTCTTTTTATTGATAATATATTATATCTGGATTTTCAACCGTATGTCAATATTTTAGAGAAGCTACAGACGGATTATAAAATTTTCCCAAATCCTGTAACGAGTAATTTAACAGTTGAACATAGTGAAACGATAGATGATTTGAAAATTTTTGATATGCAAGGGAAAATGTATTTGCACATATTACCGAAAACAGAAACTGTAAATATTGATATGTCTTCTTTAGAAGCAGGGATATATTTTTTGCGGATTGTTAGCAATGATAAAATAAATACAAGTAAAGTGATGAAAAATACTAATCACTAATCTGTTATGAGAAAAGTACATAAAATTATAGTCTTATTGATATTTTCTTTTTTGCTTTGTGGGTTAAAATGTTACACCCAACAAGACACAATGTATTTCTATTATCAGGGAAATATATTTTATAAAAGGAGTATTGATGATATGGATAGCCTCAAGTTTTCAGAGAATCTTCCCAGAAGTATAATAATGTATAAATCAGGAAATTTCAATCAATTGTATATGGCAGGAATTGATAGTATAATATTTTATAATCCACTAACGCCCACAATGCCTACAACAGTAATTACACAAAATGCTTCGGATATATCACACTACAGCGCTATTTTAAACGGAACTATTACTTTTGAGGGATTTCCTGCATACACAGAAAAAGGATTATGTTATTCTACATTACCAACCCCGACAATTAATGATGAAAAAATTGTTGTTGCAGGAAGTGATATTGGAGATTATTCGGCTAATTCAAATGGATTAACACAAAATACAAGGTATTATTTCCGCGCTTACGCAATAAATGAAGTGGGAATTGCTTATGGGATTCAACGAAATTTTGTGACATTAAGTCATCTTCTTGCCTCATTAACTATAACAAATATATCAAATATAACGGAAAACAGTGTTGCTATAAGCGCAGATATTACTTTTGAAGGTTTTCCTGAATACACAGAAAAGGGATTTTGTTATTCAACTTCGCCAAATCCCACAATAAATCAAAATATAATTGTTGTTGCAGGAAATGGAACAGGAGAATATTCGGCTATTCTAAATGGATTAACGCAAAACACAAAGTATTATGTTCGTGCTTATGCAAAAAACGAAGTTGGAGTTGCATACAGCGATGAACTCAATTTTACAACATTAACTCATATTCTCGCTACAGTAACTACTATAAATGCTTCAAATATAATGGAAAATTGTGCTACCGTAGGAGGTAATATTACGAATATAGGAATACCTCATTACACTGAAAAAGGAGTCTGTTATTCTACATCTTCAAATCCTACTGTAAATGATACAAAAATTCAGGTAGAAGGAACAGGCATGGGTATTTTTTCAACAATTATAAATCAATTAAGTCCAAATATTACCTATTATATTCGCGCTTATGCTATTAATGATGTTGGTGTTTCTTATGGTAATCAAATTAGTTTTAAAACAGCGTGCCAACCATTTACTTATTGTGGAGATATAACATTTACAACAGAAAGCCAACTCTTGGCTTTCAAAGATGCAGGCTACAAATATGTAATAGGAAATGTAACCGTAGCCGGAAATACACTAACTTCTTTTCAATTATTGAATAATCAACTTGAAGGAATAAGTGGAGATTTTTTAATAAGTGCATCCGGTTCTTTGAATTCTTTAACGTCATTTTCAGGCTTTGGAAGTTTGCAATCCATTGGAGGAAATTTTAAAATATATGCATCTTCTCATGATAATGGTAATAATAATTCCTTGAATTCGCTGGCTTCATTTTCAGGTTTGGAAAGTTTACAATCTATAGGAGGAAATTTTGAGATAACCGCTGAGGCAAGCTCCGGTTCCGGTTCTAATGTATCTTCTACTCGTTCTTTGAATTCACTAACATCATTTTCAGGTTTGGAAAATTTGCAGTTTATTGGAGGAGATTTTAAAATATCTGCACATTCCGGTAATTGGTATATTACTAGTAATAATGCTTCTGCTACTTCCTTAATTTCATTGGCTGCATTTTCAGGTTTGGAAAATTTGCAGTTTATTGGAGGAGATTTTATAATAAGTAGCTCTTCTTATGCTTATTATTATATGGCTTCAGCGGGTGCTTTGAGTTCACTAACATCAATTACAGGCATGGGTAATTTGCACTCCGTAATTAATATTTCTATCACAAATTGCTCAAAGTTATATAATTTCTGCCCTTTAGTACCGGCGGTTGAAAATATGACAGGTACTTGGTATATAAGTGGTTGTGGCTATAATCCCACCAAATATCAAATGCTAAATGAGCAATGTAACAATTCAAAGTATGAACATTAAAAATAGAGTTCATGTAATATTAAATAAATACAAACAACTAATAATCATTTTTTTATGAAAAAAATACATCAAATCATTTTCGTATTGACATCCGTTTTTTTGTTTTTAGGGTTAAAAAATTACGCCCAACAAGACACAATGTATATCTATAATTATGGACATTATCCCTCTACGAAATATAGTGTTGATGATATTGAACGCATTGAATTTTCAGAGAATATTCCCAGAAATATAAAAATAACATTTAAACCTGGTGCACCGTACACTTCTTCAACTATTTTTAAATTTGACAGTATCATATTTTATAATCCATTGCCTGAGGTAATTACTCAAAACGTTTCGGATGTAACGGACTATAGCGCTACTTTAAACGGAAATATAACTTTCGCAGGTTCTCCTGAATATGTTTATAGAGGATTTTGTTTTTCCAATTCGCCAAACCCTGATTGGTGGGATGATAGAATTGATGTTGCAGGCAACGGAACTGGAGAATATGCTGTAAATATAAGCGAGTTAATGCCAAACACCACGTATTATGTTCGTGCTTTTACGGAAACTCTATTTGGGAATCAAATTGAGATAAAATACGGGATTGAAATCAATTTTACCACATTGCCCGAACAGCCTTTTACTTGTTACGGAAATGTAACTTTATCAACCGAAAGCGAGGTTTTAGCGTTCAAAAATGCAGGTTGTAAATATCTTAAAGGAAACTTGTGGATTAGTGGAAATACACTTCAAACGCTCACATTGTTAGACAATCAGCTGAAAGAAATAAGTGGGGATTTAACTCTCAATGCAAGTAATCTCACAACACTTGACGGGCTTTATGGTTTAGAAAAAATTAGTGGCAGTTTTAGAATCTATTCCGGAAAAATGATCACTTTTGAAGGATGTAACAATTTGCTTTTTATTGGAAAAGATTTTTCCACATCTTCATCTTCTAATCCATATAATTTTACAGGATTGGCAAAATTAGAATTTATTGGCGGAAATTTTTACATAAATAACTCATTTTCTTCATTTACAGGATTAGAAAAATTATCTTTTGTGGGCGGAAATTTTCAAGTTTCTAATGATAAAATTACTTCTTTTACAAAATTGGAAAGTTTGAAATCCATAAATGGGAATTTTGAAATTTCTAACACTAAAAACACCTCATTTGCAGGATTGGAAAAGATACAAACTATAGGTGGAAATTTTAAAATAAGAAATTTGAATTCATTAACTTCATTTTCCGGATTGGAAAATGTAGAATTTATTGGCGGAAATTTGGAAATCACAGCCTCTTATACTGACATGAATCCAAATTCTAATTCTATGAACTCATTAACTTCATTTTCAGGATTAGAGAGTTTGCAAGCTATTGGTGGAGATTTTATTATTACTGCTTATGCTAATGGATCTTCTAAAACTTTGAACTCACTGATATCTTTTTCGGGATTAGAAAATTTGCAGTCTATTGGCGGAAGATTTGAAATAAATGCTACTGCTAAAAATACTTCTAATTCTAGTTATAACGCTTATTCGTATGCTTTAAATTCACTAACATCTTTTACTGGGTTAGAAAGTTTACAATCAATTGGCGCAAGTTTTATCATTAATGCCGCCATTAATAAACCCACTAACACCAGTATTACAAATAAAAATAATTATCTTTATACAATGAATTCATTGTCTTCATTTATGGGGTTAGAAAATTTAAAATTTATTGGTGGAAATTTTGAAATAATTTCGTATGTGGGATATACTTATTATTCAACTCAGACCCATTCATTAAGTTCACTTGCTTCATTTTCAGGATTGAATAGTTTACAATCTATAGGAGGAAATATTAAAATATCTGATGACTGGTATGACTCATTGTATTTACTAACTTCATTTTCAGGATTGAATAGTTTAACTTCTATTGGAGGTATTGATCTATATGATATGCCTTTTGTCTCACTTACTGGCTTAGCAAATGTAAATTCCATAATGCAAGATGTATATATCAAAAAATGTCCAAATTTGTTCAATTTCTGTCCTTTAGTTCCAGCAATTGAAAATATGACAGGTACTTGGTATGTGAATGGTTGTGGCTATAATCCCACCAAGTATCAAATGCTCAATGGGCAGTGTAGCCAATGAAAGGAAGGCGTTTTGCTTTTCTTTTCTGTTAAAAAATATTATCAATATAATTTATCAGGATTTTGCGCCGTATGAAATATCCGAACAATATTTATATGTTTTTCGCTAATGGTAAATAAAATTTTGTAACTCCATTTAACAGCGTATCTTACTGTTTCATCAATTATTACAGGCTCTATATTCTACCACGTTTCTATTTCTCTTTGTAATTCATTATCAGTTATCACTTCCCCATTAGCAATCTGTTTTAACCCTATTTTTATTTGCTCTAGATACTCATTTTTCGTTAATGGTTTCCCTGCTGTTGAATAGGCAACTATTTCGTTTTCGGGGTAAAGGTCTTTTCTAATTCTATCATACAGAATATCTTTGTTGGAAACTGATAAAAGCATTATCTCATCGTAAAGCCTATCAACAGTTGCAAGTGCCATAAAATACTTATTAAATTTTTACTGCGCGAAAATAATACTTTTTATATACATATAGAAAAGGTAAATTAATATTTTATAATTTTTAATCAAAGCCTAAAGTAGCCGTTTTTCCGTTTTGGAAGACAAGAGGGAAGTCGTTAGGTTTCTCTTTTCTGTTAAAAAAATATTATTTTAGTTTATCAACTCCTTTATTTGTGTTTCAAATTTCGGTAAACCATTGTGTACAATTTGCCAAACTTCTTCGGCATCAACACCAAAATAATTGTGTGCTAAAATGTTTCTGAAACCTTTTATTTTAAACCAATTTATTTCATTTTCAGTAGCATCTATTAATTCATTTGATAATTTTTCTACCATCTCGCCTATGATAATAAAATTCATCAAACTTGCATCAAAGGCTTGTGTATCACTGTAAAAATCATCAACAGAAACAAATGGAACGCAATATTGCTTAATTTTTTCAATAGCATCAAGCATATTTAATAGACAAAAATAATCCTTTCTGTTTACATTATACATATATGGCATCTGTTAAAATGTGTTGAAGGAAAATAGGTTTAATGTATTTCTCTCTGCAAACATCTACTTGTAAATTAAAAACCGATTCTATTTCTGCTCGCAAAAAATCCTTTTTATCAGTTAAATCGGGTGTATTATCTTCAAATTCAACTAACAAATCCAAATCACTTGTTGCTGTTTGCTCATTACGAGCATACGAGCCAAAAATACCTAATTTGGTTAAATTATATTTTTGACTAATATCTTGCTTATTTGAAGATAGATAATTTATTATTTGAGTTTGATTTATCATATTTATACCCTTTCAAATTCAAGCGCAAAAATATACTATTTATTTTTACTTCAAAATACTGTTAAAAAAAGTTTTTTCAAAAATCCTGCTCAAACAAAAAATCATCTCATCATCTAATCCCCTCATCATCTAATCAAAAAAAATCTATTTTTGCCACCGTTGTCTTCGTAGCTCAGCTGGTAGAGCAATTGACTCTTAATCAATGGGTCGTGGGTTCGAATCCCCCCGAGGACACTTTTTTTATTGTTTAAAGTTCAAGGTTTAATGTTCAATGAATGAATAGCAACTTTGAACCTTGAACCTTGAACCTTAAACTTTAAACCTTAAACCTTAAACTTTAAATTATTAAATAACTATATGACTACAAAATATATCTTCGTTTTGGGCGGCGTGGTGTCCGGGCTCGGAAAAGGAATTACGGCTGCTTCTTTAGGGCGTTTGCTGAAATCGAGAGGACTAAAAGTAACAATGCAAAAGTTGGATCCTTACCTCAATATTGATCCCGGAACGATGGATCCGTTGCAACACGGCGAAGTGTATGTTACCGAAGATGGCGCCGAAACCGATTTGGATTTAGGGCATTACGAGCGTTTTATAGATGAAAATCTGAACAAACACTCTAATTATACTTCAGGGAAAATTTACAACGCCCTGCTGGAAAACGAGCGCAATGGCGTGTATGGCGGCAAAACCGTGCAGATGATTCCGCACGTTACCAATATGATTAAGGATATTATTCGCATCAACGCCAAAACTAATAATGCAGATGTGGCAATTGTGGAAATTGGCGGCACGGTGGGCGACTACGAAAGTTTGCCACACATGGAAGCCATTCGCCAATTCTCGCACGAAGAAGGATTTGACAACTGTATGTATATTCACGTGGCGCTCATCCCGTTTCTTACCCCCAGCGACGAACTGAAAACAAAACCTGCGCAACATAGTGTAAAAGAGTTGCTTAGTCTTGGAATTCAACCCGATATTTTGGTTTGTAGAACCGATAGAGATTTGGGCAACGATATTCGCCAAAAATTAGCGCTCTTCTGCAATGTGCCTTACGAATGTGTTATTCAAAACATTAACTTATCTTCTTTGTACGAAATTCCGTTGGCATTGGAAGAAGAAGGGTTAGCCGAGCAGGTAATTAAACGCCTCAAAATTACTTGCAAAGAGAAAGATTTGAGCGATTGGACGGAGATGGTGGAACGCAGCAAACATACTGCTACTGCTGTTAAGATTGGTTTGGTGGGCAAATACACCGATTTGCACGATGCCTACCTCAGTGTGGTGGAAGCCTTAAAACACGCCGCAATCTTCACCGCTACAGAATTGGAAGTGGTGTGGATTGATTCTTTTAATATTACTGAAAAAAATGCCAATGAGTTGATGGGTAATGTTAACGGAATAATCATCCCCGGCGGCTACGGACAAGAAGGAACGGAAGGTATGATCATTGCCGCACAGTACGCCCGCGAAAACAACATCCCGTTTTTGGGCTTGTCTTTGGGTATGCAAATTGCTGTTATTGAGTTTGCCCGCAATGTTGCCAATTTGAAAAATGCGAACAGTAGCGAAATAAATCCCGAAACACCTTATCCTGTAATTGATTTTATTTCAGATAAAAACGAATACGGTATTTTGGGCGGAACGGTGCGCTTGGGCAAATACCCCTGTAAATTACTCAAAGGCACCAAAACCTGTGAACAATACAACACAGAACAGATAGATGAACGCCACCGCCACCTTTACGAAGTGAACAACGATTATCTTAATTTATTAGTAGAAAAGGGAATGCTTGTGAGCGGTATTTCTCCCAACGCAACTATTGTGGAAATGATAGAATTACCTCATCATCCATGGTTCGTGGCGTGTCAGTTTCATCCTGAGTTTAAATCGAGGCCGAACCGACCGCACCCGTTGTTTATGGGGTTTGTGAAGGCGGCGATAGGGTAGGGGAAAATTCAGAATAATTTTTATTATAAAACTCCTAAAAGATATAACAAATAAAAAATTTTAGGATTTTTATGATATTGAATTTCCTAAAAAATAATATTTATGTAGAGTTTTAGGAATTTTTCTATTTTTGCCGCATGAAAAATGTTATTAGAAAAAAATATTTAAAAATGCTGTCGCAATTGTGCGACCAAAATTTGATAAAGGTAATTACCGGTGCAAGACGTGTGGGAAAATCCACGCTTATGCTTCAATTTCAAGATTTTTTGAAAGAAAAAAAACAGGAAGTATCCATCCTATCCATCAATATGGATGTGCCGGAATATCGTTTTCTTGCCGAAAAAAGTTGGAAGGATGTGTATGATTTCATTGTACAGGCAATAGATACTGATCAAATGAATTACGTTTTTCTTGATGAAATCCAGAATGTTACGGAGTTTGAAAAATTACTGGAAGGATTATTCGTGCATCCTAAAATAGATTTGTATGTAACCGGCTCAAACGCTTGTCTCTTATCAAGCGAGTTGGCTACCTTGCTTACAGGTAGGGCTTACGAAATAAATCTTTTACCGTTTTCATTTGCCGAATTTTTAGAACTAACAGAAAAACAGACAAATCCGGATAAGGCTTTTGCCGATTATGTGCAGGTTGGCGGTTTCCCCGAAGCGATCAAATTAGCGGCAACAAACCGAAATTTTGCTTTTCAGTATTTGCAAAATGTTTATCAAAATATTTACGAAAACGATATTTTGAAACGATACAAAATTTATTCGGAACGCTCTTATCAGGCAGTTGTGAATTTTTTAATTGATTCGTCGGGCTCACTGATTTCTTCCGGAAATATTGCTAAAGTTTTATCAACAAATGGAACAAAAGTTGATAATAAATCTGTTTCCAGATACATTGATATATTGGTAGATGCATTTTTGTTTTACAAAGTAAATCGCTACGACATTAAGGGCAGGCAATATTTGGCTACGCAAGAGAAATATTATCCGGTGGATACAGGATTTAGAAATGCGTTGCTTGGAAAAGAATTACAAAGCGATTCAGGGCATTTGCTCGAAAATATCATCTATTTAGAATTATTAAGGCGTAACAATCAAGTTTGGGTTGGCAAAGCCGATAGTACTGAGGTGGATTTTGTGGTGAGAACACGCGAAGGATACACTCAGTATATTCAAGTAGCGCAAACTGTGCAAAATACTGATACATTGGTACGTGAGATATCCCCATTCGATAAAATTCGCGACCATAACGAAAAAATTCTTATCACTATGGATTTCGAAAACTGCTCTCGAAACGGCATAAAACAAATGAATGCGGTAGATTGGTTGTTGAATTGAATTGAATGGTTGAAGAAATATTATTGTTGATGTAAATCCTTCAACTCCTAACCATTTCTTAAAAAAAGATGTATTTTCGCCACCCTGAATGAAAATATTATTTCACTTAAAATTAGTATATTATGATTAAAAAAGCAACAAGCAGCCAACAGGCTATGGAATTGGAAGACAAGTACGGTGCACACAATTACCACCCACTACCGGTAGTACTTGCAAAGGGCGAAGGTCCTTTTATGTGGGATGTGGAAGGCAATAGATATTACGATTTTCTCGCCGCTTATTCGGCAGTAAATCAGGGACATTGCCACCCGAAAATTGTAGAGGCAATGTGCGAACAGGCGCGTACCCTTACCCTAACTTCCCGCGCTTTTTACAACGATATTCTCGGCGCTTTTGAAAAATATGTTACCGAATATTTTGGATACGATAAAGTGTTGATGATGAACTCCGGCGCAGAAGCCGATGAAACCGCGCTGAAACTTTGCAGAAAATGGGCTTATAAAGTAAAAGGTATTCCCGAAAATCAAGCCAAAATTATTTGCTGCGACGGAAACTTCCACGGCAGAACCATTACCATCGTTTCTATGTCGAATGACCCTGATTCTTACGGTGATTACGGTCCGTTTACTCCGGGTTTTGTTCGCATTCCTTACAACGATTTGGATGCGTTGGCAGAAGCCTTGAAAGATACAACGATTGCAGGATTTTTGGTAGAACCCATTCAGGGCGAAGCCGGTGTGTATGTGCCCGATGATGGCTATTTGAAAAAAGCATACGACCTTTGCAAAGCCAACAATGTACTGTTTATTGCCGATGAAATTCAATCCGGCATTGCGCGTACCGGCAAAATGTTAGCGTGCGACCACGAAGGCGTGCGTCCCGATATGCTATTGCTCGGCAAAGCGCTCTCCGGCGGTGCATACCCCGTTTCAGCCGTTTTAGCCGACGATGAAATTATGCTCACCATTAAACCCGGCGAACACGGCTCTACCTACGGCGGAAACCCCGTTGCCTGCAAAGTAGCAATGGTTGCCCTCGAAGTAATAAAAGAAGAAAAATTGGTTGAAAAATCAGAATTCCTCGGAAAGATATTTAGGGAAGAAATGAGAAACCTTAGTAGCGATATGATTGAGTTGGTGCGCGGTAAGGGTTTGATGAACGCCATTGTTATTCGCCCCAAAAACGGAAAAACAGCATGGGATGTATGCTTGAAAATGAAAGAGTTGGGCGTTTTGGCAAAACCAACCCACGGACATATTATCCGCTTTACCCCTCCGTTGGTAATCACCGAAGAACAACTTCGCGAAGCGATTGAACTGATTAAGAAAGCAATTGTTTCTTTTGAATAATAATTTATAAGATTTAAGAAACTGTCTCAAAAGATGATTTTTACCACAAAGGACACAAAGTACACACAAAGGGACACAAAGATAATTTGTTGTTGAATAAAACTTTGTGTTCCTTTGTGAAAACCCTTTGTGAACTTTGTGGTAAAAGATTTTGACTTTTTGTACAGCCTTTAAATCTTAATTCTTTAAATCTTAAATCTTAAATTTTGGACTCTTTAAACGATTTTGAAAACAGCGAATTGGTAAGCAATTTTATTAACTGCATGGATAATAATTTGCCCCAATATTTCGATTCCGATGATATGGAAGATATTATTGAAGAATTGATGAATGTTTTTAATTTTCAATATCTTGCATTGGCAATAGACCACGCGATTGCGCAGTTTCCGAATGAGTCTATTTTTCGTTTTTATAGAGTAAAAAAATATATTCTCGAATTTCAAATGGAAAGTGCTGAAAAAGAGTTGGATGATATTGAACGCTCGTTTCCGCCTTCCGCCGACCTTTACATTGAAAAAGTGTTTTTGTCGAATATGAGCAATAAGAAAACGGGACAAACCATTAAGTGGCTGAACAAGGCGTTGGCATTGGAGCCGAACGACCCGGACATTCACTTTTTGCTGGGGCACGAGCATGTGAGAAAAAACGACATTCTGTCTGCTATTAAGCACGTTAGCCTTGCCCTGCAAGCCGACCCCATTTTTGGCGACAACCTGTTTACCTACTCTTATCTTTTTGAAGAATTGGACAAACCCAAAGAAGCCGTTGAGTTTTTTAGCATCCTCACCGAAGAGTTTCCGTTTTTGGGCGCTGCGTGGTTTGGGCTGGGTTTTACTTTAAGTTGGAGTAACAAATTTGAGGAAGCGATTGATGCTTACAACTTTGCCCTTACCTGCGATGGCGATGTTGCTGCCGCGCACTTCAATATGGCAAACGCCTATTTTGAGTTAAAAAACTACGATAAGGCGCTGCACCATTATTTTGAGTCTTACGATGTGGATAAAGATGATTTTCAGGCGCTTTCAAATATTGGCGATTGCTACGCCGTGCAAAAATGGTTCGACGAATCGTTGGAGTATTACTATAAAGCCTACGAACTTTGCCCTACCCACAACGAAGCCGTGCTGGGTATTGTGAATGCCCTGAGCGAGTTGGGTAGAGCTGATGAAGCGCACGTTTTTGTGGAAAATGCTTTCCAAAAAAATCCGCAAAATATTGACCTGCTATTTAATGTCAGCACATTTTTTCTTGAAGATAAAGATGCCAAATTCATCTATCAGTTGGCAGAACTTACGCTTGATCAATTGGATAACAGTGAGCATTTTTTCTATTTTGTAACTCAGTTTTGCATTTACAATACGTTATGTGATGTTGGGGTTTATTTTTTGAACGAGTTTTTATACAGCAAATATGTAACGGAAGAGGCACGCCCCAAGATGTACTATTATTTGGCTGCGCTTTCTTTCTTAAACGAAAATGCCGTGCAAGGCAGCAGCTACCTCAGCGATGCCCTTCTCATAAACTACGAGTGGCACAAGCATTTTATGGATATTTCGCCGTTGCTGAAAACCTATCCGGAGGTGCTGCGGTTGATTGAGATGTATGGGTAGGAACTGGCGTTAGTTATTTTGAAAGTCATTAAGTATGAAGAACCACTACAAAATAGAAAATCTCGAAATTATTGATGCCGGTGGCGAAGGTAAAGCCGTGGGCAAAAAAGACGGGCTTACCGTTTTTATTCCTTTTGCTGTGCCCGGCGATGTGGTGGATGTGGAAATTTATAAAAAGAAAAAAGGATACGCCGAAGGGCGCATTTTGAACATCATCAAAAAATCGCCGCATAGAGTTGATCCGCAGTGCGCGCACTTTGGCTTGTGCGGAGGCTGTAAATGGCAGATTTTGGATTATGAAACACAACTAAAATTTAAGCAGAAACAAGTGGAAGACTGTTTTCGCCATTTGGGAAAATTTGAGTTTCCACCCGTTTTGCCCATTATCGCTTCTAAAAAACAATACGAATATCGTAACAAGTTGGAATACACCTTTTCACACTTACGCTGGTTGAACGATGAGGATATGCGCCTGCGCAATGCCGGAAATATTTTAGAAACAAGAGGTTTAGGGTTTCATATTCCGGGAAAATTTGATAAAGTGTTGAATGTAAACCATTGCTCATTGCAAGCCGAGCCGAGCAACGAAATTAGAAACAGCGTGAGTGCATTTGCCATTGAACATAATATCGCGTTTTACAACCTCCGAAATCACGAGGGCATTTTAAGAAATTTGATTATTAGAAATAATACTAATAATGAACTCATGGTCATTGTTTCTTTAACAGAGATGAATGATGCAACAGTACAACTGTTAGATTTTATTAAAAACAAATTTCCGCAAATTGTTTCTTTGTTTTATGTAATTAACACTAAATTAAATGATTCTATTTCCGATTTAGAACCGGTGCTGTATGCCGGAGTGCCGCACATTTCGGAAACAATGGAAGATTTGCATTTCAAAATCGGACCGCTTTCGTTTTTTCAAACCAATAGTTTACAGGCGTTGGAACTGTACAAAGTGGCTCGAGAGTTTGCCCAAATTTCAGAAAAAGATATTGTGTATGATTTATATACCGGCACCGGCACCATTGCGCTTTTTGTGGCAAAAGAAGCCCAAAAAGTGGTAGGCATTGAATATGTGGAATCTGCGATTGAAGATGCGAAATACAACGCACAGCAGAATGGCATTGCCAACACCGTTTTCTTTGCCGGTGATATGAAAGATGTGCTGAACCAAAACTGCACCAAACGCAACGGCAAACCCGATGTGGTAATTACCGATCCGCCCCGCGCCGGTATGCACCCCGATGTGCTTGCCAGACTGCTGGAAATGGAACCGACAAAAATTGTGTATATCAGTTGCAACCCCGCCACACAAGCCCGTGATATTACAGAACTTGCCAAGAAATACACCGTAGCCAAAGTGCAACCGGTGGATATGTTTCCGCACACGCATCATGTGGAAAATGTAGTGTTGATGGAAAAAAATAAGAAATTCATCTAAACTTTGCTGTAATATACTTTTAAAATACTATGATATAAATGTTTGCCAAATAATTCGAAAGTTTTCATTACGATACTTTAACGCTATCAAATTTATTCAACTTTAAGATTTCATTTAATAATAAAGTGCCGACACCTTTTCTTCTATATTGTTGCGCAACGGCTACTTGGGTAATCTCTCCCTAACAACACAA
>Ga0082212_10007836_pt1 | contig 14040 bp, 8 predicted proteins | sample TergutNt197P3_FD_71548 | JGI IMG/M metagenome (GOLD analysis project Ga0082212, IMG submission 71548) | Neocapritermes taracua P3 segment gut microbial communities from Petit-Saut dam, French Guiana - Nt197 P3 | ecosystem: Host-associated > Arthropoda: Insects > Digestive system > Gut ... | reverse complement strand
TCAAATCCAAACTGCCCATATTTTGTATGGTAATATTTACCTCCACAGGAGATTGACCTAATGTGCCCGTAGTGGAAGGCGTATTGATGGATTTTAAAACCACCGCATTGGGCATATCTGTTCTGCCTAATATGTGAAAACGGGCATTGGGTCTATCCATAGTTAAACTCCTTCGTGCAGTAACCGTTGCAGAAACCTGAGGCAAATTAGCAATATCATCATCGCAAAGGTGCGTTGATGAATTTTGACTACTTCCCCAAGTAGTAGGAGTATAATGAAACGACCATGACGCTGGCGTGCTGCCAATATAAGCTCCATAGTGGTTAATCCAATAAACCAATAGATTTTTTCCTGCGGGCAATATAAAAGGATTGGGCAAATTAATTGCCGCCCATTCGCTTGCAATACTACCACCGAAAGCATTCAACCCTTGAGCAGAGAAGGTGCCTTCCCATACCAATGTGGCTCCTTCGGCAATCGGGTCAAAGTAGTTATATGTAGAAAGATAGGTGCTGTCCACCGCCTGAAAATAACAACGTTGGTTGGGATAAATGAGCGGCAGAGCCCCCGCATAACCCCAAGCAAACTGGTCGATTACAACAGCCTCTCCATTTGCATTGAGTTCCGTTGCACGGTATAACTGCCGTGAGTAGCTGTAACTATAGCTTAGCGTAATGGGAGTTGTTGCCTTTCTATCAAGTGTGCCGGAGTTGGTTCCCGCATACTTATATTCATCAGCGACAGTACCTGTCAATCGTACAATGCTGTAGTTTCCTGTCAATTCTATATTATTTCCCAGTATATCCGTCAATCGAATAGCATAATCCACCTCTGTTCCAAATGCTTTTTGCGGAATGTTTGTTATCCACATATTATCCGTTGTCCGATATTGCATATAGAGCGTATCCACAGTGGATATGCTGTTCAGCGTGCTTGTTACATACAGGGGAACGGTGTCGATGACTGTTCCTAACAGACTAACTATGCTTGCCCGCACAGGATAAGGTCCTGTACTGAATACGTTTCCTGTTGGTGCTTGAATAAACGAGGCAACTATATCGCTTCCGCCATATACCACTTTTTCCAATCTATCATCATACGTAACGGAATCAGTCATGCCATTAGGCTCGCTTATCCATACAGCGATAGTATCAAATCCTTTGTTTTTGGGCGTATAATATCCTAACGTGTCTTGATAACTCATATCCCAAGACAAAGGAAGATTGGATTGTGATTTTGGAAGTATTGTTACAGAATCAATAGTTACTCCATTGATGGAATAGGCTATATCCACAGAAACCAAGTTGGCACTTCCTTTGTTTTTTATGGTAGCAATAATGGGTATTTGAACGTTTGCCGAATAGGCAACCGTATCGCGAATATCAATGGATTCCAATGCCGCCGAATTGGTGCCGTAATTCACCGTTGATACGCCGAAACGAGCAACCGGTTTGCGTTGCAACGAAGCAATCATAGTGGGTTTCCCCGTTCCATACGCCGTTCTAAGGGTTGAGTTCGTTTCTGCCCGCCAACCGCTTACAGTGGATACCGTACCAATGTTTTCCAAATACACCATCAAATTGCTTCCCGGCGGGAGAGAAAATTCGGTCTGAAATTGCATGGAAATCCAAACATTCAACACAGGTGCCAGAGGTCCTTGGTAAACCAAAGTAGCCCCATCCTGAATAGGGCTGAAAGGCTGGGTAGTTTGTACGCTGTCATTTGTTCCTTTCATGTAAATTTTGATTTCAGACCAAGGATTAAGCGTCCCGCTTGAATTGGTTACCTTGTAGGCAATGCTATTGATGAGGACAGGTACTTGCGAATGTGTAATTCCCGTTAATTCATCCCAAAAATACAAGGTACGGGAACATGCACCAACAGCATTTGCAGGCATAACCAAACTCGCTGTGCCTGTATAATTCGTATTTGCAGTATCGGGGGTAGAAGTAGTGCTATTTCCAAGGTAATAAGCAAAATTCGGCACCGATGCAGTAGGCGGCACCATTATAAGATATGTTTTGGAAACGGCAGAAGAGGTATTTCCTGCACTATCCTGTCCTGTGATGGAGTAGGTAACTGTCGTTCCAGCGGCAAATTGCGGAATGCTTGCCTTCCAGATAAAGTCTCCGGTAACGGCAGTCATCAACACGGAATCGGTAAATGTGCCTGTGGTATATTTCAACCAGGGTCTTTCAATCGGGGCGGCGGTATTGGATTTCACCTCCGCATTCACGACCCAAGGACCTGTATTGTAAACCGTATCGGCAACAAAGGGTGTTATAAACTTCACCGAGGGTGGGTCTAACGGCACGGCAGATGCCGTCAATTGGAAGTTTTCCAACAACCAGCCGTAGGAAATATGCGTTCCCGGCTGCATTCCGTGTTTGATTATAAAACGGAATTGTACTTCCATATTGCCTGCTTCGTTTCGCAAATCAAACAGTTCTTCTTTCCACCACGTTTGTGTAGGGTTTTCCAAATCGTCGTTGGCGACCCACTCGGAATAACTGGCGGCATTGAACCCTGTGGCAGGATGATAGTTTGCCGCTCTTCCCAGATAGGCGCTTGCGGGCAAAGCCATCCATGCTCCATAGTTGGAACCCATTTTCACTCGGTACTCAACCCTTGCCGTATCTTTAGGCGATATTTTACAAATCTGCGCAAACCGCAAATAGATGTAACCGTAAGCACTGCAATCATACTCGGCGGTCGTCAAAATAGCCGAGTCGCCCAAACTATTGGGAACTAATCCATGATAGGATTGCGGATTGTTCAAAGACGAACCGGGTAGATGGTAAGTCGTATTGGCTTGCCATGAATTGGCAGGACTGACGGAGAACGTAATCGTTCCGTCAAAATCTTCTGTCCACGCTTGTTGTGCGTGTGTTTGCTGCAAAAACAGCACTGTTGCTAATAAGGAAATCAATTTTTTCATCTCTTTTAGATTTTTATAATGTTAATATTTTATTTTGAAACGCAATATAGCATAAATTTAAGATTATGCAAAGATAACATAATTATTTAAAAAAACAGTTGCATTTTGCAAAATACAACAAAAAATAACTTTTTTATTTTACCACATTCTTCCTAAATTCCGTAGGCGACAGCCCGGTCATTTTTTTGAAGACACGGTAGAAATTATGGCGGTCGTTGAATCCGACATCAAAGGCAATGGTATCTATTGTCAATGAATTGAAGTCGTTTTTAGACAGAAGCTGAATTGCCTCCTTAATACGATACTCGTTTACAAACGAATTGAAACTCTTTTTCATGCAACGATTTATGGCAATAGATACATTGTGCCGTTTTGCATTGAGTTTGTTTGCCAACAAATCAACAGAAAGTGCAGCATCTCGGTATAGTTTATCTTCAAACATGCGTTTTTCTATCTCTTTCATAATTAAAAAATCAACCTCATCAGGCGATTCGTTGTGTTTTTCATGCTCAACAATCAATTCGGGTTTAACCATTTCGGTACTTACTTGCGCCCACTCTTGCAATTTGCGTACCAACTCGCGATAGGCAATTTGTTTCTTATGGTATAATACAAAATAACGCAACAGTACCCCCACAATCAACAATAAGGAAACAACTATTATGATTAAACTTCTTTGGTATCCGTCGCTTCTGATTTTCTCGGCGTTTAGCTGTTCTTCTCTCAGTTTGCTTTCCGATAGATGTTGCCGTTGTTCCACCCGCATCATTTGCAATGCACTGAACATCTCTTCGTATTTTTTATTTTCTGCCAGCGTAGAATCCATATATACCATGCTTAATGCCGCATTTCCCATTATGGCATAATATCTGCTCAAAACCTCGTAAATATGTGATAGCCTACCCTCTCGCGGTGATTTATTATAGCAATCCTTCGCTAAATCGATGTAATATTTTGATTGGGCAAGATTTCCTTTTTTTAGATAAATTCTCGCCAGATTGGTGGCAAGACCGATAGAATACCCATAGTCTCCGTATTTGAGCATTATTTCGAGACTGTTTTTGAGTAAAGGGATTGCCTTGTTGTATTCTCCGCGCAAAAGCATGTTATTTCCCAAGTTTCCCGATGCGATGCCATTCCAGATTCCGCTAAAACTCTCATCACCCGGATAGTTTTTGACCGCCTGCATGATTGCAAGAAAATAACCGTCGGAACGGTCATAATCGCCGTAACCGTCGCAATAAGAAAGCCCTAACCCGTTGCGGGCGTGTTGTTTGGAATAGGAAGCACGAGCACGAATAGTATCCTTTTCTTCCAATACAATATTATAGTAAAAAATAGCCTTCGCATAATCTTTGAAAAAAAAGTAAGCATCGGCTATCTTTACGAAATAAGCAATTTTTTCAGGAATATCATCAGAGGAAACTTCTTTGAGCCGCTCCTCTTGAATCTTGTATTGCTCGAATGCCAATTCGTAATTTTTAAAGTAATGCCAATAATAATCAATTATTTTCTGCCTGAGCATTAACTCCAAATGCACCACGTTTTCCTTTTTCGTCTTTTCCAACAGTTGCCATGCCCTTTTTAGCAATTCTTCTGCTTGATGCAAATTATTTTTGTATAAAGACAGCCTCCTTTCAAACAATCCCAGCTCGAAATAAGCAGTGTATAATTCCCATTCTATACGGTTGGTTTTATTCGCAGTTTCTGCTATTTGGAGAATAACTTTTCGTGCCGCTATTGTATCGAGTTCTAAAAAATGAAGGTATTTACTATTCAAATCTTCCGAGTAATCGGCGTATTTTTTCTCCGCCATAACCATAAACGGATTTCCTTGTGCCAGACTCTCAACACAAAAGAATAAAGAAATCGCTATCAATAAAGCACTACTATTTTTCATTTTCAAAATAAATACTTGCAAATACTAAATTTTTTAAGAAAAATTTAGCCGCAAATCATACGAATTGGCACGAAAGGTTTTTACCGTTTCACCTCCACCTGCTCAAAACCTTCAATAATATCGCCAACTTTGATGTCGTTGTAGCTTTCGATATTCAAGCCACATTCGTAGTTTGCAGTAACCTCTTTCACATCGTCCTTAAAGCGTTTCAAGGAACCTAATCTGCCGGTGAAAACGACTATTCCGTCTCGGATTACGCGGATTTGCGTACTTCGCTGCACCTTGCCGTCCAAGACATAACAGCCGGCAATAACGCCCACTTTGGCAATGCGAAACGTTTCCCGAACTTCAATATTACACACGATATTTTCCTTGATTTCAGGTGCTTTCATGCCTTCGATTGCCTCTTTCAAATCGTTGATGGCATCGTAGATAATGGAATAGATGCGAATATCGACTTGTTCCTGTTCCGCCAATTTCCTTGCACCCGCCGAGGGGCGAACTTGGAAGGCGATGATAAGCGCATTGGATGCCGATGCCAGCAAAATATCTGACTCGGTAACCTGTCCCACCGATTTGTGAATCACATTTACTTGCACCTCCTCCGTTGTCATACGCAGCAAGGCATCGGACAATGCCTCGATGGAGCCGTCCACGTCGCCTTTTACAATGAGATTCAATTCCTTGAAATCTCCGATAGCGATGCGGCGACCGATTTCGGTAAGTGTAATATGTTTCTGCGTCCGCAAACCCTGTTCGCGAATGAGCTGTTGCCTTTTGCTAACCAGCGACTTAGCCTCTTTTTCATTTTCATAGACCTTGAACGTATCGCCTGCTTGGGGGGCGCTGTCCAATCCGAGCAATAAGACGGGAGAAGCCGGTCCAGCCGATGTAAGCAAATGATTACGTTCATTGTACATCGCCTTTATCTTGCCAAAACTCGTTCCTGCCACCACAATATCGCCCTTGTGCAACGTTCCATTTTGTATCAATGCTTTTGCCACATATCCCCGCCCTTTGTCCAAAGACGATTCAAGGATAGTCCCCGAAGCACGGAGTTTTGGATTAGCCTTCAATTCAAGCATTTCCGCCTCAATAAGGATTTTTTCCATCAAAACATCTACATTGATTCCTTTTTTGGCAGAAATATCCTGACTTTGAATTTTTCCACCCCATTCTTCCACCAGCAAATTCATGTTTGCCAATGCGGTACGGATTTTTTCGGGGTCTGCCCCCGGTTTATCTATCTTATTGATTGCGAATATAATCGGTACTCCTGCCGCCTGTGCATGGTTGATAGCCTCTATGGTTTGCGGCATGATGGAATCATCGGCAGCGATTACAACAATCACAATATCAGTAACTTTCGCCCCTCTGGCACGCATTGCCGTAAATGCTTCGTGACCGGGTGTATCCAAGAAGGTAATATGCCGTTTATCAGGCAGTTCCACCTCGTAAGCCCCAATGTGCTGCGTAATGCCGCCCGCTTCGCCCGCAATAACATTCGTTTTGCGGATATAATCCAACAACGAAGTTTTTCCATGGTCAACGTGTCCCATGATGGTAACAATCGGCGGACGGGATTCTAAATCGTTGGGGTCGGATTCCTCTTCCTGTTTGTTCTCCTCTTCTTCCACCCCGACAAATTGTACCTGAAAACCAAACTCTTCCGCCAGCAATTGAATATTTTCCGTATCCAAACGTTGATTGATAGCCACCATCAACCCAATGCTCATGCAGGTCGCAATCACCTTGTTTACAGGTACATTCATCATGGTAGCCAGTTCGTTGGCGGTGATGAACTCCGTAACTTTCAAAATATTTTTTTCTTGTGCTTGCCGTTCTTGTGCCTGTTCGATATTTTGCTGCATCAAGTCGCGTTTTTCCTTGCGGTATTTCGATGTTTTGGTTTTTCCCGTAGGAGCCATCCGAGCCAAGGTCTTTTTGATTTGCAAATCAACATCTATGCCCGATATTTCTGTTCGGGGCGTATCTCTTCTTTGCTCTTTTCTCTTTCTAAAATCTTTTGGGTCGTTTGAACCCGAAAATTTATTATCCGTTACAACGGTTTTGATGCGTTTTCGTTTTTCCCGCTTATCTCTATCGCCGGGCTTCTTAGAGTCTCTCTTATCATCGGTAATTGTAATTTTGTCCACTACTTTTACCCCTGAAAGTTTCTCCACATTTGTTGCAATAAAGTTGTTGCTTTTTTCGGGTTTTCTATCTTTATTTTTTTCTCTTTCTCTCTCTTTTGCCTTTTCCCGCTCTTTCTCTTTTTCCTTTTGAGCGGCTTTTCTGCGTGCTATTTCTTGATCTTTTCGAGCTTTACGCAATTCCCTTTCGGCACGTATTCGCTCTTCCAGATTTCGTTTGAGTTCCTCTTTTGACTTCTTTTTGGGCTTTGTTTTATCGTTTATGGAGGAAAGGTCAACCACCCCAATTACCTTTGGGGCTTTGAGGTTTGGCACCTTTGCCTTTACCATCTCAGGTTCTTTTTTTATTTGCGATTCGGTAGTAGGAAGCTCTTCCGCATGAATAATGGCAGGGATATGCGGAACCTTAACCTCCTTTTTTTGAGGCGGAGTTTCTACAACTGCTTGTTTTTTTGCCTCTGAACGTGGCGGAGTTTCATCTTTTACTTTTTCTTTGAGAAGTGCTTTTTTCTCCTTTTCTTTTTCTTTTTCCTTTTCCCTCTTTTTCTTTTTCCGCTCTTTTTTAAATTTTTCGTACTCTTCCCGTTCTTTTTGTTCTTTTTCTTCTCGTTCTTTTTGTTTTTCTGCTCTTGATTTTTTAGCGGGTCTGGTTTTTACATTCAGACTGTTCAAATCCAATTTCCCTACGACCTTTGTTTTAATGGTTGGAGCGGAAGCGTCATCTTCTTCGGATTGAAATTCCGATTCGGGGAACAGTTCAAATACAGGTTGTGATTGCGGTTCGGAAACCGATTCGGGTTCGGGTTCCCAAACAGGATCGTCTTCTATTATTTCCTCTTCGGGCTCTTCTTCTATCGTTATGGGTATTTCTTTTTCTATTTTTATTTTTTCAGAAGATGTTTTTTTGACTTTCGGCTCTTGTTTGGCTTTTTTCTCCAAAATAGGTTTTTCAACCATTTCCGGTTCCGGTTTGGGGTCTTCCACAGCATGAGTATGTTTTAAACTGGCACCAATTTCTATTTTTTGAGCCTCTTCTCTAATGTTTTTTTCAAACTGATACTCAACAACTATCAATTGGTACATGTCCTCGGTTAGTTTCGTGTTGGTGCTATCTTCCACTGGAAATCCCTTTTTAGACAGAAATTCCACAATGGTAGAAGTTGCCACATTAAACTCTTTGGCTGCTTTCCCTAAACGCGGTATTTTTACTTCCTCTGACATCAATAGATATTGTTTTTGTTAATACTACTTTTATTTTTTTATTCTTCGCGGGCAAATTCTTCTTTAATCACGCGAATTACCTCATCAACAGACTCTTCCTCCAAATCGGTACGGCGAATGAGTTCCTCTCTATCCAGCTCCAACACATCGCGAGCCGTATCGCAACCAATGCCTTTGAGTGTATCCAAAATCCATTGGTCTATTTCGTCAGAAAACTCTTCCAAGCGAATATCTTCTTCTGCCACAGCATCTTCGCGTGTTACCTCTATTTCATAACCTGTCAATTTACCTGTCAATTTGATATTGGTACCGTTTTTCCCTATTGCTAAGGAAATTTGGTCGGTTTTCATATAAGCGATGGCAATTTTATTGGCTTCGTCTATTTCCAATTTGGTAACTTTGGCAGGACTTAATGCACGGGTAATATACAAGGAAGTATTTGCTGTATAATTCACAACGTCAATACTTTCATTGCACAATTCCCGCATCACTCCATGTATTCGAATTCCTTTTTGTCCGATGCAGGCTCCCACAGGGTCTATTCGGTCATCGTATGCCTCTACGGCAACTTTCGCCCGTTCGCCCGGAATGCGGACAATGTTTTTAATGGATATCAACCCATCGTAAATTTCAGGAATTTCCTCCTCCATCAAACGTTCCAAAAACATGGGAGAAGTGCGGGAAGCGATAATCAACGAGGAGTTTGTTCTCGGCTCCACGCTTATCACAACCGCCCGAATGGGGTCGCCTTTTTTGTAAAAATCTCTCGGAATTTGTTCCTCTTTCGGAAGAACCAATTCAATCCCTTCTTCATCTACAAATGTAATCTCTTTTTTCCAAACCTGATTGACCGTTCCCAAAACAATCTCTCCGATTCGTTTTTCATATTTCAGATAGACCAATTCTTTTTCGAATTCTACAATTTTTCCTTTCAAACTTTGCCCTAACGTCAAAATATCCCTTCTGCCAAAGTCTTTTAAATGAATGGTTTCACACAATTCCTCGCCCACTTCAAAGTCGGGTTCTATTTTCACCGCTTTGGACAGTTCGATTTGTGTATTTTCATTGGTAATATTGCCGTCTTCAACAATTTCCAACCAACGTTGAAACTCAACATCACCCTTATCCACATTCACAATCACATTGACGTTCGCATTGGCACCGTACTTCTTCAACAACATTTGTTTGAAGACTTCTTCCATAATGCGCATCAACGATGCCCGCTCAATGTTTTTAAATTCTTTGAACTCAGAAAAGGTGTCTATTAAATTAAGATTCTCATTCATAATCACTTACATTCAACTATTTACTAAAATACTACATTTATTTTTGCCGTTTTAATATCGGAGAAAAGAAGTTCCATTTCCTCAAAAGGGTCTTTCTTTTTTGCTCCTTTTTTCTCTATAACAATTTTATTTTCTTGCACTTGCAGCAAATTCCCTGTATATGTCGTGCCATCTGTTGCAACAATTGAAAGTTGCCGTCCAATAGCATTTTGGTATTGGCGATGCAATTTCAACGGCTGCCCGATGCCGAACGACGAAACATGCAGTTCAAAATCTTCTCGGTCTCTGTCCAAGTGGGATTCAATATGGCGGCTTATTGCAATGCAATTGTCCACCGTTATGCCGTTATCGCCATCCATGAACACATAAATAATGTTCCCCGGTTTGACTTTTATCTCCCCAATGAACAAATCCGTTCCTGCAATTTTTTCTTCTACCAACCGTCTTATTCCCTGCTCGTCTATATATCCCATAACTTCCTACATTGGACTGAAAAAAAGGGAAGCCAATTTTAGCTTCCCTAAAAAACCCTAAAAAATCTCAAACATCATAAAATGTTTATTTTGCCCGTTGACCAACCAGGATTCGAACCTAGACAGACAGTACCAAAAACTGTAGTGCTACCGTTACACCATTGGTCATTGCTAAAAATGTTTGCAAAGATACAATTTTTTTTTCACATTTTGCCACTTTGTTGATAAAAAAATATACATACAATATTCTATTGTATAACAGCGAGTTATGCTGTTTTTTTTACGAGTTCTTCCCAAAATAGATATTTTTTTTGGAAAAAATGACCTGAATTTTTGCATCAAAATAGGAAAATGAGGAAAAATTCAGTAAAAAATAAGGCTTACTTTTTTCGATTCACTCCCCCTTCTCCGCTCGATAAATAATGCTCTCAAAAATAGACTCCCTCGTTTTTGGGCGGTATTCTTCCAGCCAGACAAAACGGCTGAGTCTATCGTTGTCCAAGTCTTCCAAAGGATAGACTTTTCCCTTTACATTATCGTAGAGGCGGATAAGGGCGATTTCGCTGTCTTGAAAAAATACTTTCATTTGGGAGGAGGCGGATTTCTGTATGCCGATTAAATCTTTATTGTCTTCCTGCAAGTAGTACAGGGCTTCTACGCTTCCGTCAACATGCACAAAATCAATCTCATTATCGTTGAAATAGGCAATCATCAGTTCGCCTTCCACTTGATTGAACTTCTCTTGTTTAAAGACATCGGCAAAGATAGATGCGTTGTTGATATAGTGAATTTCTGTAATTTTTCGATTCTTTAAATACATGCGAATCGTATCGGCAAGCAGTTGATTTTCTTTTGACCACATCACGGGACTGTGGAAAAACCATATCACCGAATCTTCCGCAATATAGACCACCGAGTCTGCACTGCCTTGCAGATCTTCCCTAAAAAAGCGAACATTGTAGTACGTTTGCAAATATTGCACCGTCTGATTGGAATCGAACAGCACATACATTACATCGCCGTGCATAAACAGGCTGTCGTGTGCATCGACAAATACCGCTACCGCACTATCGGTAAGGTAGGCATAACCGCTTTGCTTCTTGTATTCGGCATATCGCCCGAAAAACAACATGTTCTCCACGCTATCCACTATCGAAACATTGCTGCGGGCAATGCCAATATCGTTGTGCTTGTCGTACCACAACGTATCGGCTCGCAAACACTGGGTTTTATTGTACATTTTCGCATTTTTTTGAAACTCGCAGACATCCGAATGGGTTTCGTACCATCCGTATTCACAGTAAATAGAATCGTTATCGGAGTGAATGATGGTTGGTCCCAAAAAATAGGCAACATCCGAGAGGGTATTGTACATCAACGTATCGGAATCAATAATGTATTCGGGATTGGTGAGATTTACGTTGTCCCTGAAATAGATTTCATCTTTTGCGGTGTAAAACCAACCCTCTTTGCTGGTCAAAACATTGTCGCCGCTTTCAATCCGTCCGCCGTTGTTGTAATATGCCACGTCATTTACTCTATCGTAGTCCAACTTGTCGGCGTATAAAATGGTGGAATTGCTTTCCATGCGGACATCGTAATCAATGTATGCCTGCTTGGTATTTCCATTGTATTGTATATGCGTCCCATAGAGCGAAAGACTGTCGTTGATGTGAATTACCAAATTTTGCCCGTAAGCATCTATCGTATTGAGGTTTGGGTTCCAAAAAGCCGTGTCCGCATAACAAATAGCACCCTCGTGCATGAAGACTACATTATGATATAATATTCTCACCTCACTGATTTTATCCTCATCATAAATCAGTTTATCGGCGAAACATTCTATCTTTTTCCCTTTGGGAGCTTGGTTTTGCGGGAAAAGGTGTAGTGGGGTTAATAGTGTTATGCAAAACAGTAGGCTGTATAGCAAAAAAAATATTCTATTCATAATTAGTCAATCGTTTTCCAAAATGAATGCTTAGATATCCGGTAAGTAAAATGTATTGCTTAGGGGAAAAAGCCATTTTTTCCACAGGGAGGAGGTAGATGTCGGCGGCAGCACCAATGTCCAACTTGATGATTGCGGCATCATTCCCTGCAAAATCAAAACTTAGCCCTGTTTTAAGATACAAGCCCGGATGCGGCTTAATCTCTTTTATCCCCTTCCAAAACGAAGTTTTACGGTTTATATTTCCCCGTTGATGCACTTGCGGATCGTAGCGCATTGCATCGTATCCCTCAGGAGAAATGATATATAAATAGACCGGCACCGAAAATCCCAGCGAAACTCCGCCGCAAAGGAAGTAACCTACCTCTACTCCACCGCCCCAATAGGGTTTGGTGTTGAGAATGCGTGTAAATCCGTATCCGCCCCGCAACATGCCGAAATAATTTAGTTTTCCATAAACAAGAACCGCCTGCTCGGAACGAAGACGCTGCTCTTTAAAATGGCGATAATAAGTATATTCTATGTCAAAACCCGAACGAAGATGAATGTTGTGCTGCCTCCCAAACTGGCAACCCACACCAAAACCATTGGTATGGATTGTGCCATAAACATCCCACCAACGCTTCCGAACTAAAAGCATCTCAGGCTCGCCGATTGCAATCTCTTGTGCTAAAAGCGAAGATAGACCACAAGAGGCGAACAATATTGCCGCAAGAACTCTCTTTCGCATGGTGAAACTGTTCGATAAACGCTGCCTCAAACTATGCCTTATCGGTAACAGGAGCGGCTTCCACCGCACTGTGTCCGCCATACGCAGGGCATCGTTTGTACGTATTGCACGACGATAAAGCCAATCCTACCACAATCAATATTGCAACTATTACTGTAACTCTTTTCATTTTATATATTTTTTTTGTATCTTTGTATCTCAATTTGCAAAGATACAAAAAAAAACAATTTGTTTTGCAAAATCGTTGTTTTTTTATTAAATAATTATTCATAAGAAAATCTATAATGGCAGAAAAGATAAATCCCAAGATAGACCCTACGTGGAAGGAAGTCCTTGTTAATGAGTTCGAAAGCGATTATTTTTCCCACTTGAAAAATTTTTTGGTGCATGAAAAATCGAAATATCGTGTTTTCCCTCCCGGCAACTTAATTTTCAATGCGTTTGACCTTACGCCTTTCCCTGCGGTAAAAGTGGTATTGTTGGGTCAAGACCCCTATCACAATGTGGGTCAAGCACATGGACTTTGTTTTTCTGTTCCCGATGGTGTGGCACATCCGAAATCGCTAATCAATATTTTCAAAGAGTTGCACGACGATTTGGGAATAGCCATTCCGCGAAGCGGCAATTTGGAAAAATGGGCGAAGCAAGGCGTTTTGCTTTTGAATGCGACCCTTACTGTACGGGCGCATGAGGCGGGATCGCACCAACACCAGGGTTGGGAAACGTTTACCGATGCGGTGATTAAAACCTTGTCGGAGAAGCAAAGCGGCATCGTTTTTTTGCTCTGGGGAAACTACGCTCAGGCAAAAGAATCGTTGATAGACACGTCCAAACATTTCGTACTAAAGACGGTTCATCCTTCGCCGCTATCGGCATCGCGGGGATTTTTCGGTTGCAAACATTTTTCCAAAACAAATGAAATCCTGCTGCGAAACGGGAAAGAGGCGATAGTGTGGGGAGCATAAAAAACGTAACCGATATGAGTTTTTATAATGTCGTGTTGCGTTTTGTTTGATTCAAAATTAAGTTTGTTTGTATTTGTATCGAGACATGATGTATCGAATATGGATATTTTTTACAATATTTGCATTGGTAGCGTTGAATATTCTCGTATTTGCTTTTTTATACTTTGTTTTTTGCAACAAATACAATTTATAATTTATGGGGCATAAATTAAAAAGTACATAAATACCACTTCTATTTTTACCTATTTTTTATCTAATTTTCAGATAATTACACCTATTTTTTCGGAGGTAAAAAAATAAATTAAAAAGTACATTTGCTTTAATATACAGTACAGCCGCATTTTATCTTATTGCAGACGGCAAAAACCTTTAGATAAATCAGTTTTTAATTTTATACTAAACAACGTAGCAAAAATGTTATATATC
>Ga0082212_10007835_pt1 | contig 14042 bp, 9 predicted proteins | sample TergutNt197P3_FD_71548 | JGI IMG/M metagenome (GOLD analysis project Ga0082212, IMG submission 71548) | Neocapritermes taracua P3 segment gut microbial communities from Petit-Saut dam, French Guiana - Nt197 P3 | ecosystem: Host-associated > Arthropoda: Insects > Digestive system > Gut ... | reverse complement strand
ATGAATGGAACCGGGAAGTTCCGGAAATCTTGTCCACCGTCATCATTCCATTGGCTTTGCCCATGCTCCTCTTCGAAATTAATGTAAAATCGTGGCGAAAGGTTGCGGGGAAGGCGTTTCTGTCCATGATTATCGGAATATTCTGTCTGATTGTAACCATAACCATCGGATATTACCTTTTCAGAGACGGTCTTGATGAGGCAAATAAAGTCGGAGCATTGCTTGCCGGCGTTTATACCGGAGGCACTCCCAATCTGGCTTCGATTAAAGCGGCGCTGAATGTAAGAGATGATATCTATATTGCTGTCAATACGGTGGATATGGTCATTTGCGCTTTTTATATTTTATTTTTAATATCCTTTGCAAAGAAAGTTTTCGGCAAAATATTATTACCTTATCCGCATAAAACCGAGTCTCAAGAGGAAGCCGTTGAGGAAAAAAGAGTGATCAAACGATTAACGAAATGGATTGGGTACGTCAGCATTGGGAATATACTGGCTGCTTTCGGAGTATCCATACTCATTGCCTTAATCGGTGCAGGGCTGGGCTTTGGCTTAGTGAAAAACGAAGCCATTCAAATGGCTGTTATCATACTGGCAATAACCACATTGGCAATTATTGCATCAAACATTAAGGTAGTCAAGAAAATAAGAGGCAGTTTTGATATTGGGATGTATCTGATATTGATTTTCAGTATTGCAGTAGCCAGTATGGCTAATTTTGAAAGCATGACCAAAGCATTTCTTCCTTTAGTGGGCTTTGTTACACTGAGCGTGTTCGGCACCTTGCTCTTACATATCCTGTTTTGTAAAATTTTCAAAGTGGATACAGATACCATGATGGTAACCTCCGCATCATTAATTTGCTCGCCGCCTTTTGTGCCGGTGGTAAGCGCTGCCATCAAAAACAAAGAAGTAATGATGTCGGGGATAACGGTGGGTGTAATAGGATATGCCATAGGAAATTACCTCGGCGTTTTGATGTCATACTTTCTAAGCCGGCTGTGATGCTGAAGCAACACCTTACACAAAAGCAACAACAGAAGCTTTCGCCTGCGCAGATTCAGCAAATCAAAATGCTGGAACTGAATTCGCTTGAAATGGATAACAGAATCTGTCAGGAGTTGGAAGAAAATCCGGCTCTGGAAGATTTTTCCGATTCATTCTCCGATCCGGACATGGACGAAACGGCAGATGAAAATGAATACGATGCTTCGGGCGACAAGAATAATGCCGACGATGCGGATGATTATTTAATGGCAGACGATATTCCGTACTATGCTTTGAATCAGCGGCAAAATACCGAAACCAACTACCGTGAAATCCCCTATTCCGAATCCGAGTCTTTCGGTGAATATCTATTGAATCAGTTGCGCTTAAAAAACCTTTCGGAAGAAAAAATCCGGATTGGCGAGTACATTATCGGAAATATTGACGATGACGGTTATTTGCGCCGCGACCCCGAATCCCTGTCCGACGATTTAGCGTTTCAATATGGTCTGGAAGTGCAACCGGAAGCAATCCGGGAAATTGCGGACTTGATCCGGCAATTAGACCCGGCGGGAATCGGAGCCTCTGATATCCGCGAATGTCTGTTGCTGCAATTGCAACGGAAAGAAAAAACGCCGGAACGGAGATTAGCCATCCTTCTTCTCCAAAATTATTTCGAGTCATTTTCCAAAAAAAAATACGATAAAATCCTCAACCATTTGAACGGAGTGAAAGGCGGCTCTTTTTCGGAAGAAGACTTGAAAAATGCCATCAAGGAAATTACCCTGCTCAATCCCAGACCCGGAAACTCGTGGGAAAGCCATACGGAAACCAAGATGTCGCAGATTACCCCCGACTTTATCGTGGAAGCTACGAATGGGGGAGAATTGCTGTTTTCCCTTCCGGAAGAAAGCACGCCCGAATTGCGAATCAGCCGGGAATACAGCGAAATGATGACAAGCTACGCCCAAAGTTCCGGCAAAGAAAATGCGGCAACGAGAGATGCCTTTGCCTTTGTTAAACAAAAAATAGATTCGGCAAAATGGTTTATTGATGCAATTAAGCAGCGGAACACGACTTTGCGGCAAACGATGAAGTCTATTATTGAAATCCAGCGCGACTTTTTCTTAACAGGCGATGAATCGGCGCTCAAACCGATGAAATTGCGGGACGTGTCCGAATTGTGCGGTTACGATATTTCTACGGTTTCGCGGGTAAGCAACAGCAAATATGTCCAGACGAACTGGGGAGTCTATTCTTTGCGGTTTTTCTTTTCCGACGGAATAACCAACGAAGAAGGAGAAGAAGTTTCGGTGCGGGAAATCAAAACTTTGCTAAAATCATTTATTGACACCGAAGATAAAACCAAACCGATGTCTGATGATGTTCTGATGAGTAAGCTAAAGCAGGAAGGTTACGATATTGCCCGCCGCACGGTTGCCAAATACCGCGAACAGCTGAATATTCCGGTGGCGCGGCTGCGGAAGGAAATTATTTGATGCCCTGATACTCCGCAATCCAACGGTTGAGACTGTCTAATAAAACCGGTGCATTTTTCCGGACAGCCCAAGCTTGCAACTGCGTAAAACTGATTTCGGTCGCTACATCTAAATTCGGGAATAAGCGGGCGTTTTTCAGGGCGAGTTCTTTATCCGCTACGGCATAATCCGCTTCACCCTCAACAATTAGATGGATGATTTGTTCCTGAGTATAATTTTCAACTTCCTGAACGAGAATGGGTTCGGCAATCTCTTCGGATAAATTGCGCAAGCGCAGGATGCCGGGTGAGCGGGCAGGCATCCATACGGTTTTGTGGGCTAATTCCAACTGATTTCTAATCAGCGGCAAGGAATCATTTTCACCGGGTTTTCGCTGTACCAGCACTTGCTTGCCTTGCGCAACGGGAATGGTAAAAGCCGCCATTTGCCTGCTTTCGTTCGTAACCGGAGTATTGATTGCAATGATGTCGCATTGATTATTCCCTAATTTCTCCAGACAACTTTTCCAGCTATTCTCCAGTGTAATATGGACTTGCAAACCCGATCGGTTTTCAATATACCGGCAAAGTTCGTACTGAATACCGGCAATGGTATCATCCGAAACATAGTAATCGACAGCGTTATATTCCGTTACCACATTCAACACTCCCTCCGATGCGATTTCCGGAAAATCCCGGGGAGGAATGTCTTTTCCAACTATCCATTTCACCATAACGGCAATCAGCATCAGAAAAATAACAATGCCGCCGGCGATGATCATTGTTTTTCTTTTTATTTTCATGTTGGGACAAAAGTAGTGTTTTTTGTTGATAAATCCGAGAGGGTTGTCTTCCGTTTGCATCCATATTGAAACGAATTAAATTTGGCTGCAAAGTAATGGAATAAAAAAAGGTGTGTCAATGGGTATTTATACTCATATCTCAAACCAGAACCGGCTTCCCTTTCCTTCTTCGCTCTCTACATGCAGAGCGCTTCCGTGTTTTTGCAACAATTCCCGGCAAACAATCAACCCCAGTCCGCTGCCCTGTTCGCCGGCTGTCCCGCGGCGCGATTGCGGCTTTTCCTGACAGAAAAGGCTTTGTATCTGTTCGCTGCTCATGCCTGTTCCGGTATCGGTAACGGAAATCGTATAGGTTGAGGTGCGTCCGGTTACGGTCGGCGAAATAACTAACGATACCGTGCCGTCTTTTGCCGTATATTTGACGGCGTTAGTCAGCAGGTTGCGCACAACGGTTGCCAGCATGTTTTTGTCGCAGGAGACGATGGCTGTTTCGGGTGTCCGCACGTCTAATGTTACGCCTTTGCCGTCTGCCATATCCCGGATGACACCGATGCCCGGCTGCAGGATAGAGCTAAGATCGAATGGCGCAGGTTGGAAAGGCATACGACCGGTTTGCAACTGTGCCCAGTCCAACAGCGAATAAAGCAGTTCGACCTGTCCTTTTGCCGATTGGAGCAATTTATGATAATAGCGTGTCAATGAAGACTCATCCCAACTCGCTGAATTTTCGAGCAGCAATTGAATGGCATTATGTTGTGCAACGGCGGGATTTTTCAGATCGTGCGAGATAATGCTGAAAAACCGGTCTTTGGTGGCATTCATATCGGCAAGTTCGCGGTTGCGGCGATTGCGGAGCACAATAATATAGACGAGTAACGTAAGCAGCAATCCGGCGGCAATCAGTCCTCCCGTAAAGAGGAATTGCCGCTTTTTCTGTTGGTCAATCGTTACCTGTTTACGGGCAATTTCTAACTCCTTTTGTTGCACATCGTACTTTACTTCCATCTCCTGAAGGGCGTCGTGCAGGTTTTTATTGGAAATTTCGTGAATCACATCCCGGTATTTAATCATATATTCGGTTGCTTTTTTGATGTTACCCATAGCGGCATTATTTAATGCCAAATGTTCATAAATAACATGTAGCGCATACCAGTCATCTTCGCGAGTTCTTTTCATCATACGCTCGGCATGATATAGGGATGATTTATAATCTTTCATACTTAAATAGACTTGCATCAAAGCCTTGTCTGCCGTATTGACTGTACGGGGAAGATTTATTTTTTCAGCCAGTTGCAATGCCTGTTTCCCATAGTTGAGCGATTGTTGCAAGTCGCCGGCAACAAAATAATATTTTTGATAAAGTACCAATTGATACGCCATGGTTTCAAATTCGCCGTTTGCGGAAGCCCATTTGTAGGCTTCTTCCAATAATGGAAAGGCTTCTTCCAGTCGCCCAACGGATATATACATATCAGCAAGACTTCCGAATGTCCGGTATTTAGCGTCTTTAAGATTATAATGGGGGTTTTCATCTATTAATCTTATTGCCTTCAGCAGGTATTCTATCGTTTGATCAGGGTTGTACATGACGCTGTGAATTATTGCAATACTGCGAAGAATCTGTACTTCGGCACGAATGGGATTTTCAATACTTTGCTGATTGGCAATTTTTCGGACTTTGTCTTTTTCGTTTGCATCCAGACCTTTCATATAGGCGTTCATCGCATTTTCATAATCGCTTATTTCCCTGAAGTAAGCGCCTCTTGCTTCGTGATTCCGGTATTCCTGTTCGTAATAAGCCTTTCCTTCTATCAGCATCCATGCTTGATCAAGATAAATGATTACGGAATCAATTACACGTGTTTTGCAATACAGGGTTCCCATTGAGGTTAAAAGCGACGCCTCTTTTTCCTCATTCTTCCTGTCGCGGGCAAAAGCAATGCCTTCCTGAAAATAATGCTGTACTTTTTCCATGTCGCTTGTGAAGAAATACATCATCAGAGAATCATATTTTTGAAACATCTCTGTGTCGCCGAGCGTTCCGGAAGCAACTTGTTGTTCCATTTTCTGATATAATTCCGTAATATCGGTTTGCGCCTGTGCCGTAAATGCGATAAAAAGATAAATGCCTGCGGCGATAAATGCACGCAAAGCGTGCAATAAATGCTCACTTCGTTCGCGATAAAGGTTCGCTCCGCTCACGATAAAAGCCTGTGGCGATAAATTTATCTCTTTTATCCTTTTATCCATATTTATCATTTTCAACTCTCAATTCTAATAATCCCATTCTTCAAAGCATACTTCACCATTTCCAATGTACTGTTAATACCGAGTTTGCGGAAAATATTGCCTTTGTGGTGATCTACGGTTCGAAGGCTTATTCCGAGGCGATCGGCGATCAGTTTGCCCGGCAGTCCGTCGCGGCACAGTTCGATGATGCGTTTTTCCTGCGGAGTAAATTCAGCGGATACTTCTGCCGTTTTCTTTTTCGACACGTAAATATGATACATGATTTCGGAAATATCTTTTCCGAAGTATTCAAGACCTTGCATGATAGTACGTATAGCTTCGGCGATAGCGTCAACGCCTCCTTGCCGCTTACTGATAAATCCTTCGATGCCGATTGCAAGCATTGCCTCCACCACAGACGCTGTGTTTTCGGCAGAAACGGCAAGGATTTTTATTTCGGGACGTTCCTTTTTCAGGCGGCGGGCGATGTCGATGCCCGACATGTCGGGAAGCGCAATGTCCAACAGCACAATATCGACGGCAACCTCATCCAAGAGTGCGAATAACTCGGCGCCTGTCTCGGCTTCGCCAACAATGTGCAAGTCAGGGTGGCGGTTTTCGATGGCTGTCCGAACACCCAAACGGAACAATTCATGGTCTTCAACTAACAATACATTTATCATGGCAGTATGTTTCAGACGGTAAAGATAAATATTTTTTAGGCATATAGGTATAAATACCCATAAAAAACCACCAAAAATGAGTACAAATACGCATTGACACGCACAAGAACACCCTGTACTTTTGTTGCATAAATTCACTATTTCACTTTAAAATTGAATTATATCAAATGAAAAGAGTAATTTTTACATTCGTAACGCTCGCCTTTCTCGGTTTGAGCAGCAGCGCAGTAGCGCAAAACAGGATCTCCCTCACATGGCAGGTAGAAACAGGCAGTTTGGAAAAATCGTTTGAGATTATCGCTTCTGACGGAGAAACCATCACGGTAAACTGGGGAGACGGAACAACACCAACCACCGTAACAGAAAACGGCTGGCAAACCCTCTTCCATACCTACGCCGCCGCTAACAGTTATTCTGTAACCATTACCGGTGATGTTACTACTTTAGAGGTTGCCTATAGTTCCATCACATCTTTGGATGTAAGCAAAACTACGGCGTTACAATATTTGGATTGCAGCTATAATTCCATCTCCGTCTTGGATGTAAGCAAAACTACGGCGTTAACAACCTTATCTTGCATCGGTAATTCCATCTCCGTCTTGGATGTAAGCAAAAATACGGTGTTAACAATGTTATATTGCAGCTATAATTCCATAGCCGCCTTGGATGTAAGCAAAACTACGGCATTACAATATTTAGATTGCAGCTATAATTCCATAACTGCCTTGGATGTAAGCAAAAATACGGCGTTAACAACGTTATATTGCGTCAGTAATTCCATATCCGTCTTGGATGTAAGCAAAAATACGGCGTTAACAGAGTTCGATTGCAGCGATAATTCCATAGCCGCCTTGGATGTAAGCAAAAATACGGCGTTAGCAGTCTTAGGTTGCAGCAGTAATTCCATATCCGTCTTGGATGTAGGCAAAAATACGGAGCTACAATTTTTAAATTGCAGCTATAATTCCATCTCCGTCTTGGATATAAGCAAAAATACCGCATTAACAGGTTTATATGGTTACTATAATCACCTTCCCTTGTCCGAATTATTTCAATTGTCGGAACAATTGAAAGGCTATGTTGATGATGGCACTTTGGAAGATTACGCCTGTTTAGGCTGGCAAACCCTGCCCCCGATGACGGTAAAAACAGGCACCGAGCAATTTGCCGACCAATCCGCCTTCGGTGGAAAGTTCACCGAATACGCCATCACCCCCGCCAACGGCTACACCATCGCCAACGGCAAACTCACCTTTACCAAAATCGGCGTTTACGAAGTAACCATGACCAATGCCGCCATCCTTTCCCACACTATCTATCCCGTTGATGTCAGCGTAACAATAACCGTAACAGGAAACGGCGAAAGCGCGGATAAGTGGAAAGTTGAAAATGGAGAGTTGAAAATTTATCCCAACCCTGTCAATGACGAATTAAACATTACGAATTACGAGGATGGGGAGCTTATGATTTTTGATATTATGGGCAGAATTGTAACTGATTTTCAACTCTCAAGTTTCAACTCTCCATTAAAAATTGACGTTTCGCATTTACCCTCCGGCATTTATTTCCTGACAATCGGCAATAAAACGGCAAAATTTGTGAAACAATAGTAAGTGACGTAAATAGAGCGCACCCCTCTACGCTCGTAGAGCACACCCATCTACGCCCGTAGAGCACATCCATCTACGCTCGTAGAGCACATCCATCTATTTTTGCAGGAGCTTCCGCTGAATAGAGGATAAAAGGATAAAAAGATAAAAATGATAAAAGGGATAAAATGAAAAAAATGAAAAAGACATTATTCACTCTAACCGCTGCTTTGATAATCTCGGTAGCGGCCTACGGGCAACAACAGCAGGAAGAGCGCATCATCCGCTTTCACGCCGACATCGTGATTGATACGACCGGCAGGGTGGAGATTACCGAGCGTATCCGCGTATATGCCGCCGGCGATGAAATCAAGCGGGGCATCATTCGTGAGATACCGCTTTCCCGCCTCAACAAATACGGGAAGCGCGTGCCGGTGGATTATAAAATTCTTTTGGTAACTACAGACGCGCCAAACCCCAAATACCGCGACGAACGCAAGAACGGAAATCTCGTAATATCTATCGGCGACTCGGAAACGTTGCTCGAGGCGGGCGAATACAATTATATCGTTCGTTATGAAACTTACGGTCAAATCGGGTTTTTCGACGACTACGACGAACTGTACTGGAACGTAACGGGCAACACTTCTATCTTCACGGTGGAAGAAGCCTCCGCTGCCATTACCTTGCCCGAAGGCGCGAATGCCATTCAAGCAGCCTGTTATACAGGCAAGAAAGGCTCGAAAGAAAGCGCTTGCACAGTAGATGACCGGGGGCGAATACAAATGTTTACGACCACCCGCCCGTTAGCGCCCGGCGAAGGATTTACCGTTGCCGCAGGCTTCACACGCGACATTATCAGCCGTCCGCCTCCGCCAACCCAATTGGAAACCTTTTGGTACAGACACAAAGCGTGGGTATGCCTGTTGTTGGGTTTATTGATTTGTGCAGGGTACTTTTACTCCAATGACCGCAAGGCAGGAAAAAAACACCGCCAACCGGTAGCCATTCCCACGTTCAAACCGCCGCGCGACCTGTCGCCGGCTTCCGTCAATTACCTTTATAAAAGAATTTTCGACGACAATGCGCTGGGGGCGACACTGATTGAAATGGCTGCAAAAGGCGCCATGCACATCCGCTACGACGGGAAACGGAACGCGCTGCGCGAATATACATTGGTCAATACATCGCAAACGGAACATCTGCGTCCCGAAGAGCAGGAGTTGCACGCCACCATCTTCAAAGGAACGGATAATGTCAGGCTTGACAATACCTACAGCGAAAATATGTATAATGCCCAAAAAAACCTGAAGGAATCGCTGGCGAAACAGTGGAACATGAGGGCTTTCATCACCACCGAAGGCGTCGGAAAGGGGTTTGGCATGCTGCTGCTGTTCTTTGCGATATTCATTGCATTTATGGGCATGGAAGTAACGTGTATGCCGATGCTTGCGGCGTCGCCCTTCATCAGCATTGCTTTTCTCTGCATGACGCCGGCGCCCGCAAACGGCGGAATCGGGCATTGGCTCATGATGTTTTTCGTGTTCGTCATCGCCGAACTCGGCGTTGCGCTTGTGATAGTAATTGTATTTACCATTGGCGTGGATGCCGAAATGCGTGATTTAGTGAACGACTTTCACGCGGCTCCGACGGTTTTCTTTGCCGTGACGTCGCTGATGTACTGCGTGTATGCAAAGCGCATGGAGCGGTTGACCCTTGACGGCGCCCAACTTTTTTCCGAATTAGAAGGATTCAGGATGTATCTGAAAACGGCCGAGGAGCACCGGCTTAATATGCTTACGCCGCCCGATCGCACGCCCGAACTGTTTGAACGGCTGTTGCCCTACGCCGTAGCCTTAGACGTGAGTAATGACTGGTGCAAAAAATTTGGCGACGTGCTGTTGAGCGCTAATTACAGCCCCGACTGGTACGATAACAAAAAAGATTTTACCGGCGGACTGTCCGCAACCGGCATGGTATCTTCCTTCACGTCGTTAGGCTTATCGTTCCGTTCCACTGTCACAAGCAGCGGCTCTACCGACTACGAGTCGGGGAGCGGAGGAGGAGGTTCGTCCGGCGGTGGCGGTGGCGGCGGCGGCGTCAGGGGATGGTGAAATTAGTTGAGAGTTGAGAGTTGAGAGTTGAAAGTTGAGAGTTGAGAATTAGTTATTAAATATTAAATTTTAAGACAGATGAAATATCCATGAGTTTTTTAACAAAACACACCAAACGAAATGAATATAGCACAACACGCTGTTCCGTTAGGAACAACCTATTGGTAGAAGAACGGAATACGCACACACAATCGCCGCAATGCTTATTTCTGCGGCATCCTGCGGACAGGGGCAACCGAAAAAACCGGCTGCAGAAACCGTTTAAGAACTTTTAATGGATAATTCTAATATAATATTCCGAACTGCCACAATGGAATCTTTCTGTCAAAACCGTATTCTATATTGTCACTGGCAATATAAGCATTGCTTGCGTTTTTAATTTGTTTGCTTGACTTGCTTTTTCCGCCGATTTCAAACAAAAACTTTTTATCAACCCAAAAATCGCCGCTATTTGGATATTCAACGGTATGATTATATGATAGTTGATTAAGAAAAAAAGTTTCTCGCATATTGCCAATATCGGTATTATTCTCTGAGAGAGTATAGGCAAGATTGGTATTATCAAGATAAATTTTTTCGGGTTTTTGCAGGCGGTTTATACCCAAAATATCTTTATGCAAATGGTTTGTCAATCGCGTTTCCCGCAAATAATAGAGATATGTCAGAAGCGTATTTCTGTGAATTTCAATGCGTTTACTCAAATTATTAATATTTGGAATAAATGGAACCGACTCCGCAACAATTTGCAGCAGTTGTTTGACTTTTGGCACATACGCCGGATCGACATTGCGCAACAAAGGCAATTCTACCTCCAAAATCAGATTGACAACTTCTTCCAAACGATACGAGAAGTGTGCAATCCCTTCTGTAAAAAAAGGATAGTAACCGTGTCGCAAATAATCGCTAAAAAATTGCAGAGGCTTGACTTTCGACAGAATCTCGTCTGAAATTTCCTTGTGATTTTCCAAAATATCAGACAGTGAAACAGGCGTAAAATCAGTTTTTTGTGTAATATTCAAAAATTCACGGAACGAAAGTCCCTGAATATCATATACAATAGCACGACGGCTTAAATCGGCGCGGGCATTAAGAATTTCAAGCAATGAAGAGCCAGTAAAAACAACTTTCAAAGTTGGATAATCATCATAGATATTTTTGATTGCCTGCGACCAATTTGGATATTTATGCACTTCGTCGAGAAACAGAAACTTGCCACCACGTTTTACGAAGTAGTCAACTAAATTGAGTAAACTATGTTCGGCAAACCACAGATTATCAAGCGAAACATACAAAATTTCGCTTGCATTTCCCAAAAATTTTTTAATTCGCTGAAGCAACAGTGTTGTTTTTCCAACGCCTCTCGCACCACGAATACCTATCAAGCGGTCGTTCCAGTCAATTTTATCCATGATACTGCGAATAAAACGAGTGTCTACGTCCCGTACTTTTTGATATGATTTTTCTATTAGAGTATCCATTTTATGTTTGTTTTTGTACAGCGCACTGTAGATCGTTTATTAAAATTTTTATATTATAGTGTACAAAAATACAATATATTTTTGAATTAACAATAAACAATATCACATTTGACTGTCACCCCATCCTTAACTAATTGCACTCCTACTCACACCTCAAACCAAAACCGGCTTCCCTTCCCCTCTTCGCTCTCCACGTACAGGAGGCTGCCGTGTTTATGCAACATATCTTGGCACACAATCAGTCCCAACCCGCTGCTTTGTTCGCCGGCGGTGCCTTCTCGCGTTTGTTGGCGGTCGATGCGGAAAAGGTTTTGTAGTTGCTCCGGAGTCATACCTGTGCCGGTGTCGCTCACCGCAACGGTGTATTTACCGTTACATTCGGTAATTTCAAGCGACACATTACCGCCTGTTTCCGTAAATTTGACGGCATTGGTGAGCAGGTTGCGAACAACGGTCGTTATCATGTGTTGGTCGCCGGTCACGACGGCTGCGGGAGGCGTCTGCGCTTCGAAAGTGATTCCTTTGCGTTCCGCCATGCTTTTGATAAGGCCTATATCGGATTGTAAAACGGAAACAAGATTAAACGGACAGGGATTGTAAACCGTGCGTCCTGTCTGTATCTTCGCCCAATCGAGCAGGTTGGTAAGCAGGTCGAACAATCCGTTTGCCAACTTGAGCGTTTTCCGGTGGTATTCCGACAAGGTGTCGGCGTCCATTTTGTCCCCATAATCCGTTATCATTTGCAAACTGTCGCGTTGCAGAACGACCGGATTTTTCAGGTCGTGCGAGATGATACTGAAAAACTTGTCCTTGGTGGCGTTGGTTTCGGCAAGCAGGCGGTTGCGGCGTCTGTGCTGTATGACAATATAGATGGATAATGAAAGCAGCAATACCGCCATGATGATACCTCCGATAAAAACCAATTGCCTTGTCCGGTAACGATCTATTTCTGTTTGCTGACGAAGGATTTCCAATTCCTTTTGTTGCACATCGTATTTTACTTCCATTTCCTGAAGCGCGTCGTGCAGATTTTTATCGGATATTTTCAATGTCAATTCTTTCAATTTTTCTAAATATTCTTCCGTTTTTTCCTGATTACCCATTGCGGAATATATCAATATCAATCCGTTATATAACGTTTGCATATTGTCCCAAAAATTATCGGGAGTTCTTTCCTGAATACGTCCGGCATAAAAAAGCGCAGATGAATAATCTTTCAGTTCACGGTATGTTTCCATCATAGCCTCATCCGCATGATTGAGAAGGAAAGGCTGATGGGTCGGTTCTGCTATTTTCAGCGCTTCTTTGGCATAGTTCAGCGCCTGCTTCAAATCTTTTTCAATCCTGTAACATTCCGATAAACGTGATAACGCAAACACTATTTGCGTAAAGTCTTCAAATCCGGTAGCCATTTCGTAAGCTTTTAACAATAAAGGCAAGGCTTTTTCAGTTTGCTTCATTCCCAAATATCCCGCTGCCAGATTCATGTATATGATATTTTCAAAAAAGGGATTATTTTCGTGCGGGTTTTCATCTAATATTTTTTTTGCCCGAAGATGATATTCCTCACATTTTTCCAAATTGCGCGTATCAACATATACAGCGCCAATATCAATAAAAATATTTGCTTCACGACGGTTATGCTCGGAAACATCCTTTTTGAGCGCAATTTGAACGTTCCTGTCTTTTTCGATAAATTCCAAAGATTTGTGAAAAGCGCTCAACGATTTTTCAAGGTTGTGCAAATCAGAATAGAAATCCCCTATTGCTTTGTAAATTAGAGATTCCAGCATAAAATACTCCTTGCCTTCAATCAGTTTTAAGGCCCTGTCATAATAAACCATTACCGAATCGCTTTCTCCCGAAAGGTTGTAAATATCTCCCATTTTTCCCCAATATTTTGCCTCCCATTCAAGGTTGTTTTTCTTACGGGCAAAATTAATTCCCTGTTGAAAATAGAGTTTTACCTTATCAAAATCTCTCGCGTTGTAATTGTATATCAGAAAATAGTATTTTTCAAGCATTTCTGTATCGTTCAGTTTTCCGGAAGAGATTTCCTGTTCCGCCAACCGGAGACTTTCCGTCATATCGGTTTGCGCTTGTGCCGTAAATGCGAGTAAAAGATAAAGGGCTACGCCGATAACTTTCAGTTGAAAATGGAAAGTTGAAAGTTGAAAATTATTTTTTCTCATTTTTCCCTGTTTTTTCTTTTGATGTTTTTACGATGCTCAAAGCAAACGCATAAGATTTATCCCTCACAATACTATCTTTCATATCATTTTCAACTTTCAACTTTCAATTTTCAACTCCAATAATCCCGTTTTTCACCCCATACTGCACCAATTCAAGCGTACTGTTGATGCCGAGTTTACGAAAAATATTGGCTTTATGCCACTGCACCGTATTGGCTGAAATATGGAGACGGTCGGCAATCAGTTTAGCGGGTAATCCTTCGTGGCAGTATTCGAGAATACGCTTTTCCTGTTCGGTAAACTCGGAAGTAACCTGCACCTGTTTCTTTTTGGATACATAAATCCGGCTGATAATATCGGAAATGTCGCTTCCGAAATATTCATGCCCTTGCATCACTGCGCGTATGGCTTCGATAATGATTTCGTTGCTGCAATTGAATTTACTGACAAAACCTTCGATACCGATATGGAGCATTTGTTCTACGGTT
>Ga0082212_10007834_pt1 | contig 14044 bp, 14 predicted proteins | sample TergutNt197P3_FD_71548 | JGI IMG/M metagenome (GOLD analysis project Ga0082212, IMG submission 71548) | Neocapritermes taracua P3 segment gut microbial communities from Petit-Saut dam, French Guiana - Nt197 P3 | ecosystem: Host-associated > Arthropoda: Insects > Digestive system > Gut ... | reverse complement strand
CTTGCCCCCCGCCCCGGGGGCCCCCCCCGCTTTTTGCGGCGCGTTCCGGCCCGCCGTCCATGCCGCAAAAGCCGATGGCGCGGCCCCCCAGTTCATCGACCAGCGCAGCTAAGTTTTTGCCGATCTTTCCGGCCAGCACCATCTGCACCACGTCCATGGTCTCCTGATCGGTGTACCGTATCCCGTTTACAAACTTGGGCTTGACGCCCATGCGTTCAAGCGCCGCGTTGATCTCAGGCCCGCCGCCATGCACCACCACCACACGTATCGAGGTCAGCGACAGCAGCACGATGTCGGATATGACCGCGCGTTTCAACTCCTCGGACGCCATAGCCGCGCCGCCGTACTTTATTACAATGGTTTTGCCCTTGAACTTCTGAATGTACGGCAGGGCTTCGGACAATATCTCCGCCCTTGATGAAATATCTTTAGTGTCCATTGACCTCACTCCCCTTCTACGTCCTGTAGTCGCCGTTTATACGCACGTAATCATAGGTCAGGTCGCAGCCGTAGGCTTCGGAAACGGCGTCGCCCCGCCCCGCGGATACGTCTATCAGTATCTCTTTGCCGGAGAGTACGTCCTTGGCCTTGGCCTCGTCGAACTCCAAGCCGCACCCGTCACGGCACACCGTCACGCTTCCGTTTTCCGAGCCGAACGTCACCGACACGGCCCCCAAATCGAACTTCGCGCCCGCGTATCCCATGGCGCACAGCACCCTGCCCCAGTTGGCGTCCGCCCCGAACATGGCCGCCTTGACTAAGCTTGACGACACCACGCTCATTGCCATTTTTCCGGCGGCGTCTTGATCGGGCGCGCCGCTCACGCGGCATATGATCAGTTTGGTCGCGCCCTCGCCGTCCCGCGCCAGTTCCTTGGCGATGTATACCGTGACGTGTTTCAGCGCGGCCAGAAAGAGATCGTAATCCCCGTTTTTTTGCCCGATGACGGCGTTTCCCGCCATACCGGAGGCTAAGATGGCCGCCATGTCGTTCGTGGAGGTGTCGCCGTCAACCGACACGCGGTTGATACTCACGCCGACGGCCTCGGTCAGCGCCTCCCGCAGTAGTTCCGGCGATATGGCGCAGTCGGTGGTGATGAACACCAGCACGGTGGCCATGTTGGGATGCACCATACCGCTCCCCTTGGCAATCGCCCCGACCGTGACCTCTTTGCCGCCAAGCTCAAACGTCACGGCGATCTCCTTCTTAACGGTGTCGGTGGTCATGATGGCCCGGGCCGCCGCGTCGCCGCCGCCCGGCCCGGCGTCTAACGCCGCGGCCAATTCCGGCACGGCGTCCGTGACGCGCTCAACCGGCAGCCGCTGGCCGATCACGCCGGTCGAGTTGACGATCACGTCATCCGCCGGGATGCCCAGCGCTTGGGCCGCCGCCTCGCACATGAGCGCGGCGTTGATCTCGCCGTCGGCGGCGCAAGCGTTGGCGTTGCCGCTGTTGGCTATAATTGCGCGAGCCCTGCCGTTTTGGAGGTGCTTGCGCGTTACGGCTATGGGCGCGGCCTGAACCGCGTTGGCGGTGTACACCGCCGCCGCCGCGCACTCGCAATCTGCGGCAATCAGCGCCAGGTCTTTCTTTTGCGCGTTTTTCCTGATCCCGCAGTGTACGCCGGACGCCCTGAAACCTTTGGGCGCCGCCACACCGCCGGGCACTTCGTTCCATATCATATTCATATTGAAAACCTCAATTTCATACATTGCAGGGCCGCGCCCGAGGCGCCCTTCCCCAGATTGTCGAGCCGCGCCGTCAGCAGTGTCTGACAGTCATTGCCGAACACAAAAATTTCCATGTCGTCGGCGCTGTTCAACGTCTCCATATTGAGCCGCCCGTTCTCAAGCGAACCCTCGCCGCCGAACGGCATGACGCGAACGTGTTCCGCGCCCCTGTACCAGTCCGCCAGTTCTTTGTGTATCGGTTCCGCCGGGGCGTTCAGCGGCACGCTGACCAGCATCCCCTGCCGCACGGCGGTCAGTACCGGCATGAAGATCGGCGCCCTCTCAAGCCCGCACACCGCCCGCATCTCGGGCAGGTGCTTATGCGTCAGCCCGAGGGCGTAAGGGCGCGCGCCGCGCGGCGGGTCTTCGCCCTCGTACTCGGCCATCACGGGTTTCCCGCCGCCGCTGTACCCGGTCAGTGAGGTGCAGTACAACACCTCATCCGCCGAAACCGTCCCCGAACACACTAACGGGTAAACCAGCGCGTTAAACCCGGAAGCGTGACAGCCCGGCACGGTTATCCGGTTCGACGCCTTCACGGCGTCCCGGTGCTTTTGCGACAGTTCCGGGAAACCGTAAGCCCAGCCCGGCGCGGCGCGGTGCGCGGTGGATGCGTCGATGATCACCACGTGGTTCCCGGCCAGCGTCACCGCCTCGCGGGCGGCCTCGTCCGGCAGACACAGGAACACGGCGTCGGCGCTGTTGATGAAGTGTTTGCGCCGTTCGGCGTCCTTGCGCTTCTCCTCCTCGATTCTGAGCAGTTTCACGCCCTCCATGCCGTTCAGCCTGTTTTCAAGCCGAAGGCCGGTGGTGCCCTCCGCGCCGTCTATAAATACGTTGATCATGCTTACCCCTCGATAAATTCTTTAATGGCGTTGATGTGCAATAATACGGACTCCTTGGCCGGGCCACCCCCGGCGCCGCGGCGCGACACGCAGTTCCTGAGTTCCACCGCGTCGTAGAAATCGCCGCCGAACAGTTCCGACGCTTGCCGCAACTCGCCGGGCGGCAGGGCCTCGAGCGTCAGACCGTCTTTTATACAGCGGTTCACTAACTTGCCCACCACAGTGTAAGCGTCGCGGAACGGCATCCCCTTCTTGACCAAATAGTCGGCCGCGTCGGTGGCGTTGAGGAACCCGCGCGACGCCGCCTTGTACATGACGTCCGGCTTGAACGTCAGCGTCTGAACCATGGGCGCGAACACGGCCAGGCACATGTTCACGGTGTCTATCGCGTCAAAGACCGGCTCTTTGTCCTCCTGCATGTCCTTGTTGTACGCTAACGGCAGACCCTTCATCACCGTGAGCAGCGCCGTCAGCGAACCGTACACCCTGCCGGTCTTGCCGCGAACTAATTCGGCCACGTCCGGGTTTTTCTTCTGCGGCATGATGGACGAACCGGTGCTGTAAGCGTCGTCGAGTTCCGCAAACCCGAACTCGTAACTGCACCACAGGATCACCTCTTCGGCCATCCTGGACAAGTGCGTCATGACGACCGCCAGCGCGGCCAGCGTCTCGACGGCGAAGTCTCGGTCACTCACGCTGTCTAACGAATTGTACGTGACACGCGAAAACTTTAATTCCCTCGCCACGCCTTCGCGGTCTATCGGGTACGTCGTCCCCGCCAGCGCGCCCGCCCCCAGCGGCAGTTCATCCATACGCGCCCGCGCGTCCTCAAGCCGTGTCACGTCGCGTCTCAGCATCTCGCACCAGGCCATTAAATGGTGAGCCAGCGTGATGGGCTGGGCGCGCTGTAAATGGGTGTAGCCCGGCATGACCGTCTCCAAGTGTTTTTCCGCCAGCTCCACGAGTACGCGCTGCAAGCCCTTGATATTACCAATCAGCCCCGGTATCGCCCTGATGATGTGGAGCCGGAAGTCCAACGCCACCTGATCGTTGCGGCTGCGCGCGGTGTGCAGGCGTTTGCCCGTCTCGCCCAAACGCTGTGTAAGCAGCGTCTCGACGTTCATGTGTATGTCCTCGGCGTCCTCCGAAAACCCCGCCGCGCCGGACTCTATGTCGTTCAAAAGCTGTTTCAGTCCGCTGACAAGTGTTTTTGCTTCACATGCGTCTATGACGCCGCGTTCTCCCAGCATGGCCGCGTGCGCTATGCTGCCCTCTATGTCCTCGCGGTACAGGCGGGAGTCGAACGCGATCGAACTGTTGAAGCTGTTTACGGCGGCGTCTGTGTCTTTTTCAAAACGCCCGCCCCATAATTTCGCCATGGTTTTCTCCCTCCCGCCGATAATCGTTACTTTTTATAGCGTGTCAACGCTTCTACCTTTACAGGCAGGCCGAACAGGTTGATGAACCCCTCCGCGTCGGACTGGTCGTAGTCGCTCTCGCCGAACGACGCAAGGCTCAAGTCGTGCAAAGAACACGGGCTGGTCATGCCCTGCGGGATCAGGTTGCCCTTGTAAAGTTTGATCTTCACTTCGCCGGTGACGCACTCCTGCGTCTTGTCCACGAAGGCCGACAACGCCTCCCTGAGCGGCGTGAACCATTGCCCGTTATAGACTAATTCGGCGAACCTGACCGCCAGCTGCTGTTTCATGTGCAGGGTGTCTTTGTCGAGTGTAATCTGTTCGAGCATATTGTGCGCCTTATAGAGTATCGTTCCTCCCGGCGTTTCGTATACGCCGCGCGACTTCATGCCCACCAAGCGGTTCTCCACCATGTCCACGATGCCAACGCCGTGCCTGCCGCCTAAAATGTTCAGCAGGGCGATCAGGCTCGCGCCGTCCATCTTCTCGCCGTTTACCGAGACCGGGACGCCCCGCTCGAAGCCGACGGTGACGGTCTCGGGCGCGTCGGGCGCGTTCTCGGGCGACGCGCCCAGTTCGAGTATCTTGTCATAGTCGGGCGCGTTGGCCGGATCCTCGAGGTCAAGCCCCTCGTGCGACAGATGCCACAGGTTTTTGTCCTTGGAGTAATTGGTCTCGCGGCTGATGGGCAGCGGGATGCCGCGCGCCTCGGCGTAGTCCATCTCGTCCTCGCGGGACTTGAGTTCCCACTCTCTCCACGGCGCGATGATGGTCATCTTGGGCGCGAACGCCTTTATGGCCAACTCGAACCGCACCTGGTCGTTGCCCTTGCCGGTACACCCGTGCGCGATGGCGTCCGCGCCTTCGCGCAGTGCGATGTCCACGATGCGCTTGGCGATCACCGGGCGCGCGAACGACGTCCCAAGCAGATACTCTCCCTCGTAGACCGCGCCGGCCTTGAGCGTCGGGAAAATAAAATCGTACACAAACTCGTCGGTCAAGTCCTCGATGAAGCAATCCGACGCGCCCGTCTTTTTGGCCTTCTCAATCAAGCCGTCAAGTTCCTCGCCTTGCCCCACGTCGGCGGCGACGGCGATCACCTCGCACCCGTAATTCTCTTTCAGCCACGGTATGATGATGGAGGTGTCTAAACCCCCGGAGTATGCCAAAACGGCCTTTTTGACCTGCTTCTTCACGCCGCTTCAATCCTTTCTGTTTGTTGATTGCATAAGTATAACACGTTGTGAATAAATATGCAAGCGTTTGAGCCTGAAAATTTTGAACAAACCGAATGGCCGCTATTGCGGATTTTTCGTATAGGATGTATAATTGATTTATCATTGCGGAGGTTCACATGGAGATTGTTTACACAGACGGCGGCGTTTTGATCACCGGTGATTTTTCGCCCGCGCTGACGTTCAACTGCGGGCAGTGCTTCCGCTTCTCGGAACGCGGCGGGGTGTGGGAGGGCGTCGCGTTCGGCCAGACTCTGACCGCGCGCGAGACGTCCGGCGGCGTTTTGCTGGGTTGTTCGCGGGACAGTTTTGAAAACGTGTGGCACGGCTACCTCGACCTGGGCCGCGATTACGCGGCGGCGCGCGAACGCATAGGCGTCAACGCCTTCATGCGCGAGGCGGCGGACTTCGGGAGCGGCATCCGCATCCTGCGCCAGGATTTTTGGGAGGCGCTGTGTTCCTTTATCGTCTCGCAGAACAACAACATCCCGCGCATACGCGGCGTGATAGAGCGGCTGTGCGCGTACTGCGGCAGTGAAGCTGACGGCCCGCACCCGTTCCCGGACGCCGAAGTTGTTTCGCGCCTGTCCGCGGAGGAGTTGCGCGGGTTGGGCGCGGGCTACCGCGCGGAGTACGTCGTCGGCGCGGCCCGCGCGGTTTCGGACGGCGAGCTGTCGGCGGCTATGCTCAACGCGCTCAGCGTCGAGGATGCGCGCGAAGCGCTTACGCGGGTGCGCGGCGTGGGCGTCAAGGTGGCCGACTGCGTGCTGCTGTACGGTCTGGGGCGCACGGATGCGTTCCCGTTGGACGTGTGGATGAAACGCGCGCTGGCAGAGTATTTCCCCCCAAACTTTGACCCGCGCGTTTTCGGCGGCGACGCGGGTATCGCCCAGCAGTACATTTTTCACTATATTCGCTATTTGCACGGCAGGGTGTAGTGTGGTATAATAGTTGGCGAACGGAGGGACAAGTAATGAAAAAGCAAGCCTTGACTTTATTGGTTGGTATCTTGATTGGCGCGGTTCTTTTCGGCGGCACGCTTGCCTTGGCCGAAACTTTCACGGCAACATCGGCGGATTTCCCCGTCTATGTGGACGGTCACCGCGTGAACGTGGAGGCCGTTTCAATCAACGGCGTAAATTACCTGAAAATCCGTGACATAGCTATGGCCGTTGACGTTTGCGTCTGGTGGGACAACGCCGAAAGAGCGGCCAAGTTTGAAACCGACAAGAAATATGACCCGAATTATACCGGCCCGGCGGCGGCGGTAACCCCTACTCCGCAACCCACACCTGCGCCTACGCCCACCCCCACCCCCCAGCCTGCCGTTACTCCAGCCCCAACACCGACACCAACACCTAAACCTGCTGTTACCCCAACCCCAACACCGTCGTCAGGAAATTACATAGGCAACATAAATACCAAGAAATTCCATAAACCATCATGTGGAACATTACCGGCACAAGGCAACAGGGTTTATTTTGACAGCAGGGAAAAAGCTATATCGAACGGATACGACCCTTGCAAAAACTGCAAGCCGTAGTAATTTTGGTAAGCAGAACATCGTGTTATAGAAGATGTGTTGTGAATGGCGGGTGACCATCAATTGGGATGGACGCCGTATTGACAACATCGACGTTTTGCTGTACACTGTATTTGAACAGCAATTTGAAAAGGAGCAATGAGCTATGTCAAAAGCAGTGACCATGAGAATTGACGATACCCTGAAGAAACAGGCGGAAGAGACATTGGATGAAATCGGATTAAACATGACCACCTATTTTATCTCAAGCCTAAAGGCTTTGGTGAGGGAGAAAAAGGTGCCTTTCGAGTTGACCACAATCCAGAAATCAAACGCCGATTATTTGGCAAAATTAGATAACGCCATTGAGGAAGCCAGAAGCGGCGAGGCATACCAATTCTTCGGCGATGGCAATTTTAGCGACACCCCGCGGAGGATTGATGTATGAATGTCTTTTTCACCAAAACGGCGAAGAATGAATATGAAGCATGGAAAAAGTCAAACCCAAGAGCGGTTGATAAAATTGAGGAACTGATTGCAGACATTGTTGAGAATGGTTTATTAACAGGAAAAGGGAAACCGGAACAATTAAAGTATTTCAAAGACCCTCCGAGATATTCAAGGCATATAACCCAAGCTGACAGACTTGTCTATTGTCCGAGCGCTAATGATTTGCTCATAGTTTCTTGCAAGGGTCACTATAACGATAAATAACAGCGCGCAACATTTATCATAAGCATATCATACACCATTTTCTTGGAGGTTGACCGATGCGTCAGGGACAAGCATACGCCGGGCAGGCATTCGCTACGCTTTATTCCTATTTGGAGGACGATCTGGGCGTGACGGTTTCGGGCGACGAAACGCGCTTCCGGCTCTGGGCGCCCACCGCGTCCACGGCCAATGTGCTGCTGTACGACACGGGCCAGCCCATCGCCGACGAGACGCCGCGCTCCATCCCCATGCACAGGGCCGACGGCGGCACGTGGTCGGTGCGCGTGACCGACGACTTAAAGGGCAAGTTCTATACATATCAGGTGGAGATCGACGGCCACTGGAACGAGGCCGTTGACCCTTACGCGCGCGCCGTCGGGCTGAACGGCAACCGCGGCAAAATCATAGACCTGGCGTCAACCGACCCGCCGGACTGGGAGAACGACGCGCGCCCGCGCCTGATCAACCCGACCGACGCCATCATATACGAGCTGCACGTGCGCGACCTGTCCTCACACCCGCAGTCGGGCATCCGCCACAAGGGCAAGTTCCTCGGGTTCACCGAGACCGGCACGGTGTCGCCCAACGACGCCGTGACCGGGCTGGATCACATATCGGAGTTGGGCGTGACGCATGTGCATCTGCTCCCCTGCTTCGACTTCGAGTACGAGGATGACGAGTTCACGCCCGCGGGCGAACCGCCGTACAACTGGGGATACAACCCCAAAAATTACAACGCGCCCGAGGACACGTACGCCTCCAACCCCATCGACGGCGTGTCTGCCGTGCGCGACTTCAAGCGGCTGGTGCAGGCATTGCACAGCCGCGGGATCGGCGTCGTCTTAGACGCGGTGTACAACCATATGTACGACGCCGAGAAAAGCTGTCTGGGTATGCTTGCGCCCGGCTACTATTTCAGGACCAAAAACGACGGCGCGTATTCAAACGGCTCCGGGTGCGGCAACGAAACCGCGTCGGAGCGCGTGATGATGCGCAAATTCATCATCGACTCGGTGGCCTACTGGGCCGAGGAGTACCACATAGACGGTTTCCGGTTCGATTTGATGGGCTTACACGACATCGACACCATGAACCTCATCCGCGCCAGGTTAGACGAGATCGACCCGGGCATCCTCATGTACGGCGAGGGCTGGACGGGCGGCCAGTCCGCGCTGCCGCCCGACGAACGCGCGGTCAAGGACAACGCGTCGCGCCTCGATTCCCGCATCGCCATGTACTCCGACGACATACGCGACACCGTCAAGGGCAGCGTGTACGACGCCAAAGCGCCCGGGTTCGTCAACGGCGCGGCCGCCGAGCGGGCGGGGGATATACGGTTCGGCGTGGTGGCCGCGGTACAGCACCCGCAGGTTGACCCCGGCAACCGTTTCTGGGCGAAACACCCGTCGCAGACCGTCACCTACTGCTCCTGCCACGACAACCTGACCCTGTGGGACAAGTTAGTCAAAACCAACCCGACGGCCAGCACCAAAGAACTGACCGCCATGAACCGCTTGGCGGCGGCCATTGTGCTGACCTCGCAGGGGCTTGTCAACCTGCACGCCGGCGAGGAGATGGCGCGTTCCAAACAGGGCGCGGACAACAGCTACAACGCCCCCGACGCGGTAAACAGGTTGGACTGGCTGAGAAAACGCGACTTTATTGAGTTGTTTGAGTATTACAAGGGGCTGATCGCCATACGGCGCGGCTATCCTGATTTCCGCATATCGGACGCGGATGAACTGCGTGACCGCCTGCGTTTCATAGAGACCGACGCCCCCGGCATGGTGGCCTACACGCTGTCGTCCTCCCTGTTGGTCGCGCTCAACGGCGGCCCCGGCGAACAGGAACTGACGCTTCCAAACGGGGTGTGGGAACAGCTTGCCGACAGCGAGCGCGCCGGATTGGAACCCCTCGCCGCCGTTGAGGGCACGGTAGTGATACCGCCCTGCGGCGCGGCCATATTCGCGCTGTCCGGCCCCGCCTTGGCGGAGGAAGTCATTAAGGAGGAACCGGAAGAACCCGTAATTGATATTGCAGAGGAGCCTGAACCCGAAGTCATTGAGGAGGAAGCCGCCGTGGAAGAGCCAACCGTTGACGCCGCAGTGGAACCCGAAATTGTTGAGGAGCCTGTGGATGAAGTCATAGAGGAAGAACCCGAGCCTGTAGCCGAAGTTATCGCGGAACCGGAGCCTGTACCCATCGAAGAGCCTGTGGCTGAGGTCATCGAGGAGCCTGTACCCATCGAAGAACCCGTGGCCGAGGTCACAGAGGAACCAGAGCCCGTTGAGGACGAACCCCCGGCGTCTAAATACGAGGGGCGCATTATCGTTGTGAACGACACCGGGTATAAACCAAAAACCGCGCTGCCCGCCGCCGTTTTAGGCGCGGCGGTATTGGGCGCGGCTTTGGTCGGCTTTGGCGTATTCAAGTTACTGAGAAAGCGCGGGAGTTAAAGAGGTACGGCGCGGAAACCCTTGCCGGTAAGCTGCCATATCTCCGCGCGGCCCATTTCACGCAGTGTATGTTCAACTTCATCAAACGCAAAGCCGAGCGTATCCGCGCTGTGCGAGTCGGACGAGACTGTCAGGCGCACGCCGCGTTCCACACATTCGCGTATGATCCAGCGCGCCGGGTACGGCTCGGCTGTGAGTCCCCTGCTGTACGCGCCGGTGTTGATCTCCACGATTTTGCCCGCTTGGGCTATCGCGTCCACCGCTTGGATCACGGCGTTCCTGTACCGCTCCGACTTGGTGTCGAACAGGCAGTCGTCTCTGTTTAACTTGATGGGCAGATCGAGATGCCCCACGATGTCGAGCGGCTGCGTCTCTACCATGCGGATCACCCGCCGGTAGTACATCTCGACCAACTTCATGGTGTCGCCGCCTAAATGCCCCGCGCCCTCGTAGAACGCGAGTTTGGTCGAGTCCACGCACACGCTCAGGTCGCCGTCTAACGGCACGTCATGCACCGAACCGATCACGTAGTCCAAGCCGCCCGTCTCGAACGGGTGCAGCGAATCGTTCTCGATGCCGGTGTATATCTGTATTTTGCCGTGATATTTCTCTTTCAGCCGCCGGATTTCGTCCTTGTACGCCCCGAACCGCGCGAGCGGCATCGAACCCTCCGCGTAGAGCGGCGAGAATGCGTGATCCGAAAACCCGAGCGACTCAAAGCCGCGCGACAGCGCGGCTTCAACCATCTTCTCCGGCGCGTCCGCGCCGTCCGAAAACACTGTGTGCGTGTGTAAATTGGAACGTATCATCATTCGTCCTTCTTGTGGCGGCGCGCCAGCTCTTCTTTTATTTGCCCGATGGTAAGCCCCTCGCTGACCATCAGCGTCAGCGCGTGGTAGCACAGGTCCGCGAGTTCGCAGGTCAGTTCGTTGGCGTCCTTGTTCTTGGCGGCGATTATGACCTCCGCGGACTCCTCGCCCACCTTCTTCAATATCTTGTCTATCCCTTTGCCGAACAGGTAGCTGGTGTACGAACCCTCTTTGGGCGCGTTTTTGCGCCCCTCGATCAGGCGGTACAGCGCGCCGAACGAAAATTCCTGGCCGCCCGCCGCGTCAAAACAGGAGTCCGCGCCGGTGTGGCACGCGGGGCCGTCACGCTCCACCTTGATTAGCAGCGCGTCGCCGTCGCAATCCGCGTCTATGGATACGACGCGCTGGACATTGCCCGACGTCTCCCCTTTTCGCCACAACTCGCGGCGGCTGCGCGAGTAAAAGCATGTGCGGCCCTCGCGCTCGGTGATCTCCAGGCTCTCCCGGTTCATGTAGGCGAGGGTCAGCACCCGGCCCGTGCCGTTGTCCTGCACGATGGCCGGTATCAGGCCGCCCGGGCCGCCGTCAAATTTCAGCTTGTCAATATCCATATCGAAACGCCCATTCAGTCTATAATTTTACGGGGATGCCGTTTGCCTGAAGTTCTTTTTTCAGCGCCGGTATCGACACCTCGCGGAAGTGGAACACCGAGGCCGCCAGCCCGGCGTCTATGCCCGGCAGCGCCTTGAACAGTTCCACGAAGTGGTCTATGCTGCCCGCGCCGCCCGACGCGATGAGGGGCACGGACACCGCGCCGTACACGGCGGCCAGCATGGGGATGTCGAAGCCGGTCTTCACGCCGTCGGCGTCGATGGAGTTGACCACGATCTCGCTCACGCCCATGTCCTGGCACCGGCGTGCCCATTCGAGCGCGTCAAGTTCGGTTTTTTCACGGTATCCTTTCGAGTAGATCACATACTTGCCGTCCTCCAGCGCGACGTCCATCGACAGCACCACGCATTGCGAACCGTATTTTTTGGCGGCCTCCTCGATGAGTTTCGGGTTTTGGATGGCGCCCGAATTGACGCTCACCTTGTTCGCGCCCGCGCCCATCACGCGGTCGAAATCGTCTAACGTGTTGATGGCGCCGCCCGCGGTCAGCGGTACGGAAACTAATTTGGCGACCTCTTTCAGCTTGTCCACAAACATAGCGCGCCCCTCGTGCGACGCCGTTATGTCATAAAAAACAAGTTCGTCCGCGCCCTCTTCGATGTAGAACTTGGCAAGGTCCACAGGCGACGCGACGTCCTTTGTGTTTGCGAACTTCACCCCTTTTACCACGCGCCCGTTCTCCGTGTCCAGGCATGGTATGATGCGTTTGGCTGTCATGTACTCAGCACCTCTTTCAAATTGAGTTTATTTGTATACAGGGCTTTGCCGAGGATTGCCCCGTGAAGCCCCATATTACGCAGCTGCTCTATATCCTTCATGGCGCTGATGCCGCCCGAGGCGATCAGCTTGCAGTTCAGGCGCCCGGCCAGGTCGTTATACAGCGGCAGGTTCGCGCCTTGCAGCACGCCGTCGCGCGCTATGTCCGTATATATTATAGCATCAACGCCGCTCAGGTCAAGTTTATGGCAGAACTCGCCGGCGTCGAGGTGCGTGGTCTCGACCCAGCCCTCCACGGCCACAAACCCCTCGCGCGCGTCCACGCCGACGGCTATCTTATCGCCGAACGCATCCAGCATACGGCGCAGAAACGCGAAATTCTTGACCGCCGCCGTCCCGATAATTGCGCGCCCGACGCCCAGTTCAATACACTGGCGTATGCTGTGTTCGTCACGCAGTCCGCCGCCCACCTGCACAAAAAGCCCGCTGGTCTCGACGATCTCACGGATCACGCTGAAATTGACGCTTGCGCCCTCGCGCGCGCCGTCCAGATCGACCACATGCAGGTTTTTCGCGCCCTGTTCGGCGAACTGGCGGGCGATCTCAACGGGATTGTCCGAGTAGACCTCCATGCGGTCGTAGTCGCCCTGCGTGAGCCGCACCACTTTTTTGTCCCTTAGATCAATCGCGGGGTAAATCTCCATAGCGGCCTCCTTATCGTCTCTCAAATCAATCCCTTGGACGACGGCGTTTCGTCTTTATACCGCGCGTCCGGCGCCGCCGCCGCCGACAGCGCGCGCGCAAGCCCCTTGAAACACGCCTCGATGATATGATGGGCGTTGCGCCCCGACAGCAGTTTGACGTGCAGCGTCAGCCCCGCCTCCCGCACGAAACCGTTCAAAAACTCCTCGATGGCCTCCGTGTCGAGCGCGCCGCGCTCGGCTATGGGCGCGTCGAAACCGATGAACGGCCTGCCGCTTATATCCGCGGCGGCCAAAACTAACGTCTCGTCCATGGGCATGGCGCACTGACCGTACCGCGCGACGCCGCGCCGTTCGCCCAGCGCCTTGTCGAACGCCTGTCCTAAGACGATCCCGCAGTCCTCCGCCGAGTGGTGGTTGTCAACCTTGGTGTCGCCCTTACAGCGCAGGGTGAGGTCGAACCGCCCGTGGTAGGCAAACAGTTCGAGCATATGATCCAAGAATCCGACGCCCGTGTCGATCGCGTACTTCCCCGACCCGTCGATGTTCAGGGAACACTTAACATTGGTTTCTTTTGTTTCGCGCGAGATGTCGGATGTTCTCATAGCCGTTTCCGCCCCTCAGTTTATATTGCGTCCAAAATCTCCAGCACGCGCCTCATGTCGTCGTCCGTGCCCATCGAGATACGCAGATGGTCGCTTATGCGTTCGGGATTGCTGAAAATACGCGCCAGAACGCCGTTTTCGCGTAACAAGCCGTATAAGTACGGGCCTTTGAGCGACGTGTGCCTGAACAATACGAAATTGGCCGCGCTGGGCAGCACGTCAAACCCCCTGCGCTCCAACTCGGGCACAAACCTGTCGCGCGTGGCCGTGATCTTTTCGACCGTTTGGCGCGTATATTCCGCGTCCCCGACAGCCGCCGTGCCCACCGCGATGGATACGCGGTCGAGGTTGTACGGGTTGAAGGCGTATTTGACGCGGTTCAGCGCGCCGATCAGCTCGGGATTGCCCATGGCGTAACCGATGCGCATACCGGCCAGCCCGTAGGTTTTCGACAGGGTGCGCGTGATCAGCAGATTGTCATACCGGCCAAGCAGCGGGCGCGACGTGTTTTCGGGCGTGAAGTCTATATACGCCTCGTCTACGATCAGCAGCCTGTCCGGGTTGATGTGCAGGATGCCCTCTATCTGCTCGGGCGTGAGAACCATGCCGGTGGGCGCGTT
>Ga0082212_10007833_pt1 | contig 14044 bp, 14 predicted proteins | sample TergutNt197P3_FD_71548 | JGI IMG/M metagenome (GOLD analysis project Ga0082212, IMG submission 71548) | Neocapritermes taracua P3 segment gut microbial communities from Petit-Saut dam, French Guiana - Nt197 P3 | ecosystem: Host-associated > Arthropoda: Insects > Digestive system > Gut ... | reverse complement strand
TACCCATTGGTATTTAACTGAAAAACGCGTGAAATGGGCGGAAAGAGACGGTGCAAAGACGGTGGTGGGATTTGGTCAGCGGTCGCTTAATACTTCCCTGTTTATCTCTTCGACCGACAGTCCGCTTGCATCAATCCCCCGCATCGCGGCGGAAATCTCACCCTGCGTGTACCCCAGTACGGCGAGCGCGGCAGCGGCGTCCTTTAGTTTTGACCCGGCCTCCCCCGCCCCGCCCCTCGGGGGCGTGTAGCCTGAAGCCTTGAGCGAGTCAGTCTCCTTGCTTACTTTATCTTTCAGCTCGAGGATGATGCGCGAAGCGAGCTTCTTCCCGACCCCCTGCGCCATCGTGAGCGCGGACTCGTCGTCGCTGACGATCGCAAGCGCCAGCGACTCCGGCGTGTTCGCCGAAAGAATGGACAACGCAGCCTTCGGGCCGACGCCTGAGACACCGAGCAGCAGTTCGAAACACCGTTTTTCGCTCATGTCAAAAAACCCGTATATATCGAACGTATCCTCCTTGATGTTGCAGTATGTGTAGAGTCGGGACTTCTTGCCTGTTTCCAGGCGGGACAATGTGCCAAGGGTGGTCAGGCAGGCATATCCCACCCCCCCGGTATCTATGACAGCGAGGTTCTGTGCAATCAACGAGACGACGCCCTCTAAATAGTAGAACACGCGCTACCCCCCTCAACATTTTGAAGTGAATTAAACGACCGGGCATGGCATACCGCGATGGCGAGGGCGTCCGCCGCATCGTCGGGCTTTGGTGGCGCCTCGAGCGACAGCGTCCTGCGCACCATCTCCATCACTTGCTTTTTTGTCGCCTGTCCATACCCCGTGATGGCCTTTTTGACTTGCAGCGGCGTATACTCGAACATCGGGATACCGTGTTCCTCACCCGCCAGAATAACCGCTGCGCGTCCGTGTGCGACGGCAATCGCCGTTTTCAGGTTCGTGTTGAAAAAAAGCTCTTCGACCGCGATGGCGTCAGGGCGGAACGTCCCAATCAACTCAACGACGTCATCGTGTATCCGTGTCAGCCGGAGAGCCAGGCGCATCCCCGAAGGCGTTGTAATGACGCCGTACCGGTGCAGCTTTGGGTTCCCGCCGGACTCGCTGATAATCCCAAACCCCACCGTTGCGACTCCCGGATCTATACCGAGTATGACCAAACTCCACAGCCCCTAAACTTGACATAATGGGTAAAAATAACATATAATTCATTATACTATCTTGCGGCTTCTCAGGCAATGATTAATTTACCCGGGGGATACCACTATGCTCGAACTGAAAAACGTAAGCGTCTCGGCCGGGGGCGCCGGCGAGGGCGGGGTTGAGATTGTATACAACGTGAGCCTCACTCTGCAAGAGAAAAAAATATACGTTATCACAGGCCCAAATGGCGGGGGCAAGACCTCCCTCGCCAAAGCCATAATGGGCATATACCCCGTGAGGTGCGGCTCGATATACCTTGATGGCGAGGACATAACGGGAAAAACGATAACCGAACGAGCGAGATTGGGGATTGGCTACGCCTTTCAAGCACCGGCGCGTTTCAAGGGGCTGCGGGTCCGGGATTTCCTGTCTATCGCAGCGGGGAAAGAGGATGAAAAGGAGCTCTATTCCCTGCTGGTCGACGTTGGGCTATGCGCGCAGGATTACATCGACCGCGAGCTTAACGCGAGTTTTTCGGGAGGTGAGCTCAAGCGAGTCGAGATCGCGAGCATACTTGCGCGCGACCTGCGTATAGCGCTCTTTGACGAGCCTGAGGCGGGCATCGACCTCTGGAGCTTCCAAAAGCTGACGGAAACCTTCCGGATGCTCCACGAGACGACCGACACCACGATTGTCATCATATCCCACCAGGAGCGCATTTTACGGATTGCCGACGAGGTGATACTGATATCGAACGGTAAGATCGCGGATATAACCAGCCCGGAAAAAATACTCGGGGAAATCGACTTTACAAGCCCCGACTGCATATGCGAGAACTGTGTAACGAAAAAATAGCTTGACTGTGTAGGAAGTGCATACTGATGCTTGATACAATCGACAAAAGAATCCTGAAAGAAGTCGCCGATCTGCATGGGATACCGCAGGGGGCATACAATATCCGGAAAAACGGGGCGGGTCTTGTACGGAACACCACGGCCAACATCGACATCACCACCAAAACGGACAAGCCGGGCATAGATGTGGCAATCAAACCCGGCACGAGGAACGAAAGCGTGCACATCCCGGTCATCCTGTCCGCCGATATGGACGATCTTGTCTACAACACATTCGAAATCGGCGAGGATTCGGACGTCACCATCGTCGCCGGTTGCGGTATCCACAACTCGTCCGGCAACAGGGCTTCGCATGACGGTATCCATGAGTTTTTCGTCAGGCGCGGCGCGAAGATGAAGTATGTGGAAAAGCATTACGGCGAAGGCGACGGCACGGGGAAGCGCGTGCTGAACCCGACCACGATAATCGACATTGAAGAAGGGGCTTCAGCGGAGCTTGAACTGGTGCAAATCAAGGGCGTGGATGAAACGAAGCGCGACACTCTTGTCAGGCTTGGAAAGGACGCGAGGCTCATAATATCCGAGCGTCTGCTCACGTACCAAAACCAGGAGGCTGGTTCAATCATCACCGTCGAGCTGCTGGAAAGCGGTTCGACAGCGCAAGTCATTTCGCGTTCCGTAGCGCAGGACGACTCAAAGCAGGTTTTCCACCTTAATCTCCGAGGGCATTGCGAGTGCCGGGGGCATATCCAGTGCGACTCAATTATTATGCACAACGCGCAAGTGTCCGCGATCCCAGAGATAAGCGCGTTTGACGAAGGCGCGCAGCTTGTGCATGAAGCCGCGATCGGCAGGATCGCGTCCGAGCAACTAACGAAACTGATGTGCCTCGGCCTGACGGAAAAAGAGGCCGAGGAAGCGATATTGCAAGGGTTTCTCAAGTAATTTAGAAGGTGATAACGATTGAAAGACGATGTTTTGACACTATTGCTCCAAACCGAAAAAGAATATCACAGCGCAATGAGGGCCGCGGTGGAAAACGCTGAAAAATATATAGACGAAAGCAGAAAAGAGCAGCAGGTCTATATAGCAGAGATGAAACGGGATTTTGATTCGTTTGAGAAGGCGGAGACTGAAAGGCTTGAGCAGGCGCTGGCCCTCGAGTGCGGAAATATGGAGCAGGAAGCCGAAAGGCGTAAGGCCCGGATGAGGGCCTTAAAGGAAGAGCATACAGAAAAAATCTCCCAACGCCTGAAAGAGGAGGTGTTAGCGCTACTGTGGCAATAGCGGAAATGGAAAAGCTCACCCTGACATTCAAGGACGCGCACCTCGACGAGATACTGCGCATTATGCAGGAGTTTCAGGGTGTACACATCGAAACAGGGTATGAAGCGTCGATACCCCCGGCAAAAAAAGCTATAATCGATAAAACCATAAGGGAGACAGAGAAAAGCCTACAGGAGATTCAGGCGGCCCGCAACATCATAAAAGGGCGCAAACAGACCAAAATCCTGGATACCTTGATGAACGGCGAAGAAAAGAAACTGAGCATAGCGGAGTTTACCAGGATCGTCGAAGAAAGCGACTGGGAAAAAATACTGGAGGAAGTCATCCGCACCGACAGGTGGCTGCGGGATAACAGAAAGAGGAGGAAAGACAACACAAAGCTGCAAGGCATGATGGAGTTATGGGAGCCCCTTGAATGCAACCCGTTGAATTTTGGCAAGCTTCACAGAGCGTCGGCATACTACGGCTCTGTGCATATAAAGCACAAAGATGAGTTTTCGGGGATCCTACAGGGATATGAGGCCGACGGCGTCGCGTTCAAGAGCATACACGAAGAGTTGGATAGGGCCTACTTCCTCGTATTCTGCCATAATAGCATGACCGGGAAAATAGACGATTGCATGAATTATTTTTCCTTTTCCATCGAAGAATACCCGTTTGACAAACCCCAGGCCGAAGCGAAGAAAGATCTGGAATCCGAAGAGGGCAAGCTCCTCGATGACGAGAAGGAAATTAACAGGCTGATAGTCGAACAGTCGAAGTTTGATGAGATTCTCGCTTTTGCGGAAGATTATAACCTGAATATATTACTCAGGCAGAGAATATCGCTGGAAATCACATACGATGAAGGCGACGTCGAAATCGAGGGATGGATCGTCTCGGACAAGCGCGGGCAGTTCGAGAGGCTGATTTCGAAAAGCGTCCCCGCCGGCGACTACAACCTAGTCATAAATGCCGTAAACGAAGACGACTTGAGCGACGTCCCCATCAAACTCAAAAACAGCCGTCTGGCTACGGTGTACGAACGCCTGACGGAAATGTACAGCCTGCCGAGGTACGACGAGATCGACCCCACGCCCATCGTCACCGTTTTTTACCTGATATTCTTCGGCCTGATGGTCTCTGACCTTGGTTACGGCTTTGCAGTATTCCTGGTTGGCCTGCTTGTCAGAAAAGTCTTCAAGGTGAAGCGGAGCACCAAGAGCTTCGTGAGCTTTCTATACTTCTTATCGTTCCCTATCATGGGTTGGGGCTTGGTCTTCGGATCGTTTTTCGGGTTCGAACTGCCTTTCAGGCTCCTCAATGTCACAATCGACATAATCCCGATAACGCTACTGTCGCTGGTCCTCGGGTACGTGCATATTATGACCGGTCTCGTAATCTATATGATTAACCAGGTTAAACTGGGCAAGTATTTTGAGATGGTCTCTGGCGGGCTCGCGTGGTTCACGACATTTCTGGGCGGTGGCGTCGTGATACTGGCTGTCGTTGCACCGTGGTTCCAAATCGACGCCCTGCTGATAGCCGGGGTTGTACTCGCGCTTCTAGGCGTTGCGGCGCTGATACTCACACCTGCGATCCAGTATGGCAAGCGTTGGCTGGCAGGGTTCGGGAAAGGGCTGTATTCGCTATATGGCGCAATGAGTTATATAGGTGATTTCATCAGCTACGCCAGACTGATGGCCCTCGGCGTCGCGGGCGGGAGCGTGGCTCTCGCGTTCAACACAATTATCGCCTATATGCCGCTGCCCGCAAGGTTATCAATTGGGTTATTGCTGGCTATTATCCTGCACACCATGAATATCTTTTTATCGATGCTGAGCGCGTATGTCCACGGGATGCGCCTCCAATTCATCGAATTTTTCGGGAAGTTCTACACCGGCGGCGGCAAAAGGTTCGAACCTTTCAAGGCCGCGGAGAAAAACATCATAATCGTAGATAAAGAATGATACCAAGCGACTTGGTCGGCGTGAAAGGAAAGAGTGTTTATGGAGCAAATTACGGAATCATTGCCAATTATAATGACTATCGTCGGGACTGTCATTTCAATTGCGTTATCGGGCGTCGGCTCATCAAAAGGCGCGGCAACGGTGGGCAAGGCTGCAACAGCCCTGATCTCGGAGCAGCCCGAAAAGTTCGGCCAGGCCCTTGTCTTGCAGATGATGTCGGCGTCACAGGGGCTTTATGGCTTCATCATCGGGTTTCTGATATTCATCAATGTCGGGGATAACATGACATTCGAGCTGGGGCTAAGATGCCTGGGGGCGGGCGCCCTAATGGGGGTAACAGGATTACTTACCGCGGTCCCGCAGTCGCAAATAGCTGCGTCGGGCATCCAGATACTTGCGAAAAAGCCGGAGCATTCTACAAAGGGAGTCCTGCTTGCAGCGATGGTGGAGACCTACGCGATCTTCGCATTCGTGGTCTCGGTCCTGATAATTCTTTAGGGGGTAGTGTGTGAAAGCCGGGATACATGCGATAATAATGAAAATCCGCGACGATACCGAACAGCACTGCAACGAGCGCTATGCGCATATCAAAGAGACCATCGACCGCGAGATCGAAGACGAAAATGCGATGCACAGCGAGGAGTCAGGCAAGCAGCGCGAAGTGTTCACAAAGCACAACGAGCACGAGTATTCACGCAGGCTCGAGTACCAGCGCAGCCGCCTGAACAGGGAGATGTTGGTGTACCAGCACGAACTGGTCGATGAAATATTCGACGCTGCGGTGGCGAAACTAAAGGCCGTCCCGGACAACGAGCTGTCTGCTATGCTCAAAAGGGCAACCGAGGGGATGGAGGGGAACTTCACCCTGCACCCCGGAGAGCTTTCTGCAAAAAGGATTGGCGGCAAAGACGTGGAAGAAGCCATATTGGATAATGATAATCTTCAAATCTCGTTGAGCGCCGAGACGATACCGGGCAAAAGCGGGTTCGTTTTCAGGGATGACAGGGTCGAGTATGATTTCCTCTTCGAAGACCTCGTCGAAGACCTGAAAAGCGAACGGATAGCCACGATTATAAAGGATGTTTTCGGGGACTCCGCCAACTGGATGTTTAGTTAAGTAACCACCTAGTGGTCTGGAAAGCCTAAAATTGCGCATAGCGCTGAGTGGATTTTTTGCTCAGCGAGGCGAGAGGAGGGCGAATACCCTTTGGTATTTAACCGACGAACAACGAAGTTGAGCGGAAAATCCGCCAGCGATATATGTAAGATTTAGGCTTTCCAGACCACCTGGGTAGGAAGGAATTACATGAGGGCACACGGCGATATATACCCATATGCCAATACAATCGTGAGCATTGAGGATGATAAGCTTCTCAAGAAGTTTGAGTACGATATCTTATATAACACCCCCGACTTCAATGCCGCGCTGGACGAACTAAACAAGATAAACTACTTCCGGACGTACGAAAACGCGGATGCCGGCAACTATAGCGAAATCCTCGACGGACTTATGGCGGACACCTTCGAGCTGATTAAAGAGCTTGCCCCGACGCAACTGATATGGCGGATATTCGCGCTGTACTACGATATACACAACATGAAACTGGTCGTTAAGGAACGGTTGTCCGGGAAAAGGCTTGACAGGCTTGCAATATCATACGGCAGTTACTCGCTGCCCACAATACGTTCAGCCGCGGTCAGGGAGTCGGATAACATTCTGGAGAATGAAACGCTGACGGAAGGGTTGTTCCGGGCGCTTCGCATGAAAAGGATGTATGACGTCGACTTCATTTTGGACAAGGAGTATTTCAGGGCACTTAAAGGCCTCGCCATTCAAATGGGCGTTGAGGAGATCGTAGGATTCATAGTTGAAAAGATAGACCTTTTCAACATTTCTGCGGTTTTCCAGTCCCGCGCCGCCGGGTCGCCCGACTGGTATTTCGCAAACGTGTTTTCAGACCAGGGGAGCGCCGGCCTCCGCGAGTGGGAGGAATACATCGGCGGGGATCCCGAAGAAGTAAGGGAATTCCACGTCTGGAGAAAATATAAACCCATATGGGAAGCGTCCGAGAACAGGAAGCAGTTGTTCGAGGAACTGGACGTCCTGGTCGATAATTACCTGATTGAAAGAACAAAGGCCTGCAAGCTGATTGCGTTCGGTGTATTGCCAATATGCGCGTATTTTTTCAACAAGTTCATGGAAATCAAGAACGTCAGGATACTCCTCACCGGAAAGAAGGGCAATTACAGCGCCTACGAGATAAAAAGAAGAATGAGGATCCCATATGAGCTATAATCGCGCGGACGGCCGGGATGAATCCGACCTGCGCAATCGTTTTGCCCCCGGCGTTGCCGGAACCGCAAAACACGGTAATTTTGAGATTTGCGTGATAGGGAGCGAGGCTTTACTGTTCCCATTCCTGCAGTTCGGGTTCGCCACATACACCCCGCCCTCGGAGGCCGCCCTCCGCGAGTACCTGAGCGAGGCGATAAAGAATGATTTTGGGATCATTTACATTGAAGACTCATATTGCTCCCAAATCCGGGATATATTGGAAAAGCACCACGACAGCCTGACGCCTATATTTGTCCCAATTGGCGAGAGCGGGGATGGTATGAGCTACTCAAAGCAGATGGTCAGGGAAATGATGGAAAAAGCGATTGGAATCGATGTGATATGATAGCCCGATGGGTTGTAGTACAGCCCATGCCGGCAAACGGAGCGGAGGACTAAATGGCCCTGAGCACAAGCGTTGGAAAAATTTTAAGTATAGCGGGACCGCTGGTGACAGCGGACAATATGCGCGGCGCCGGCGTCGGTAATGTATGCCACGTCGGGCCGGACCGATTGATAGGCGAAATCGTTGAAATAAAGGACGATATAGCTTCGGTTCAGGTATACGAGGAAACGTCCGGACTCAAACACTCAAATCCGTTGGTCAGCCTTGGCGAACCCTTATCGGTCGAGCTCGGGCCGGGGCTCATCACGCAGATGTACGATGGGATACAGCGCCCGCTCGATGCATACCAGCAAGCAGCTAACAGCGACTTCCTTAAAAAAGGCGTCGACATCCCCCCGTTGAATCGCGAGAAGCTATGGAACTTCACCCCGGAAGTGGGCCTTGATGCGATTGTGAACCCCGGGGATGTACTGGGGACTGTGCCTGAGACAGAGGGGATAATCCATAAAATAATGATGCCCCACGGGCTAAGTGGCAGGGTGCTGCAAATAGAATCCGGGGATCTGCAGGTCGAAGAGACGATTTGCAGGGTCGAAGACAGCAACGGGGTTGTCCACGATATCACGATGATCCAGAAATGGCCTGTTCGTATACCGAGGCCAATAACCGAAAAAACCAACCCGGATCAGCCTTTCGTGACAGGTCAAAGGGTAATCGATTCGTTTTTCCCCGTCATGAAAGGCGGAACAGCCGCTGTACCGGGCCCATTCGGCGCGGGGAAGACTGTTGTCCAGCACCAGATTGCGAAATGGTCGAATGTGGATATTGTCGTATACATCGGCTGCGGCGAACGAGGCAACGAAATGACTGACGTCGTCAACGAGTTCCGCGTCCTGACCGACCCCCTGACAGGGAGGCCGATTATGGAGCGCACCATACTGATAGCAAACACATCCAATATGCCCGTCGCGGCGAGGGAGGCTTCGATATACACCGGGATAACCATTGCCGAATACTACCGCGACATGGGCTACGACGTCGCGGTCATGGCGGATTCGACCTCGCGATGGGCCGAGGCGCTGCGCGAGATGTCCGGCAGGTTGGAGGAGATGCCGGGCGACGAAGGTTATCCGGCATACCTGGGCAGCAGGCTCAGCAACTATTACGAACGAGCCGGCAAGGTAGTCGCAATCGGACGCCCCCACGGGCGGGAGGGCAGTGTGACAGCCATTAGCGCAGTCTCACCGCCGGGCGGGGACATTTCCGAACCGGTGACGCAAAACACGCTGAGAGTTGTGAAGGTGTTCTGGGGGTTGGACGCTGACCTTTCGAGGCAGAGGCACTTCCCCTCGATAAACTGGATGAACTCATACAGCCACTACGCCACAACTGCCAACTCATACTACAACAGATTCGTTGACGAAGGCATATCGGACGTCATAGATCAGGCGTTGAACCTGCTTCAGGAGGAAAGCCGGCTACAGGAAATAGTCAAACTGGTAGGGTTCGACTCGATATCGGACGTCGACAAGCTTAAGCTTGAGATATCCAAGTCAATAAGGGAGGACTATCTGCAACAGAACGCTTTTGTTGAGGATGATTCATTCACATCGCTTAAGAAGCAATTCAAGATACTCAGACTGATAATCGATTTCTACCACGGGTCGCTCGAACTGATTGAAAAAGTGTCGCTTGGGTTTTCCAGATACTACGACGACACAAAGGATATCAGGGAGAAGATAGCCCGCGTCAAGTTCATCCCGGAGGAATCGACCGACGCCATTGATATAACCGGGCAGGAGATGCGGAAAGCCCTGGAATCCATAAAGCTCGGCTTAACGGAGGATGTCGATAGTGATTAAGTCATTCAGGAATATCTCCAAAGCGGCCGGGCCGTTGATGGAAGTGACCGGCGTAGACGGCGCCGCATATGACGAACTGGTAGAGGTAATTCTTGCAAGCGGCGAGAAACGGCGCGGGCAAGTGATTGAGATACACAAGGACGTCGCGCTAATAGAGGTCTTCGAGGGCACTGCAGGCATTAAGCCGCAGGATTCCAAAGTCAGATTCATGGGCAAACCATTCACCCTCGACGTGTCGGAAGACATGATAGGAAGGATATTCGACGGGCTGGGGCGCCCGATAGACAATGATACGCGGATTATCCCGCAAAGGCAGCTCGATATAAGCGGCGAAGCAATCAACCCCATCGCGCGGGATTACCCCGATGAATTTATCCAGACCGGAATATCGTCAATCGATCAGCTCAACACGCTGGTCCGGGGCCAGAAACTGCCGATATTCTCCGAAGCGGGCCTTCCCCACAACGAACTGGCGGCGCAGATAGCCCGCCAGGCCAGGGTCCTGGGCGATGAAGAACGTTTCGCAGTTGTTTTTGCGGCGCTTGGGATAACATTTGAGGAAGCGGACTTCTTTATACGGGACTTCCGCGGCACCGGGGCGCTGGAACGCTCAGTACTCTTCCTCAACCTCGCGAGCGACCCTGCGATGGAACGTATAGCCACCCCGAAAATGGCGCTTACCGCAGCCGAATACCTCGCTTTCGATTTGGATATGCATGTACTTGTCATCATGAACGACATGACGAACTACTGCGAAGCATTACGCGAGATATCGTCCGCAAGGCGCGAGATCCCGGGAAGGAGGGGCTATCCGGGGTACCTGTACACGAACCTGTCGCTGCTGTATGAGCGCGCCGGCAGGATACGCGGAAAAAAAGGTTCTATTACGCAGATACCAATCCTGACGATGCCCGAAGGGGACATTACCCACCCCATCCCCGACTTGACAGGATATATAACCGAAGGGCAACTGATCCTCTCCCGCGAACTGCACGACAAGCATATCGAACCGCCGATTGACGTGTTGACCTCGCTGTCCAGACTAAAAGACAAAGGCATCGGCGACGGCAGGACGAGGGAAGACCACTCAGGCGTTATGAACCAGGTGTTCGCAGCCTATGCCCAGGGGAAGAACGCCAAAGAACTTGCCGCGATTTTAGGCGATACCGCGCTATCGGACCTTGACAGAAGCTATGCCAAGTTTGCTGATGCATTTGAGCAGCAGTTCCTGAAGCAAGGTTTTTACAAGAACCGCTCAATCGTCGAAAGCCTGGACCTCTCCTGGGAGCTGCTCTCCATACTGCCAAGGGCGGAGCTGAAAAGGATAAGCGAGGAGCACATCGGGAAATACTGCCCGTCTGAGAATTAAAGTAACACAAGAACTATCCCAATGCGAAGCCCAGCGAAGCGGGTTCGTATTGGAGAGGACGAGCAACGAAGTGGAATGAATGCCCGAGCGTGCGAGGGCGAAATGGAACGGAGTTTGTGAGGACGATATGAAGGTCACGCCGACAAGGATGGAGTTGTCGCGGTTCAAAAAACGCCTGAAGACCTCCAGAGAAGCGCATAAACTGCTGAAAGACAAACAGGATGAACTGATGAGGAGGTTCATCCAGTTACTCAAGGAGACAAGCGACATCCGCGACAAGGTCAACACAGCCATTAAAACATTTTCGACCCAAGCTGAGCTTTCGGTCGCGGGCTTCCCCTACAAGATGGTGGAAAACATGTTTTTACACAGGGAAATCATGATTTCGGCGGATATAAAAAAAAAGAACTGGATGGGCGTTTCAGTTGTGGACATAAAGTATGATGTGAACGAAGTCAGACCCTCCAGCGCCCTGATATCGAGCCCTCTGCTTTCCAAGACGGTACACGATATGCGCGGCCTGCTCCCCCTGCTGCTGCAACTGACAGTCTCCGAAAAAAACTGCTACATCCTCTCCACCGAGATCCAGGCGTTAAGGCGCAGGGTGAACGCGCTTGAGCACATGCTCATACCGGAACTGATGAAGAACATCCGTATGATAAAAATGAAGCTCAGCGACAACGAAAGGGAGAACATTACAAGGTTGATCAAGATAAAAACCCTTCACTAAGAAAGAGCGGGCTATCCCGCTCTTTCTGTATAGCTGAGTCCTACAGGGTTACTTCGCGTACTCAATCGCTTTTGTCTCCCTAAGCAGGTTGACCTTTATCTGGCCGGGGTACTCCAGTTCGGCTTCGATTTTCTTCGCGATCTCCCGGGCAAGCAAGACCATCTCATCTTCGGAGACCTCATCGGGCTTCACCATGATGCGTATCTCCCGCCCGGCCTGGATCGCGTATGAACTCTCGACGCCGGAGAATGAACAAGTGAGCTCCTCCAGCTTCTCAAGCCGCTTGATATAGCTCTCGATGTTTTCGCGTCGCGCACCCGGGCGAGCGGCGGATATTGAGTCCGACGCCTGGACTATACAAGCGATTATCGTCCTTGGCTCGACGTCTCCGTGGTGGGCGTGGATCGCGTGGATTATCTCTTCGCTTTCCTTATACTTCTTCGCCAGTTCTACGCCAATATCCACATGGCTCCCGTCGACCTCGTGATCGACAGCCTTACCCAAATCGTGCAGCAGACCCGCCCGTTTAGCTGTCATGACATCGACGCCAAGCTCCGCTGCGAGCAGCCCCGCTATATTCGCGACCTCGATTGAGTGGTTCAGTACATTCTGGCCGTAACTGGTGCGGTAACGCATCCTCCCCAGCAGCTTGACCACCTCTTGGTGCAACCCGTGCACACCGGTCTCAAACGTGGCGCGGTCGCCTTCGGATTTGATTGTCGCGTCGACTTCCTTCTTCGCCTTTTCTACCATCTCTTCGATCCTGGCAGGGTGGATGCGCCCGTCCAGAATGAGCTTTTCGAGAGCAAGCCTCGCTATCTCGCGCCGGACCGGATCGAAGCTTGAAAGCGTTATCGCCTCCGGGGTGTCGTCGATGATCAGATCGACGCCGGTGAGCGTCTCAATTGCGCGGATATTGCGGCCTTCCCGGCCTATGATGCGGCCTTTCATTTCGTCATTGGGCAGGGGAACCACAGAGACGGTCGCTTCGGCGACATGGTCTGCCGCACACCGCTGGATAGCCAGGGAGATGTACTCCCTTGCTTTCTGGTCAGCATCCTCCTTCAACCTCGTCTCGATCTCTTTGATCTTCATCGCGGCTTCGTGGGTGACTTCGGATTCGAGATTTTTTATCAGGTACGCTTTCGCTTCCTCGACAGTGTAACCGGATATTCTCTCCAGCATCTCGAACTGGCTTCTTTTCAGCGCGGCCACTTCCTCGTGGGCCGCTTCGAGATCTGTCATCTTTTTTGCTAATGTCTCGGTCTTTTTCTCAAGGAGATCGGTCTTTTTATCCAGCATCTCCTCTTTTTGCTGAAGCCTGCGTTCTTGCTTCTGAATCTCAGCCCGGCGTTCCTTCACCTCTCGTTCGTATTCATTGCGGTTCTTGTGGATTTCATCCTTTGCCTCTAAGAGGGCTTCGCGTTTTTTGCTTTCAGCGGCTTTAATCGAGTCGTTTATAATCCTCTTTGCTTTCTCTTCAGCGCTTTGTATCTCCCGTTCCGATACCTTTTTCCTGTAAGTAATGCCAAGAAAGAAGAATACGACAGCAGCCACAAGTAGAGCAGCCGCGACTATCAGATAATGCATTAACTCCATTACTCTACGCACACACCTCCATTTTCTCAGTATATAGTTGTCAAACTATTATCCGTATGATGAAAAGCCCCGCGCAGCCCGATAGTCGCCATCTCACACAAAATATCCTTCCGGGTGTTCGATTGGTCCGGCCACGGCAGCTCCCAAATCGTGAAATCTCCCCAAATATTTCACCAATGTCATCCGTCACATTCTATAGCCCTGCCAAACGCCTGTCAAGGAAAATAAATGATTCGTGGCCTATAACCCGGAATAAGGTGGAATAACGATAACGAATAACGATAAGCCGCAATTGAAGCAACGCATTGTTCGATAAGCCGCAATTGAAGCAATGCATACCCTTGACTTTATTACCCATGTATCTTATTATGGTAGTCACTGGTAGGCGCGCATCATTGAAAGCGTCTTCCCGCCATTGTACCGGACTATACTTTAATAGAGGTATGGAGAGGTGTCCGAGTGGTCGTAAGGTGCGACACTGGAAATCGCGTAAACTCTATTGGAAATGGCGTAAAAACTGAATAAAACAGCATGGAGAGGTGTCCGAGTGGTCGTAAG
>Ga0082212_10007832_pt1 | contig 14044 bp, 14 predicted proteins | sample TergutNt197P3_FD_71548 | JGI IMG/M metagenome (GOLD analysis project Ga0082212, IMG submission 71548) | Neocapritermes taracua P3 segment gut microbial communities from Petit-Saut dam, French Guiana - Nt197 P3 | ecosystem: Host-associated > Arthropoda: Insects > Digestive system > Gut ... | reverse complement strand
TCGCGGGGACGCTCGCCCTGCATGTGCCGGGAGCGCAGGGCTTCCGCCCTGCATCGTGAAATCTGTATTTTACAGGACACTAGAGAAAACGGAATCCGTGAAAATCTGTGGTTTTCAAATGCGGGCAAATTTGCTATAGTAATGGTTTTTATGTGAAGCGAGGGTCTTTTGAAAATGGATAGCGCACCTACTTTTGCAGCGACGGAAGCTGATTTTTTGGAGCAGATCGCGAGCCGCCCGCTACAGGCCGCAGCCCTGTTGCAGTTGATTCATGCGGTGGAGGCGTTGGACAACGGGAGCAAGGCGGATGAGTGGACGGCCCTGCTGATGCAGGAGCTTGCCGAGGCCGCGGATGTCAACGGCCTGTTCATGGTCTTGAAAGACCGTGCGCCGCGTCTGGCGGTGTCGCTGAAGGTTGCGGGCTTCCGGGACATCCTGCGCAAGGCGGCGGTGAAAGACCGGTTGGCGCTGGCGTTGATCGAGGCGGCGGGGTTCGGGGAGGTGTCGCTGGAGGAGTCGTTCCATCGGCTCGACCTGCTTTTCGCGCTGGCGCCGGGCGCGCTGGTCATCGCGCCGAACTGGGGCATCGGGACGGTGCGCCGGCTGGATGATTTCTACAAGCGCGTGACCATCGATTTCGCGGGGAAGCCCGCGCATGCCATGTCGTTCGCGGCGGCGTGCGAGGGGCTCATCCTCGCGCCGCGCGACCATCTGCTGACCCTGCGCCACAACGACCCCGAGGGCATGAAGGCGATGGTGAAGGGGAACCCCGGCGAGCTCGTGCGGCTGGCGTTGCGCAGTTTCAGCAATATGCCCGTGGCGAAGCTGGAGGAGCTGCTGGTGAAGAACGGTTTTGTCGCCGCCGCCGGGTGGAAGGCGTTCTGGGACGGCGCACGGAGGGCGTTGAAGAATGACCCGCTGGTGTCCATCCCCGCGAAGCGCACGGATCCCATCGCGTTGCGTGTCCATGCGGAGGTGCACGGGGACGACTGGTTCAACCGCCTCGCGGTGATGAAGGACCCCGTGAAGATTCTGGAGATGGTCCACGAGCTCGAGCAGGCGGGGAAGCTGCCGGGGCTTGATGACGTGAGGCGCGGCATCTTGGAGGAGCGCCTCAACTTCGCCGTCAAGGGCGCGCACAACACGGATGCGCCGCTCTACGTGCGCCTGGCGGTGACCGTGAGCCGCCTCGGGTTCCTGACCCCCCCGGTTGACCTGCTGCGCGCCCACCTGTGGGAGCAGGGCCGCTACATCAAGGCGGCGGGCGCGCTGACCGTGCGCGATATGCAGGGGCTGGTGGCGTTCATGCTGGCCGAGGGGGGCGCCGCGAACATTCGCCTGCTCGACGCGCTGCCGCAGATGCCGTTCAGCCTGCTGAGCGATGTGCTGGCCGCGCTGAAGGGCGCGCCCGAGGCCGCGGCGGCCTGCTGCGCGTTGCTGAAGCAGACCAAGGCCCCGCCCACGCTCGTCAACTGGGTCTTCCGCTCGCGCCAGGACGTGGCGGCGTGGGGCGACCTGCCGCCGCTGATTGACCTGCTGGGCCATGCCATCATGATTGTCGAGGCGAAGCTCTCGGGCGAGTCGCTGCGGATGCAGAACAGCCTGAAGCAGCTCTTCGGGCAGCCCAAGTGGATGGAGGGGCTCTTCGGCGAGCTCGACCTCCCGCAGCGCCAATACCTCTTCGACCGCATACAGGCCTCCTCGGCGTGGGACCCGACCACGCACCGCACCCTGCTGGGGCGGATGCTGAAGCTCGAGCCCGCGCTGGCCGAGCGCAAGAAGGCCGTGCACCAGCAGGCGCAGACCGCGGTGCGCCAGACGTCGTGGCGGTCCATCGCCGAGAAGCAGGCGCAGTACAAGCGCCTCATCGAGGTCGATCTGCCCAAGAACGCCAGCGACATCGCGGTGGCGCGCAGTTACGGCGACCTGCGCGAGAACTTCGAGTACCAGGCCGCGAAGGACTACCAGCGCCAGCTCCTCCAGCGCCAGTCCGAGCTGCAGATTGACCTCAGGCAGGTGAAGGGTACGGACTTCAGCAACGTGCCGCACGACAAGGCCGGCCCCGGCACGACCGTCACGCTGCGGCTGGAGGACGGCTCGGCGCGCGCCTACACGATCCTCGGCGAGTGGGACCGCGACGAGGCGCTGGACATCATCTCGTGCCGCACGCGCATGGCGCTCGCGCTCGAGGGCAAGCGCCCGGGCGAGGCCGCCGTCATCCCTGTCCCGGGCGGCGAGGCGGCCGCGACAATCGAGTCGGTCAGCCCCTTCGGCGAGGCCGTCCGCCTGTGGGTCAACACGCAGCCGGAGGAGGCCTGACACAAATCGTGCACGTTTTCTGTTGATTTCCGACGGCAAACCTGTATGCTATTCCACCTTTCAAAAGCCGCTTTATTGGAGAAGGATACGCTTTATGGCGAAGACAAACACAAAGAAACCGAGTCCGGTGCAGAAGAAGAACGTTAAGGGCGTGGTTGCGAAGAAACCGCCCAAGGCGCTTGCCGTGAAACAGGCCAAGCCCCTGCCCAAGAAGGCCGCCGCGGCGAAACCTGCCCCCGCAAAGAGGCCCGCCGCAAAGAAGGCCGCGCCCGCAAGGAAGGCGGCCGCCGCGCCCGCGAAGAAACCCGCGATGGCCAAGAAGCCCGCCGCCGCGCCCCCGAAGAAGGCCGCCGCCGCAGTCAGCAGGCCTGCCGCGGCCAAGCCCCCCGCCAAGCGCGCGCCCCGCAAGCCTGTGTTCAGCAAGGCGGACCTGAAGCAGTTTCAGATAGAGCTGCTCGCCCTGCGCGACCGCATCACCAACCAGTCCGGCTCGATGCGGTCCGCCGCGCTCCAGCGCTCGGACGAGGTCAACCTGGAGGAGGACGGCACGGACGCGTTCATGCGCCTGCAGACCCTCGGGCAGGTCGGCACCCAGCAGAGCATCGTCACGAAAATCGACGAGGCCCTGCACGACATCTCCAAAAGCACCTACGGCATCTGCGAGACGTGCGGCGAGCTGATCAGCAAGGCGCGCCTCTCGGTCCTGCCGTTCGCGCGCAACTGCATCACGTGCCAGTCCGAGATGGAGCGGGCAGACCGCCATGGCAGATTCCGCTGAGGCCGCCGCCGCACCGCGGGTCCCGTGGCTGCTGACGGCCGCCATCGTCCTTGCGGACCAGGCCGCCAAGCACCTTGCCGCGGCGCACCTGAAGCCGTCGGGCTACATCCCCGTGATCCCCGGCCTCTTTGGCCTGTGCTACGTCGAGAACCCCGGCGCGGCGTGGGGGATGCTCGCGGGCCGGCAGGTGTTCCTCATCGCCTTCTCCGCCGCCGTGTTCGCGGTGTTCCTCTGGAAATGGCGGCAGATGTTCGGCGGGCTCCGGGGCGGCCACCTGATCCTCGCCGCCCTGTCCGGCGGCATCCTCGGCAACCTCATCGACCGCATACGCCTGGGCTACGTCATCGACTTCCTCGACTTCCACTGGCGGCGCTCCCACTTCCCCGCCTTCAACGTCGCCGACTCCGCCATCTGCTGCTCCGTAATCGCCCTCATCATCATGCAGTGGATCGGCGAGCGCGATGCGGGAAAAAAGCAAACGGACTGACAAGGCCATGCCGACGCCCCGACAGGAACCGATTGACGCCCGCCCGGACCGATTGCCATCGAGCGCGCTCGAAACGACGCAACCCAACGTTCGAACGTCCCCCGCCTACATCCTCGCCGGCGCGACCGCCACGGGCAAGAGCCGCGTGGCGCAGGCGCTGGCCGAGCAGACGGGATGCGCCATCCTCTCCGCCGACGCGATGCTCGTGTACAAAGGCATGGACATCGGCACCGCGAAGCCCACCCCCGCCGAGCGCGGCAGCGTCCCCTATCACGGCATCGACCTCGTCACGCCCGCCGAGCCGTTCAGCACCGGCCGCTGGCTCGCGGCCGCCTGCGGCGCAAGCGAATTAGGAATGAGGAATCTGGAATCAGGAACGGGGGATGCGCCGCGCCTCATCGTCGCGGGCGGCACCGGCCTCTACATCAAGGCGCTCACCGACGGCATCGGCGGCGCGGGCGCCGACCCCGAGGCGCGGGCCGCATGGCAGCGCGTCTTCGAGCAGGGCGGCCTCCGCGCCCTCCAAGACGCGCTCCGCCAGAAATCCCCCGCCGCCTTCGCCGCCATCCCCGACCCCTCCAACCCCCGCCGCCTCATCCGCGCGCTCGAGCACCTCGCCGCATCCGGCGCCCTGCCCCAGCATTGGAAACGCCCCCCCCCCAACTCCCAACTCCGAACCCCCAACTCCCAACTCCGAACTCCGAACTCCGAACTCCACACTCCCCCCATCGTCGTGCTGACCATGCCCCGCGAGCAACTGCACCGCCGCATCCTGCGCCGCGCCGAAACGATGTTCGCCAGCGGGCTGGCCGAGGAGGTCCGCGCCCTGCGCGAGGCCTACCCCGAATGGTCCGCCACCGCCGCCAAGGCCATCGGCTACGCGGAGACCGCCGCCATGCTCGACGGCGCCCTCACGCGCGAGCAGGCGGTCGAGCGCACTGCCACCCGCACGCGCCAACTGGCCAAGCGCCAAGAGACCTGGTTCCGCCATCAGGCAAACGCCGCCTGGCTCAACGTCACCGAAAACGAAACAACCGAAGACACCGCCCGCCGCGTCTTACAACTCTGGAGGCAACATGGACCGACCGCCATCCGCCAGCCCCCCGGCTGACCCCCTCGTCCGCTACCCGAACCCCACGCCGCGCATGCACGACCTCCCCAAGGAGATGATGCCGCGCGAAGAGTTCGAGCGCACCGGCGCGGCGAACGTCCCGAACGACACGCTCCTGGCCATCATCCTGCGCTCCGGTCTGCCCGGCCAGAACGTCTCCGCGCTCGCCCGCGCCGTGCTGCAGCACTTCGGCGGGCTGGACGCGCTCGCGCACACCGACTACGACGAGCTCCGCGCCGCCAAGATAAAAGGCCTCGGCAGGGTCAAGTGCCTCGAGCTCGCGGCCGCGCTCGAGCTCGGCCGCCGCGCAAGCGCGCCCGAGAAAAACAAGCACGCCGTCATCCGCGAGCCGCAGGCCGTGTACACCGTCATGTCGCCGCTCACGCACAACCTGGAGCAAGAGAAATTCTGGGTCATCCTGCTGGACACCAAGAGCCGCATGATCGGCCGCCCCATCGAGATCGCGCGCGGGACGCTCGACGCCAGCCTCGTGCACCCGCGCGAGGTCTTCAAGAAGGCCATCCGCTGCAACGCCGCGGCCGTCATCCTCGCGCACAACCACCCCTCCGGCGACCCCACGCCGTCGAAGGAAGACATCGCCATCACGCAACGCCTCATCGAGGCCGCGAAGATCATCGGCATCGCCGTCTTCGACCACCTCATCCTCGGCCACCCCTCCGACCTCCGCCACGGCTACATTAGCCTCCGCGAGAAACAGATGGTGGCGTTCACGATTTCATGAGCGGCCTGCCAACCCTTGACGGTCTCAGAGGAGGCGGTAGCCGACGCCGTGCACGGTCTGGATGGCGGAGGCGGAGTCGCCGAGCTTTTTGCGGATCTGGGCGATGTGCTGGTCGAGTGTGCGTGTGCTGCCGAGATAGTCAATGCCCCACACGGCGTTGAGCAGCGCGTCGCGGGAGAGGACTTGGTTGGCGTGGCGGTGCAGGTGGGTGATGAGCTTGAGCTCTTTGTCGCTGAGCGGTTCGGCGGTCTTGCCCACGCGCACCTCGTAGCGCACGGGGTCGATGGTGGCCGCGCCGATTGTGAAGGCTTCCTGCGCCGCGCCTTCGGAAGGAGGCTGCGCCGCGCACCGCCGAAGGACGGCGGCGAGCCGCGCCAGCAGTTCGCGCGTGCCGAAGGGCTTGGTGATGTAGTCGTCCGCGCCGAGGCCCAGCCCCAGCACCTTGTCGATCTCCTCGCCTTTGGCGGTGAGCATGATGACGGGGATGCGGGGGTAGCTCCTGCGGATTTCGGTGCAAGCGTCGTAACCGCTTTTCTTGGGCATCATGATGTCGAGCAGGATGAGGTCGGGCTGGCGTTCACAGGCGCGTTTGACCGCCTCCTCGCCGTCCTTTGCGACGAAGGTCTCGTACCCTTCGGCTTGGAGCAACGCGACCAGCCCGTTGCGGATGTGCAGGTCGTCCTCTGCCACGAGAATGTGTTTCTTGCTCATGTCTTTTTGAGTGGTTAGTGATTAGTGGTCAGTGGGAAGTGTCAGGAGGAAGGTGCTGCCGCCGTTGTCGCGGGGTTGCCAGCGGATGTCGCCGCCCATGCCGTGCATGAGCTGTTTGGCGATGCTCAGCCCGAGGCCGCAGCCGCCGACGCTCGCGGTGGTGGAGTCGTCCACGCGGAAGAAGCGTTGGAAGATGCGCTGGGCGTGGCGCGCGTCCATGCCGGGGCCGCGGTCGGAGATGGCGAGGGTGAGGGTGCCGTCGGCGGCGGTGTCAAACGTGATGTCGATGGTCTTGCCGTCCTTGGCGTATTTGCAGGCGTTGTCGATGACGTTGAGGAATACTTGGCTCAGCGCGTCGCGGTCGGCGCGGGCGCGGAGGTCGGGGGGACACGCGAGGGTGACGGTCATGCCCGCGTCGTCGGTGATGCCGCGCAGGGCGCGGGTTGCCGATTGCAGCCACGCCGCCATGTCGATGGCCTCTAGGTGAAAGACGCGGCGCTGTTGCTCCAGTCGCCCGAAGTCCAGCACGTTGTTGATGAGGCGGGTGAGGCGTTCGCTCTCCGTGACGATGACCCCGAGGTATTGCCCGTGCGCCTCGGGGGTTTTCGCGTGACCGTCCGCCAGAAGCTCGGCGTAGAGGCGGATGTTGGTGAGCGGGGTCTTGAGCTCGTGCGAGACGTTGGAGACGAACGCCGTCTTTTGCAGCGCGTCCCTGCGCTCCCGCGCCGCGTCGCGGGCGAGCAGGAACCCGCCCGCGAAGAGCGAGGCGAGCAGCAGGGACAGCAGTGCGCCGCCGATGAGCAGGGTGGCTAGCGCGCTCCTGCGGTTGTCCAGCAGGGACGAATACACCTCTATGTTCCATGTCGGGCACAAAGACGTGTCGAGCGGGACGGTATAGATCGCGCCCCTTCCGAGCGTGTCAATCCCGCCCCCATATTGCATCAGGCGCCCGCGGCTGTCCGCCAAGACAACACTCTCTATTGCCGCATTCCAGTCCGAGGGCAACAAGGAGACACGCGCAAGAAGCGCAATCATCTCCACCTCAATCCCGATGGCGCATCGGTCATTGACCTGCCGCCAGACCACGAGCTGCAGCCCGTTCGCGTCCACCCACCGCTTGACCCCCGAGTGCGGCGCAACCCTTTTCCCGGCGTCCTCTTCCCCGTACAGCGTCCAGTTATGCTCGGGAGGAAACGCCCGCTGATAACGCGACAAAAAGGACTGATCTTCTGCGGACAGGGCATCTCTTCCGGGGAAGGTAATCCCAGCCCCCTTCTCCCACACGAACACATTCCGCGCGAGCGGGTTTGTCCGCCGGATTTCACACAGCGACTCAACAAGTTGTTTTTCCAGCACCGCGTTCAGGATTTGCTCCAGTTGACCGTTCTGTTGCGAAACCCGTTCCTCAACCATCTTGGCAAGATGATTCGACGCGCCCCACATCAGGCTGTTCCTCAACTCCACCAGCCTGTGTTGGACATGGACGAGCGAGTAGATGGCGGTCCCGGTCAGGACAATGGCCGGGACGCCAATCAGCAGCAGATAGAAATGGAGGTTGCGTTTGCCCATAACGGTTACGGACTCATCTGCTGGTTCAACACCTCATAGTTGTCCCGGGTGTTTTCCTTGCGGGCGCGCGCATCAAAACTGCCAGACGCAGCACGGCTATAATTCACCTCTTGCATACTAGCCCTGCTCATCGCCGCAGGTTTCAGTGCTGGCTGCTCCTTCGCAAGCGTACTCATGCGACGCTTCTGCGCCTCAAAGACAATCGCCGCCTCTTTGCTCTTGCCCTCGTCCACAAGGCGGATTGCCTTCTCGGTGGCGATGGCATCCTCGGTGAGCTCCGCTTCGAGCAGGACATCCGTGTTCACACTGCGGCGCACGCGCTCCAGGTCTTTGCTGAAACGGACGCTCCCCGTGGCGGTCAGCCGCTCCAAGCGGCTGGAGGTCGCGTCAACATACCGCACCTCCGCCGTGGCGACCGGGCGCGAAGTCTCGTCCTTACCCGGCGAGAACGCCGCGCGGATCAGCACGTACTTCTCCTGCCCGCCGTACAACTGGTTGAAATCCAGCGTGACCGTCGCGCCGTTGATCGTCCCCTCGCGCCCGACGATCTCCAGCGGCGTCGTCCCCGCCGCGAAGTCGATGCGCAGCGAGACCTTCCGCGCGACCACGCTCAGCGCCGACCCGAGTTCCGATGAGAAGATGCGCGGCAGGTCGTCGCTGTTCTCCACGAAATAACTGTTGCCGTCGCTCTTGCCCGAGAGGTTCGTCATCAGGTCCTCGTTGAAGTCCAGCCCCACGCCGACCGTCGAGACCGAGATGCCCTCCTTCATCAGCGACACCCCCAGCCGCCCGAAGTCCACCGGCTGCGACGGACCCACGTTCGCTTGCCCGTCCGACAGCAGGATGATACGGTTCAGGTACTCGCGGTGCGCGTTCTTGCGGATCTCCGCCGCCGCCTGCGCCATCGCGCCGAAGATCGCCGTCGAGCCACGCGACTGCACCGCGCGGATCGCGCTCACGATGGACGCCTTGTCCTTCGCGTACTGCGCGGGGACGATCGTGTCGATCTGGTTATCGAAGATGACGACCGAGACGACATCCTCCGCCGTCAGCCGCTCCACAGCGGCGATTGCCGCCTCCTTGGCGCGCGCGATACGCTCGCCCTGCATCGAGCCCGAACGATCGATGACCAAGCAGAGGTTGATGGGCGCACGGTTCATTGCCGGCGCGACCCCGCCTTTCAGCGACACCTTCACCATCATCGTCTCCGACGCATCCGCCGCCAAGACCGACTTCACCGGCTCCACGCGGCACGTCATCGCCCCCGCCGTCCCCGCCTGCGCCAACGCCGCCACGGCAACCGCCGCAGCCCACCACCCGCGCCCCCTCGGGCGCACCGTCCTTAACGAATCATTCATAACTGTACCCTTCCTTTGTACCAGAGAACCCTCTGGGTGTTTGTGATACGCATAACATACCAAACCCCCGCCCCCGAATTGTCACAGCCATGTCAACCAATTGTAAAAAAAGTGTCAAGCGGTTTCAACGCCCCAGCACATACGGCAGGAAGATAATCGCCCCGATGACGACCGCCCCGATGGCGGTGATGAGAACCGCCCCGGCGGCAACGTCCTTCGCGCACTTGATGAGCGGATGGTAGTCCGTAGAGACGCGATCCGCCAGAAACTCGACCGCCGTGTTGAACGCCTCCGCGACCCACACCGCCATAACGGTCAGCACGATCACGCACCACTCCACCGCCGACAGCCCGGCGTATGCGCCGCACCCGGCCGCCGCAAGCGCGGCGGCGAGGTGAACCCGCATATTATGCTGCGTCCTCAGCAACGTCCATATCCCCGCGAACGCGAACCGGAAACTGCCCAGCCTCGCCTTAACTGTGAACGGCTTGCCCATCTTTTTCATGCCAGTAGGATACCACAGGCGGGGGGCATCCGTAAAGCGCAACACTCATTCAGATTCATGCGCGTACTGCGCCCATCACTTTCTCCTTGCGTTTCCCGCCCTCGTCGTTGTACACTTCTCTTTTGGTTTAAAAGGCTCACTGTATGGCAAAAGAACTAGCATTCGCATTGATGAACCCGTACCCTATCCGCAAGTCGCGGACCGGTGGCATCATCGCCCGCTACCTCGTGCGCACGGACCTGAAGCTGGTCGGCGCGCGGATTATCGGCGCATCGCAGAAGCTCGTTGACGAGCTCTCCGCCTACCTCACGACCTACGACCTCACCGACCCGGAGAAGTGCGCCCTGTTCTCGGGCTACATCCGCAAGGAGTACGCCCCCGACCCCGTGACCGGTCACCCGCACCGCTCCATGCTGCTCCTCTTCGAGGGCGAGGACGCCATCCGCAAAACCTTCGAGGTCACCGGCAGCATCCGCCAGCGCTGGCTCAGCGGCCTGACCATCCGCGACACCTTCGGCGACATGATCCGCAACCCCGTCACCAACGAGGTCGAATACTTCGAGCCGTCCGTCGTGGTCGGCGCGACGAAGGAGGTCGTGGGCAACATCCTGCGCATCCTCGCCAAGTACCTGCAGGCGGACGCCGGCATCGTGCGCGGCGCAATCGACTTCCAGCCCGGCGACGACATCCAGCAGACCCTCGTCATGCTCAAGCCCGACAACTGGCGCCAGCCCTCGCTCCGCGCCGGCAACATCCTGGACCTGATCTCCGGCACCGGGCTGCGCATCGTGGGCGTGAAGAAGTTCGCCATGTCTGTCGCGCAGGCGGAGAAATTCTACGGCCCGGTGCGCGAGAGCCTCAAGGGCGTGTTCAAGCGCTTCGGCGCCCAGCGCGCCGCGCAGGCCCTCTCGCACGAGTTCGGCTTCCCCGTGGACGCCGCCAACCTGACCGACCTGTGCGACCACCTCGCGCCCCTCTTCGCCGCGCGCGAGTTCGAGAGCATCGTCGAGTTCATGACCGGCCACCGCCCCTCCAACTGCACCCCCGAGGAACGCGCCAAGCCCGGCACGGAAGAATGCCTCGCGGTTGTCTATGAAGGCGCCGACGCCGTCCACAAAATCCGCGACATCCTCGGCGCCACGGACCCCAACAAGGCCCGCCCCGGCTCCATCCGCCGCGAGTTCGGCACCAGCATCATGGTCAACGCCGCGCACGCATCGGACTCCCCCGAGAACGCCCGCCGCGAGATGAAGATCCTCGACGTCGCCAACGACCCCTTCGTCGAAAACCTCATCCGGTCCTACTATCCTGCGCCGTGAGGCGCGACGGCGTTTCGCCGTGCGGGAAGGGCATCACGATGGAATGCTATATGCGCCGTATCGGGATGATTGTTGCGTTGGGCGGGTTGTTGTCAGGATGCGCGAAGGATTCGCTCCCGCTGGAGGCGACGACGAAATACACGCATCCGACGTCACCGCCCGAACCTGCCGGCGGCACGCAATGGGAACGCGCGGCGGCAACGTCAACGCAGCAGGTGTCACCATCCGAGCGCACAGCCCAGCTTGAATGGGGGCTTTTCTTCCCCGAACGGAAACCGCATCCGCCGCCCCCCGAAACGTCCAAGAAACTTGACATCCCGCGCTACGACGAGCGGCATCCAGAATACGCCGGGCAGCCTTTCGTTTACTATTCCTTTGCTAAGCAGCGCGAACGGCAGCTCGGGCTTCCCGCCCCTGAGTTGGCGCAGGACGAGGTGTTCCTGCGCCTCTGGTGGACGCACCAGCACGGGCTGACCCAGCCGGGGACAGTGTTTGAGTTCCGGAAGGATCACGGGACATGGACCGGCCGCGTGCTTACTTACGACGTGACGTTTGACGCATGGGCGCACTACGAGAAAGTCAGCAACGCGCGCACCCGTGATTTCGTCCCCGCGAGCGGCTGGCAAATGCTTGAACGCATCGTGGAGGAGAATGAGATTCCCACGCTGCCGACGTGCGAGCACGTCAAGGACTACGCCTACTGGATGCGCGACCAGTTCAAGCGGAATCCTCCCGAAGCGCTCAGCACCTATTCCATCGAATATGCGACACCCGAGACGTACCGCTTTTATGTGTATGACTCCCCCGTGCTGATACGAGAAAAAGTTCGCGAGGCCGCGCTCTTGTGCAGGTTTGGAGAGGCGCTCGCAAACCTGGACAGCGCGGGCAAGGCAGTGAACAGGGATTAGAGCGTGTCGCCACGGGATAAGGGTAACGCCACGCGCCTCTTCCCTTTGTGTGAAAACACAACATAGGCGTATGCGATACGCCTCTACCTTTCCTGTACTCCTACTTTGTTAGGGTGTGGAGCTCACCGCCATCTCCGCCACCCGCTTGAATTTGTCGTCTTCGGTCTTGACGTACAGGTACTGGTTCGTCCCCTCTTGCGAGTAACTCCTCGTTTATCCTTAAGGTTGATTTGCAAAAGCTCATTAGAAGGTGTAGGCTGTAACGTTGACAGATAGGGACCCAACCCAAAAACCGTGCTAGGGGTGGTGGTATGGTTCATTCCGCACAACAGATGGAACAGTTCATGGGCAATACAATATCCAATAACATCAAGGAATTCATTACTGCTGTAATGCGTCACCCCTGCAATGTCGGTGTTGAAGGCGGCGAGCCGGGAGCGCAGGGCTTCCGCCCTGCATTTATTATTGGCAAGGCGGAAGCCTTGCGCTCCCGGCATACCCCTACTGGTTCTGCTGTTCCCTTTCACGGATAATCTCCGCCGCCTGCTCGCGGGTGAGCTTTTTCGTCTTGCCGTCGGGCGACACGAACGTCACGGTGTCCTCTTTGCTCTCTTTCAAGGGCGTGGATTTCAATTTCATCTCCGCCACCCGTTTGAATTTCTCGCCCTCCTTTGCATACAGGTACTGGTTCGTCCCCTCTTGTGAATAATAGAAAGCCCCGGCAGGTTCTCGGCTGTCATGCCTTATCGCCAAAAGCGTCCCCAGCGTGGGCGTGATATGGACTGGGACCCATGTGTCATCCCCGAGGTACATTTCCGCCTTGAAGAACCCCCCGGGTTCCCCAAGCGTTGGCAGGATAAAGAATTTTTTACATTTGAATGAAACACTTTCCCCTGATTGGAGTGTCTTGTTAGCTTCATTATTTTTGATGCAAAAACGGTAATCTGCCAGTGCATATTCCCGCCCTTGTTTTTTCCATTGTTTCTCACGCCCAAGCTCTTCTTCATTGCCGTCCTGATAGAACCAGGTAGTCTCGGCTGACCAGTCTTCGTCTGTGATAATGGTAAATGCGACCTCCCCTGTGTTTGTGACTGAAAAGATGCCGTTGTAACCGTCTTCCCGTCCACTCCATTTGGGTAATTCATCGGTGACCCTGAGGTACACATCCGCCTTGGGTTTAACTTCGGAATGAGCATTGAACACTGTCAATGCAATCCCGCATACGGTGATTAACACTTGTTTCATTTTGTTACTCCTAATCTAGTTTTGAGGTTGACTTGTGAAAGCTCGACTGGGGAAATGACAATGTTGCTGAACAGGCTGTAAGGGTTGGTGAGCGGTCCATAGTTATCCTCGCCCCCAAGGAGATGGAACAGCTCGTGCGCGATGCAGTACCTCACGACATCAAGAAACTCGATGCCGGTGTAATGGGTCACACCGGCAATGTCGGTGTTGAAGGCGGCGAGCTGGGAGCGCAGGGCTTCCGCCCTGCATTTATTATTGGCAAGGCGGAAGCCTTGCGCTCCCGGCATACACCTACGGGTTCTGCTGTTCCCTTTCACGGATAATCTCCGCCGCCTGCTCGCGGGTGAGTTTTTTCAGCTTGCCGTCGGGCGACACGAACGTCACGGCATCCTCTTTGTCCACTTTCTTGGGCGTGGATTTCAATTTCATCTCCGCCACCCGTTTGAATTTCTCGCCCTCCTTTGCATACAGGCACTGGCTCGTCCCCTCTTGCGAATAATAAAAGTCACCAGTCGGTTTCCTGTCTTTCCCCCATTCTGTCGCCAAAAGCATACCCAGCGTAGGTGTGATGTGGACTGGAACCCATGTGTCATTCCCGAGGTACATCTCCGCCTTATAGATAGTCCCGGTGTACCCGAGAGGCTTTTTAAATATGCACATACATTCAAAGGAAACGCTTTCACCCGGCTGGAGGGTTTTCATCGCTTTCTGTTTTTCAACACAGACGCCGAAGTCGTCTATCGCGGCTTTCCTTTCCTCGTCTCTCCGCCGTTGCACACGCCCCAGTTCTTCCTCCACGCGCTGCTGCTGTTCGTCGCCTTCGCCAGCGCGGCGGACATGGCCGCAGCAATGGCCTCGCGCGTCTGCGTGTCTCCCTCCGCCTTGTCGTATGCCCGTATGACCGCCCGATACACTTCGCCATAAAAGCTGAGCGTCCGCCGCATATCATCGGCGAGGAAAACAGGCGCCGCTTCGCGGGCCTCTTGCGCGGT
>Ga0082212_10007831_pt1 | contig 14045 bp, 10 predicted proteins | sample TergutNt197P3_FD_71548 | JGI IMG/M metagenome (GOLD analysis project Ga0082212, IMG submission 71548) | Neocapritermes taracua P3 segment gut microbial communities from Petit-Saut dam, French Guiana - Nt197 P3 | ecosystem: Host-associated > Arthropoda: Insects > Digestive system > Gut ... | reverse complement strand
CTATGATTTTTTTCATATCCATAACACGCGAAGTATAACAATAAAACACCAATCAAATCAAGGCCAAATCAAAAATCACCGTGAACGGCTACCAAGAAGGATTACTCCCATTTTTAGAGTCTTTTTACCCGACAATCTATGGTGAGCCGAAAGGTAACGAGCGCGAATACTCACGTGGATATCCACAGGCACTCGAAACATTGCGAGCCACACCGTTTGAACAATGGCTTGGCTTTGCCCGTGATAAGAGCAATTATGCCTTTCAAATGGATGATTATGCCGAACCGCAATATCTGAAAATACAAAAATCTGTCAGGCCTGTGGTGCGTCTTCAATTTCATTGTTTGTTGCTGTATATCGGCCATGGTAAAGTGATGACCGAGGGGATTAATGACTTTACGAATTTTTTCAAATTCTGCTTCCATGAAACTTTTCCCAAACATCCGATTGCGAAAGCTGTCAAAATCTACGTGACAGGATAATGACGATTTTGGAATTTGAAAACAAGACGCGTTCACTGAACCCCGGCGATTGCATTTTGTTACCCGCCCATCAGAAACATCGGGTTAATGCCACTTCAACAAGCGAACCGACCGTTTGGCTGGCTGTGTTTTTTGCAGAGGCGTTGGAGGGTGGTTGATTGTCGGGTTGAAATCCGAAGTGATATTGTTAGTTTTCGATAGATAATCTGCTTTTGTACACGGAGTTGTCGTTCTTACCGCACTGATATGCGGAGCATTTGAAAAAATGGCATCCATGATTTGCTATTCCAAATTCACTTTGAGCTAAATTATTTTCTTAAGCAACTGTTGGCAGAAATCATGACTACATCTATTAAATCCTGTGGATACTCCATCCCAGTTGTATCGACTATTCGTTACAATTTAGAGCGGTATCATTTGGACAATTCTGGTTTGACTTTATTGAAAGAATTTATTCAAAATGCCGATGATGCCAAGTCGGAAATCCTGCATTTCGGTTACCTGCCGGCAGTTTCTTCATCTCTGTCCTTTTGGGAAGGTCCTTCTTTTTTTATCATCAACGATGGACCGTTTGATGAAGAGGACTGTCGTCGCATTATGACACTCGGTGATTTATCGGATTTATCAAAGGTCAGAGACGAAACCCAAATTGGCAAGTTCGGCCTCGGACTGAAAAGCCTGCATCATTGGAGTGAGTTATTTACTTTTTTCACCATTCCCCGCCAAGAACAACTTGAACGAATTGTTAATCCTTGGGGGCATGAGGATGTTGAGCAGAATAAACGGTTGGAATGGGATGAAATCCCACCAACAATTGTCAATCGCATAGAGAAAATTGCGGAATTCATTAAGAGACCGCCGTCTCAAAAACCTTTGTTTTGTATCTTAATGCCACTTCGATCGAAAGCAAGGTTGAATGGTCGTGAACCGATCCATGAAAATTTTCCTGGAGATGACAACCGCCCCCATCAAATACTTACAAACCCACACACAGCCTTTGACATTGCGGGGATGCTTCCAATGCTCAAGCACCTGCGGCAAATTAATGGTTGGAGTATCAAAACTGATGACACTTCACCAGTTGGGACATCAAGGTTCCGTCAATCCTTTTCCGTAACTGCCTCCTCCAATTCTCTTCTGCCCGATTATTCATCCCCGACAGACATCTCACAACGTGAATCTATAGAACTAAAATTGGCTGGCTCACCTCCTATTGAAGTTGCATTTGGTGGTTTCGTTCATCGCCCAAACGATCAAGAACTTGATGTACTCAATTGTGGATGGCCGCAAGGAGAGAAAATTGAACCTCATGCCGCCGTTTATTTCGTGCAATCAAGTGAGTATGACACGAAATCGCCTGAATTTTCAACAAACATGTCCGTTTTTCTTCCTCTTGGTGAACCTGAAACGACCTCACTCAGCATCAAGGGAATTCCTTCTGTATCATTGTATCTGCATGGATTTTTTTTCGTCGATTCGGGAAGAAAAAAGGTCGAGGGAGTCAACCGAAACCAGATTGACCAGCTTGATGGTGTGGATCGCAAGAAAGCTCAATGGAATCATCAGTTACTCGAAAAAGGTACGCTCCCATTGTTTCTCCCGGCTCTCAAGCGGTTTGTAGAGTATTCCGGATGGGATGTTGATCAGATTGCCGCTCTTACGCAAGGAATCATAGATCATCGCAAAGATCACAAGCAGAGCTTTTGGAACGGTATCGATGACTCCATGTTATTCGGACAATCAAGCTGGGTTTGTCGTTATCGCAAAGATGGTTTGAAATGGGAACTGCTGGAAAACGAAGATTTTTACGAAATCCCCGATACCGACGAACAAACACTGCCAACGACGGTTTTTCCTGCAATCGTCGACTTGGAAAAAAACAAGGCACTCATATTCAAATCATCACCTCGGCTTGCGACTTGCCAACGAAAAAAATTGCTTTCCAAGTTTGATGTTGACATACTGCTTCAGAGCGTAGAGCCGCAGATTCTTTTCGAGAAGCCGGAACATATCGCCTACTTTTCGGCTTTTCTACAGGAATGTTGTCAATCGGACGGTTATTCAGATTCAGCGATGATTGCATTGTGGAATCATATCGTCCAGAAAATCACGTTTGAAGAGAGAGATGATGGTTTCCATCTCATTACCTCGCAAATCGTGGAAAAAATTCCACAGAGCATGCGATTTATCCTCCCCGGCAAGGAGTTGGCGGGAACTCTTCTAAGAAAACTGGAAAACATAAGCAAAATCCATGTCGCTTTGATTCCCGAATTCATCTTGCCGGGATCAAACGATGTGGGAACGATAGTCTCCAAAGAAGATGCGACTGTATTGTTGAAATCGCTTGACGATTGGAAACAAAGGCAATCACGTTCAGAGAAAGAACATGGAGCCATATCACTCATCGCTGCAAAACTCTGGAAAGCCGCAAATCTGCGCATAAATCCCGACGAAGAGTTGACCAACCTCAAACTGTTTCGTGGAACCGATTGTTCGGAAAAAATAGAAAAGGATTTTTCGTGGCGAGAATTGTGGCAATTCTATAGTGAGGACACTCTATTTTCGCGTTCAGGAATGGATAGTGTCCATGTCGCTTTGGCATATCGACTCCAGCAGGCGGTTGTTCCGTCCACAAAGATCATCTTACTTTTAGAAGAGTCGTACACGATCCTTTTTCACGTTGAAAAACGACCTTGCAATGCTCGTGGTGTTGAACAGTTTTTTCAAAATGCCGCCCCAAATCTGTCTGGGTTTGACAATCGTAAAGATTTGTTCGGAAGTCTATTAAAAGACGGCGGAGTGACGTATCGCACCACATTGCGGTATCTCTTACACGGTTCCCCAAAACATATCAATTCCGCGTTACCCCTATTATTACCGTCTTTGAAACATTCAGGTATATGGTCGCGTTTATCGTCCATACTTTGGAATGAAAATGAAAATCGTTGGCAATGCCTTGACAATGATGCCGTTCGTGTTTTTGGGGAAATGTTGAGTGATGTCAACAAAAAAATGCTTGAGATTGTCCCTTTGACACACGGTGAAATCATTGGTAAATTACGTGAGATGCCGGAGATAATGGTAAAACTGTCTTCATTACAGCCAAACGATATTGAATATCGGGATTTACTTATAAAACTCCATGATGACGATGAAGATTATCTTGCACGATCCCTGCCAATTCACCGGGACATTCACGACAAGTATCTTTCCATTGATAAAGAGAAAACATTTCTGGAACCCGAAGGAGGAATTGAACCGGAACTTTGTGAAACAATCCAAATCATCCGTCGGGGGGGTGAGCAAACTGTTGATCTTCAGAAACATTTCATTCATGAACTTGATGACGAACGAATCATTGAACTGGTATTTCAATCAAGATATCCGGCCAAATACTGGTCACGAATTCTGGACATAGCTCAAAAAAATGATAATGTGTTGAGTAGCCATAAAGAAAGGCTGAAATCGACTGATTGGATTCCGCACCAAAACGGCAAAGGAATCGCCATCAATCAACTGATTTATCTTCCGTTGCTCGAAGATGAAATCATCCGTGAGCTTTCGGTTGTATCAGGGGAATTTTTTGCTGAAAACAGTATTGAAGAGTCATTTCGTAATCATCCGGGATATGAGCGGCTTCGTGCCTTCTTTCCAAACCCGGAGGAATCGTTTCACAACCTTGCCTTGCTTCTTGTCAAAAATGAAAACAATCGTATCGGTTTCGTTCCCGAATCAGAGCAAGAACAGAGTCAATGGTTGGTAACATTTCAAGATACTGAACTATTTCCGTGTCATCGCCTCTTGATGGTGGCAAAGAACAAATATCCCAACGATTGGAAAGTGCTGTGGTTACGACTTGCTACGATAGCACCTCTAACATCTGAAAACTGCAACCGAATTGTGGAAATTCTCGTCGGAATGCAAAAAGGCAGGAGTTGTTCCGACTCGCTTCTTTCAATATTTCACGGATACCTCAAATTATTTCTCACACGAGACAATTACCTTGAAATCATGAACAGCGAGACAATTGAGTTGCCGAATATCAATGTCCAGTGGCGAAAACCGAGCGACCTTTGCGATTACGGCGAATACGGTATTGTCCATGAATCGCGGCTTCATGCTAAAACGTCACAGTTTCTAAAAAATTACATGCCTCAGTTTTCCATGTCACCTCTTCCACGACATTCCAACGGAGAAGCTGTAACGAAAGAACAATCTCATTATTTGGATTTGGAAAGCGACAAATATGCAAATGTTCTTGATGAATACTTTCGTTCATGGTCTAACTTCGATTTCCCTGAATTAATTGGAGCATTTCTCGCCTTGTTCGGAGGAAACGGATATATTGAAAAAATGTCTCAACGGTTTCTTGCAAAGAAGCAAGTTGGCGGTTTGCCACCGGAAACGTGCCGCTCTCGATTGATTACGTCTGAAAATGAAATTACCGAACTGATGCGACGAAAGGTACGAGTCAGTATTTTCAGAGATGATGATGTTAAGGTACACAATCTGCTCGGTGAAATGAAACGATTTCCCAAAATGAGGGTTCCCGACACACTTTTTGTTGGGAATGTCAAGGAAGAAAATGAAATCGGTTCACCTTCGCCTGTTGTTTCGTTTTGCCTCCATGAGTTTATACCGGACTCATCCGATGATAATGTTCGCGATAAGTTGGCTTCTCTCCTGATTGATTCCGCGAAGATTTATTGTTCCATCGTCCTGGGGGATGGGGGAGACTGGTTCTTTCGATTCCGTGATAATTTCACGACGGTTTGGAAAAAATTTCAACAATATGAACAGGCCAATATTGAAAACTATCAACGACGTTTTACTGAGGATTGTTACCAAGTCCTTGACAAGCACTATAATTTTCTGTCGAGGTCAAGAGACTTACATCGCAATTTTCTCAGAATCGGCGAATTACAGCATCAAAAATATCTTCATGATTTAGAGACAGATACCAAATGGATTAATGAAAACGAGGAAGCAATTGATAAATGTCGACACAAAATACGAGAACTGCTTGAAAGCGATCTTTCCGCCCAGAAATGCATTTTGGAGTCTGTCCGAAAAATTATCAAAAAGGATTGCCAATATGACATCGACTCCATTCCATTTGAATTGTTCCAGAATGCAGACGACGCTTACGTTGATCTTTACGGAGTCAATGAGACGGTGGATTGTGGCATCGAAATTGTGGAAATGACCAATTGCCTCCTATGTCACCACGCGGGGAGGAAGATCAACCAACCTCCATGCGATATTTCAGATGACAGTGATGAATCCCGTGACAAGAAATTTCGTTTTTGTACCGATCTATTCGGGATGCTTGATTTACACAAGTCGAGGAAACGTGATGATGAGCAAGGGTTCGAGAGTGAACAAGTAACAGGAAAATTCGGACTTGGTTTTAAGAGTGTATTCCTTTTGAGCGATGAGCCTCGGATTCTCAGTGGCCGTTTGCGGTTTCGTATCGTCGGTGGGGTTTATCCGGTTCATATCGCCAACAAGTCAGACTTTGATGAACAGATCAATGAGTTGAAGTTGCCTTTCAGTATCGATTCAACATTGATTGAACTCCCATTTCGTTCCGACATTAACGTTTCTGGAAAATCGCTTGTACGTTTTAAGCGTTTTCCACACCCGTTGTTGGTTTTTGCAAAGCGAATTCGTCGTTGTATTGTTGACGGGCAGGAGATACACTGGAACGAAAAGCCCATCAACGGAATCGAAGGTTGCATGACGGGATTCTTTCAACCGTTCATAGGATCATTGACAGAATGTAAGCCAGTAATGGTTTTCCGAAGCAATACCGGAGCAATTCTATTTTCATTGGATACTAAAGGATTTTGCGAATTTCCAAGCGAAGTACCAACCTTTTGGGTTATGGCACCTAGCGAAGAAAAAGCGGCTGTCGGTTTCTTAGTCAATTCCAGTCGCTTTCAGGTCGATGTCGGCAGGGCACGTTTTACAGGAAAGGAAAACAACGATGACATCGCCCGATCTCTCGGATTGTATTTTGGTCGGCAACTATGTGATTTGTTCAGAAAAGCTGACAATGACGAAGAATGGGCTGAACTGAAAAGTGAACTTGGACTTGTCGCAAATGCAAGTCAATACGGCTTTTTTGCATCACTCTGGACGCTTCTCGGACAAAAGCTTGCTGCAAAACGTAATAATCGTGACACCGACCATCAAGCCGACTTACTTCATAAAATTTTCTGGGATGAAGACGACTCCGGTGCCGCCGCATTGTTCAAGATTCGAAAGGCGATTCCTTCCGGGTTAGAATGTGAGTACAAACAACTTGTTCGGCTCAATGACGTTAGATTTGTGCTGCAAGATACGCTCGACAATAATACTTCTCTTTTTGCTACCATTTCTCACTGGCCTTCATTCAAGCCCAGAATCCAACCTGGAACGGTTGTAAGTAGCGACATTTACCGAGCACTAAGTAGTCTTGGAATTTTGAAAACGAAGGTCGAAGAAATCAATATCGTCAAAGTCATTGAGTGGGAACTTGCATCGGTGAAATTCCAAATCGCCCCGGAAATGGCAATAAAACTCGGGTGTTTTTTCAAGGAAGATATCATGGACACTATCACAAAAGAGGAGGAGGAACAACTTGAAAAATTACTGAAAAAATCATGTTTACTTGGGCGAGACGGCAACTATCACGAATGTGTTAATCTCGTTACGCTTGACGGCGATAAACAAAACCGCGAAGAAGAACACCTTCGAGCGGCTTTCGCTCCACAGATAAAAACGTACTCTCAGATAAATACGCCAACGAAGATGCACTTTTCTTTTTCTTCAAATGCCGAAAGATGGATGCAGGACACGAAAAACTGTACCAATGGATTCTCGGTGCCTCCGAGGTTCCGCAACGCAGGGCGGCAATTGAATACTTGACTCGCGGTGGTGATATGGTTTTACGAGTGGTTGACAAGATGGAGAAGGAAAGGAATTTCGGCTGGTTGAACGATTTGAGTAATTCGCCGCTCTTAACCGAACTTGATACAAATAAAGTCAACAGACTCATTGGTTTTCTTGGTAAACCAGAGTGGCGGTATCCCAACGTGAATGCGTTGATTCCTCAACAACGGAAAGTCGATCCCAAACAAAAACTCAAGATAATCAAAGATTGGTGGAACACAGAGGGTAAAACGAAATTACCCGTTTTCTTGAACAAAACATTTCCAGCAGGGATTGGCTCTGCTGTCTCAAGCGATGTCAACGACCATAATAACCGTCGAAATTGGATGGCATTGTTCCTGCTTGGCATCTCGCATACAATGGGGCGATGTCAGCCTGAGCAACATAGATCTTTCCTTGAGCGTTGCCTTAATGAAAAGTGGTTGGACACATTTGCCGATGCCGACTACGATCCCAAGAAGTGGATGAAGATCATCGAAGATTATTTTGAACGTCCCGATAGCGATATGCAACATCAACATTTGGAATGGCTGAAGAACTTTCCGTCGATATACGTTGTGTCCAGATATTTGAGTGAATATATCACTCTGTTTGTATCTATTGGTAGAGTGACGGATCACTTCAACATGGCTGACATTACAAATTCGAGGAAATCTCACTTGTTTCAACGCGGCGGAATCGATGTTCCGCCCATCGAAAAGAATCTCGGATATGGAGTTTGTTTCATCCTCCGTGAATTGGTGCGACTAAAAGTCCTCGATAACCCGTTCATCTATGAACACTGTTTTGTACCGCAATATAATCTCCGGCAATTTTTTGTGGATTTAGGTTGTGAGCTTGATTGCTACACACCACATTGTGACAATTCCAAGGTGATTTATCATTTCCTTCAGGAACATCTTGATGATGGCGACTCAACTTTCGACCATTGTTTTGACATACCATTCCAAATGATTCTTCGCGATTCCGAATTATTCTCAAAGTATTATTCAGATTTTATCACATAAAATGTCCTCTTCTGATTTATCAGTCATTCACGACCGCTTCGGTCACGGTACGGTCATTTACGCAACACCGGAAACGGTCGTTGTTCAGTTTGCACATGGTCTTGAAACATGTCTGCCGAACGAATTGAAATCACTGACATCGCCACATCAACGCCTACGCGAAAATGAGTGGGACGTACCGTTGGAAGTCATCGCAAGATTCCAAGCCGAGGCAATCCTTTCCGCCAACAACCGCTGGGGTGTTTTCACGCGGTCACGTATCAATCTCCTGCCGCACCAGCTTTGGGTTTGTCGCAAGGTCCTTGCATCTCAACCAACTCGATGGATTGTTGCCGACGATGTTGGCCTTGGAAAAACCGTCGAAGCCGGATTGATACTCCTGCCACTCATTTCACGGAACAGTATTCGACGTGTTCTTATCATTTGTCCCGCTTCACTTGTCGAACAATGGCAGTATCGAATGAGGACAATGTTTGATCTTCGATTCACTCCATATCGGCCTGATCTTGACACACTCAGGAGCGATTATTGGGGAACGAATTCTCAGGTTGTCGCATCTCTACAAACATTACGGCAGGATCACAATGATCGTCAGCAACGTCTCCTTAAATCTGAACCCTGGGATATGGTCATCGTGGACGAAGCCCATCATTTGAATGTCGATGAAAAAAGTGGCCCAACGCTGGGTTACACTTTGATCGACAAATTACAAGCGGCAAAAAAGATTCGTTCAATGGTATTTTTTACAGGAACACCGCATCGTGGAAAAGATTTCGGTTTTCTTTCGCTCTTGAAACTGCTTTGTGGCGAAGACAAATTCTCACCTCATAAGTCGTTCTCTGATCAACTCCCGCAAATTGCCGAAGTAATGATTCGCAATAATAAGCAAAATGTTACAGATTTGAAAGGAAATCGACTCTTCAAGCCTCTAAAAAACCGTCCTGTCACTTACTCCTATTCACCGGAAGAGTCAGCTTTCTATAGCATGATGACAGATTTTATCCGGTGTGGATTAACCTACGCTTCTCGTTTGTCCTCGAATAATGGCCGCGCTGTCACGCTGGTTTTATATGCCATGCAAAAATTGGCATCAAGTTCCATCGCAGCGATCACCAAGGCACTAAAGAATCGTATCGAAAAGATAAAAATGGCCAATGAAACCGAACGGAAAAATGAAGAAAAACGTTTCCAGCAACTGATGGCATCGTATCAGGAATCAGAAGACGATCAGGATTTTGATGAAACGAGTAAAAAAGATGAACAAATCGTCGAGCAATCAACGCCTTTGAGCCTGAGTGATAACGAGGAAAGATTTCTCCAAATGCTGGTTGATTTGGCAGACAAGGTTGAAAACGAATCGAAAGTCACTCGCATTCTTGAAATTCTCGATAACGATTTTGCCGATAGGTCGGTTCTCCTTTTTACGGAGTATAAAGCGACTCAGGCTTTGGTTATGTCGTCGATCATAGCCCGATACGGAAACGATTCTGTCGTTTTTATCAACGGTGATCATTGCCTCGATAATGTTGTCATGCAGAATGGAACGAAAAAGAAATTACAAATGGGGCGTGACGAATCCGTCGAACAATTTACAAACGGGAAAGCACGTTTTATGATCGCAACTGAGGCCGGTGGCGAAGGAATCGACTTACAAAGCCGTTGCTATAGTATGATTCATATTGACTTGCCTTGGAACCCCATGCGAATGCACCAGCGTGCCGGTCGTTTGAATCGGTATGGACAAAAATATCAGGTCGAAATCTTTACGATACGAAATCCCGATACAGTCGAGTCGCATATTTGGAATCTGCTCAATGAGAAAATCAACCGAATCATGCGTGCAGTCGGTCAGGCAATGGATGAGCCGGAAGACCTGCTCCAATTGGTACTTGGTATGACCTCACCCAGTATCTTTCGAGAACTCTACACGGAAGGTATTACCATTGAACGTGAAAAACTTCCACAGTGGTTCAATAGCAAAACAAGCAGTTTCGGTGGTCAGGATGTCGTTGATACCGTCCGCTCACTGGTTGGACACTGTTCAAAGTTTGATTTTCAACAGGTTTCAGATAAAATTCCGCAAGTCGATCTCCCTGATTTATCTCCTTTTTTTCTCGCCATGCTTGACAACAATCGCCGACGATATCAATATGACAATGAGAAAGGAATCCAGTTCAAAACCCCTGATGATTGGTTGCATTCAGATATTACAATACGTGATAATTACGATGGAGTACTGTTCAGTCGCCAATATGATCAAAAAGATGCCATGCAACGGGTCTTGGGAATTGGTCATAAGTTGTTTGATACGGCATTGGAACAAGCTATACGTTATACGGTTTCTGTTTCATTGATTCCATCAAAGTTTCTTAGAACGGAATTGTTTGTTTTTAGAATTACTGATAGGATTACTTCATCAGGGACGAAAAAAAGCATCATTGTTGCAGTTGCTGGAAATTCTGAGGATCAATTCGATCTGTTGATTGATTGGAAATTACTTTTGAAACTGAATCCATTGTCTTCAGATCGCGGACAATGGCGGCGACAATGCCCATCTATTGATATTGACACGGGGAGAATAGAAGACTTATCAATTCAAGCAAGACGTTTTCTGGAGACTAAACTAAGTGACTTGGATTTGGACATGCAGGTTCCGGCGGTTGAGTTACTTGGAATTCTATGGCCAGACACTCCTGTTTCAGAAACAGAGATCATCGAACCGATTATGGAAAGGCGATCTCCTGAATCAGATTGATGTACGCTATCAAATTTCATCGGGTTTTTTGAGACGCCAAAAAACTCGCCCCCGTCAGGCCAACCGAGAACAAGGCCGTGAAAAGAGCCGAGCCGACCGAAAGAAGGCCGTTCGGCGCAAACGTGGCGGCGGAAAATGGCGGTAATTGCTCCAGCAACCGCATTGTTGCGTGATTTTTCTAATGGCATGATAATCGATAGGGTAGAAGTCCGGTCGTCGGACTGATCTGTTCCGTCATTTGTTTTCGAGGAAGATCATGCCACGTATTCGTTATTCCGATGCAGTCCGCGCTCAAGCGGTTCGTCTTGTTTTGGAGTCGCAGAGGCCTCTTGCCCAAGTTGCCAAGAAGTTCGGGTGTTCGGTGAGTGCCCTTCAAAATTGGCTCAAGGATTCCAGGCAAGGAATCCAAGGTCACAGACCAGGAGCCAAATCTCTCAAGCCCGGTGTCAAGAAGTTCCAACAGGCGGTTGCCGACAAAAGCACCCCTCCGGCAACATTTATTCCGGTCAATCTCATCGATCAAAAATTGATGAGCATTGAAATCGTCACGCCGGACGGTTTCACCTTGAAACTCACCGACACCCATCCGCAATACATCGCCGAACTTTTGGGGATTCTTGGATCATGTTGACCATACCGACCGACACTCGCATTTCATTATGCACTTCGCCGGTCGACATGCGGAAGTCGTTCAACGGCCTGATCGGTGTGGTGCGTCATCAACTCGGTGCCGATCCGCAGACCGGTCATCTGTTCGTTTTCCTCAACAAGTCGAACACGTTGGTCAAGGTATTGTATTGGGACGGTGGGTCGGATCAAATCGCAAAACAGTCGCGGGGCAGGCTTGGAGTATTGAACATACAAAAATATTCGTGAAACGAAACATCATAAAAACCAAATTGCAGATAGTAGGTAGGGAATGGCGCGTCCTCAAAAACAAGGTCTGGACTATTTTCCTTTTGACGTTGACTTTTTCGACGACATAAAAGTACGAAAGTTAATCAGGCGTCAGGGAGGTAAAGCTGTAGCTGTATATGCTCTGTTGCTGTGTTTTATCTATAAAAACGGGTATTACATTGGGAACGACGAAGAGTTGCCTTTCATAATTTCGGAAAAAACGGGATATGAGGAGGCGTATATACGGGAGGTGATTAAGAACCTCTTTTCGCTCGGATTATTAAACAAAACTTTGTACGATGAACACGGAATTTTGACATCAAAAGGGATTCAGGAACGGTTTTTGGAGGTAACTTGCAATCGACATAACATGAGGAGAGAAAGTCGAATCGTAGCTAAATTCGATTTGACAGAATTTGTTATGACGCAAGAAACCCATAGTTTAGCGCAAGAAACCCATAGTTTAGCGCAAGAAACCGGAGTTGTGACGCAGAAAAGTGCACAAAGGAAAGGAAAGGAAACAAAACAAAACAAAACAAAACAAAAACAAACAAAAACAAAAGGAAAGAAGAAGTGGCGCGCGCGAGTGAAAACAAAAACCCGCAGTCACAAAAACCACCATCATCATCGGTTCCAAGTTTTGATTCAGTATCAATTCCCAAGATGGAGACTCGGTACGATCCAGAGATTGTAAACCTATAGGGCAGTCGAAAGACAACAGACCGAAGCTGCACCACCTGCGTGACTCCGGTGCAATCGAGCAGGACGCGGACATTGCGTTGTTGTTGCACCGCGAGCATTACTACAACAGCAACATCGACGAACGGAAGGCTGAGGTGATCGCTGCGAAAGTTCGCAACGGAAAAACCGGAGACTTTTATTTGGAGTGGCGCGGTGAGAATACTCGGTTCGCAGAAACAGACATGGCCGACACGTGGCGCGATGAGGATAGTGCTGATCAGCATAACAAACAAACATCAAGCAGCAGTCTCCGAAAAGTCAATCGGCAAAAACACGACGGTGCTGATGAACAGCCGGAATACAGTGAATGGGCACCGTGATGATCAAACTTTTTGATTATTGTTTCAAAAGGTACTTCCTGGTGAATGATTCCTTATGGGGTAAGGAATGCCCTCCCGCTTTTATTGAATTTTGATAACAATTCAACAGGTTGCCACACAAGCCGACACAGACCATGCACAACAAAATAGTAAAAATACACAACACAGATAAGGCAACGCTGTACAAAAACAAACAATAGGCAAACTGGGCAAATTATGAGTGACTATACAGATGCACAGCTGCAAATAATTATTTCCGAAGCCAACCGCAGGGCACGGATAGTCGCGCGATCATTTGTGCAGTCCCACAACGAAACATTCATCGAGGATATAGCCGGTGAGCTTGTGTTGATTTACTTTACTCACTCCTCGCAAAAGTGGATTGAGGTTTACAGCAAACAGGACGGCGCATTCTTTGATGGGTATGCTTCAACCGTATTCTCAGCACAATGACACTCCCCGGCAAGGTACAGAACGAACGAATCAAGACAATTCCGCTCTGTTGTCTTGCCAATCAAAGGCTTGGGAGTCAATTTTCTACGTCTTGGATTGAGCAACATGGTTGCATCTCTTTTGTTATATTTCACGCATCGCAACGGCCAAAAATAACCGCTCAAATCACTGAAATATACTTCAGAAAATAGACTTGTTCGGCAACTTTGTTTTCGAGTAGCGATGGTCTGACAATTTTTCGCTCGAAAGTGGGGAATGTCTTCTGATACGCGGTTTTTTTCCCTTCGACTGGGCGGATTTTCGGTGAAAGCGACGACTTCGATGGGAACGTCGCACACCTCTCACGCGAAGCCGTTTGGCAAAGCCCGTTGTGGGCGGAGGGGGGCAGTGAATGCACCTCAAAGTCAAACTTGTTGTTGGTGAACGGTCGCCAAAATTCGCTCTCGGTTGAGTA
>Ga0082212_10007830_pt1 | contig 14047 bp, 10 predicted proteins | sample TergutNt197P3_FD_71548 | JGI IMG/M metagenome (GOLD analysis project Ga0082212, IMG submission 71548) | Neocapritermes taracua P3 segment gut microbial communities from Petit-Saut dam, French Guiana - Nt197 P3 | ecosystem: Host-associated > Arthropoda: Insects > Digestive system > Gut ... | reverse complement strand
ATTTTATGAAATATAATTCTAATTTTATGAACAATAGTTCTAATTTTATAAACAACAGTTCTAATTTTATGAACAATAGTTCTAATTTTATGAACAATAGTTCTAATTTTATGAACAATAATTCCAATTTTAACAATTTATTATAAAAAAAAAAACTATTTTTATAAAGTAAAAATAATTTTTTTTATGTCATTGTCTGAAAAATTGCCCGAAAAAACGTTAGAAGCATCTATAAGTGATATGTGGAATGTAGCAGGAAAAGTTGCAATCCAAGTAAATACATCAAACAAAAAATATAATGAATTGCAAACCCGCTTCAATTTTCTTGATAACGCTATGACACGAAAAAATGAAGAAATAAAATCTTTACAAACCCAAATTAGAACGAATAATGATATAATTAATGAAAAAAATAATAAAATAACAGAACAATATGCTACAATAGAACAATTAGAAAAAAAAAACACGAAAACATTAGAATTAGAAGAAAATTATTTAAAGGCAATAAATGAAAATACAAGTTTAAAATTAGAAATAGAAACAATAGGTAAAAATAATTTAGATTTAGGTATATTAAAAAAAGAATATTCTGAATTGTTAAATAAATATGAAATATTGCAATTAGATTTAGATGACACGTCTAACAAACTGCAATCTACACTTGTTAATGAAAAGGATTTAAATATTGTAAAAAAAGAATTAGTTAATTCTAAATATGAAATTATTAATAGAAATGAAAAAATAGATGCTTTGAAAGTTTCATTAGCAGAATCCCAAAGTATAAATGTCAATCAATCAAAACAAATAAACCAACTTCAAGATATTAATAATCAAATTAAAAATGAAATAGACCTATTGAAAAATCAAAATACTTTATTAGAACAACAGATTGAACAAATTGAGCAGGATAAAGATATTGTATTGTTGGATTATGCTGCTATTTTAGAAAATTTAAGAAATGAAATATGTTATTTTGATAGAATTAAATTGAACAACGAGAATCGTATTAATGATATAGAAAATCAATTACTAACCCAAAATAATAAAAATATAGATGAAATACATTTATTAAAAGAGCAAATAATTACTTTAGCAAATGAAAATGAAAATTATGCAAATAAAATACAAGAATTAACACAACAATTATTAACAGAAACCCAATTTATTCCCGAAAAAACTAATGATACAACAGAGTTAATAGCACAAAACAATCAACTAATAGATATGGTCGCAAAATTGAAAGATGAATTAGATACCAATAAAACAGGATATAAGCATTTAATGAAAGAAAATGAAAAACTGCAAGACGAAATTAATGATTATAAAAAAGATGATAGTAAATTGCCAAAAATATCTAAAATTATAGACGAACTAAAGGACAATAAAAAACAATTAGAAAAAGAAAATAAATATTTAAAAGACGAATTAGTTTATTATAAAAAACGAATGTATGACGAAGATTCACTTTTTGTTGACATTAATAAATTAGATGAAAATAAAACTAAAATAAATGAAGATAAAATTAGTAAATTAACAGACGACAATAATTCACTAAAATCTAAAATTAATAAATTAACAGACGATAATAATTTATTGAAATCTGAAATTAATAAATTATTAAATGAAAAACAGATAGAAAACAAAAATAAAATTAATTTACAAAAGTCAGAGATTATAGATAAAATTAGTGTATTTTTAAATAAATTAGAAAATAAAATTTAATATTTTGGATGCCTTGACATTTACTTTGCAGTTGTAACTGCCACATAATTAGTTACATTTAAAATATTTTATTATTTTTGTATAATTATATGAGTTTAAATATGAATAAAAATAATCTAAAAGGAACTTATACTGCTTTTATTACTCCGTTTAAAGATGATTTTTCTGTTGATTATGAAACTTTAATAAAATTAGTAGATAAACAATTAAAAGCAAACGTTGAAGGACTTATAATTCTTGGAACTACCGCTGAAGCACAGACCCTTAACAAAAAAGAAAAACTTGATGTGATGCTTAAAATACAAGAAAAAGTTAATGGTAAAATTCCTTTAATTGTTGGAACAGGAAGCAATGATACCCGTGCTACTATTGAAGCAACTCTTATTGCACAAAATTATAATTTTGATGGAGTATTAGTAGTTTCGCCCTATTACAATAAACCAACTCAAAATGGTTTGTATCAGCATTTTATAACTCTGTCAGAAGCAGTAGATATTGATATAATTGTATATAATGTTCCCAGCAGAACTAATGTAAATATACTACCTGATACACTTCAAAAAATTGCTGAAAATTGTTCTAATGTAATTGGAGTAAAAGAATCAAGCGGCAATATAGAACAAATTATGGAAGTTGTTAAAAATACGCCTAATGATTTTATTGTTATGTGTGGCGATGATGCTTTAGCCGTTCCTACTATATTTGTTGGAGCTAAAGGTATAGTTTCTGTTTTATCTAATTATGCACCTATACAATTTGGTAATTGTATTAGAGCGGCTTTAGAAGGAAATATTGTTAAAGCAAATAGGTTACATTATGAACTATTTGATTTGATGCAGGTTAATTTTATTGAAACCAGTCCTGCCCCTGTAAAAGCGGTAATGAAAGAACTTGGTCTGATTAAAAATAATTTAGTTCGTTTGCCTCTTGTTCCAATATCTATTAATAATTTAGAAGTTATTAAAAAAATGTTGGATAGCAGGAACATTGATTAAATATTTAGTGATTATATACTATCTACACATAACATAATATAAACAAAACTATAAAAGTTCTGTTTGTATCTTATTAATACTAAAATATATTAATTATCAGTATCTATCAATTTTATTAAAATAATTTTTTCTATATTCTATTTGTTTTTTTCATTTTTTTTCTTATTTTAAAGATTATTTAAATATTAAAATTATGGAAAATGAAAGAATAAAAGCAACAACCGTAGTCGGTGTCATTCGTGATGGTAAAGTTTGTCTTGGGTCTGACGGGCAAGTAACTATGGGACAATCTATAGTAATGAAATCAAATGCTCGTAAGGTTAGAAAGATTTATAATAATCAGATATTAGTGGGGTTTGCAGGTAGCACTGCTGATGCATTTACATTGCTGCAACGATTTGAGGAAAAAGTAGAATCATACAGAGGCAATTTAATGAAAGCATCTATAGAAATGGCTAAAGATTGGAGAACAGATAAATATCTTCGCAAATTAGAAGCAATGTTGGTTGTAATGAACAAGAACGAGGCACTTTTAATAAGTGGCACAGGCGATGTAATAGAACCAGAAGAAGGTATTATTACTATTGGTTCTGGTGGTCCTTATGCTTTGGCAGCCGCTCAAGCAATGATGAAACATACTAATATGTCTGCTCGCGAAATAGTGGAGGAAGCATTAAATATTGCAGGAAATATTTGTATATATACAAATACAAACTTAACTATCGAAGAACTGGAATAAAAAAATTATTTGCATAATTGAAAAAAATTATTCTACTAAAAATGTTATGATAAGTTCAAAAACAGATAGAACAAAAAGCATAGTTATACATATAATTATGTTCTTAGTAGCAATTGCAATGATTTTTCCTATATTATGGATGCTATTGCTATCATTTAAACAATATCCTGAAACTATGAATGGAATTATTGAGATTGTTCTTAGTCCATTTACTATATCAAATTATAAAGATATTTTTGTATCAGATGATTTTGCTACTTATTTTATTAATTCTACGTTTATTGCTACTATAATTACAATAAGCAACGTTTTATTCTGCACAATGACAGGATATGTAATTGCAAGAAAAACTTTTACAGGGAAAAAAATTGTAATGGCAAGTGTATTAGGGCTTTTAATCATTCCTGCACATATTGTAATGATACCACTATATAAAATAATGGTAAGTTTAAATTGGATAGATACTTATTGGTCTTTAATAGTTCCATGGATAGTGACTCCATTTGGTGTATTTATGTTGAAACAATATATAGAATCATTGCCCGTTCAGATAGAAGACGCTGCAAGAATTGATGGCGCCAGTGAGTGGTATATATTTTTCAAAATAGTATTTCCGTTATGTAAACCAATATTAACTGTATTAGCAATTTATATTTTCATAAACAACTGGAACTCATTTTTATTTCCATTTATATTTACAAATTCTGCCGATTACAGAACACTACCTGTGGGGCTAACGTTTTATTTAGGAAAACAGTCAATAGATTGGGGACATTTGATGGTGGGAGCAAGTATATCAGCATTACCTGTTCTAATTTTATTTTTATTTTTTCAAAAAAAAATAATAGAAGGGCTAACAGCAGGTGCATTGAAGTAGTTAATTATATATAATGTTATTAAAAAAAACATCCCGCAAGAACAATATCATTTTTTTGATGCGACCATATTATTATAATCACATCTATTTTGGTATATCAGATTCTTAACCTTTATTGTTTATACAATCCATTTATCACCTATCATTACTATTGCAACGCCATTCACAAAATCGCTACATAACCATAATTGAGGCACACTCTAATAAACTTAAAATAGATGCAACAAACACAATAAATAAGATTTTTTTTTAATTTTTGATGTTTCCATATTTTTTTAATTATGTAATTTCTAAAAATATAAATAATATGTTTGTTTTTGACATAATGTTCGCCTTTGTTTTGATGAAATAATATTTTTTTACAATTATATTTATTTTTACAAATATTTTTTGTATATTTGTAAATTAAATTATGGACAATTTTAATAATAATGGAAACAACTTTTCAAAATGCAATTACTATAGCAATAGTAGGCTTTTCTAGTGTATTACTTATTTTAGTATTGTATGCAATAATAATTAGCATTATTAAAAAATTAAATACCACTATTGAAAATAACAAAACAAAAAAAATAGCAACCGGTGCTCTTTCTGTTAGTCAAGAAACTTTTGATACAGAAACTATAGCAATAATTACTGCTGCTATTAATACCACACTGAATAAAGAAATTGTTATAAAAAAAATACAACTGATAAATCCAATTAGTTCTAATACAACATTGTCTAATTTTTTTAAAACAAAAATTTTTCAAGCAAATAATATAAATATTCAAAAACGGAGACCCTAATATGCCCGAAAGTAAAGAAGAATTAATTCTTAACGCAATAAGCAAATTAAACGAAAAAGTAGATGCAATTACAAATAAATTTGTAATTAATACAGATAAAAACAGATTAGATAACGAGACCCTTTCTGTTATCAGTTCTGCTGTATATTGTTTATTTGGAAAAAAAGTTGCTGTTCGTAGCGTTAAATTAATCAAAAAATAACAATTTTTAAAGAAATATATTAGTGTTATGTGCTTTATTTATATATGGCATAGCTATAATGCTATATTGTGTTAGCAATATTTAATGGAAGAGGTATTGGGTTTATGTGTGTTTTGAACCTTTTTTTTATATTTCTCTTCTTTTTGCTTAATTATATAAAATAAAACTATTTATTTCTTATCTAATGTTCGTTTTATTTCTACGTATTTAATTGCTTCAATAATATCGCCTTCTTCAAAATCATTGAAGTTAGCTATCTGAATACCGCATTCGTAACCAGTTTCTACTTCTTTTACGTTATCTTTAATTCGTTTCAAAGAAACAATACTGCCCGTAAATATAGGGAAACCATTTCTAATAACTCTTATTTTATCATTTCTTGTGACCTTTCCACTCTCAACATAACAACCCGCAATCTGACCAATTTTACTAATTTTAAATACCTGTCTAACTTCAATAGTAGCAACAATTTCTTCTTTAATATCAGGTTTTAACATTCCTTCAAGAGCAAGATGAATTTCATTAATACAATCATAAATTATGTTATATCTGCGTATCTCTACTTGTTCTTGGTCTGAAAGTTTTGCCGCCTGTGGAGTAGAACTAATATTAAATCCAATTACGATAGCATTTGAAGCAGCTGCAAGCATAACATCTGACTCTGTAATAATTCCTGCTTGTTTAAGAACTATATTAACTCTCACTTCGTTAGTAGAAAGTTTTAGTAATGAGTCACTGAGTGCTTCAACCGAACCCGCCACATCGCCTTTTATAATAAGATTAAGGTCCTTTACTCCGCCGATAGAAATTTGTGCTGATATGTCATCAAGTGTAGTAAATCGGACTTTACGCATTGCTTGTTCACGTCTTAATTGAGTCCGTTTAATTGCAATTTCCCTTGCTTCTACTTCTGAGCCAACAACAACAAAAGTATCACCAACGTTTGGCAAACCATCAAAACCAATAACTACAACGGGCTGTGAAGGCAAAACATCAAAAACTTTATTACCTCTTTCGTCTAACAATGCTCTAATTTTGCCATAATTTGCTCCTGCAACAAAATTATCTTGCAAATTTAAAGTTCCTTTTTGAATTACAACTGACGCAACATTTCCCCATCCTTTTGTCATTCTAGATTCTATTACGATACCTTGTGCCTTACGATGAGGATTTGCTTTTAAATTAAGCATTTCCGCTTCAAGTAAAATCTTCTCAAGCAATATATCTATATTTGTTCCCTTTTTAGCAGATATTTCAACACATTGGTATTTCCCACCCCAATCTTCCACTAAAATTCCTTGTTCTGATAGTTGCTGTCTAATTCTATCTGTATTTGCTTCTGCTTTATCAATTTTGTTTATTGCTACAATAATAGGAACACTTGCGGCTCTAGCATGACTTATTGCTTCTATTGTTTGTGGCATAACACTATCATCGGCTGCAACTACTATGACTACTATATCTGTTACTTGTGCCCCTCTTGCACGCATTGCTGTGAATGCTTCATGACCTGGAGTATCAAGAAAAGTAATTGCTTTTTCTTCATCTAATTTTACACGATAAGCACCGATATGTTGTGTTATTCCACCTGCTTCACCTGCAATAACATTAGTATTTCTAATAAAGTCCAGAAGCGATGTCTTACCATGGTCTACATGTCCCATTATTGTTACTATAGGTGGTCTTGGAAGCAATAATTCTTCTGAATCAACAATTTCATCTATTATATCCATTACACTTTCTTCTTCAAACTCTACTTCAAATCCGTAGTCGCTTACTATTAATAAAATTGTGTCTTTATCTAATCTTTGATTGATGGTTACCATCAAACCAAGTTGCATACATTTTAAGATAATTTCACTTGATTTTATATTAAGCAATGCCGCTAAATCGCTTGTTGTAACAAATTCAGTCAATCGTAATATTTTTGCTTCTCTCTCAAGAAATTCTTGTCGCCTTGAAATTTTTTCTTCTCTTTCAATTTTTTTCTTTAATTTTAGTTTTGTTTTTCTACTACTAATAGTATCTTCCATACCACTTAAAGTAGCTCTGATTGCTTTATCTACATCAAAGTCGGAAGTAAATGGCTTCAAAGTCCTACCTTTTTTTCTCCTATCATCATAAATTGGCTGTCTTACTCCCTTTGGTGGTGCATCGTTTGTAAATATTCGCTTTAATTTGTCTGCAGTTTTATATTCGGATAATTTTGGTCTATCTTTTCTAAATCCTTCTTTACCTTTTTCATATTTGTCATCACCATCTTTTCTTACAAAACCAGTATGATAGTAACCTTTCTGTCTATCTTTAAAATCTCTTTTATCACCTTCTTTGAAATCTCTTTTGTCGCCATATCTAAAATCTTTTTTATCTTTGAAATCTCTCTTATCGCCATCTCTGAAATCTCTTTTGTCGCCATATCTAAAATCTTTTTTATCTTTGAAATCTCTCTTATCGCCATCTCTGAAATCTCTCTTATCTTTATCGCCCTTACCTTTTATGCCTTTCCTTGATATAAGATTCTTATTAGTCTTTTTAAAATCAGATGCTTTAAAGCCCGTAGCAACATTTACAGGAATCGCATCAAGTTTCCCTAAAACGGTTAATCCTTTCAACGAAACATCTTCTGTTGGAGGGGGAGGCGGTCCTTTATATTTAGCAACAGCATCTTTACTTCTTTTTATTTCTTTATCTTCGGGTTGTAAATTAATAGTATCTTTGACACTTCTTTTGGTTTCAAATTTTTCTTCTCTTGAATCAATTAATTTATCTTTAAGTGGCTTTTTATTCTTTTTATCTCTTTTTGCTGAAATTATTATTCCTGAAAGTTTTTGGTCATCTTCTTTTATTTTTTTTGATGGAATTACTATTCCTGATAGTTTCTGGTCATCTTTTTTTGTTTTTTTTGATGGAATTACTATTCCTGATAGTTTCTGGTCATCTTTTTTTAATTTTTTTTCTTTTTGCCTTTTTACACCTTTTTCTCTACTTTCTTTGTCTTCTCTTTTCTTTAAACTTTTTTCTTTATCTACTTTTTTCTTTTTTAAGGTAGGAGGTTTGTCTACATCAATTACTTTAATTACTTCTCCAACTTTAGGCAAATTATCATTAAATATTCCTGTCTCTGATGTTAACGATATTTTAAATTTAGGTTTATCTTCTATAATACCAGAAATATCTTCTTGCAAAAAAGCATCTTCTTTTATGTTTTTCTTTGGTATAGTTCTATCAAAAAGTAATTCATCTTTCAATTCCTTGCTTTTTTTCTTTTCTTTATCTTTATAAATTTCCTTTTCTCTATTCTTATTATCTTTTAGTGGTTCTATATTAACTCTTTCTATATTCTCCTCGTAATAATTTGTATTTTTTAATTCTACAACATAATTTTTTGTTGAATCATCTTTAAATACAGACACATCTTCTTGTTTTAATTCTGGAGTAATACCTTTTATTTTTTGTAATTTTTTACGTTGTTCTGCTACATTTTCAAAATCTTTTTGAAATCTTTCCATTACTGCATTAACCATTGCCTCAGTAAGTGGATACGCAGGTTTATTTTCTATCTTATATCCTTTTGATAGAAGATAATCAACGATAGTATCTCTACCGATATTTATTTCTGAAGCGATGTTTAATAATCTTGTGCTTTTTGGCATATATGTTTTAGTAATATAATTATTTTATTATGTATGTTTTTTTACATTTTGCAAATCACTTTATAACTGACTTACTAACATTTTTTGTAATTGCATATTATAATAAGTTGACATTTAAGAAGATAACTTATTATGTAATTACATCCCAAAATTATTTGGCATTTTCTATATTTGCGAGCAATTTTTTCATAATTGCAAAACTTAATATAAAAAAATGTATAGTTATATTCTATATTACCAACGTATTAAATGTCATATTTTGTTATAATAACTTTTCTTTAACACCCCAAACTTTTTCTATTATCTTTTGCAATTTTATTATCAGGGTTAATTTTTAGCACTTCATTATAATATTTACATGCTTGGTCTTTATTTTGTAAGCCATGATGAGCAATAGCAATATATAAATTAGCATACTCATTGTTTTCAGGTAAAATAGCCAACCAATCATTACAAATCTTTATCAAATCGTTATATTTTTTTGCGTCTAATCTACTTCCAGCAAGTTTAGAAAATGCTTGAGTAATAGCATTTGCATTATTTGTAATATCTGATTTTGCATTATCTATAACATATTGAAATTGCTTTTCACCTTCTGTAGTATTTTTTTGATTACAATAGATATCGCCCAAATAAATATATGCAAAATAATATTGTGGATTAATCTCTATTGCTTTTTGTAGTGCATTTATAGATTGAGCAACATCTTTTAATTCAAAATATGCCGTTCCTAAAAGGTAATACAAATATGGAGTATTATTATCAATAGGACAATTATTATCTATATTTATTTTCGTTGTTTTTATAATTCCATCATAGGCCTTACGTGTATTATATAAACGAATAACATTAATTATTATGTCGCAATTATCAGACGGTGCAATAGTTAACAATCTATCAAAAGTCGTTAGAGCATTAGTTGTATCTTCACTAAATAGATATGCTAATGCTAACATTTTTAGTTCAATCTGTTCTAATGAACTTTTTGCATCTATTTTGTTAAAAGTAGCAATAGCGTTTTTATAGTCCTTACTTTTATAATAGCAGGAGCCAAGATATAATATTGATAACTGCTTTATAGAATCAGTAATATCAGGATGATTGCTTTCATAAATAGTTATTAAATTAGGAATTGCTTTGTCGGATAGATTTCCTTGTGCAAATAATTCTGCTAATCGCCATCTTTCTTTATAATTATTGGGACGTAATTCAAGGAACTTATCATAAGATTGGGCAGCATCTAAATTTTGCCCTGCATTATAATGTATCTTGCCTTTAAGTCGCCAAGAATTTGCATCCTTCGGGTCGTTTTGAACTAATGTATTACATTCAGATAAAGAACGATTTAGATATTCATTCAGCAATTCTGTATCGCTGCTTTCATTAGCCATAACAGCAAGTTGCCAATATGTTTCAGCAAGTTGCTGCCTTGCAGGAACATTAGAATTATCATACTTCAAAGCATCCTCATAATTAATTCTTGCTAATTCCCAAATAGATTGGTTATAGTAAATATCACCAAGCATAGAATAAACTTCAGGATTTTTACTATCATAATTACGAGCGTTTGTAATTTGTAATTCGGCATTTCTAATATTGCCCGCAGTAAGATATGCTCTTGCAAGCACAATAAGCAGTTCTACGTTTTTTTTATCTTTGCTTAACGCTTTATCAACTAACTCTATTGCTTCTTTTGTTCTATTGAGAGAGGTTAGAGTCCTTGCAACCTTTACATTAATTTTATTATCTGCACCTTTAATACTATTTGCTTTTGTATAGGCATCCAATGCTTTTGTGAATTCTTCTAATTCGTAGTAGACATCACCTACTAATGTTATTATAGCAATATCATTAGAATATTCTGCTAAAATAGTTGGAGCAAGTTCTGATGCTTTTTCATATTCTTTATCTTGAATATATGCTCTGAAAGTACTTATATTTCCTTGGGCAAGAACAACATTTCCTGCAAAAAATAAAATTAAAATTACGTTTAAAAACAACTTCATTTTTAATAATCCAAATTATAAAGAATACAAATATAGTTTTTTTTTTTCTAAAAATAGTATAATAAAAACTATTTCTATTATACATTCAATAAATAAAGAACTTATAAGTTTTTATCACAATTCATAAATAGTTAATTCAATTTATAGTAAAAATGATTTTAGGCGGTTTATATACTTATTGATACAAATTATTATAACCAAATATAATATATTTTCCACTTGTTTCATTCATTTTTTACAAATTTTAGTAAAAACAGGCAAAATCCTGCGAATCCGCACCAATATTAGTTAAAAGGATACCGCATTTACCTTTAAAAGGATACTGCCTTATCCTTTATAGGACTATAATTTATCCTTTTAGGGCTATAATTTATCCTTTTAGGGCTATAACTTATCCTCGCAGGGCTATAACTTATCCTCGCAGGGCTATAACTTATCCTTTTAGCACTATAATTTATCCTTTGAATACTATATCTATATCCTCGCAGGGCTATAATTTATCCTTTTAGCATATAATTTTATCCTTTTAGCATATAATTTGGCATAAACAAGTATATAATTCCTATATTTAATTTGCGATTATCTACTATATTTATAAATAAATACATAATAACGTAAAAAAAATATAAAAAAAAATGTATATTCAATTAAAATAAGGTTCAAAATTGTTTTATTACATAATTTAATTAAAAAAATAGTCATAAAAATATACTGAACCAATAACATATAAAAAAAACATAAATTATAATAAATAAAATGTATCAATATATAGATATTGCTTTTAATCAAAAAACAAAAATTGGCGGAACTGCTTGCGGTGACGTATTTCATATAGAAAGAACTCCACATCATACAACTATAATACTTTGTGATGGTAAAGGACATGGAATAAGAGCAAACTTTTCTGCTTCAATGAATGTATCTTATCTGTCTAAATTATTACAATCTGATTTTAGTTTGCGTCAGGCATTTGATAGTTTGGTCAATTTTTTCAAACAAGTAGGAGTAGATGGTGAACATTATGCAGTGTTTTCTATGCTTCGAATACATAATGATGGCATGGCAAACATTTTATCTTTTTCAATGCCACCTCCAATATTTATATCGCCAATAGGTGCAAAAATATTAAATCTTAGAGAGATTGAAGCAGAAAATGGTATCATTAATGAAGCAAATTGTTATCTAAAAAATGGTGAAAGTATAATGCTAATGTCTGATGGTGTCACGCAAGCAGGTATAGGTAGAGGGTTAGATTGGGGATGGGAAAGTAAGGGTGTGTGTAAATTTATTAATGATAATTATATTCAAAAAAACATAGATTATGTTGGGCTTTCTAATGATATAACAAAACAAGTTTTTACGATTAGCAATGGCAATTATGATGATGATATAACAAATATAATATGTTTTGGAAGAACAGGAAAAGTATGTAATATTATCACAGGACCACCTACAGAAAAGAAAAATGATTTTTCAGTAATTAGGAAGTTTATGTCTGCAGAAGGTTGTAAAGTTGTTTGTGGTGGAACTACAGCAAATGTTGTATGTAGTATGCTAAATACTAATTTAATATATGGTAATGAAAGAAGTAATCCATATACCCCGCCTGAATTTATTATAAAAGGAATTGATTTGGCTACCGAAGGTGCAATTACATTAAATCAGTTATATAATCTTATAGATGAAAGCCGGGAACTAATGAGTGATGATAATCCAGTGACGAAATTATTTGATAAAATAATGGAAGCAAATAAAATTGTTTTTTGGTTAGGAACTAATAATCAACCGAACACAACTTCTTTGGAGTTTATACAGCGTGGATTGAAATCTCGGCAAAATATAGTTCGCTTATTAGCAGAGCGTTTAAAAGAAATAGGTAAGTTAGTTATTATAAATAAGATTTAAATTTGATAAAACAATTTCTAACGACTTGTATATATATAAGTTCTAATATAGCAAAAACAGGTATCTATTTCTTTATATTTCTTGAAACATTGAACTTAACTAAAATAGGACAATGATCAGATATTTGGCTTGCTATTTCTTTATTAAAACCATTATAAAAATTGTATTGAAATATACTACCTTCAATATATTTTTCTTTTGCAGCATTATTAACAACAATATGGTCTACTGTATATGCTGTTGGATATTTACAACTTTTTTGTTCAGATGTTAGAAAAAATATATTAGGGTTCTCTATTAAAGAAATCATAGTATTATATTTTTTTCTTTTAGGATTATCATTAAAATCACCAAGCAAAATAACTCTTTTACTAATATCAATTTTATTTATAGAGTCAACAAAGTTAGATAATAATTGGTTTTGTTTATTTCTAATCTCGCGTGAAAGATTTTGTTGTGCAAATGTGCTATCATAACGCGATGTAGATTTTAAATGGACGACCATACATATAAATTCAATCCCATTTTTCTCAATATTAAAAATTAATCCTTCACGCAATGAAATATTATATGTAGGTAGTAGAAGTGGACTATATTCTGTAATGTTTTTAATATTAATATTTTTTTTATATATAATACCGACTTTTTGTTTTGATTTTTTATTGCCGCCAATAAGATAATATTGATAATCAGGCATTTTAGATACAACGCTTTTAATAGCAGCATCATTTTCTACTTCCTGAACGCCAATAACATCTGCATTTAAATTAGATAAAATACTTGCAATTTTATAAAGAATATCATTACTTCGTGGTTTGTTATCGTTAATTCCATCTCCAAGCCATTCCATATTATAAGTGGCAATAGTAAGTGTTTCATTATTAATTCTTGCCAGCAGATTATAACTAATAAATAATCCAAATGCTAATAATAAAGTTCTAATAAAAATATGTGGCATATCTTTTTTTAATTTTTATTACACTGAACTTGTTTTAATATGACAATTTTCTAATGGTATCAATGTCCCATCACCCATCTCATACATCCCTTCCTTTAACTCCTCTATACTACCAACTGCGAAACAATCATTTTTATCTTCTTCATTAACCCAAATTGGAAGTGGTGTCCCCCAATATCTATCACGACTCAAATTCCAATCT
>Ga0082212_10007829_pt1 | contig 14048 bp, 9 predicted proteins | sample TergutNt197P3_FD_71548 | JGI IMG/M metagenome (GOLD analysis project Ga0082212, IMG submission 71548) | Neocapritermes taracua P3 segment gut microbial communities from Petit-Saut dam, French Guiana - Nt197 P3 | ecosystem: Host-associated > Arthropoda: Insects > Digestive system > Gut ... | reverse complement strand
ACTGCAGCGCGTTGTAACCGTCTGTCTCAACGGTTTTGATCTGGGTGACAACGCAGGGACCTGCCTCAATCACCGTACAAGGCACGTTTTTGCCCTCCGGCGTAAAAATAGAGGTCATCCCTATCTTCTTTCCTAACAATCCTGGCATAGTTTTCTGATTATTAATTAAATACTGAAGGTGGATTTCATCATGCCACTGAATTCCCCACCTGTTTTAAAACGGGGTGCAAAAGTACGGAGTTTTTTTGGAAAAACAAGAGATGAAGAAATATTTTTTTGGGTGGGATGATTTTTATGGATTTGAAAGAAAGTTTTTGGCTCGAAATGATTTTCTTTTCACTACAAAAATTGTTGTTTCTTTATATATCCACATACATATTGCAAGCTTTGAAATATTTGCATGAAATTGATCTTTTGATGTAACCTTTTGTTGAGATATATCGTATACCCAAAAAAGGATATTTCATCCATATAATATACATCATGATAAAGGGGAAAAAATCGATATTATCGGCAAAACCTGTGGCAATTCTGATGAGTGTGCTTTGGTTTTTACTCATCCCGGTGGTTTACTTTTGTGTGATGAGAAAAAACGGAACGTCTGGTTTACGTCATGATCAAAATTACATCGGATCAACATCGGCCACTACCTGCAACGACTTATAGGCCGTTAATTGCCGGATGTTATTGATGGCGCCGGCGAGAAGCGACTTCGCTTTTTGTGCTGACGCCTGCTTTTCTATCTTCAGCCATATATTTTCTAAGTAATAATTCTGTACGCGCGAAATAAGAGGCATTTCTGGTCCCAGCACTCGTTTTCCAAAGATTTGTATTAAATATTCGGCCAACTCTTTAGATGCGAGGTGGAGAATGTCTTTATTTTTGTGTTTCAATGTGATGCGTATCAGCCGGTAAAAGGGCGGATATTTGAATCTTTCGCGCTCTGCAAGTTGCAATGCGTACATGCCGGCGTAATCATTAGTTGTAACGTATTGCAGTATGGCGTGTTGTGGTTTGGAAGTCTGGATGATGACCTGTCCGCGTTCGCCGGTACGTCCGGCGCGTCCGCTGACCTGCGTAACCAAATGGAAACACCGCTCGTATGCCCTGAAATCGGGAAAACTGAGCATGTTGTCGGCATCCAGAACTCCGGCAAGACGTACATTCTCGAAATTCAACCCCTTGGTAACCATTTGCGTACCTACCAGAATATCTGTTTTTCTTTCCTCAAAGGCGGCGATAATCTTTTCGTAACTGCTGCGGGTACGCGAACTGTCAAGGTCTAAACGGGCGATATGCGCATGAGGAAAGAAAATATGCAGTTCGTCCTCAATCTTTTCGGTGCCGAATCCAACAGCGCTCATGTCTAAACCGCCGCAAGCCGGACATTGGTGCATGTTTTCTGTGCTGTAGCCGCAATAGTGGCATATCAACCGGTCGGAGAATTTATGATAGGTGAGGCTCACGTCGCAATATTCGCAACGAGGTATGTATTCGCACAGGCGGCACTGCACGTATGGGGCAAATCCGCGACGGTTCTGAAACAGTATCACCTGCTTTCCGGCTTTCAACGTTTCGTCAATTGCTGCCAGCAAGTCGGGATGAAAGTGCGACTGCATCTTTTTTTGTTTCCGTGCACGGGCAACATCGGCAAAATGTACTTCAGGCAACTCCATACCGGCGTATCGTTGCGTCAATTCCACCAATCCGTACTTACCTGTGCAGGCGTTGTAATAACTTTCGATGGCCGGAGTAGCCGTTCCCAAAAGGGTTTTCGCCCCATGCACAGATGCCAGCACAATGGCTGCATCGCGGGCATGGTAACGCGGTGCGGGGTCGTACTGTTTGTAGGTATTTTCGTGTTCCTCGTCCACAATCACCAGACCGAGATTGGTAAAAGGCAGGAAAATTCCCGAACGAACGCCCAGCACAACGCTGTAGCCATCCGCTTTGCCGATATGGTTCCAAACTTCCACTCTTTCGGCGTCGGGAAATTTGGAATGGTATATGCCCACCTTATTGCCGAACACGGTTTTCAGGCGGTTGATGATTTGCGCGGTGAGCGCTATTTCGGGCAACAGATACAACACTTGTTTGTCGCGTCGGATTTGTTCATCAATCAGACGGATATAGATTTCGGTTTTTCCGCTCGATGTAATCCCATGCAGTAAAACTACGTCTTTCGCGGTAAACGCCTCGCGAATCTGCTCAATGGCGACCTGCTGTGGATGAGTTAATTTGGGCAAAACTCTTTCGGCAACGCATCCTGACTCAAGACGCGACACCTCTTTTGTATAAAGTTCCAGTATTTTTTTTCGGACAAGGCTGCCCAGCGCATCCGATTGGGTATCGCCGGCCTGTAACAGTTCTTTTTTGGTGATTTCGTGATAGGGACGCCCTGAAAAAACGCCCGACAAACGCACAAAATTCATCAGTATTTCCAACTGTTTAGGGGCTTTTTCCAAGGTATCGAAGGCTGCTCTTAACCCGGATTCACAGTCCATATCAGGATGAAGCCGCACACAGGTTTCAAACCGCGGTTTATAACGGTTGGCAATCACTTCTTCCACCCACAGCGCTTCCTTGTCAACCAGCGATTGTACCGTGCGCATCAGGTTCTTGTGCTTGTAAGCAGCGGCAATTTCACGCACGGGCAATTTTTTCTTGTCATGCACGATTTGCAGTACCTCTTCCTCATGTTTGTTCAACTCGTCGCATTGCACATAAGCCTCGTTGTAAAAGACTTTCGTTTCACTTTCAAGTTTCAATCCCGACGGTATGGCGGCTTTCATCACTTCGCCAACCGTACACATGTAATACGATGCAATCCATTGCCACATCCGTATTTGCAGGTCGTTTACCACAGGACATTCGTCTAAAACGGACACAATTTCCTTTACGGGATACGATGTCGTGTTTTGTTCGTGAATTTCCAGTACAATAGCCGAATAAAACTTTCGGGCGCCGAAAGGCACGATCACCCGAACTCCCTTCTGTACCTGCGTAAAAAGTTCATCAGGAGCCGAATAGGTGAACGTCCGCGGTAGCGGCAAAGGCAATATGACGTCAACAAAAAACAATGCACAAATTTAATTTTTTTTTCATTTTTCACGCAACGTTTTTGATTTTTTCCGTCTATATAATATCAAATGTCGATGAGGTTTGGTTATGGACTGAGGTTTGGTGGCAGTGAATTGTTATCAGACCTTTTTTTGTGGTGAAACTTTAACAAAACTTGATTATTTTTGTACCCCTAATTATAAATGATTTAGTGATGAGACATTTTATCCTTTACTTGTTAATATGTTTGATGATAGCCGCTTGTTCGGTTCCTGCCGGTACTTCATGGCCAGATGTGAAACCCGAAGCCCGTCCCGGCGTTCGTTGGTGGTGGTTGGGTAGCGCTGTCGATTCTACAGGATTGACTGCCAATATGGAGGATTTGCAAAAAGCAGGCGTCGGAGCGGTGGAAATAACGCCCATTTACGGGATCAATGGCGCCGAAAACCGCCACATTGACTATTTGTCGCCCCGTTGGATGAACCTGTACAAACATGTGGTAGATGAAGGTAAGCGGCTTGGCATACAGATTGATATGAACAACGGTACAGGCTGGCCTTTCGGAGGCCCCACCATAGCAACGGATTATGCCGCTACGAAAGTTATTTTCCAAAAATATCCGATAAAAGGTGGTGAACAATTTCGCCGGAAAATTATCCCCAACGACCCTAATCAGATGGAAATTGCTACGGTAGCTGCTGTTGTAGCATTTAGCGACGCTCAGAAAATTGATCTGACCGCTAAAATCACAGCCGACCGGATGATTGACTGGACTGCTCCGGCGGGCAATGACTGGACGGTGTGGGTGGTTTTCAACGGCAAAACTCTGCAAAGGGTAAAACGCGCCGCCCCCGACGGCGAAGGTCTGGTGATGAATCATTATTCGCACCACGTGTTGGATCATTACCTGCAACGTTTTGACGCGGCGTTTATTTCATCAGGAGCGCCCTGGCCGCATAGCTTTTTCAACGATTCGTATGAAGTGTACGGCGCCGATTGGTCGGAAACCATGTTTGCAGAATTTGAGAAACGTCGCGGCTATCGGTTGCAGGATTTTATTCCCGAACTGAACCGAGAAGGCGATCCTGATGTATGCGCCCGTGTGGTGTGCGATTATCGCCTGACGCTTGGCGAACTTTTGTTAGACGAGTTTACCGTTCCCTGGACACAGTGGGCAAACAGGCGCGGCGCTACCACGCGAAACCAGGCGCACGGCTCGCCCGGCAACCTCATTGATTTTTACGCCGCAGTGGACATTCCTGAATGTGAGTCGTTCGGGCGCACGATTTTCGATATTCCCGGACTGCGTGTCGACAGCGGTATGAGAGAAAGCGACGCACACCCGTCGATGCTCAAGTTTGCATCGTCGGCAGCGCATATCACCGGTAAGAATTTTGTTTCGTCTGAAACGTTCACCTGGCTCACCGAGCATTTCCGCACATCGCTTTCGCAGATGAAACCCGAACTTGACCAGATGTTTGCATCGGGCGTTAATCATATGTACTACCACGGGTCGCCCTACTCGCCGAGAGATGTTGCCTGGCCGGGATGGCTGTTCTACGCTTCGGTGAACATGAACATCAACAATCCGATTTTCAGGGATGTGCGCGGATTGAACGATTACATCACCCGAACGCAGTCGTTTCTACAATACGGCCAGCCTGACAATGATTTTCTCATATACCTTCCCGTTTGGGATGTTTGGCAGCAACAGAACGGCCTCTACCTGATGTTCGACATCCACAAGATAAAAACGCTGATGCCTTCATTTTTCGATATGGTGCTGAATGTCCAAAAATTAGGGTTCGACGCCGATTATATTTCCGACAAATATCTCGGACAGACCAGAGTGAAACGCGGGATGATTGAAACTCCGGGCGCATCATACAAAGCCATTATCGTGCCCGATGTACAGTATATTCCGGTGGAAAGTCTTGCTAATTTAGTGCAGTTGGCTAAGGATGGGGCAACGGTGATTTTTGCCGATCGTTTGCCCGGAGATGTGCCCGGATTGCATGAATTAGAAGCCCGTAGAGCCGGCCTGAACGAAATATTGTCAGGAATACCGGCCTCACCACCTTTTCCTGCTTTCGACAAAACACCGCTTGGTAAGGGACAGGTTTTTTACGGAACAGACTACAGTCATCTATTACAGGCTACTACGGCCAAAGTCGAAGAATTACCTGTGAAGTACGGCGCGAACATACTGCGCCGCACTCATGCGGACGGACACCACTATTTCATTGCCATGCTTCAAAACAAAATAATCGACGGCTGGGTGAAATTAGCAGTTGAAACTAAGTCGGCAATGATTTTCGACCCTTTGACCGGAGCAAGCGGTAAAGCCGATATTCGCAAAAGCAACGGACAAACGGAAATTTACCTGCAATTGGAACCCGGGCAGTCGCTGATAGTAAAAACATTTACTTCGCAAGACATCCATGCGCCCGCATATCATTTTTACAAAAAAGGCGCTCCGCAGGAAATCAACAGTAACTGGACGTTCCGCTTCACCGAAGGTATGCCTGCCATCGAAGGCGAATTTCAAATGTCCGGCGCTCCCGTATCGTGGACAGGACTGGCGAATGACAGCGCTGTAGTATATGCCGGCACAGGCCGATATACCGTCAGTTTTGAGGTGAAGGGGGATGCGGACGAATGGTTGCTCGACTTGGGGAAACTTTGCGAAAGCGCCCGTGTACGTATCAACGGGCAGGATGCAGGAATCGTGTGGGCATTACCTTTCACGGTCAAAATCGGAAAATATCTGAAAACGGGTATAAATACGCTCGAAATAGACGTCACCAATTTACCGGCCAACCGCATCCGCGATTTTGATAAACGTGGCGTCAACTGGCGCATTTTTAAGGATATCAACATTGTCAGCGTTTTCTACAGGGATATCCGGTTCGACAGTTGGGCTGTTTCGCCGTCAGGATTAACCGGTGCAGTAACGATTGTGCCATTGTATGAATCAAAATAATAACCCATAAAAAAACCCATGCGTTTACGCACGGGTTTTTTTAATTGATCGGAACAGTATTTTACATCATTCCACCCATTCCACCGCCCATTCCAGGGTTAGGCATTGCGGGTTTTTCCTCTTCCTTTTCGGCAAGCACGCACTCGGTGGTGAGTAGCATACCGGCGATGGAAGCAGCATTTTCGAGCGCAACGCGGGCAACCTTGGTAGGGTCGATAACGCCGGCTGCAAACAGATTTTCATACACATCGGTGCGGGCGTTGAAGCCGAAATCGTCTTTGCCTTCACGTACTTTCTGCACAACAACGGAGCCTTCCACACCTGCGTTTTCAACGATCTGACGGAGCGGTTCCTCGAGCGCGCGGCGTACGATAGCCACACCGGTGGTTTCGTCGTCGTTGTCGCCCTTAAAGCCGTCGAGCGCGTCGATAGCGCGGATATAGGCCACGCCGCCGCCAGCGATGATGCCTTCTTCAACCGCTGCACGGGTAGCGTTCAAAGCGTCGTTCACGCGGTCTTTCTTTTCCTTCATTTCCACTTCGGTAGCGGCGCCAATGTAAAGGACTGCCACGCCGCCGGCTAATTTGGCCAAACGTTCCTGAAGTTTTTCCTTATCGTAGTCCGAGGTGGTGTTTTCCATCTGGGATTTGATTTGGGCGATACGTGCTTCGATTTGCACTTTTTCGCCGGCTCCGTTGACGATGGTGGTGTTGTCCTTGTTTACGGTGATTTTCTCGGCGCTGCCCAGCATGTCGATGGTAGCGTGTTCGAGTTTGAGGCCTTTTTCTTCGGTGACTACGGCGCCTCCGGTGAGGATGGCGATATCTTCGAGCATTTCCTTGCGGCGGTCGCCAAAGCCGGGGGCTTTCACGGCACAAATACGCAACGAACCGCGTAATTTATTCACTATCAAAGTAGCTATGGCTTCGCTATCTACATCTTCAGCGATGATCAACAGGGGTTTACCGGTTTGCAGGGAAGATTCGAGAATCGGAAGAAATTCCTTCATGGTGGAGATTTTCTTGTCATAGATCAACACCAGCGGATTTTCGAGCGTACATTCCATCTTTTCGGTATCGGTCACAAAATAGGGCGAAATGTAACCGCGGTCGAACTGCATACCTTCCACCACGTCCACGTAAGTGTCTGATACTTTGGCTTCTTCAACGGTGATCACGCCTTCTTTCTTTACCTTGCCCATCGCTTCGGCAATCAGTTTGCCGATTTCGGGATCGTTGTTGGCCGACACGGACGCCACCTGTTCTATCTTGTTCAGGTCGTCGCCTATTCCCTGCGACTGCTCGTGCAGGTTTTCCACAACTTTTTCAACGGCCTTGTCGATACCGCGTTTCAGATCCATCGGGTTGGCGCCTGCGGTCACGTTTTTCAAACCGACTGCCACGATTGACTGTGCCAGTACGGTGGCTGTAGTGGTACCATCGCCGGCATCGTCGTTGGTTTTGGAAGCAACTTCTTTCACCATTTGTGCGCCGAGGTTTTCCATTCTGTTCGACAATTCGATTTCCTTGGCAACCGTTACACCGTCCTTCGTGATTTGGGGTGCGCCGAATTTCTTGTCAAGAACAACATTACGTCCCTTGGGTCCCAAAGTTACCTTTACTGCATTAGCCAGCTGATCTACACCTTTTTTCAGGGCGTCGCGGGCTTCAATGTTAAATTTAATTTCTTTTGCCATACCTTTTATGGTTTTTTAATGAGGTTAAAAAATAACTGTTAAACTTAAATTACTGCTAAAATGTCTGACTGTCTCATGATCAGATAGTCGGAACCATCTACATTTAATTCGCTACCGGCATATTTTCCGTAAAGGACAATATCGCCTGTTTTGACTTGCATCTCTTCGTCTTTAGTACCGGGGCCTGCGGCTACCACAGTACCTTTTTGAGGTTTTTCTTTCGCCGTGTCGGGAATAATTAACCCGCTGGCGGTTTTCGACTCGGCTTCCATCGGTTGCACGAGCACTCTGTCTGCTAATGGTTTAATATTTACTTTTGCCATGTTTTTGAATATGATTTTATAAATGAAACAATACAATTTTTTATTTCTGTGTGTTACATATTTCGTGCCAAATAAGTTTAAACATATTTACACGCAGTTTTTTCTGCCATTTTTTCAGTTGAGTGTGGCATTGTGTCAGTAATCGTAAATAGAGCCGACATGAATGACAGATGAAATTATTTTTAGAAAGAAAATCTATACGGTATTCGGGGAATTATCCCTACTTTTGCACGCTCCATTTTTTGCACATGCCCATCGAAAATCAAAAATCGAAAATCGAAAATGCTGAAACCATCGAGGTTTATGGCGCGCGCGAACATAACCTGAAAAACATTGATGTGATCATTCCGCGCGACCGACTTACCGTGATTACTGGGCTGAGCGGCAGCGGCAAATCGTCACTGGCTTTTGATACTATTCATGCCGAAGGACAACGCCGGTATATCGAAACGCTGTCGGCTTATGCACGACAATTCATCGGAAATATGGAACGTCCTGATGTGGATAAGATTACAGGCCTAAGTCCTGTCATCGCCATTGAGCAGAAAACCGTGAGCCGTAACCCGCGAAGTACCGTAGGCACCATCACCGAAGTTTACGATTTTCTGCGCTTGCTGTATGCCCGCGCTGCTGAAGCGTACTCAATGAACACGGGCGAGAAGATGGTGAAATACACCGACGAGCAAATCGTCAACCTGATGATTGAAGGTTTTGCCGATAGGCCGGTGTACATTCTTGCCCCGTTGGTGAAAGGCCGTAAAGGACATTACAAGGACCTGTTCGAACAAATACGTCGCAAGGGTTTTCTACATGTTCGCATTGATGGCGAGGTGCGTGAGTTGAAGACCGACATGAAATTAGACCGCTATAAGGTGCACCATATCGAAATGGTGGTAGACAAATTAGTAGTGGACAGGAAAGACTGTAAACGTCTGAAAGCATCTGTGCAAACGGCTATGAAACAGGGTAAAGGCGTGATGATGCTCATTGATAAAGACAATGGCGATGTCCGTTACTACAGTCGTCAACTGATGTGTCCTACTACGGGATTGTCGTACAACGAACCTGCTCCGCATACGTTTTCGTTCAATTCGCCGCAGGGTGCATGTCCGCGCTGTAACGGGCTGGGCGAAGTAACCGAGGTAGATATGGCCAAAATCATCCCCGATCCTGTGCAAAACATCCGCAAAGGCGGTATCGTTCCTCTCGGCCCTGCTAAATCTACCATCATTTTCAATCAGGTGGAAGCCATCGCCTCCAAACATGACTGTACACTGGATACGCCGCTAAGCGAATTTCCCGACGAAGCGCTGCAGGACATCCTTTACGGAACAGAAAGCACATTCAAGGTAAAAAGTCCGCACGGAGGATTTGAATACCAGTTGAACTTTGAAGGCGTGGTGAATTACGTCACGCAGGAGCATTCCGATAACCCGTCAAAAAAGGCGCAAGCGTGGGCCAACCAGTTCATCCGCCGAAACGAATGTCCCGAATGTCACGGCGCACGTTTGAAACAGGAATCACTCCATTTCCGTATCCACGGCAAAAATATTGCCGAACTGGCTGCCATGGATGTTGGTACGCTCAGCGCATGGTTCGACGACCTTGAGGAACATCTGTCGGACAAGCAAAAACAAATTGCACACGAAATCATTAAGGAAATCCGTACAAGAATAAGGTTTCTGCTTGATGTTGGTCTGTACTATCTCACTTTGAATCTTGGTTCGCGAAGTTTGTCGGGCGGAGAGAGCCAGCGGATACGGCTTGCAACGCAAATTGGTTCACAATTGGTGAATGTGCTTTACATTCTCGACGAGCCCAGCATCGGTCTGCATCAGCGCGACAATCGCAAACTGATACAAGCGTTGCGACAACTGCGCGACATCGGCAACTCGATTATTGTGGTGGAACACGACCACGAAATGATTCTATCGGCTGATTATGTGGTGGACATGGGGCCGTTTGCCGGACGCAAAGGTGGTGAAATAGTGGCTGTTGGGCCGCTGTCGGAAATCATCAAAAGCAATTCGCTCACCGCACAGTATCTCAATGGTACAAAAACCATCCATATACCCGACCAGCGACGCAAAAGCAACGGTAAAACGCTCCGCATCGCAGGCGTAAGGGGTAACAACCTTAAAAACATAACGGTAGATTTTCCTTTGGGAGTGTTGATTTGTGTAACGGGTGTTTCAGGAAGCGGTAAGTCAACATTGGTCAATGAGACGCTGCAACCTGTCCTCAGCAGGCATTTCTACCGTTCGTTACAGTATCCGCTCCCCTACGACAGCGTTGACGGGCTGAAACACATTGACAAGGTGATACAGGTTGACCAGTCGCCACTGGGGCGCACGCCGCGTTCAAATCCGGCAACGTATACCGGTTTGTTTACCGACATACGCGAACTGTTCGCCCGAACACCCGAAGCCATGATTCGCGGCTACAACCAGGGTCGTTTTTCTTTCAACGTGAAAGGCGGACGATGCGAAACCTGCGGCGGCGCCGGAGTGCAAACCATCGAGATGAATCTTCTGCCCAATGTGTACGTTCCGTGTAATATTTGCAACGGCAAACGCTACAACCGCGAAACGCTCGAAGTAAAATACAACGGCAAAAACATCAGCGATGTGCTGGATATGACCATCAACATGGCGGTGGAATTTTTTCAAAATCATCCTTCAATATTGCCGCATCTGCTTGCTTTGCAACAGGTAGGCATGGGTTACGTGAAACTGGGACAGCCTTCCACCACGCTGTCTGGCGGCGAGAGTCAGCGCGTAAAATTAGCTGCCGAATTAGCCAAACGCGATACCGGCAAGACTTTCTATATTCTCGACGAGCCTACTACCGGCCTGCATTTCGAGGATGTACGCGCCCTGCTCGACGTGCTCAACCGGTTGGTAGACCGCGGCAATACGGTTGTGGTGATCGAACATAATCTGGATGTCATCAAAGTAGCCGACTGGATCATTGACGTTGGCCCCGAAGGTGGTGCGGGTGGCGGAGAACTGATCTGCTGCGGTACGCCCGAACAGGTAGCGAAAAATACGAAAAGTTACACGGCAGAATTTTTACGACAGGCAGGGATCAAATGATCAGGATTTTCTTTCTCTTTTTCTAATTTCGAACACAGCATCAATCATAGCGTTGAATCCGTCAATACTCATGTAATCGGGGATGGAATTGCCCGATCCTAAACCATAACCATGCGCGACAGCACGAAAATGTGACCCTTCTTCCATTACTTTTTCAAAAACCACATCGTAAGGATTCATGATCAGGCAATTCATATCTATCCCTCCGAAAAGACCAATTTTGTCGCCATATTTTTCGATCCACGTTCCGAATGGAGAAATTTCATCTTCGTTGGAATGTTTGGCGTCAATCCCGCAAGCCAAAATATCGGGCATAATGGAGAAAATATTTCCACAACTGTGCAACAGAAACTTTTTGCCTGCTGCATGAACCACATCTATTACTCGCTTGTGCTGCGGAAGAATAAAATTGCGTATGGTATCGGGTTCGAGCATGGTCGAGGTTTTATGCCCCAAATCGTCGCCCATACGGTGGAAAACGAAAATATCGCCATACTCGCGAACCATTTTTGTCCAAAGTTTCTCAAACAAATCGCCGATTCGAGCGAACAGATCGGCAAATAAATCGGGGTCGAAATATTGCATCAGGCAGAGACTTTCATATCCGACCAGGTCTTGCGCCGATTCGAAAATTCCGTAACCGCACCCGCCGTATGCTTTCATTCCCGGAGGTAATACCTTGCGGATGGCCTCCAGACGTGGCGTATACGTTTCCCAGAAAATACGCGGAATATCGTCGAAAGGATACTTGTTGAAATCGTCGCGCGTTTGAATTGGGCCAAGCATACCACCCATGATGGCTCCGTGTCCGGGGATAATATCGCAAATGGCTGCTTCATAATCGAATGCATCATATCCGTTGTTCTTCCAAAAGAGAATGGTCTTTCGGAAATATTCTTCTAATTCCGACGGGTGGTTCGACACGATTTCCAAATTCTCGCCCGTATACTTCGATATAAACGGGGCGTCAATATGATGTTCGTACAGGGGTAAATAATCGGGGCGCTGATGATACAGCACTTTCAGAATGTTCGTATAATCGGGTTGAAAATTGGCTTTACTATTCATGGTCATAATAAACTTAAATTCATTTATTTATAGAAAAAATATATGATCTCGACGTGTACAAAGATAACAAAATCGAATCTCTCTTGGCAGAAAAAAGATTTTTTTTTGTATTTTTGTATCAATTCTCAAAATAAAATCTTATCTTTGTCGTTATATTTAAAAATCGTAAATTAATAAAAAATAATAACATTAAATTTTAAAAACATGAAAGGTAAAATATTAGCCATCGCTTTATTGGCAGTTATTGTTGGATTTGGCGCTTGCAAAAGCAAGAAACCAGGAGAGAAATTGAGTAATGCGTGTTTGATAACATCATTTTCAAGTGGTGGTGTACAGTGGGAAATTAACGATCAAGCTGGAACAATCAAACATACCTTTGACAAAGGTACTTCCTTGATTAATATCAATCCTACAATTCAAACTTCTCTGGGAGCAAGTTATGTGTCAACTCCTTCCGGACCATCATATGATTTCTCAGATGATAAAACTGTTTCATTTACTGTAACAGCTGAAGATGGTAAAACGACAAAGAAATATACCGCAAGTGCTACAGCGACAAATTAAATAATGTCGGAAATGTAAATTTAAAAAACCTGTCTTTGTAGGCAGGTTTTTTTGTCCATTATTTGGTACAATATACCAGCACGTAATTGTTTTCGAATTGGTAGTGCATTTTGTATTCTTCGTTGCGGACGTTGTTGTTCACCACGCCTGTAATTTCTCCACTATCACGAACATCAAATGGCTGAATAGTCAGATTTTCCTGAAAATTTATATCTATTTTGTCGCAAATTTTATACAGCGCTTCCTTAGCACACCAATGTATATACAAGTGTTTACGACGAAGTAACGGATCGTTGGTAATCACTTCCCTTTCATTGATAAACTTATGGGCTAATCTTTTGATATTATGTGACATAAATTCCAAATCAATGCCCACTAATTTGTGCTTTCCCAACAATATGGAAGTGTACTTGAGCGAATGCGATATGCTGATGTTGTATGAGCCGTCTTCCAGATATGGTTTGCGTGAATGTTGACAATATACGATGCGAGCGGTCGGTTGTGTCATCTTCTGGAGCAAAGTCCGCACGCTCAGCGATTCTACTTTTCGATTGATATTCTTGAACTTATTCAGACGTTGTATGTCTTCATCATTCAAATAGGTCATCCGGAACAATGTTTCGAAATCCTCTGTGATTTCCCACAAACCTAAATAACATCCGTCTTCAATTTCTTGGTTGATTAATAATCCCACAACAACTAATTTTTTATTTGATTTTGTTCCTTTCCTCTTTCCATTTGGTGGATCTTATCATGTGAATAATATCTTCGCGGAAAAAAGCGACCACAGGAGCCAATGAATCCTGATTGGGTCTGGTGTAAAAATACAGTGATCCCCGCAGAAAATTTTTGACGCTGTCGGTCACAAAAAATTGTACCGGCGAGGCGGCATTTCCTTTGATATCATAAATCGTGCCATAAACTTTCGATTCGAGATTGCCACATTGGTATTCATTTACGGCATCGGCTTTTTGAGCGATCTTTTTGAAAATCATATTCCAATTATCCTCGATAAACCGGTCAAAATTGTTGTTGATCTCCTTATATGTCAGATGAATAGTTCCTCTATATTCAGGGAATATGATATTGAACCAGCAAGGCTCCGATGTTGGTCGTGTATCGGGTACTAACGTTCCGTAAACAGGATACTCGAACATGAATGGGCAGATACTGTCATACAGTTGGTACTCCTTGTTGGGAAAGTCAATACGGTAATAGGCATGTGGCTTGGGTACATAATTCTGCCGGCACGAAAACAA